>Ga0247839_1001735_pt1 | contig 34743 bp, 25 predicted proteins | sample LaCruzMarch2015__6_FD_192405 | JGI IMG/M metagenome (GOLD analysis project Ga0247839, IMG submission 192405) | Freshwater microbial communities from meromictic Lake La Cruz, Castile-La Mancha, Spain - LaCruzMarch2015_16m | ecosystem: Environmental > Aquatic > Freshwater > Lake | place: Spain... | reverse complement strand
TGGTCGGACCATTCACGAGTAATGTCGGGTCGAGTCCGAGCGACGATATGGAGGTGATTTGAGAGAATCGCATAGGAAAGGACGTCGATACCAAAGACGGAAGCGAGTCGTTCCATACGCGCGCGAATCCATTCCCTGCGATGGGAATAGTCTTTTCCGGTCGCTTCATCGAATCCAGCCAGAAAGGTCCTTCGAACGCAACGCTGGATGAGGTGGACGATCCCAACTTCGTTCGGGTTAAACTGTTCAGCACGGGGTGTACGAGGCATTTCAAATCTCCTTTGCAACGATTGTACCTTCGGCAACCCGCCCTGTCAAGGTAGGTGCCTGGCACCTACCGCAGGGCCGCACCTACCGCAGGGCCCAAGGTAGGTGCCTGGCACGTGCCTGGCACCTACCGAAGGGCCCTGGCACCTACCGAAGGGCCCCCCTGTCTGTCAGGGTAGGGCCCACTGGCACCTACCGAAGGGCCCGTAGAAAACAACATCCGTCAAACACCGAGAAGTCCACATCACGACTTTACTTTACGAGGCAATAAAATGAATGCGAGAGGCGTTTACGGCTCAATTATGCCCAGATTTTGGGAAAAGATGTAATTGGCCAACTGTTTTCCCGCCTTCTGGCCATCCTTATCGTCGAAATCAAAATGAATTCCTCCGTATATGCGGCTCTGCCCTGCCTCGGCTGCGGCGTCGCTGAAGCTATGGAAAGGCCGCGATACTCCAGGCAATCCGTCTGATGACGTGGTAAAAGCCACCTTGTCCGTTCCAAAAAAAAGTTTCAACAAAGTTGCCGCGCTGGAACTGAAAGTACTGTGGCCGCTGACATAACCGGGGAATGGCGGAGTATTAATGAGCGGTTCCCAACTGACGTCTTTTTGTGTCTTGGCATTGCCGTCCAGATCGGCTTCTCGAATTGCAGTGACCGGTCGCCACAGATAATACTCAAATTTCATGTTCCACGCAGCGATGGCTGCATCCGCCAGCGTAATATTTAGCAGGGCAAACAATCGGGCGTTCTGAACAGTCGGCAATCCCCATTCGGCGGCGACTTGTTGGGCGATTTCGTTCCAGTGGCCTGGCGGGGTTGCCGTGCCCGGACCGTCGGCCCAGAACAAGGCAATTTGCGTCTGGTCGGCAGTCCGTGACAGCGAAACCTTGCGTCCAATACTTTTGACGCGATTGAAGTCGCGAGCGTATTGCTCCGATTTCAAGCGAGGCGGTCCAGACGCGTTAAATTGGTTCGGAGAGCGCATGGCAAAAGTAGGCATGGCGGACCAGCCTGGCAAAAGGTAGGGGGCGAATGCTGGCGGCGTCGGTTTCCAAACTCCGGCTCCTGCTGCCGGCGGACTTCCGATAGGAACTGCTTTATCAAGATCACTGGATCGCGCGACGAGTATCGCATTTGCGGCAGCCTGCCCCAACCAGACGGCCACATCCTCATTTGGTCCATCGGGGATTTGGTTCAATGCGTCGGCCAGTTCCTGGTCGTAAGTCGCCCGGAACTGCGGAAACGTCGCACTCAACGCCGTGTGCGCGGCTGCAGCAATCGCAGCATCCAGCGGCAAATCGGCCGGTGCGGGCATGAAAAATAAATAAGGTTCATGAGTCTGAGCGATCGAATTAACCGCGTCATAGATCGCAATATGAGCAATCGCCATCTTGCGCGACGCGGCCGGTGGCGGAGTCCTCTCCTCACGGATGGAGTTCAAGAGCACATTATTCCAGTGAATGACCTCATCGGCGCAAAGAGTTGACGTGTTCGTCAATAACAAACACAAAATCGCAGAACCGAGGCACCACAAATTAATCTTTTTCCGCATAGCGACAAACAATAAATTTTGCATTTATTTACCAACCTACAAAAGGAAGCTACTGGAATCCGGCAGATCTGGACTCTCCCGTTGAACAAGACGCTGGATGCAAACAAGAGCGTATAGTAAAAAGCAAAAAAAGTCAAAAATGCGAAAAGTTGCCAGCATGATCTTCATTTTGGGCAATCGAAGATGTGGCGACGGTTCGGAGAGATGGATGTCCCCATGAGCACATGAGCACATGAGCACATGAGCACCCATGAGCACCCATGAGCACCCATGAGCACCCATGAGCACCCATGAGCCACGCCATGAGCCACGCCATGAGCCACGCACATAAGTCGTTCCCGCGCATGCGGGAATCCAGTGTGGTGCGCGTGATGAGTGGGTTCCCGCCTACGCGGGAATGACCGACAAGTGGGAAGCTCACTCATTGGTACCTGACAGGGCCACGATGGGCTATCTAGGTACCTGACAGGGCCACCATGGGCTATCGCATTGCGCCGCGTTGCGGCTGGGAACCAAGAGACGCTTTGAGCCCAGTGTTCGCAACTTGCTTGGTGTGCTAAAAGTAACTACCCATTAGGCACCGAGTTGCTCATGTGAATCTCGGAGTATCGACACTTAGAAAGACCCATGTATGCACTCCATCAAACAACGCCTTGCAGCAGGACAACAAGTTAACGTCTTTTCAATCGGCGCGATTCCGTCGTTCAAGATCATCGAAATTGCAGCGATGACGGGTGGTTACCATGCCGTCTGGATCGACGAAGAACATGCCGCCCTTTCGCAACGCGACATTGAGTCCTTAGCGCTATCATGCCGAAGCGTCGGGTTGGATAGCTACGTCCGAATTGCACCACTGAACTATGCGGCAGTTATGCGACCTATGGAGGCTGGCGTGGGTGGCATCATGGCGGCCCAAATACGCAGCGTCGACGAAGCTCGTCAAATCGTATCGTGGGCCAAATTCCCTCCCATTGGCTCGCGCGGAATCAATCCGTCCAACTTCGAAGCAAACTACACCACTCGGTCCTTACCCGAGCATATCGAAATCTGCAATCGCGATCGCTGGCTCAGCGTTCAGATCGAAACACTTGAGGCGTTGGCGTGCGTTGAGCAAATCGCGGAGCTCGATGGTGTCGATCACTTGTTTGTTGGGCCTGCCGACTTGAGCGTAGCCCTGGGTGTGCCTGGTCAGTACCTTCACCCCGACTGCTTAGCAGCCTTGGAGCGTGTTGCGCATGCCTGCAAGCGATCGAGCAAGAGTTGGGGCATCCTGGTGCGAGGCCCCGAACATGCCGCTCTGTGCCGAGAGTTGGGTTGTCAACTATTCGCTTTTGGCAACGATCTCAGTGTTGTCTTGCAAGGCTTCAAAGCGGTTCGGTCGACTTACTCGATGTTTTTTTCATCGCCGACAGCAGCGCAATGAACTCTTGAACCGCAGGTCGATCCAAACGCGAGTTCGGAATCGCGAAATCATAATGTTCATCTTGGATCGGGATGAACGCAAGATGATTCAATCGGGCGATCGCCTCAATCGCTACCCCCCAATCGGCGCGATTTTGAACAATGGCCGCAGAGACCGCGCTATGGTTATTAGGCTGCACCGCATAACCGCACGGTTTCGCACCGGCCAGCAAGCGTTCGACCAGTATTCTCGTTCCACTCCCTTGATTGCGATTGACCATCACGATCGAAGAATCCCGGTTTGCTTCGGCAACAATCTCGTCTGGTGTTCGTCCTTCGAATCGCTTATCCCCTCGCCGGAAAACAATTCCTTGTGATCGGACGTAGCCCTCGACCAATGTCACTGCATCGTTGAGAAAGGGTCGATTGTAAGTACCCGTCAATGGATCGAGCAAATGAATTCCTGCAACATCGCACTCTCCTCGCTTGGCAGCCATCAGGCCAGCCGTACTGCCAACCGCCAGAAACTTCGAATGGATGGAACGTTGTTGGAGCTGAGTCAATAGAAAATCAAGTTGAACGCAATGACTCCCGATCACGATCAAATCTGCGAGCTCTAAATCGCGACCTATTAACCGCACTTGAACCTGCTCGCCCGCATCCACGATTTCCGTGTGTCGCGGAATCGTGACAAAGCCGTCCGCTCGACTGAATGCGGTCACCGAGCCTGAGCCTTTGCCCATCGGGAACGCAGTGAGTTCCTTGTCTGTTTTGATCAGTCCCACCAGTAAGTATTCCGTCCGCCCTATTTCGGAATTCGTCTTACATGCCATCGATGCGGTCAGAGTCCCTTGGGATTCCAGTTGTCGTCCTCCCAACAATCGGAGGATAGGGGCTACAAACTCGTGAAACGTAAAGATTGCTGAAGTTGGAAAGCCAGGAAGTATCACCACTGGTTTTGAAGCTATAACCGCCATGCAGATAGGCTTGCCGGGCTTCAGAGCAACGCCGTGAACAACGATGCCTGGGTCCTTCCATTCGGCAACGACTCGATAACATAGATCGCCTTTGCCTTTGCTCGTTCCACCCGACAATAGTACGACATCGGAATCCTCAACGGCCTTGAGCAGTGCGGATCGGAGCTCATCTGCGTTGTCGCGAATAATCCCGCCCAATATTGGAATTCCACCCTGTTCCCGGACTGCATCTGCGAGCACCTGCGAATTGGAGTCGTACACGGCTGCCGGGCGCATGGCTGCACCCGGCGGGATAATTTCATTGCCGGTGGAAATGATCGTTACGCGGGGTCGGCGCCAGACTTCGACAAACTCGTTACCGATCGCGGCAAGCACCCCCGTTTCCCGGCTGGTCAACAAAGTCCCCGCGCGCAGCACTGTTTCACCGATTGCGATGTCAGTTCCAGCAAACGCAATTCCAAATCCTGGCGTGACAGCTCGGCGCACCAACACCAGTCCGCTTCTTTCCTCCGCATATTCCACCATGAGAACTGCATCGGCACCGCGCGGCAACATACCGCCGGTTGCAATGGTCATCGCTTGCCCAGGTTGAAGCACGCTCTGGGGTTCAACGCCCGCCTCGATCGATTGTTGCGAGAGTTGAATTGATTTGGGCACCATTTCGTTCGCCCCAAACGTGGCTGCGGCTTGAACGGCGTAGCCATCAAAATTGGATCGATCAAAGGACGGCACGTCCACTTGCGCAAGCACGTCGACCGCAAGAATCCTGCCTAAGGATTCGCGAACCGCCAATCGTTCGGTGCCGAGCGGTTGCAGATTCAGTGCGGATCGAAATCGACGCTCGGCTTCATCGCGGTCAATAACATCGAGGAATTGTTCCTGATCGGACATCTTGAACCCATGAACTGTTGTCGCACAACGGTTAGAGCAGCTCGCGCAAATAGAAGTGGTGCTTACCGAGCTTGCCACCATAGTTGCCTGCCGTAATACGGAGAATGTCCGGCGATGCGGCTGCGGCATGAAGGCCTCGCTTCATTGCCGACTGAACTGCTTCGAACGAAAGTCCGTCGATAACAATCTCGTAGACCGCATGGCAATTTGGCGGTAGCTCCGTTTTCGTTAATCCTCGAAGTGACGGACAAAATGCATCGTTCGTACTCGCTTTTAGGGCTGGATAGCGTGAACCAACCTTGCTTCCCGATCGCACAATTCCACCGGGGAACGGCAAGGCAACATCCGTACCGCTACCGATCGCAGTGACAGCCGCTTCTGCCGCGATTAAAGCCGCTGTGGAATTTGTTCCGCAGATCAGGAGATTTCCACCGGCGACTCCGGTTACGGTTCCAAAGTAGTCTTCGCAGACAAACTCACCATCCATCGTCGGAATGCGCCAAAAGCGACGATCTTCGAATTTCTTTGCGACCTGAAAGCCATCACCAAAGTAGCGAATGCCGCCTCCTATTCGGATCTGCTTTTCCTTGGGGCAATTGCGAATGCCGTTGTAACAAGCGGTTGTTGGGCACGTGAGGACACACTGACCGACGCGAGCCTGCACCGCCTTGGCCAAGGCTTCTGTCTTAAACCCAAAAACGAGAACGGATACGCCGGGTCGACCGTCTGGCGATTCTTCTGGTGCAACCACTTGTTCAATCGCGGCTTCCACGTCGCAGGCAATGACACTCGTCGCATTCCCACACATGACCGTGGCCGCCGTAGTTGCCCAACGCAGTTGATCGGCCGTGATAATCAGCCGAGTGGCTTTGATCGGAAACGCTTCAGCAAACGTGTCGATGATCTCGACGCCGCCAAATTGCAATGGAGTTGATTTAGCTTCCGTCATCAGGACCCTCGCCTGGTCGGAATGACACACGATTCATACAAGTAACTCAAATCGACAGGATAGTTTCGCCAACTGATCGAATAATATTTCTCAAACCATTCTTGAATATCGGTCTCTATTTCCAGGTCGTAGTTCGGTTGAACATGCAACGTCTTGCCGATGAGCGTTTCGCGGATCTCCCCTTGTTCTACAAGGACTCGACCGGACTTGATGACCACACGTGGCATCTCGAACATCACTTCCTTATTCTCATGAGGAGTGTAGATTGTGATATCCGCATCTGCTCCGGCTCCTAGATGGCCCTTGTTGTTCAGGCCCAAGATTCTCGCCGGACCAGCTCGTGTGATGATGGCAATTTCATTGAGCGTGTACTCGCGATCGATTTCCCACAGCGTCGAGCGTTCCAGAATTGCAGGCGGACATGTTTTTAGGACATCCCGTCGATAGGTTTTGTCCATGAGAAACCGAATGATCTGTGGGTAAGCCAGGAACGAGCCTCCGTTGGGATGGTCTGTACTCATGACGACCTGCCAAGGATCTTTCACCAGCAGATACCACTCAAGCCCAATCGCCCATTGCAGTGCATGCACCAGCGATTTATTGCGGTATTTGATCGGAGTGATTCCACAACCGGATTCCATCTCGGTATCGCTACTGAACCATTTTCCACCGTAGACTTTGGATAGAAAATAGCCAAGAGGCCCATCGCCCGTCATGCTGGTCGTTTCACCAAATAGCACTTGGCCAACATCGACCGTAATGTTGGGATGTGAGTTGACATACTCTACCAACGGAATCACTTTGCTGTTGAATGTGTTTTCATCGCCATTCCCACCGCCATAACTATGGAACTGAATGTGAGTGATGTGCCCTGGATATCCGTTCAATGCTCGCATCGTCTCGAGCGTTGTCTCCCAGTTGCCCGGCATACCGAGGTTGTTGCAATGAATGTGGACGGGATGGGGCAAAGCGAGCTCCGCCGCGGCCTGTGCAACACCGCAGATGATCTGCCGCGGAGTCACTCCAAAGTGATCGACCTTCGTATCCAATCCGCTCACGTTGCCCGCCTGCTTTGATTTCCAAACCTCGACTCCTCCGGGATTAACCAGTTTGGGAGCAAAACCTTTTGTGGAAGTAAGCAACCAAGCGATGAATGCCTTTAACTTGTGCGGCTCATTGTTCATCAGCGACTGCATCACATAGTGATTATTCCCCATCAGCACGTAAAAACCTTTGTCGATACAGGGAGTATCTTCAAACTCTTCGTGCGCATGTCGAGCTGCAATGGGCGGAATAGCCGCATCAAACGCGGTTGTGTAGCCAAGCGCGGCGTACTTGTAGCCGGTTGCAAACGTGCTGGGTACGCTGCCCATCGAGCCGCTGTGCGTGATGTTCGTTCGAGGCATTTGTTCGCCGCGGCGTTTCTCTTCGGGTCGCATTTTGCGAGCCACGTTGACTTTCGGGCCGGCGATGTGGCAATGCATATCGATTCCACCCGGCATGACCACCAATCCGCTGGCATCGATCGTTTTTGACGCACGAACGGAAGGGTCCGCCGGCGCGTCGACGACTCGGCCATCCAAGATCCATATGTCACGGACTTCGCCATCGATGCCATTTCGAGGGTCGTAGACGATCCCTTGGGAGATCTTTGTGTAGTCAGGTGACGTCATGTGATGCCTAGGATCTTTTTCACGCGTACTTCGATGGCAGTCAGCACGTCATAGTCGCTGGGATGAGGGGATGCAAACGCAGGGCGGAGCGGAATGGGAACGTCGTCCATACGATATACGGTTCCGCCGGTGTTGATCCCATAGGTCGCCACAGCGAAGGCCACGGCGGCCGATCGAGTCGTAGGCGTTTCTTTGGTATCAAGTGCAATATAAGGAATCGTCGCCAAATGTTCGCGTGCAGGTTGCGAAAAATTGGCCATCGGATCACAAGCGATCATCATGGCACAATCGGCTTCTCGATTGGCCAGAGTATCCGATGTCGTGTACTCGCCTGGGTTGAAACGAGGATAACCTCGAGCATGATTGACTCCAAAAGGATAGCCCGTTCGCCATGAAACAACATTGTCGGCACCCGTCACGTTTCCATGCCCGCGATTCGGCTTAGCAACAAATCGCGTGTGAGCGTTCATGTCCCGAGTCAGGGCTAGTAACGCTTCGCTATTGACGTGCTTGCCCCGTGTCATGGTCAGCCCCATTCCAAAGAAGATGACACCGAACTTGCAAGCCTTCATCCGATCCATCAGATCGCTCCAAACGGAGAACTCAACGCCGGTTTCGCGATGCACTAAATCAGGATCCAATTCAATCCCTTTCGCGAGTGCTCTCAGAGTCCAAAGCGCTTCGAAGTCCTTCTTGGGCTTAATCTGAATGAAGATATCCGCCGCCTTCGCGCTCTTGGTCTTGCGGACATCGACGATGACACACGTGCGGTCCTTGCGGCCATTGGGCAGGAACATTCCCTTGGGCATGAGGCTGTATTTGGTAAAATGGCGGGGATGGCTTTCGGCTGGATTCGAGCCCCAGAACATGATCATATCACCGCGGTTAGCCACTTCGCCTAGCGAACACGTCACTTCGCCAACCCCTTGAAACGCCATCCCTGACGGTCCGTGACAAACGCTCGTGGTCGTGTCGATCGTGCCATTGATCCAATCGACGATGCTGACGGCAACTCGCTGCGCTTCACACGGAGAGTCACTCAAACCATAACAAATCGGATACTTCCCATTCGTCAAAATCTGTGCCGCTCGGTCATATCCTTGTTCCAAGGTTGCGGGATTGCCGTCGATCGTACAGCTCGGTCTGTCTTCAACGCTGTGATTGAGAAACCAAGACTTGCCCAACACACAAGCTCGTTTGGCTTCGATGATGTGGTCGTCCTTGACCGTCAGCTCAATGTCGTCGCAGACGCAACCGCAAAAAGTGCACGTCGCATCATGGATAACCTTCAATTCACCCGGAATAGTCGGGGTGGGTGCATGAGCTTGAGTGGAGCCGCTGGTCATAGAAAAAAAGTACTTTCGAATTTAGCGATATTGAACAGGACCAACCTAAGCGACCGCTTTTTGAATCAATTCCATCGTTACTTCCATTCCCTTGCTTGTCGGCATTCCGGAACCATGCGTATCCCCCGTCATCATCCGACTGGAAATGTCACCGTAAGCAATGAACAGCAGTCCCTCCGGCAGCTCATCTTTTTTCGCTGCAGTAATACACACTTCAACGGTCTGCCCCTCTTCGCCGGTCAAGCGAACCCGATCCCCCTCGGCTAACCCAAGCCGTGTCATATCGCCTGGAGCGACTTGCAGTGCGTTGATCGCTTTTTGGTATCTGTCGTTGAACTTGCCTTCGCTAACCCCGCAGCCTTGGTCCGTTGTTCGACCTGGAATAAGAATAAACGTTTCGGACATTTTTGGCATCGTAAGGGAAAGTGGTAACCAACCTTCTTCGCTCCAGCCTCGAGCTAGATTATAAGCTTTTATGAGCGACGCAAGTCGATCCGTTGATAAACTTGAACGGGCATCTTCGGGAATTGCCGTTTGTAGCATCCGCTTGGGTAGAGTGTCTTCGGAAGGGGTCCATCCCGCAAGGATATTAAAACGTTTCTTTTCCGTAATAATCCGCTGAGCTGTCTCGCGAAGCTCTGTGGCCGTTACGTTCCAACCTGTAACCAATCGAAGAATCTCCGCCGACTCCTGGAACAAGTCACCAAAGACGCCACGTAGAAACTTGCAAAGGATCAGCGAATCCATCAGAGCCGCTCTGTCTTCGGATTCGACGGCCAGATACGCCGACTCTGGACCGACGTTTCGACGATCGACCGCTTCCGAGAAATCAACTTCATAGGCACCGGAACGGTTGTGATCCGCTCCTCGAGAGCCGACCGCAAACCCGAGTGCCATCATTTGCAAGCCGCGAGGATCATAGCCAGGCAGTTCCAGCCCTTTGACCTGCGGGGCGAATTCGATCGAATCACTTCCTATTTCCATGGCCATTGCGCGGCTTCCCATCGCGAGCAGTTGTCCCAGCCCCTCACCGCTAACAATCAAATCCAGGGCACGCAACAATGCGTTGCCATCCCCAAAACGGAGCCAAGGAGCATCGATAAGTCCTCGTTCCGCACATTCCATCGCAAAACCAATGGTTCCGCCCGAGCTGATCGTATCGAGCCCGGCGGCGTCACAACGTTGCGATGCAACAAGCACGATTTCAGAATCATCAATCCCGCACAACGAGCCAAGCGCAAACAGGCTTTCGTATTCCAATCGTACCGGTACGCCGCTCTTGAGGCTGTAAAGATGTTCGCAACCGATCGTACATGCCGCACATGAGGCACGCGTACGATTGCGAACAGCGCCGAGTTCCTCCGATGAGATTGCCGCTGCCCCATGAAAACTCCCTTGCTGGAAATTGCGAGTCGGCAAGACATTCAGGCGATTGAACGTCAATAGATTGGAGGCGGTCCCCAACTCTCGGTACTTTGCGGTCGCCGGTCCAAAGGATTTCTCCGATAGCTCTTTTGCCAAACGTACGAGAGCCGATTGATCCGACCATTGCACTCGCTGTGTGCCTCGCACGGCGATCGCCTTGATGTTTTTCGAACCAAGGACTGCACCGCTGCCGCCTCGACCGGCGTGTCTTCCATCATGCGAAATCGTAGAGAATCGAACGAGCCGTTCTCCTGCCGGACCAATCGTTGCGATTTGAAAGTCGGACCCGAAACGGCTTCGAAGTTTCTCCTGGGTTTCTGGATTCGAACAACCCATGAGATCTTCGGCAGGCTCCAGTCGGACTTGATCGTTCTCGATCAATAGGATAGAGGGTTGTGAAGCGCGTCCAACCAGAACGATCGCATCGTTGCCCGTTTTCTTTCCTGTTAACGCAAAACCACTGCTTGCAAGTGAATCGTTTATGCGTTGAGTTAATGGGCTCTTGCTGACCACTGCAAACTTTGCGGATGTAGTTAACGGACTGCCCACCAGCGGACTAAACACAAACGCTAACGCCGCTTCTGGAGAGAGCGGATCCACCATGGCCGCGCCTTCCTTCATCAATAGCGCCACACCCAATCCACTACCTCCGAGATACTTTCTTAAAAACGATGCTTCGAGTGACACCGATTTTGCGATCCCTGTCGACAAATCGATACGGAGATAGCGACCATGGTACCCGGGCGTTGGGTGCATTGAGCGTTCCACTTCATCCACCTGCATCCATTGACATCAGCAGAACTATGTCACCCTCGTTCAATTCTGTCTCGGGATCCGTCACAAATCGTTCGCCACGCAGATTCGCAATATAGCCCGCTTTCAGAGTGCAACCGTCGATGCAGGCCTCCCCCAAAGTTGGAAAACGCCGAGCCAAGTCTAGCAGGATTTCACCGAGCGTCGAACCATCCGCAACAGACTGAGATACTCCCGCACGCAATCGCGGAATTCCAAAGAGTTCGACGGTCACCTGCAAAGGTCTAAAGATAAAATGGATCGGAGATGAAATTGGGCGGTCAAGCATGTTCCATGAATTCTGATTGTCTTCTACGAGAAGTGGAGTTGATGTAGAACATCGTAGTCCTACGGGTCCGATCGGGCAATACAACCACGATTCCTGTGGGACTTTCAAAACCACGCCGAACGAATTGAGCCACGCGATGAATCCTATGCCACCAAATAACGTGAGTTCCGATGTCCGCATGAAGGGATTTGCGAGTCGCAAGACAGTCGAGGAAGCCATTGAATGGATTGATTCCCAACTGCCGAACTTCAGCAATCTACCCTCGGAAGAAGTTTCCTTGCTTGAATCTTGTGGTCGAATTCTTGCCGCCGACGTAGTTAGCAGTGTCAACGTGCCTGGGTTTAATCGATCGATGATGGATGGCTTTGCTCTTCGCGCCACAGAAACACATGGCGCGACACCGTACAATCCACTCCCTTTCAAGATATCGGGGGGGTCTTTTCCGGGCTCTCCTTTTTCCGGGACTGTGTTTCCGGGACAAGCCGTTTGCATCATGACAGGCGCGCCAATGCCGGACGGAGCGAACGCTGTCCTACCAGTAGAGAACACAGAGAGACAGGGAGATTCGTTGTTGGCGATGGGCGAGGTGTCGGCTGGTAAACACGTTGGCGCTGTCGGAGAAGATGTGCAAAGTGGCTCAACGTTGTTGAGCGCAAGGAGGACTCTTAGGCCTCAAGACATTGGAGTCCTTTCGTCAATCGGTTGCAGCCAAGCCCTCGTCATACGCAGGCCGAGAGTCGGTATCTTGATCACGGGCAATGAACTGCTCCCCTGCGGAACAGCTCCGAGGGATTACCAAATTACCGATGCCAACGGGCCAATGCTGCATTCGTTGGTGAAGCGTGATGGCGGTCAGCCCGTGATGCCGGGACTTGTACCTGATGATCGCGAGTCGTTGCTGGCCTCGATGGCCGCGATGTCCGAATCGGCAGATATCCTACTCGTGTCGGGTGGCTCAAGTGTTGGGCAAGACGACCACGCACCTCAGCTCGTGGCCACACATGGGATGCTTGCGATTCACGGGATTGCTATGCGTCCAAGCAGTCCGGCCGGTATGGGACTCTTCAATAACCGGCTCGTCTTTTTGCTGCCAGGAAACCCCGTTTCCTGTCTATGCGCTTATGATTTCTTTGCAGGCAGGGCGATTCGTGCGTTCAGTGGACGAAACACCGAATGGCCTTATCGTCGGGTGCAGGCAAAGCTAACTCGCAAGCTCGTGTCCACCGTTGGGCGCGTTGATTATGCCCGAGTCAAGCTGATCGGAAACAATGCCGAGCCCATTTCCATCAGCGGCGCCTCGATCTTGACTTCCACCACGTCAGCCGATGGCTTCGTGATTATCCCTTCAAACAGCGAAGGCTACGCAGCCGAGACAATCATCGAGGTTTTTTTGTATTAGTTGCCGGGTAGAATATGCCGCACATAGACGATGAGATCGAGATCGATCAACTCCAACTCAACGCTGGCGAGGTTAGGGTTTTCTAACGTTTGGCCAACTTCGAGGACAAGTTTTTCCGCGAATCGATGACGGGCTCGACTTAGCTTCTTCCGAAAGGATTCGACCGAAATCTGCTTGCCTGTCATTTTCACAGCTCGCTCTGTCAATTGGGCCGAGCTTTCGGTTGGCCAGTCTGCAGCGAGTCGCAGTACTGTGTAGCATAGACTCTCAGGAGACGATCGTTCATGCTCTGCCAAGCCCCGCCAGGATCGCTGAAGCAAGGTGTCTCGCCAGTCGCTGAAAAACCGCACGTCCTCGGGCGACTCGTCCTTGGGCGTTGCCAAAAGTTGAGCGATGTCATAGTCGACATGTTTTTGTCTGCGTTGTTCCCGCAGATAATTGATGGCGGCGTTTCGAACCGATCGTTTGAGATAGAAACGGAATCGCCCTTGGTCGCACTTCGCCTTAACAAATTGGCGATTGAGCAACTTCAATACACAATCCTGGAAAACCTCGTCGACAGCATCGAGTTCCTTGAGGATCGCTCGCAAATAGTTGCGAATCGCTCTTTCGTAGCGACTTAGGAATTTTCTCGGGTCGCCAACGGACGACCAGCGGGTCGCAATTTTTTCCAGACTCGACTCAGGGTCCGTTTTCTCGCGAAGAGTCACTTGAGCTGTCAGTCCATGAAGAGGGTTTTCTAAATAGGGTCCGATCACCCTCACGCCAATCTTAATTGCATGTAGCCCGACACGCTATAGCTTTACGTTTTGCGGACTCGAACCTTGGCGAAACTGGCCGACTTTGCAATCGAACTTGCCAGGATGAAGACAAAACAGAAAATCAAGAAAACGATTGCAGTGCAACACATTCCTCCTTGCAGCATCTTTTGACTATCGTTGTTTTCTCGACCGAGCAAGAACAAGGGCCAGAATCGATACGAGACGAGTTGGGCGGCTGCCGTAAACGTCGTTATGACGATGAAAACAAGCGGAATGATCGTCACAAACGCGTATCGACCTCGACCATTTTGAAAGATCCATGTGGTTACGACGCACAGCGCGATCCCGGCAAGCAATTGGTTCGCGATGCCAAACATGGGCCAGATAGTGTCGATCGAACTGCTCCATATGAGCGACCCCCAGCCAAGCGTTACCAAAGCAGTACTGAGAATCACACCAGGCCACCAATCCATTTTTGCAAACTTGGGAAACACATTTCCGAGCACTTCTTGCAATAGGAATCTTGCAATGCGAGTCCCCGTATCAATCGTGGTCAGAATGAACAACGCTTCAAACATGATGGCGAAATGAAACCAATACTTGATCACGCTATCGATGTCGATGGTGCTGGATATTTTTTTCATCGCATCCGTCATGATGGTCGCCATCCCAACGGCCAGTGTGACTGCTCCGCCCGTTCGACCGCGCAACGATTCGCCACCAACCTGGCGCTCCAACTCTTCCAAGTGATCCACGTTCGCATTCATTTTGGTAAGTGTTTGCGAGTATTCATGCATTCTCGATAGATCGATGTTGATGGCCCAATAGTCACCCGCTGGCATGGCTGCAGCCACGATCAATGCACAAACGGCAACGATCCCCTCCATCAGCATCGCCCCGTAACCGATCATCCGCAAATCTTTCTCGGACGAAACCATTTTTGGAGTTGTCCCGGATGATACCAAAGCATGAAAGCCCGAGATCGCACCACACATGATGCAAATAAAGACGAAAGGAAAGATCGCGCCATTGAAGTAAGGGCCACCTTTCAAGGCGAAATACTCGTTGACAGGAGGGGCTTGCATCATCGGATTGGCAACAACGACTCCAATCATCAACACCAAAATCGTTCCAATCTTGAGAAAGCTCGAAATGTAATCACGCGGGCACAAAAGTAGCCAGACCGGCAAAACGGACGCGATGAAGCCATACCCGCAAATTGCGATAATGATGCCTGGACGCGAAAGAAGGAAATAGGGCTCCAGGATCGAACCGGGTATCCAATTGCCCGCGAACGTCGCACCGAGTACGCCAATCGCCCCAAGTAACGATGCTTCGCCAATCCGACCCTTTCGGAATCGATACATGTACCACCCGACCAACAACGCGATTGGGATAGTGCAAAAAATGGTGAACGTTCCCCATGAGCTTCCCTTGATCAATTCCAATGACTTTTCCGGCACCACAATCGTTCCCGCGCTCGCTCCCAAATCAGCATCGTTTGGAACTTGAATCGTAAAAGACTCGCTCCTCTTATAAGAACCATTGGGATACTCAATGGTCGAGCCAGACGGAACTCGAATCACGGTACCCGCAGGTGTTTGTGTCTTTTGAAGATCACCTTGGTAGGAAATCTTCGAAGTTGCAATCAGCTTAACGGTTTCACCCCCTAACGCCTTCACCACCACGACACCCAGTCCAGACAACGCGATGATCACAATAAACAAAATGGCAATCGAAGCGATGACCCCAGTGCGTGGCCCCAACAAATGCTTGGCCATTTCGGCCAACGACTTGCCGTCATACCTCACGCTCGCACTCAAAACCAAGAAATCTTGAACTGCCCCAGCCAAACATACCCCCACCACCAACCAAACAAGGCCCGGCATATAACCAAACTGGATGGCAAGCACAGGACCAATCAATGGGCCGGCACCGGAGATCGCTGCAAAGTGATGTCCAAAAAGAATCCATCGATTGGTCGGATGGTAATTCTGACCATCATTTAGCCGCTCGGCCGGCGTCGCACGATTCGGATCAATGCAGGCAACACGGGCAGCCAGAAATGCGCTGTAAAAACGGTAGGCGATCGCCATGATCGCCAAGACACCTAGCAGCAGGGGCATCGCATGCATAATAAGCGGATTTAATCTTGAAGGAGTTGGATTAAAGAAACTTTGCGGGACGCTTGCTGAGGCTGATACAGGACGGTAATGTATGTCTCGGTTAAGCGATATCAGCTTAACATCAATCGACCTTGTTTGGGGACCGGTCAGTTGAAATTGACCGAAGGAATCGGTGGTCTGTCATGGCCAACGAGGACTACTGCAGGTAAATCAGACTTGGTTTTGAGACTTGGTTTTATTTTGTTTGGGTAGACGAAATGGAATTGAGTTGACGGGTGTTAGCTGGGAGGCGGTATGCAAGCGTGAATGCGTACGTCGATTCTCTCGTAGGAATACGGGGGAAGGCAAACCAAAACACTTTGAAATATTCCTTTGTATGCGAGAGAAGAAGCTGAATGTCTTCAGACAAGAAATTTAAGCTCGAGTACGTTTGGTTGGACGGTTATTTGCCAGAACCTAATCTACGTAGCAAGACCAAGATTGTGGACAAAGAACCCAAGACCGTGGCAGACCTTGCGTTGTGGGGCTTCGACGGTAGTTCTACCCAACAGGCCGAAGGAAAGAGTTCCGATTGTATTCTCAAACCGGTGGCTCTCTACCCAGACAGCACACGAATTAACGGCTTTTTGGTGATGTGCGAAGTCATGTTGCCAAACGGCGAGCCGCACCCATCCAATTTCCGCACTACGGTGGATGAATCGGCGGACCTTTGGATCGGATTCGAGCAAGAGTACTTCTTTTACGAAGATGGGCGTCCGCTTGGTTTCCCGGAAAGTGGCTATCCAGCACCTCAAGGACCTTATTATACAGCGGTCGGCTATAAGAATGTTGGCGACATTGCTCGACAAGTGGTTGAGGAGCACATCGACATTACGCTCGATGCTGGCATCAACATCGAAGGTATCAATGCAGAAGTTGCAAAAGGCCAATGGGAATTCCAGATTTTCGCCAAGGGATCCAAGAAGGTTTGCGACGACATGTGGATCGCGCGCTACTTGTTGATGCGATTGGCGGAGAAGTATGGCCTCGATATCGAGCTTTACTGCAAGCCGATCAAGGGGGATTGGAACGGTTCAGGAATGCATACCAACTTCTCGACCGACAGACTTCGCGACCAAGGTGGTAAGGAGTATTTTGACAAGCTCATGGCCGCATTCGACAAGTATCGAGACGAGCATATCGCAGCGTACGGACCTGACAACCATCTGCGGTTGACCGGCTTGCACGAAACACAGTCGATCGACAAGTTCAGCTACGGTGTAGCCGACCGCGGTGCATCGATTCGTATCCCTCACAGCTTCATGAACGCCGGCTACAAGGGTTACATGGAGGATCGACGACCAAACTCCCAAGCCGATCCATACAAGATCATCTCGCGATTGTTGAAGACGATCAATTCCGTGAGCTAATGCGAGTGGCAGGATGAGATATATCTTTAGCACAGGCTGCTAGCCTGTGTTGCACGTTGATTCAGGCTGGCAGCCTGTACTACGAAAAAACGGCGAGCAGATGCTCGCCGTTTTTATTTCACTCTGCCACTTGCCCTCTGCCACTTGCCCTCTGCCGCTCACTTGCCCTCTGCCGCTCGCCTTGCCCGAAGTTGACAACCGATGGGTCAACGATTACAAGATAAGATGGGTTGAACATTGGGGACGTTCGTTTCGTGAGCACACCGTGTTACTGGTCCGAAAATTAAAAATTCACATCGGACCACTTTTGCTTGCGGTGATTTTGGTTGTGTGGCTTGCAGCCTGGCAACTTTGGGCGTCCCGATCATCGGGTGCCATCGTTTCAGGAAGCTCACTACCGGGCTTGGTGGCCGGATCTATTGCTGCTTCCATCGTTTTCTTCGAATTGCTCTTGTGGCCGCGCAAAAGACTTCGACGCTTCAAGTTGTTTCCAACCAAGTTCTGGCTATCTGCTCATTTGTGGCTTGGGCTGTCGACTGGTCCTCTCGCATTTATTCACTCCGGTTACCGATTCGGAGGAACGTTTAGTACAACGTTAATGTGCCTTTTGTTGTTTGTACTGGCAAGCGGCGTATATGGTTGGATTATGCAGATCATCATTCCAAAATGGATGCTTGGAAATTTGCCCTTTGAAACCATCGGCAGTCAAATCGACGATGTTTCGATTCAGAGTGCCCTCGATGCGAGGAGAATGTTGACCGTTGCCTTTGGTCCGAAGCCGGTTGGATTGACGAAACTTGCGAACCTTGACGAGATATCTGCCAAGATGAGAGGCTCAAGTTTGGTGAGAGATCAGGATGGCCAAGTCAGTCAGATCGTGGTCGGCGCAATTCAGCGACGAGGGGACCATCGCTCGCTTCTAAAAATGGAGAGCGCCGAAATGGAGTTTCATCCACTCGACGGCAGTGAAGTTTGGCGGCAGTACGCGTCGGTGATCGAACCGTTCTTGCTGAGAGGTATTCCGCTCTCCAAGGACAAAACCAACGCGAGGTCAAATCGCCTATCGCCCCTCCGAACCCCGCGTAAAACGAATGATTGGTTTGGATTATTGCGAGAATCCTGTTCTCTCAACGCAGGAACTATACTGGAAAGCCTAGAGCAATTGTGCGAGCAACGGCATCAATTCAACGCACAAAGGCGTGCTCAAACGTGGCTTCACGGTTGGATCGCCATCCATGCGGGAGTTTCTGTCATGCTAGGTGTGCTGCTGATAACTCACATTGTCCTCGCGTTAAAGTACTTGTAAAACACAGGCAAAGGAATTTGCATGTCCAGGAACGGAAAACAACGCGCGCAAAGAATCGATCGGCAGTATCACACGCTAGCCGACCGGTTTGTTCATCGCAAGCGATGGTTTGGTGTCATTGGATTTTTCGCGGCGATCGCCTATTCGTCTTGGTTGTTCTCTAGCCGGGGAGCTTTGCAAGTGAGTACCGGCGACCTTTCGCGAGCCCACTTTGCATGGAACAAAACGGGGTGCGAGAACTGTCATTTGCCATTTCTTCCCATTCGCAAAGATGCATTCGGCGGCGAAGTTCCTGAAACGATCTCGCAAAACAACAATAACTGCAATAGTACGTGCCACTCAGTCACCGACCACTTTGGTAAACAAACCAATCCAACGGTCCTGGCGTCGGAGAGTTGCAGTTCGTGCCATCGCGAACATCTTGGATTGAATCGGAGTTTGGTTGATGTTGCGGACAATGATTGCGTGCGTTGCCATCTTAAACTCGAAAAAGTTGCTGAAGCCACCAATACGCAGTTTGCAACGGTAAGCAATTTCTCAAATGCGGACGGACATCCAGTTTTTCCCTTCGAAAAGCTGGGCAAAGATCCTGGGACCATCAAATTCAGTCACACTCAGCATTTGCGGCTTGGCCAGCCCAAAAAACCTGGCGATCGCACCGAGAAGCACATCGACAATATCCCCGAAAAATATCGGAAACAGTACCAGGACCGAATTGGTGCTGGCGATTTGATCCAACTTCGTTGCAGCGACTGCCACGAACGGGACGTCGCATTGCCGGGCTACGAAGAACTTGAGTCCTTTTCTCCAGTCCTCAAGGACGGCAGAATGGGTGTTCGTTCGAATTCACACATGCTTTACAAGCCGATCGAATATGAAAAGCACTGCGTTGCTTGCCACGATTTGGGTGGAGTCGAACATGGACTTGACCGCGTTCAAACTCAAGCGGCTATCGAAAGCCTCATGCCGGTGAGACTGTTCGAGTCCCTCAAACGGCGTGGCATCGAGTCGAAGCTGACGGACGTCGAAATCGAGGGCCATAGCATCCGATTGAACTCATTGCTAACAGACAAAGCCGAGGGTTGCATCAAATGTCACTCGAGTGCCGAGGCGACGTCGAGTTCGATCGTGCAGGCGAGCAATATTGTAAGTCGTTGGCTGAAGGACGCAACTTTTACACACGGAGCGCACTTGATGGTCTCCTGCAAAGACTGCCATTCTGCAGCCTATGTGCAACACGAGAGATCCATTGATTCTGAAATGGACGCAAGCCAAATCATGATTCCTGGAATAACGAGCTGTCGTGCTTGCCATGTTCAAGACGCACAGGAGCGATCGAGCCAATTCGCGAACAACAAGCATGTCGTTTCTGCCGACTGTGTGGATTGCCATCGTTACCATGTAGATCCGCCCAAGTCGCTCAGTCCGTCCAAAATGCAATCCGCTTCCTTGGAGCAAGTGCGAGCACTGTTGTCAGTCGGGAAGTCGCCATGACCAGACGCTCAGAACCATTGGTCCTTTTCATCGCAAGCCTAAATTTGTTTCTGGTTGGATTTGCATCGGCGGATGACAAACAGCCTGGGAAAACAGGACAATCGGGAAACAGCATTTCAGGGTGCATGACCACTGCTTGTCATGGCGCGAACAGTGCGTCCGATGCCCCTCTTTGGCAACGTGCTGGGAGTATTTGGTTTGATCAAGATCCGCACGCTCAAGCCTATACTTCTTTGCAGACCGAGCTTTCCAAAAATATTGTCTGGCGGATGACGAAGCGGGAAATGGCCGTTGGATCCATCGACTACAAAGCGTTTCTTGAGATGAAATGTGTTTCATGTCACGCAAGCGAACTAGCGCCGGTTTCCAAGCGAAACCTTGGGGGCGACTGTCAAATTTGTCATGGGCCTGCGGACGCTTGGGATGATACTCATTTCTCCCAAGAATGGCAGTCACTCGGCGCCAAGCGATTCGAAGATCGCAAAATGGTGAACGTCGAATCGATCGCCCTGAGAGCCGCCATTTGTTCCTCTTGCCATGTTGGCGAACTCAGCCGAATTGCAGGTCGCGATCGTGAAGTCGACCATCAGTTGATGGCAAGTGGACACCCTCCTATGTATTTTGATTTTGAACTGTTTTCACGTCGATACCCAAAACACTGGGAAACAAAAGACGAACTCGCCCAGTATGGTAAATCCTCCCGACTTCGCAGTTGGCGCATAGGCAAGCTGCAAGCTTCGATAGCTCGCATGAAAATGCTCACCGCTCGGGCGGAGAAAGCACAGCAGTCGGAATCCAGCCACGATTGGCCAGAACTCACTGAGTATAGCTGTACCAACTGTCACCACGCGCTGGAGCAACCAAGCTGGCGTCAAGCAAAAGGCGCCAACGCTTCTTATTCGTGGGACTCGTGGTGCACCTCCCTATTAGGTCAGGCAATCGGCGAGAAATCTTCGGTCGCGTTGAGCAATCAGCTCGAAGAACTAACAAAGGAAATGGAACGGATCGCGCCGTCGGCATACGCGGTTCAATCCAAATCTGAGCGAGTGCTGAATTTGCTAGAGTCCGAACTAAAGTCTGTCATCGACACAAACCATTGGCCCGATGCAGATTTGACGTCCCAACTGGCGGAATTGCTGAAACTGGAACCAACCCTATCAAGTTGGGAGTCAGCAGCCCAATGGTATATTCTGACGGAGTCGATTGCGGATGGGTTGAACATGGACGCTTCAAAAAACAGGTTTTCTAAACTTACGAAGCAAGGATTCTTCGGTGAGCCAAAAACTTGGTTACGCAATGACGAATCCACTCGACCTAATTCGAGCGATTTCCGTCCCGGTTTTCTATCCGATTACAGCGACACTTTGTTCCAAGAGCTTCGTTCCAGAGAGCTTCGTTCCCGACCATGAAATCACTAGTCGATCGCCAAGTTGGGACACGCATCGCCAAGATGCTTCGAGAGGCTCAGCACAAGCACGGACGCATCCAGGAAGCGGACATTAATCGCATTGCGGACCAAGTGGGTGAACCCGTTCGCGTCATTCAAGATGTGATTGGGTTCTTTCCGCATTTCCGTCGCACGGAACCTCCGATATGCCATGTTTCCATTTGCCGCGACATGAGTTGTCGGTTGCGAGGCTCTGTCGAGGTTGCAAAACAACTTCGAGAGCTTCAAGAGGATGTCGGTGATGCGACACTTGAAATCACCGAAGCGTCGTGCTTGGGACGTTGCGATCGAGCGCCAGCGATGTTGATCAACGAATCGCTTTTTGTCGCGCAAACGCCAAAGGAATGCATCGATGCGGTTCGCGCAACACTCGCTGGAAGCTCGCCCAAGCCGGATAGCGATATGGACACGGCCACCGTATCGCTCGCACGAGCCGAGATCGACTGCTATCGCTCGATCGATGAAGCGAAAACTACGCGAAGTGAGGCTCCTGCGTCATCCTACTATGCTGCGGTTCGAGCCTATGTACGTGACCCTAACCCTGACAAGATAATCCAAGCTCTCAAGACTGCAGGATTGATGGGAATGGGTGGGGCAGGTGCCCCCGCTTCCGACAAATGGAACGAGGCTCGCAACGCACTCGGGGAAGCGAAGTATGTTGTTTGCAATGCCGACGAGAGCGAGCCCGGCACCTTCAAAGACCGAGACCTAATGCTTGCGGCGCCGCATTTAATCATCGAAGGGATGATCATTGCCGGACTTGTCTCCGGTGCCAAGCAAGGATTCATTTACATTCGCCACGAGTACTACGAACAGATTGCAAGGCTTGAATCCGCAATTCAGGATGCCGTTCGGTTGGGAGCTTGCGGGCACGATATCTTCAAGAGCGGTCGAGATTTTCGAGTGGAAGTGTTCGTGAGTCCTGGTGGGTACGTGTGCGGCGAACAGACCGCATTGATCGAAGCGTTGGAAGGCAAAAGATCCGAACCTCGAAATCGCCCTCCAGAGCTTCAAACCAACGGACTTTACGATCAACCTACCATTCTCAACAATGTCGAAACGTTCGCCTGGGTACCTTCTATTTTGTTGCAGCGGCCATCACCGGAAGCATTAGAGCAGGAACAGGCATCCAACACGTCCGTGATCGTGGAGCCTGCGGGGTTATGGTACAAGTACGCGGGACGAAACCGATCTCGTGGTAAACGGTTTTTCTCGATCAGCGGAGACCTAAACCGGCCGGGTTCCTATGAGGTCCCATGCGGCATTACTCTGGGTGAATTGATCGACGAGTATGCAGGAGGAATGCGAGACCGTATTCCGTTGCAGGCCGTCGCATTGAGTGGACCTTCAGGCGGCTTCCTGCCAGCGTGGCTTCCCAAGGGCGCCATACGATTTCCCAAAAAGACAGACCGAGAAGGCAAGGAGACCGACGAGCTCAAGTTTCCTAAACTTGTCGGCGATCCAACGGATATCAAGTTATTGCCGCTGGACCTGAATGCTTCTCGAGAAATCGGATTTATGCTCGGCGCGGGCATCGTTGTTTATAACGAAAACGCAGATATGCTCGATCAAGCAATCGCGTGCAGTCGTTTTTATCAAAGAGAATCGTGTGGCAAGTGCGTCCCATGCCGACTAGGTTCGAGAAAAATGGTCGACATGGCGGAATCGCTTCTGATCAAGAAAGCAAGTCATGAAATAGACCAAGTGAAAGGGGTCGCCATGGAGTTGGCGAACATTATGGAGAAAACCAGCATCTGCGGCCTCGGGCAAGTTGCGAGCAATCCGTTGCGAAGCTATTTACGATTCTTCCATTCCGCCAACCGTTGATACGAGCCCTTACGATGGCCAATGAACAAGAACTTGTCGATTCGGTGGGGTATATCAGCGCAAGCGAAGAAGCGCTTTTTGCTCGCGGCCTTGATGGACAACTGATTCGAGCAACGGATTCGACGCTCGACGATCTCGACCTCGACGTGCATATCTCGATCGATGGCACTAAGTTCGCGGTCAAGAAAGCGGTTCCGCTGCGAAACTCCCAAGGCGTCATACTTGCGAACGATCGCGGGGAAACCATACCGCGGCCCACCACCATTTATGATGCCGTTAACCAACTTTATGTGAAGGCATTGGGTGATGTAAACCCGATCCCGATTTTATGCCATCGGGAACACCTCCAACCGGTCGGCGTGTGTCGCGTCTGCCTCGTTGAGATCGAGGAACGACGCGCAAGTGGACGCGTCAAAAAGGACTTGGTGTCCTCGTGTACCTATCTAGTCAAGGAAGGAATGATCATCACGACATCGGCCAGCCAAGACCAGCCGAAAACCGTCGACCTTATCAAAAACTCAGTCGGGATCATCGTCGAGCTACTCGCGTCAGAACATTTGACCTCTCAAGACGTCGACGACGTAAGAAACGGGCTAAGCAAACACGAGCCCAACGAGCTAAAGCGATTGGTCTCCGAATATGTGAAAGGAGACAAGACGCCGCGATATCAGCCAAGTTTACTAGCAGGCAATCGTGGTCGCGACCTTTCTTCGGAAATCATATCCGTCAATCACGACGCATGCATACTCTGCCAACGCTGTACGCGCGCATGCAATGACATCAAGCAAAATGATGTGATGGCGCGCGAGGGGAAAGGCTACGATGCGAGAATTGCATTTGATACCGATCTACCCATGCTTGAGAGTTCGTGCGTTTCGTGTGGCGAATGTGTGATTTCTTGCCCGACCGATGCGCTTACCTTTCGGCCCACTGTCGTCGAAAAGCAAGGGAAAAAGATTCTAGAACAAACACGCAAGAGCAGTGGCAAAGACGGTACCGTTGTCACTGCCGAAGAGATGCTTGAGATCCCCATTTTCTCTGGCATCCCGTATAAATTCCTTCAATTCAATGGTGGGGCTTGCGTGCGACGTGTTCTCAAACCGGGAGAGTCTCTTTGCACCGTGGGCGAGTACGGTTCGACGGCGTTCTTGATTCAAAGTGGCAAGTTTGAAATCGTGGTCGGCGCGAAATCGCCAAACAAATCTCGGGCGACAGTGAGTAAAAGCGATGGATTCTTTCGGCGTATCCTTGGATTGACTTCGAGCCCAACACTGGCCCCAAGTCTTGCAACAGGTAGCGATTTCGGGATGACGGGAACCAAGGAAAAGCTCTATCGCGGTGTCGAGGATGTCATTCTGGGCGAGATGGCTTGCCTGAATCGACAGAGACGTACTGCAACCGTGGTTGCGGTCGAAGATTCAGAAGTGATTGAAATCGGTACGAACGTGCTGTACATGTTGCAGCGCAATGCGACTAGTCGCAACGTACTCAACGAAGCATACCGACGGCACGCACTCAATTCCGACATCGAGCGGTTGCCTATCTTCAAAGAACTGACACCCGCCGGACGCGCCGAAGCGGCTCGGATTATCGCCAAGGATGCCGAGCTGATGAGCGTGGAACCAGGCCAGTCTATTTTCAAGCAAGGGGAAAAGAGCGACGATATTTATTTGATTCGACTTGGGTACATCAAAGTGAGTCGCAAGCACGGTACGCGTGAGCAAATCGTCAGTTACGTCGGTCCAGGAGCGGTCGATGGGGCGAGCGGAGCATTCGGCGAAATCGCTGCACTCTCGTCTATTTATGGTAGTGAGTTGAAATCGGACTTTGACCAACTCGACTACCTGCCAGGAGTACGTACGTCCACATGCAGTGCTTTGGACCATGTCGAACTCGTTCGAATTAAGAGCTCCCAATTGAGACAAATAGCGGACGCAAATCCCGACTTCAAACAGAGGCTCCTCGACCGCGCAAGATTCCTGCTTAAAAAAGATACCGAGCGAGAAAGTGAGCTCAGTACTGGAAAATCGAGTTTCGTTAGCCAAGGGCTTTATAATGCACAGAGCTTGCTCGTCTTGGATTTAGAGTCTTGCACTCGGTGTGACGAGTGTACCAAAGCTTGTGCCGATTCGCATGGAGGCGAAACGAGACTGGTCCGCGAGGGGATGCGATTCGAGAATTTCCTCGTTGCAACGAGTTGTCGTTCGTGTACGGACCCCTACTGCTTGGTTGGATGCCCGGTAAACGCAATTTTTCGTGAGGGATCCAAGGAGATCGTGATCGAAGATCATTGTATTGGCTGCGGACAATGCGCTACCAACTGCCCATATGGAAACATAACGATGTATGGTCACCAGGAGGGCTTCAGCGGCGAGGGCAAAATGCAAATTCCGCTGATACAACAGAAAGCGACAACCTGCGATCAATGCAAGAGCATCGGTGGTACACCTCGCTGCGTCTATGCATGCCCGCACGACGCGGCCTTCCGCATGACCGGTGACGAACTCAAAGAAGCAGTGCTAAGCCGGAAGCCATGGTAGGGATCAATCGCTAAGTCTCGAGATCAGGGTGGTTGCGGCCCCAGTCACAAACCAGATGACCGAAGCTGGGTACACCGGCAATGAACCTTGTCGTTATACTGTAGTAGCTTCTCGCCAAATCCTGCTGTTGCCGCTGTCGCCAGACGGTACGGGATTGGCCAATATCCCCTAGGAATCCTCCTCATGAAACGGCTACTCTCCGTCGCTTTGACGTTGTTTGCGTTCTTGCTAAACGCGACCGGTTCACCGATTTTCGCCGAGCAACGGCCCAATGTGCTTTTTTTGATTTCCGACGATCTCAATAACATGCTGGGTTGCTATGGGCATCCGATGGTCAAGACCCCAAACATCAATCGTTTGGCCGCTCGCGGGTTGCGATTCGATAAAGCCTATTGTTCGTTTCCGCTATGTGGCCCCAGTCGCAACTCGATGCTCACCGGTTTGTATCCGAATAGCACCGGCATCCTTACAAACTCACAGATCTTTCGTCAGTCGATTCCACAACAACAAAGTATGCCGCAAGTTTTTCGGAATGCTGGTTATTTCGTCGGACGCATCGGAAAGCTCTATCACTATAACGTACCCAACTCGATTGGCACCAACGGTCACGACGATCCAGCCTCCTGGGAACTTGAGCTGAACCCGGCTGGCGTCGACCGACTTGAAGAGCATCCGAAAATCAAGACTCTCACACCGGGCCAGTTTGGCGGTACTCTGAGTTGGTACGCTTCGCCCAAGAGCGACATGCACCATACGGATGCGAAACAAGCGGAAGATGCCGAATGGGTCTTGGAACGCTGTGCTAAAAGAAAGGACCGACCGTTCTTTCTTTCTGTCGGTTTTTTCCGCCCTCACACGCCTTATGTTGCTCCAAAAGATCCGTATTTCGGTTACTACCCGGTCAACGAAATGCCCGTAGTTCAAGGGGTCAAGGAAGATCGAGCGGATATTCCAGCCGCAGCACTTGCAAGCCAGAAAAAAGAGCAAGACCAAATGACCGATGATCTTCGGCGCGAATGCCTTCAAGCGTATTATGCGAGTATCAGCTTTATGGATGCACAGGTCGGCCGAATCGTCGATGCACTCGATCGGTTAGGGCTTTCTGAAAACACCATCATCGTATTTACGAGCGATCACGGCTATCACGTGGGCGAGCATGGATTGTGGCAAAAGCAAAGCCTCTTCGAAGAGAGCGCTCGCGTGCCATTGCTGATGGTCGCTCCAGGAACAACCTCGAAAGGATCGGTTGCGGCAAACCCTGTTTCGCATGTTGACCTTTTCCCAACACTTGCCGCGCTGTGCGATATAAAGACGCCAGAGAATATTCAAGGTCAGAGTTTGGTGCCTATGCTAAAAGATCCGAATGAAATCGGGCGAGGCTGGGCGTTGACGCAAGTGGCTCGCGGGGCCGTTGGCAATCGACCAAACGCGAAAGCAGCCAACGTGGAACGAAAGGGGTTCTTTGGCTACAGTTTGCGCACCTTGAAATGGCGTTATACGGAGTGGGATGAGGGCAAGGCGGGCCGTGAACTTTACGACCACGATCAAGATCCTCGCGAAATTACCAACCTTGCGGACGATCCCGCCTTGGCAAAAATTGTGGCCGAGCTGTCGGCTCAAATTCAATTGGCGGTAAAATCGACGTTTCCTCCGTCAGGTGAAACGCCAAAGATTCAAGAGGGCTTGTGGGCGCCGTTGCTCCTTGACCCTTGACCAAACTTGCACTTACCGAGCCAAAACGTGGCGACTTCCTTGGGAGCGAGTGGCTCAAAATACGGATTGCAATCCAAGGCTAAAAATAGGCTAGAAATCGACTTATGCAAATCTGGATTGATGCGGATGCGGCTCCTCGTGAAGTCAAAGAAATTGTCTTTAAAGCATCTGCTCGACTCAAAATACCGGTTGTGATGGTCGCCAATCAATCGATTTGGTTTCCGCCGAGCACTTCGCTTATTTCTTGTGTGGCCGTTCGCCATGGCGCTAATGAGGCCGACAAGTACATTGTGGATCATGCGCAATTGGGAGATATGGCCATCACTGCCGATATTCCATTGGCGGCTCAGTTGGTGGACAAGCAGGTTTTCGTGGTTGATCCGCGTGGTGAAGAGTATGACGATCGCAATGTGGTGGGCCGATTGGCGGCACGCGATTTGTTTGATGCCGCGCGGGGGGCAGGCATGGAATTCTCAGGGCAGCAGCCATATAACACGAAAGATAGAGCCGCGTTCGCATCGACATTCGATCGAGTCTTGACGCGCGCGATTAAGGCTCATTCTCGCCGAAATGACAAACGAGGTTCCACAGACAATCCATAGCGGAGCGGAGCGAGCCGCCCCATCGGGACGATGCTAGCACATCCGCAACTGTTTTTCATACCAATTAGCCGTTGGGCGATAGCCCCGGTTTTCCAATTGCTCGACATTCGTCGAGAACCGGGGCTATCGCCCTTCGGCTATCAGTTTGTTTCACTCCAGGAATGAGTGAATATTCCCAGGAGATCCCTGTTGTGACCGAATGTCTATGGCAGCAGTTGCCAGCTATTCCTAGAATGGAGGGATGGAGACAAGGCAAGAAATTCACGAAAAAAATCGCGTTGCCGCGCTGCAGACGGCTGTTGTTGCATCCAGCAAGCACTGGATTCGCAATTTCTTTCCCAATTTGAGGGACGCTGGCATTCGTTGGAATGAAGATGACGCGAGTTCGTTAGCTGCTTCCGTCGCGTATTATTTGGCGCTTTCTCTTTTCCCAATGATGCTCTTGCTAACTTCTGTCTTTGGTCTCTTTCTCCAATTTTCGAATACGGGAAAAAAGGCCGAGCAACAAATCCTAGATATTGTTGAGACGTACGGGTCGCCGGTGATTGAGAAACAAATAGAACAAGTCCTGACTCAATTGCAAAACCAGTCGCTTGTGAGCGGCCCATTTGGTTTCCTTGCCGCAACCGCAGCCGCCATTGGAATCTTTGCTCAAATCGATCGAGGTTTTGATAAGATCTTTCGCATACCAGCTCCGAAAGATGCTACGGTTCAGAGGACGATCTTCAGGGTCGTTAAAAGTCGATTCCTGGCCTTTCTGATGCTGGTTGGACTTGGTGGCATGATCCTCGTTCTGTTTACCGCAAGCTTGCTGATCGCACAAATTCGTTCGCTAACCAACTCAACTCTGCCGAGTATGCGACATGTGTTTAGCATCTTTGAACTTTGCTTCGCCGTGATCGCCAACGGAACGCTTTTTTCCTTTGTGTATCGATGGCTTCCGAAGAAAGAGGTTCGTTGGGCTGACGCGATTCGCGGCGGGCTTTTAGCCGCATGTATTTGGGAGCTTGGGCGAGAAGTTCTCGGAGCCTTTCTCATAGGGATGCGATACACGTCTGCGTATGGTGCCATCGGCTCGTTCATCGCTATTTTACTTTGGTGCTATTATGGTATTTCGATCCTTTTTTTCGGGGCCGAGTATGTTCAAGTGCTTCAATTGCGACGTCTCGGACGGACAACGACTGGCACAGAATTGTCGCTGAACAAGTCTGCCAAGTCCGTTGAGCCTCAAATCGTTGAGCCTCAAATCGATACAAAGGACGAGCTCAGTAACGCATCGCACGACGAAATGATAGAATCGGGTCTGCGGGAAATCCACGCTCCGCTGTTGAGTCTGCCAAAACAACGTCCGAGACGCTCTGCCGAACAACTCTATTAAAAGTCAGTCTCCCTTAGAAATCACCCGTCGCATGTCATTCGTTGCTCCCGGAAATTTGATCAGTATTGGAACGGACATCATCGAGTGCGTTCGGATTGCACAAATGATCGAGAAGCACGGGGAAGTCTTTTTGCAGCGCGTTTTCACGCAAAAAGAAATCCAGTACTGTTCCTCTCGGAAAGCAGCAAACCAGCACTATGCTGGTCGATGGGCGGCAAAAGAGGCGGCTCTCAAGGTGCTAGGTACTGGCTGGGCAAAGGGGATACAATGGACCGACGTCGAGGTTGTCAACGAAGTCTCTGGAGCACCTACGCTGGTCATGACGGGCAAGGCTGCTGAAATCGCTCGCGAACTTGGCATCCGAAAAGTCATGATTACAATTTCGCATTGCCGGGCCTATGCGACCGCTTTCGCAACCGGCATTGCTTAGAACCCCCTCCCGGTACCATCCATCATTCATTCATTCACTGAAGGACTCTTTTCATGTTTCATCGCAACCACTCAAGAGCGGCTTTGTTCGGATTGCTCTCATCGCTATGCACCATGTCGGTTAGCATTTCCCAAGAGCCGAAAACCGTCACCCCTCCAAAACCGGTCCCCGCAAAAGCAGTCGAAATAGCAGCCGAGAAAGGTGCCGAAAAAAAAACCAAATGGATACCGCTGATCGAAAGCGATTCGCTCAAAGGCTGGGATTTGACGAACTTCGGCGGAGAGGGAGCCATCGAAGTTAGTGAAGGAGTCACGCGATTTGGAAACGGAGATCCGCTCACCGGCATTACGTACGGAAAGAAGGATTTTCCGAAAGAGAACTTTGAGTTGCGATGGAAGGCCATGCGAGTCGATGGTTCTGATTTTTTTGCGGGAGTCACGTTTCCAGCGGGCGATGAGTTCTGCTCGTTTGTAGCGGGCGGATGGGGCGGAGGCTTGGTGGGACTGAGCAATATCAATGGCAACAACGCTTCCGAAAATGAGACAGCCAGCTTTCGTCAATTCAAGAACAAGCAGTGGTACTCCTTTCGTGTCCGAGTGGACAAAAAGAACATTACGGCGTGGGTCGATGACGAAGAAGTTTTGAAAGTCGAACGCGAAAAAGGAAAATTCTCTGTGCATGCGGCGGTCATGAAGTCGAGGCCGCTCGGATATTGCGTGTTTCAATCGATCGTCGATTTAAAGGAGTGGGAATACCAAATCCTCGATTGAGTCGTGATGTCGGGATTGCGTCTTGTAAGAAACAGTATGTTCGCCCGCTTTTAAATCCAAGTATTCTTCACGCAAACATGCCTCTTGGACGCAACAACACTGTTGCAGATTCATGTTGATTGCGTTTAAGAGGCCTGACCCCTTTTCCTTTTCCGTGACCCCTTTTCCTTTTCCGGTACGAACTTACGATCTTGATCATTCTTTCATGGAGGTTGCTGCGTTGGCCAGACTCGCGCGTGCGTTCGTTCGTTCGGCGTGAAGTTAAAGTGCAGTGTCCCCGTTTGTTTGCTTGGGATAGACAAAAAGCGTACGATCGAGCGTTACTGTTGATGGAAACGAAGCGTACGTTCGACTTACACTTACTCGCAGAAGCCAAGGCGTTGATTTTTGGAGAGGGCAAACGGTGAGTGGTGGTTACGGTTTGTCCAATACTCCGCTCCTCATCCCCCAACCCCTTCTCCTCGGAGTACCGAGGAGAAGGGGAGATAGAATGAATGGTGCACGAATTCACTTGGGTGTGACAAGAAAACTGGGAGTTAGAACCGCGCGCATTGTCTTTCCCCCCTTCTCCTCCTGTAATCAGGAGGAGAAGGGGTCGGGGGATGAGGAGGTTTGATCACTGCGATGGAATGGCTAGAACCTCAAGATTTTTCAAAACACCTTCGCAAGGCAATGACGCCCGCAGAGTACCTGCTTTGGCAATGCCTTCGCAATCGTCAACGATGCCATGCCAAGTTCCGTCGCCAATACGTTAAAGGAATCTACACGCTCGATTTCTTCTGTCCCGAAGCTCACTTCACACTCGAACGGATAGAGAAAGATCGCGTTAGGACACAATGGCTAAACGCTCAAGAGATCGAAGTTGTTCGATTCAGAAGTCAGGAAATCGGGAACGAAACTCAACGAGTTCTCAACGATATCGATACCGTTTTGAAACGGTTACTGAAAATCGCTCCAACTCCTCATCCCCCAACCCCTTTTGGCCAATGCACCTAGCCTTGCTCACAACTTCGCCGAACCTGGTGATTCATCGGGCCAAAGTGCGTTTGACCTTGCAAAAACATCGCGGAAAGACGAAAAAAGCCAGCGACAGTGCATTCCACCATCGCCGGCTCAAATACTTAACCCAGCGGTCAAACCAAGTTTGACGGGGGTTGGTAGAGTTGAGCGAGATTCGTTCCTGCGACGCCAATCGAAATCACATAACCCCAGTTCAGCCCCTCTCCTGACGCAATTCATTGAGCGTTGCTTTTCAGCCCGGAAGGAGCGAGTTACAATTGAAATGAACACAACAAACGGGAGGCGGAAATGACGCAAAAAGAACTGCTGACGGCCATCGAGGCCTTACCCAAAGAACTTCAATTCGCCCTCGCGAACTCAGTGCTGGATCGTTTGGCAGTCGAAGGTCCGCCGCCAATCTCAGAGCAAATCAAAGCGGAATTGGTGCGACGCGAGGAGGTGTTTTTTTCTGACCCGCATAAGGGTGAAACTTGGGAGTCTGTTCGTGAGGAACTCTTCGGAAAGTGAACCGAGTCCCGATTGTCATTGAGCCTGAAGCCAAGTCAGATATCCGTTTGGCCCGGGACTACTACTCTGACAAAGGCGACCAGACATCGGATCGTTTCAGGGATGAGTTGACTCAGATATTCGAGCTACTGTCGCGCCATCCCGAAGCCGTTGCTGTCGCTTTTGGTCGTACGCGTCTCAAACCAATGCGATACTTCCCGTATGTGATCGGATACATCTATTTCGAAGGTGTGGTCCATGTAACCGGTGTTCAATACGGTGGATTGGGATGGGACGAATTTGACCGCCGACAATTTTGAAGTTGGATGACTACGCACGAGTCAAGAATCAATAACTTCAATCTCGACACGGCTTTCCTCCTGCCAGAACTTATCAGCTCGTTCGTCCAGCAGGCTCATGGCCTCCCGGCGAGCTTCTCCGCATCCTCTCGCGATTTCTCGCCGCGGTGGGCCGAGTGGTCGGATAGAGAGTCCTACTTGGAGACCAAGAGATTCGCGTGAGACAGGGACAAAGTGCGTTTGCCCTTGTAAAAACCAGTAAAGATCTTTGGGGAAAACGAAAAAAGCCGGCGACAGTGCATTACACCATCGCCGGCTTCAATACTTAACCCGGAGGTCAAACAAAGTTTGACGGGGTTGGTAGAGTTGCGGGAGCCGGATTTGAACCGACGACCTCGAGGTTATGAGCCTCGCGAGCTACCGGGCTGCTCCATCCCGCGAGATAAATCGTACTCATCATCGCGTTCTCGTCCACCCCCAAATGAACTTTGCGCTAAGGTTTTCCATTTGCCGTCCAAATCACATTCGCGATTCAGTGCGACCTGCAACTCCAACGGCCAACAAGGACGGCAGAATAAACAGATTTCCCAGCAAACCCCCAAGCATACTGATCGCCGCTGTCGTTCCAAATACCACCGTCGGCAAGAAATCACTTGTTGCCAACGCCCCAAAACCTACGACCAACGCTAAAGTCGATAGCAACATCGCCATCCCTATCTCAGACTGGGCGGACTCCAACGCATCAAAAAATGTCTTCCCAAGTGCTCGCTCGCGCTGAAACCTTATTAAATAGTGCAACGACGAATCGACACTGAGTCCCATCGAAACCGCAGCAATCATTGCAGCCCCCAAATTAACCCGCATCCCCATCCATCCCATCCACCCCAGAATGCAAAAACTGGGTAGAGCATTTGGCAAAATCGCCAACACCGCAAACCACGGACTTCGCAAAGCGATTGCCATAGCTATCCATATCCCCAACGTTGCGACCGCAAAGCAACGCCATTGATCCGCTACCACACTGCTTACCAATTCTGATAACAGAACGTAGTATCCGGATACCGTGGCTGTCGCACCCCGTTTCAAAGCCGATCGCCAAGATTCCGTTCGCATCGTTTCATCGACTACGTGTCTCACTTCCGCAATGAGTCGCTCCTTCTGAATGGATTCCGATTGCTCGCGTGACCGAAGCATGATTCGCAAATTTCGTTCATCCCCGTTTTGCTTGGTGATGAGGGTATCCACAAACTCGCCCATTACCTGCCGCATACCCGCCAACCTCGCTTCGATTGGCAAGGCACGTAAAATCGGTGACGACGTTGCTGCCGCATCCGCATCCGCAAAACTCATCACCTTGCTCAATCGCAATGGCGGGTCGCCAGGAATTTCGATCGCAACGAGTCGCTGCTCCAGCGCCAGCACTTCATCCAGGTACCGCTGTGTCAGGACCTGTGGGGCTGGCAAAACAACATCCCAAACGCCCGCACCACCTAACTCCTTTTCGACCGCTTGGTAGGCAACTACCAGCGGAGTGTCCTGTTTAAAGTTCTTGATGAAGTCGGTCTCGACCTGCAGTCGCAACGATCCCCAAATCGCAAGCCCCGCTAAGATCAACGCTGCACACACAATCGATTCCGGCCATCGTAGCGAAACAGCTAAAAGCGATCGGAGCAGACGGCGCAATTGTTCGTCCCCCGGGATCGGAAATAGCTCGAATGAAAGCCCCAACGGCTTCGCAATGAACGTCGGCGCTAATGGAACCAAGGCCATTGTTGGGACTAGGACGAAAATGCCGACCATAACCACCAACGATGCGAGGGCCATCATGCATCCGTAGTCTTGTACCGGTCCGACTTTAGCAAACATCAAGGAGGCGAACCCGATCGCGTCGGTGATACAAGCCCACACGATCGGTCTCCAAAGATCTCTCATCGATTGGCGGAGAGCTTGTTCAGGAGTCACCTTCGATTCCATCGTATACTGATAGCCCAGCATCCAATGCATGGTCGTTGCCACGCCGATGACCGTCACGATCGACGAAAGCATTGACGAGACCATCGTTAATTCCCAGGCCAACCAGACGAGCAAGCCTCTTGTCACGATCAACGACCACTGAACGACCGCAATGGTGATGATTGCCCAACGCACCGAGCGAAATCCGATCAAGATCA
>Ga0247839_1001731_pt1 | contig 34754 bp, 28 predicted proteins | sample LaCruzMarch2015__6_FD_192405 | JGI IMG/M metagenome (GOLD analysis project Ga0247839, IMG submission 192405) | Freshwater microbial communities from meromictic Lake La Cruz, Castile-La Mancha, Spain - LaCruzMarch2015_16m | ecosystem: Environmental > Aquatic > Freshwater > Lake | place: Spain... | reverse complement strand
CCGGCGGCCCGTTCTCCAGTCGCGTCACCCGCCCGCGCAGGCCGGGGAAGTCCTCTTCGAACAGTTGGATCAGCCGCGTGCGCAGCTGCTCACGCGCGTCATTGTCCGTCGCGACCAGCACGAATTGAGCGAAATTGGCGCTTTGCAACTGCTGATCGAGCGGCAGGTAGAAGCGCGGGCTGCCCACGCCGACGTAGGCAACGTAACTCTCCAGGCCCGGCTCGTGGTCGAGGACCTGCTCCATCCGCCGCGTCTCGCCCAGGGTGGCGGCGAATGAACTGCCCTCGGGCAGGCGCAGATCGACGATCAGTTCGGGCCGCGACGAGGACGGGAAGAACTGCTGCGGGACGAGCCGGAAGGCGGCCAGTGCGCCGATGAACACGACCAGCGTCGCACCGATGACGATCCAGCGGTACGCAACGCTCCAGCCTACCAGGGTCCGAAAGCGCCGATAGAAGGGCGTGTCATAGACCTGGTCCGGGACCTGATCCCGATGGGCATGCGTGCCGCCCTGGGGCGCCGGCTCCGGACGCCCGCGCAGGCGTGCGGTCAGCCGCGCCGCGAGCGAGGCCCGTCGCGGCTGACCGAAGTCGGGCAGCAGCTTGAACCCGAGATACGGGATCACGATCACCGCCACGACCCAGGACGCGATGAGCGCAATCGCCGAGACCTGGAACAGCGAGCGGGTATATTCGCCCGTCGAACTCTTCGCCATCGCGATCGGCAGAAAGCCGGCAACAGTCACCAGCGTGCCCGAGAGCATCGGGAAGGCGGTGCTGGTATAGGCGAAGCTCGCGGCGCTGAAGCGGTCGAACCCCTGCTCCAGCTTGATGGCCATCATCTCGACGGCGATGATCGCGTCATCGACCAGCAGACCAAGCGAGAGAATCAGGGCGCCGAGCGAGATCTTGTGCAGACCGATGCCGAACAGCCACATACACAGGAAGGTCGTGGCCAGCACCAGCGGGATCGCGATGGCGACCACCAGCCCGGTGCGCAGACCCAGACTTACCAGGGACACCGCGAGCACGATGGCGACCGCCTCCGCGAGTGACCGCATGAACTCCTGCACCGAGCGCTCCACCGCGCGCGGCATGCTGGCGACCTGCCCGATTTCCATGCCAATCGGCAGTTCGGGCTCCAGCGCGGCAAGTTTCGCACCGAGCGCACGCCCGAGCGCGATCACGTCGCCCCCCGCCACCATGGTCACGCCGATCCCTAAGGCTTCGCGTCCGTGCCAGCGCATCTTCTCATGGGGCGGGTCCACATAGCCGCGTGACACTTGTGCGATATCGCCCAGCCGGAACAGGCGGTCGTTGACCCGCAGGGCGATGTCGCGCACGGCATCGAGTGAATCGAAGGCCCCGCTGGGGCGCAGATAGATGCGGTCGGTGGGGGTCTCGAAGGCGCCGGCCGCGGCCACCGCGTTCTGCGCCGCGAGCGTCTGGACGATCTGCTCGGGAGTGATGCCCAGCAGCGCGAGCCGGGCATTCGACAGCTCGATAAAGATCTTCTCGTCCTGCTCACCGATGAAATCGATCTTGGAGACGCCCGGCACGCGCAGCAGTTCATCGCGGATGCGGTCGCCGAAGTCTTTGAGATCGCGATAGGTATAGCCTTCGCCGCTGATCGCGTAGAGATTCGTATAGGTATCGCCGAACTCGTCGTTGAAGAATGGCCCCTGGATGCCGGGCGGCAGGGTCTGACGGATGTCGGCGACCTTTTTCCGCACCTGATATTGCAGATCGGGAATCGCCGCGGGCGGCAGTGAGTCCTTCAGTGAGACGAAAACCAATGACTCGCCCGGCCGGGAATAGCTCTGCACGAACTGGAGCGGCAGCTCCTGCAATTGCTGCTCGATACGGTCGGTGACCTGCTGTTCGACCTCGCGGGCCGAGGCGCCGGGCCAATTCGTCTTGACGACCATCACCTTGAAAGTAAACGGCGGGTCTTCGGACTGACCGAGCTGGGTATAGGCGAAGCTGCCGGCCAAGGCCAGCATGATCATGAGATACAGGACGAGCGAGCGATGGCGCAGCGCCCATTCGGACAGGTTGAGATTCAGGCGCGGAGTGGCTGGAGGTGTCATCCGGTCAACTCGCCCGCGCTGTCGTCGCGGCCGTTGGCACCGTCGGGTCAGGCGGGACCGGCCGTCCGGCACCGGCGTAGGGCCGGACCTGTTGGCCTTCGTGGAGCTTGTTGGCGCCGGTGGCGACCACCCATTCACCAGCGGTGAGTCCGGCGGCGATCACCACGCCGTCTTCGCGGTATTGCGCGATCTCGACCGGGCGCAGCGACACGGTGCCGACCATGGGGTCGTAAACCCAGAGCGCGGGCCGACCATCGCTCGCCTGATAGAGCGCGGTCGCGGGCAGCAGACTGGCCGTCCCGGACCCGGCGTCGGCCAGCAGGACCTCCGCGGTCATTCCCCACTGCATGGCCGGCGCCGGGTCGATGACCGAGACGCGCACGGCGAAGGTCCGGGTGACCGGATCGACCGCCGGGGAGACCTCGCGGACCGCGGCGCGATAGCGGGTCTCGGGATCGGCCGCCAGCATCACCGCGATCTGCTGCGCCTGCTGCACTTCGGCGATCCGTGCCTCGGGGACGGCGATCTCGACCTCGCGTTCGCGCTCGCGGGCGTACCGCATCACCACCTGACCAGCCGCCACCACCTGACCGGCCTCGGCCGCGACTGTCGTGATCACGCCGTCTTCCGGCGCAAGGAGCTGCGCATAGGCCGCCTGATTGCGGGTGACGGCGAGGTTCGCCTGGGCCTGCTCCAGCCTGGCCTGGGTCGCCTTCATCGCATTGCGCTTGGCGTCGAGGGCGGAGGCGCTGATGAACTTCTGTTTGAGGAGGTTCTCATGGCGGTCGAGTTCGGCTTGGGCGAACTCATGGTCCACCCGCGCGGCGGCGACCTGCGCCTCGGCTGCCTCGGTCTGCAGCGCCAGATCCGCCGGATCGAGCTGCGCCAACACCTGGCTCTTGCGTACCCGTGCGCCGACATCCACGCCGCGGCTGACGATCTTGCCGCCGATGCGGAAGGCCAAATCCGACTCATAGCGGGGCTTGACCTCGCCGGCGAACACGGCGGTCGCGACGCCGCTGCCCGGTACCACCTGGGTGAGCAGCACTGGACGGATCGCGGCCGCAACCGGCTCGCGCCTGGTGCAGCCGGTGAGGGTGGCCACCATCAGGATCAGCAGGACGACCCCAAGTGCCATGCCGTCAGACCGGGGGAATGTCAACACGAAGCGCGATGGTTGATTCATGGCGATGCCCCGGCGGTTGGCCCGGCGGTTGACGAGGTGCCGATCATTCCCGCCCAGAGTGCCCGTAATGCGTCTTCGAGTTCGACCGGGTAACTCCAGGCGAAGACCGGCGGCAACTCGGGACTGGTGGACGCGCAGGCCGCCGCGCAACCGGCCGCCGCCGACATCTGCCAGAGCCCGAGGATCAGCGCATAACTGCGGCGCAGCAGCACCACCCCGCGCCCCAGGGTGGGTGTCGATGCCGACAGAGGGAAGTGACGCTCGACCCCGGCACCCGCCCGTTCGAGTCGGGCCGCCATGCGCTGTTTGAACGCCAGCGCGGCGGCGGGCGGGACGCTGTGCGTCATCAGCCCGAAGCAGCGCGCCGCCAGCGGCAGGACCAGGGGCGGCTCGACCAAATGGGTGCGCGTCAAGGCGAATACCGCCTCGAAGTCGACGTGCGGCGCCGACTCCACCAGTGCGATCAGATCCTGGAAGAAGCGGTCGATCCGGCGCTCGTGAACCGCGAGCAGGAGTTCCTCCTTGCTCGGAAAATAGAGGTAAACGGTTCCCTTGGCGAGGCCGGCGTGAACGGCCACCTCGGCGACGCTGGCCACCCGGTCGGGCGCGTTGTGCAGAACGCCCTCGGCGGCGTCGAGGATGGCGTCGCGGCGCTCCTGTTTATCTTCGGCCTGAATGGCCCGCTGACGAACGGCCATGGCGATTGCTGCTCCTGGTGCGACCCATAACTGACCCAGGGTCATTTGATCGCTACAGTAGATGACCGCCGGTCAGTTGTCAACGTGCAGAGACCGGGCCGCCGGCCGCGCGGCTCCCTGGAGTCCGAGGCGTCAGCCTTGACCCCTCACGCAAAGACTCAGTGGGAGCGGCCTCCGGCCGCGATGGGAGCGCACGGGATCCAACCCATCAGCGTTCACCGTCGCACCGCATCGCGGCCGGAGGCCGCTCCCACGGGGGCACCGGCTGGCTTTCACGTCCCCGCGATACGGTCGTAATAGCGCGCCCGATAGATCAGCCGCGGCACCGGCCCATCGGTGAAACCGGTGCGGGTGTGCAGCACATTGTTGCAGATCAGTCCCCAGCCGGGTTCCAGGCGGCCTTCGAGGTGCCACGGGCCGGGGGTGTGCAGGACCGTCTTGAGACAATCCACGGCCGCGGCACTGAGCGGGTCGTCGCGCCACCGGATGTTGCGGGCGCGGTTGGTATAACGCATGTGCAGTCGGCCGTCGGGGCGGACCGAGAACACGGGGCCGGATTGCTCGGCGCGCGTGACTGTCCCGGCGGTCGGGGCTTCGCCCTCATTGGCCGGGATCGTCATACACTCCGGGTGCATCAGGGCGCGGATGAACTCGGGGTCGCGGTCACGGACCAGGCAGTAGACGATCTCATGGTCGAGCAGCGCATTGGCGCCGCCGGCGGCGGCCGGGTGGACACAGTGCAGCAGCAGCCCGTGAATCTGCCGCTCGGGGGTGTTGTAGTAGCCGTCGGTATGCCAGGCGATGGGCCGGTCGGTATAGGGGATGTACCCGCGATGCCGGGCGTCGGTCTGGACCTTGAGTGAGGTGACCGCGTCCTCGTCCGCTCCCGGATTGTGGTCCAGCCGGTGCAGGCCGAAGCGGGCGCCCAATTCCACCGGAATCGACTTGCCTGGATCCTCGCCGGTCCGGCCGACATAGATCGCCATATTGGCACGTCGGCAGCGGCCGAGGATGGCTTCAAACTGGATCTCGGTCAGTTGGCGCGGGTCGTCGACTTCCACAACCAGATCCGCAAGCCGGGTGGGGGCGGCGGCGAGCCGGGCATCGCGCCAGCGTGCATAGCCGTCAGCGTTGCCGAGATCGAAAGGGGAGGGGGTTAGGGTCCCGGCCGCCGCCGGTGAGAGTTCGGATTGCATCGTGACTGCTCCTGGTGTTGCGTCAGTCATTAACCGCAAGAGACGTGGCTCACCAAGTGTTCGTCATCCTCAATTGCTCGACGGCGCATCGGCCGCGCCGCCGAAGGTCTCGTGCAGAAACTGGTTGGTGAGATCGCGATAGGTCGTCCGGGCTGCCTCGGAGCTGCCGCCGCAGGCAAGTTCGCAAACCGCATCGGTGGGTGATTCAGGATCGCAATGGGTTCCATTCCGAATCTGCCTGGATTCAAAGGGGAAGGTCAGTGCTTGTTCTAACCATTTGACTACCCCGTAGGCGTTGCAGGCACCGGCCGCGGACCGCAGACTCAACAACGGCAGCGGTGCCAGTCGGCGCGCGGCGCGGATAGTCTCCGCATAGGGGACTGCATCGAGCAAGACCAGGCCAGCCACCGGAGTCCCTTCATCCTGCAACAGGACCGCGGCTTCCAAACTGTTCGCGCCTCCCGCGCTGTGGCCGGCGAGTGCGATGCGATCCGGATCCAACACCCCGAACAGTGGATCAGTGGGGTCGGTCGCCCGCGCGATCAGCCATCGGACATGGTCGGCGGTGTTACTGGCACTCCGACTCTGCAGCTCGGCGCTCTCGGTGGTGCCGATCAGGTTCGGTGTCATGACGATCACACCATCGCGTGCATAGCGCAGGGCATTATCGATATGCCGTCCGTAATCGCGGGCAAAGCCGTGCGTCAGTACGAGGGCTGGATAGGGTGGGATGGCGATCGTGGGATCGGCTTGGGGTACGAAGAGCAGGAAGTCGATCCGGTCGCCGGCAGGCGTCAGGTGCGATCCGCGGGAGACTGCGACCAGCGCCTCGGGGGATCCCGCCATGACAGTGGACGCGATCAACAGGCCGATCAGCCAAACCCAAGCGGATCGCGCGACGCGATGCTGCGGTTGTCCAGCGTCCTTGACCGGGGCGTGTCGAGCGTTGGCGCTCATCTCCAAGCCTAGCATCTTGAGGTGGAGTTTGTAGAACATCCGGATCGTCCTCATCACTGAGTTCAGTGCCAGTTGGTGAAGTCGGCAGAAATAATTGTATAACAACTGCTTGAGGTACGGCTGGGAACTAACGCACAGTCAACAGCTAAAGGCGGACCCTCGCAGTGGCCTTAATCATCGTTGCGGCCCTAGGTTGCTACGTGCCGAACGCGTGCCCGGTGCTCCCGATCGTTGAGATCTCCAGCAGCACCTCATCCGGATTCACCGCGTCCCCCTTGATGACATAAACGGCGGTGACGGTGCCGGCGACGGGGGCCTGGATCTCGGTCTCCATCTTCATGGCCTCGGTGACCAGGACCGACTGCCCGGCCTCGACGATGTCGCCTTCCTTGACCAGCACATCGACGATGTTGCCCGGCATGGAGGTGGTCACATGACCGGGAGCGCTGGGTTTGGGCCGCTTGCCGACGATCGCTTTCTTGACCGCGCCCTCGGCCCCGCCGGTGAGGACGATCTCGTCCAGGGTCTCGACCAGGACCTCCTCGGGGACGCCGTCGATGTTCAGATAGAAGTGGCGGTCGGCCTGGCCCTTGTGACCCGCACCCGTGACCTTGACGTGGTAGGTCTCGCCATGGACCGCGATGTTGAACTCAGTGGGCGCGCTGCCGGCGACTTTGGCGCTCGGCGGCGGCTCCAGGGGCTCCGGCTGCAGGGTCCCGGCCGCCCGCTGTTCCAGAAAAGAGCGGCCGATCTCCGGGAACATGGCATAGATCAGCACATCATCCGCTGAGTGGGCCAGGGGTCCGATGTCCTGCGTCAGCCGCTCCATCTCGGGCTTGAGCAGGTCGGCCGGGCGGCATTCCACCAGTTCCTCGTTGCCGATGGCCTGCTGTTGCAGGGTCGGGTTCACCGGCCCCGGGGCGCGGCCGTAGCGGCCCTGAAGATAGAGTTTCACCTCGTTGGTGATGGTCTGGTAGCGCTTGTCGGTCAGGACATTGATGACCGCCTGGGTACCGACGATCTGCGAGGTCGGCGTGACCAGGGGCGGATAACCCAGGTCTTTGCGTACCTTGGGGATCTCGTCGAGCACCGCGGACATGCGCTCCAGCGCATTCTGTTCCTTCAACTGGTGGGCCAGGTTGGAGATCATGCCGCCGGGGACCTGATTGATCTGGACCCGCGTATCGACCCCGGTGAATTCGCTTTCGAACTGGTGATAGCGTTTGCGAATCTGGTAGAAATAGATACCGATGTCCTGAATCGCTTGCAGGTCCAGTTCGGTGTCGTATGGGGTCCCGCGCAGCGCCGCGACCATGCTCTCGGTGGGCGGATGGGAGGTGCCGCCGGCCATGGAGGAGATGGCGGTGTCGATGGTGTCGCACCCGTTCTCGATCGCTTTCAGGTGACACATATCCGCCAGGCCCGAGGTGGCATGTGAGTGCAGGTGCAGCGGCAGATCCACCGTGTCCTTCAGCGCCCGCACCAGATCGGCCGTGACGAAGGGCGTCAACAGCCCCGCCATGTCCTTGAGCGCAATGGAGTCACAGCCCATCGCCGCCAACTCTTTGCCCATTTGCACGAACCCGGCCACGGTATGAACCGGGCTCTGGGTATAACAGATGGTGCCCTGCGCATGCTTGCCGGCTGCTTTGGTGGCCTCGATGGCGGTCTGGAGGTTGCGCACGTCATTCAGAGCATCGAAGATGCGAAAAACGTCCATGCCGTGCTCAGCGGAGCGTTTCACGAACGCGCGCACCACGTCATCCGAATAATGGCGGTAGCCCAGCAGATTCTGACCGCGCAGCAGCATCTGCAGCCGGGTCCGGGGCAGCGCCTCGCGCAGTTGACGCAGACGGTCCCAGGGATCTTCTTTCAGAAAGCGCACGCAGGCGTCGAAGGTGGCGCCGCCCCAGCATTCCAATGACCAATAGCCGATGGCGTCGAGCTTCGGGCAGATCGGCAGCAGGTCCTCGGTGCGCATCCGCGTGGCGAGCAGCGACTGATGGGCGTCGCGCAGACAGACGTCGGTGATGTTGATCTTGGGCATGATGAGAACCTGAATCTGATAAAGCAGTTACAGCCCGGCGTGCGCCGCGATGGCCGCCGCCAGGGCCGCGGCCACATGGTCCTTGCGGCGCTTTTCTGAATACTCCAGCAGTTCCGGGTGGGCCTCCAGATAGCCGGTATTGAAGTGCCCGGAGCGGAATTGCGGATCGCGCAGGATCTCCTGGTAGAACGGGATCGTGGTCTTGATGCCGAAGAGCCCCAGGTCGCGCAGGGTGCGGGAGCCGCGATTGAGGACATCTTCCCAGGTCAGCGCCCAGACGATCACCTTGGCCAGCATGGAATCGTAATGCGGCGGGATCGTGTAGCCGGTATAGATGCAGGTATCGGTGCGCACCCCGGGGCCGCCGGGCGCGTAATAGCGCGAGATGCGCCCGAAGCTGGGCAGAAAGTTGTTCTTGGGATCTTCCGCATTGATGCGGAATTGCATGGCGAAGCCGCGCCGACCGATTTCATGCTGCTTGAAACGCAGCGGCAGCCCGGCGGCAATACGAATCTGTTCCTCGACCAGGTCCACGCCGGTAATCGTCTCGGTGATCGTGTGCTCCACCTGGATGCGGGTGTTCATTTCCATGAAATAAAAACGCCCGTTGGTATCCTGCAGGAACTCGACGGTGCCGGCATTGGTATAGTTCACCGAGCGGGCCGCCAGCACCGCGAGTCCGCCGATGTACTGACGCTCGGCCTCGTCGATCTGGGGGGAGGGCGCGATCTCGATCAGCTTCTGATTCCGCCGCTGGATGGAGCAGTCGCGTTCAAACAGATGGACCACGTTGCCGTGGTGGTCGCCCAGCACCTGAACCTCGATATGCCGCGGGTTGACGATGCACTTTTCGAGGAAGACCTCCGCCCGTCCGAACGCCTTGGTCGCTTCGGAAATCACCCGTTCGAAGTTGTTGCGCAGTGCCTTGGCGTCATCGCAACGGCGGATGCCCCGGCCGCCGCCGCCGGAGGTCGCCTTGAGCATCACCGGATAACCGATCTGCTCGGCCACCCGCAGGGCCTCGTCCAGGTTCGCCAGGTTACCGGCGCTGCCCGGGGTCACCGGTACCCCGGCCTGTTGCATGGCCAGCCGCGCCTGGGTCTTGTCGCCCATGCGTTCGATCACCGCGGCCGTCGGCCCGATGAACGTGAGTCCGCGCCGGGTGCAGGCCAGCGCCAGTTCCGGATTTTCGGAGAGGAAGCCATAGCCGGGGTGGATGGCGTCGCAACCCGTGGTGAGCGCCAGGTTCACGATATTGTGAACGTTGAGATAGCCTGCCAGGGGGTCGCCGCCCAGGCTGTAAGCCTCATCGGCTTTCTTGACATGGAGCGAATGACGGTCTGCCTCCGCAAAGACGGCGGCCGACCGGATACCCATCTCCGCGCAGGCGCGGATCACACGCACCGCAATCTCGCCACGGTTGGCGATCAGGATTTTTCGCAGCATCTTGGGAGGCCTCTGAGGCGTGCCGTTGGGGCTGTTGTACCGGGCGCGTCGTGGATACGGGCGCACAGCGCCGCCCCGCTTATGTTGCTTTGCAGCAATATACCGGACTGCGGCGAATCCGCAAGCCCTGGAGGCCGCGGCGGTGACCCGGACCCGCAGGCGTATACTTTGATGGCCGTGCTCATGACTCCGGCTGTAGGGTGCGGTGAGGAACGAACCGCACCGCGGCGTCCGGGAGTTTGATGCCTGGGGCCGGTGCGGTTCGTTCCTCAGCGTACCCTACAATTCAGAAACAGTGGATCTCACAACGGCGAACGAGGCATGCGATGACAACCGAGACTTATTCCCGTCTGTTGGCGGCAGTGGACTTCGAACCGAACGGTGAGCCGGTGATCGACCGCGCCCAGCGGCTGCGTGCCTTATTTGGGGCGCGCCTGACCCTGCTGCACGTGCTGGAGCATGTTCCGCCGGCGCCGGATTATATGCCGCTCGGATTCGGCGGGGACTTGCCGACCCCGGATGACCTGGGGCTGGAGCAGGAACTCGTGGATATCGCCTGTCGGCAACTGGATGTCCTGGGCGAGCGTTTGGGTGTCGCGCCGGTCGACCGTCTGGTCCGTGTCGGCCCCACCAGTCACACCATCGACGAAGTCGCCGATGAAATCGCCGCGGACCTGGTGATCATCGGCAGCCACGGTCGCCATGGTTTCCTGGGGCTGTTCGGCTCGACCGCCAAGGCGGTGCTGCGTAGCGTCAAATGCGATGTTCTGTGTGTGAAACTGCAGGATGCAACGCCGACCTGAGTGGACCGGCGCAAACGCATCGACCGGATCACGCGGGATGTTCGTTCGGCGTCAGGGAATAATATTGTCTTCTCATCCGAACGCGTTCTCAATTAACTGGGTGACTTCCTGCGTGATGCGTTCGTTCATCGTCTCGGGCAGCTTGAACCGGTCGTACATCCCGTTCTGACCATTGAACAGCAGCATCATCTGGCGGCCAAGGTCCTGCGGGTCGTCGAACTGCCAGCCGACCATACCGCCGCTGCCCCGGACATACTGACCCCGGCACATGAGCCGCAGGACGTGCAGGACAGTATCGCCCACCTTCTCGCAGAAATGGAACCAGTAGGGCCACTCCGCCGTCACGTCCAGGAAGAAGGAGCGGATCTCCGGGATCTCCGCGGTCTCGCGCGGGTCCTGATCCCAGCCGTCGAAATAGAAGGTCAGCTTGCCTTCCCATTTGAGGGCCGCCTCGCGGGTGCCCGAGAGCAGTGAGAGCTTGTCGAGCAGCGGGCGGATGTCGCCGGTGTCCACGGACTCGCGGGTGATGGCGATCACCACGAGCTCGTCTTTTGCCGGGGAGAAATGGGCCAGCGGGTACTTGGGTTTTTTCATGGTGTCAGTGGTGCAGGCGCCGCACCCGCGGCAGATCGGTCCGATAGTTTACGAAATCCTACATGCGCGCGCCCGGTCGCGCGGCCGCCGCATCGGTCGATGCCGGCACGACGCTGGCGCCGACGTCCTTCAGTAACCGCTGGAATTCCGGTGAGTCCATCAGGATGGTTCCCGCCGCCGCGCGCAGGCGGTCGACGGCCTCGGCGGGCAGCACGAACGACGTCGGCTGCTGATTCAGATAGGCCATTTCCGCCTTGTCTTTCAGCCTGGCGAAGGACACGTCAATGGCGTAGATCTCCGCGTTCGGGATGCGTAACGCGGCGGCGACCGCGGGGTCCTTGTTGGCCGCAAAGGCGGCCGAGTTGCGGATCCGGCGCAGGTTCTGCCAGCGCGCCGCGGTGTCGCGCAGGAGCTCCACGGCCTCGTAGGAAAAGGCGTCGATCGGCGTGCCGGCGGCTTTGAGCAGCACGTCCAAGGTGCCGGGCGGGTTCTCGGACTGGTCCCAGTTGGTCGGGGGCGACGACAGCGAATTGACGATGATCACGATGATCCGGCGCGCCCCGTCGATCGGCGATGGCTGACCGGCGTCGTGCAGCGCCTCGAGGACTTCGAGCGAATCGAGCACGGCGCGCATGCCGACATTGTCCGATACGCCGCCGTCGACCAGATGCAGGTAGGGTCGACGGACGCTGTCGCGAAAGTCCTGCTCGGCCTGGAGCGAGCGGATGGCACGGGCCGCGGGCCGCGGCGGGTTGTCGGCGTCGAGGAAGGGCTTCACCCAAGCGGGTGTGATCGTCTTGCAGGTACCGCCATAGTTGTTGAGGGTGACCGGTGAGAGCACCACGGGCACCGCCGAGGAGGCCGCCGCGGCGCGGGAGAGCCGGATCGCATTCAGATCCGAGCAGACGACATCGAAGACGCGCTGGTTGAAGACGAACCGGGAGCCGGTCGAAAGGTCGGTGGCCGACGCCAGGATCAGCGGGCCCTTGCCGCGGTTGAGATCGCCGAAGGTGGCACCGTTGAACAGGATTTCGTCGTAGAGCTCCGCCGCCAATTCGGAACGACCCCAGCCGGTCGACGCCAACCGGCTCCAATTGGCTGGATTGAAGGTGCGCGCGACGATCTCGCCCTGCACATCGCGCTTCAGGAAGCGCTGCTCATAGTCGTCAAACAACTTGTCGCCGTAGAGACCATAGGCGAGCGCCGTGAAGCTCCCGCCCGACACGCCGGTGATGACGTCCACCGCGTCGAGCAGGCGGACCTTGTTGCCTTGCGGTCCAACCACCTCGGTGCGGCGCAGGAACTCCAGCACGCCATAGGAGAAGGCGGCGGCGCGGGTGCCCCCGCCCGAGAAGGCGAGGACGACCAGATTCTCCTTGTTCCGGTCCCGCGCCTGGCGCGTATCCAGCCGGTAGCCGCTGCCCGGGTCGGCCTGGGCGATCGGCGGATTGATCGGGCGAGTGGCGCAACCGCCGAGCAGCAGCAGCGATGCCAGAACGAACAGTGATCGAATGAAGGCGCCGGACATCATTGCTCCCGACCAGGCCGCGACGGGCGATTGGTGTGTTTGACGACGCCAAGAATACTCCAGTTCATGGCTGCTTTTCCGGCTCGCGTTCAGTTGGGGCATCGAGGCCCTGGTCCGGGCCGAGGCGCTGCCCCCGTGCGGCGGACGCCAGGTCGGGAATCGGCGGGGCGACACCCGCCGAACGGGCGGCGGTGGATTTGGTGTTCTCCGAGGAGCACGCGCGTTACGCCCTGGCGCGCCGCGCGACCGGTGATTCCTCCGGACGGGGTCTGCGTGAATAAGATACCGTAGTACATAATACCGTATTACGTGGTATTAAAATTCGCTTGATGCGCTTGCAAATATGGGACTTAACACGTGATAATCCCCCATTATCCCGTCCAGACGGGAAAACGCCCGGTCCGGCGGGATTGTCCGGTACATCCCCCGCCGTGGTGGTCACCCCAAACGCCAGCATCATCCCTATTCTTCATTCGGCCGGCTGCCGCGTAGGATGTTCCAGCCCAGGTGGGCCGAGAGGCTGGCTAGAACGGCATTGATGTCGCGGAGGCGATGCCGGTTTTTGTGCCGCCGTGTCGATACGGTCACGGGGGAGGGGTTCTTGGTGGTCGAGAAAAGGGTGCGGCCGTCGAGGTGCTTGGTGAACAGGATCTCCCCGACGCGCGAATGCGCTTTCGCTTGAAGGAAAGCGACCATTGCATCGACTGATGCGCGCTTGGCGAGCAGCGCGGCGCCGCGGGTGCTGCCGTCATCATCTTGCACAGCGCGCTCGGCGAGCCGGCCGGGGGTGTCGGCGTCCGGCCATGTCTTGGCCAGGGGTATCTCAAGGAGCTGCATGGACTCAACGTTGACCGCAAGCTCGAGGTCAGCGGGTTCCTGTTCTCCGGCGCAGGCAATGACGTCGTCGGTGAGGGCTCCGACGGAACACCAGCCTTGGAGCGAATTTTGCGCCCGTTTGATGAAAATCAGCCGATTGCATGGCACATCGAAACCCCTGCGCTGACCGACACCCTCGCGTTTATCGAGAAGGCCTATCTCAAGGTCCTCGGTGACATCGACCGCGAATTCCCGGCGAGCAAGTTTCCAAAGCTCAAGGTCATCCTGCACGGCTACGACCGCGTGCCGACCCGAGGATCGTCGGCCGGCAACCGGCGCATCCTCGATGAGGCCATCAGCTTGGTCCCATCGATCATGACCTTCGTGCACGCCGCGGGCGGCGAGCCCCTCGGTCGCGAGGTTCTCCAGGCGCCTGTGTTGACCAGGATGTCGAGCCCGCCGCAGGTGTCGTTCACTGAAGTCTTGCATCTGCTGCCTCTGGCCGCCATGGGGATGTAAGGGCGAAGGCACTTGACTCCGGCCCGGGGTGTGCGGCCCGGTCCGCCACCCGCACCCGCCTGCAACCGTTGTCGACCGATCGACAGGAGGAGGAGGGTCCACCCAGGCGCGCCCTTGCGCCCCCGCGGTCGAATCCGGGCCTTCGATCCGCACATCAACAGAGAGATCTCTATCTTATGATCAAGCCGATAATCGCAGCGGGGCTATTTCTCATGTCATCACTGGCGAACGCCGAAACCATCGTCCTGGGCATGGGATGCTTTTGGGGCGCAGAGAAACGGATGGCGGAGCTGCCCGGCGTGCGCGACGTCGAGAGCGGCTACGCCAATGGAGATGTGCCCGGCACCTACGAGGCCGTGCTCGCTCATGAACGACGCCTCAAGGCGGGCAAGGCCAGCGGTCGCAACCATGCCGAGGTGATCAAGGTGACCTTCGACCCGAAGACGGTCGGTCTGGAGCAGGTGCTCGCGCGCTTCTGGGAGAGCCACGACCCCACCCAAGGCGACCGCCAGGGGAACGACGTCGGCAGCAATTACCGCAGCGCCATCTACACGAACGATGACGCCCAAGTGGCGGTCGCGAAGCGGACCCGCGACACCTACCAGGCGGCGCTCACGGACGCCGGTCGCGGCGCCATCACCTCTGAGATCGCGCCGCTGAAGGTCTATTTCAGTGCCGAGGACTACCACCAGGACTACCTGAAGAAGAACCCGGACGGCTACTGCGGCCTGGGCGGCACCGGCGTGAAATACCCAGGCTCAGTGCAGTCGACCAAGGTGTCCGAGCCGGCCAAGCCCCTCGACCCCAAGGCCCTCAACGCGAAACGCCAGTTGATTGTCTTCGAGGCTGAGGACTGCGCCTACTGCAAGCAGTTCAAGGCTGAAGTCCTTGACGGCTGGCGGTCGGAGGTGGACATCGCCCGCACGCTGAGCGTCGAACCGCCGGCGGGCTGGAAACTGGAGAAGGCGCTGTTCGCCACGCCGACCATCGTACTGTTTGAGAACGGCCGTGAGGTCGCGCGCTTTACCGGCTGGCAAGGCGACCAGCCGCGCTTCTGGAAATGGCTCGGCTTCCAGTTGCTCACGCCTGAGCAGCAGCAGATCGCCTTCGAGCAAGGCACCGAGCGGCCCGGCTCCGGTTCGCACCTCGACGAGAAGCGCCCCGGCACCTTCGTCGATCCGATCACCGGCGCGGCGCTGTTCCGCAGCGACACCAAGTTCGACAGCGGCACCGGCTGGCCGAGCTTCTTCAACCCGCTGCCCGGCGCGCTCACCGAGCATACCGACAATGCTCACGGGATGCGTCGCGTCGAGGTCAGGAGCGCCAGCTCCGGCATTCACTTAGGCCATGTCTTTGATGACGGCCCGCCGCCCACCGGCAAACGCTACTGCATCAACGGAAACGTGCTGAAATTCGTTCCGGATAATTGACGTTATCCATTACTGAATCCTCGGGTTGTGAGACTGTCCGGCCGCGATCTGGGGGCTTGCCGGGGCGGACAGCCCCGGGACCCCCGCGACCGGCGCATCGCCTGATGCCGATTAATAATACAAGGCATGCCACTGCCGATGCAGGCCAATGTGTGCCACCGAACGGATAAAGGGTTCCGTAAAGGTGATGCTGACAGCCACGCATCGAGAGGAGATGTCGGCTAGCGTACAGACAGACGGATCTGTGCGGGTGATGCTGCTTGTCAAGCGGCCTTGATCAAGACTCCGGCCACTTGGACTCGCCGGGTGCGTAGTCAGGCCATCCTGGCCTGACACCGTCAGGGCTGGAAGCCCTGACTACGCAGGCCGCTGGCCGGGATTACGATCAAGGCCTGTCAAGCATCGACGGGGCCGCTGCAATTTTCGGTAGCGTGAATTCCAACGGCTGTGCGGGCGACAGGGGTTTAGGCGTTTCAAGTCATTGCGTTGCTTCACATGCGCCACGCTGCCGGTCTTGCAAACCCAAGCGGTTAGGCGTGTTATGTGACCGACCAACACCTAACGCCAATACAGTCTTTCAAAAACCAATTCTGAATCGGTAACGACCAATGAAAACCACATCGACAATCGCTCTTCTCAGCGCCATGACTCTGGTGCTGTTGCTCGCGGCTTGCAGCACTGCCTCGAAGCATGAGCCGGCGCCATACGCTGCAGCCCCGACGTATGAGCCGAAGCCGGATCGCAACTGATTGCTTCCCGGTTTTGTCAGTATTTGCCGTCAACACTTGGACTCCAGCCGGTCGGCCTTGATCATGATACCGGCCACGCGGCATCGTAGGGTGGACTGCGCTGCGCTTGTCCGCCCTACGATGCCGCGGGATTCGGTGGACTGCGCTATCGCTTGTCCACCCTACGGGCGGAACGATGATCAAGGCCAGCCGGCCGGTGCCTCGGCTGGCCGGAACCTAAACCAAGGTCCTTCTTGTTGGCACAAACTTCCGGCACCATGGTAGCGACTTTAATGTTTTTCCGGCCCACTGTGATCGGCTTCTTCGTTCTGTTCGTCAGCCATACCGGTATGCCTGGTGTCGCCTCGTCACAGGCGTTTGTTGATGACGCTCACGCGTCATCCGTTTCGATGCCGCTTCCACCAGAGTACGTGATCGGCCCGGACGGGGCGGTAACGCTGCGAATCTGTTTCAACTGGTCGTGTGCGCGCAGGCAGACCATGACCTTCACGCCCAAGGATATGGCCATTGTAAAAAGGCATATCGCACGTTGTCTTGGCACCGCTCTTCACGATCGCTTACAGCACGTGCGTATCGGCATCTGGCAAATGGAATTGCTGGCACAAAAGTATCAGCCGTTGTTGGCCAACGACCTTGCCATTAACGATCGTGAAGCGGGCGTTGCAGGACGGATGGATTGCGTCGATAACGCCAGCAACACCACGACTTATCTGTACATCCTCCGGGATATCCGGGAACTGGCCGGTTGGACGGTTTCATCGCCCAAAGTGCGCAGTCTTTTCGATCTCACCGCGGTTCACTGGACGGCCGTCATCATCGATACGAACAGTGGACTTCCCTGGAGCGTTGACTCATGGTTCCGCCCGAACGGCCATCTGCCTATGGTCATGCCATTGCCGAGCTGGATCGACAAGAAAACGGCCTGGGAACCGCCTTTCGAACGTCTGAATGCCACCCCGCACTCGATCGAAGAGCTATGTAATGCGCCGTCGCTTGACCTCTTGGGGAGAGCGGCGTTCTCCGTTCAGTAGAACCGGGGCGGCGGCGCGTCACGCGCGCATCCGGGTGACTCACGCAATGCAATCGGCAATGGCGGCATGTTCGTCGTGTATTCCGGATGATGGTTATCCGACACGGTCGAGATCGGTCTTGATCACTGTTTCTACCGGTGTCCGGACCTCGGTCACTGGAGGTCGAGGCTTTAGCCGGACCAGGGCCGCGCAGACGCGAGGTCGACCGCTACGGGGATGCCGCGGGTGAAGCGTTCCTCAACCTTGGTTCGCGCCTCGTCAGGACGCTTTGACCCTTTACCCTCTGTCCTTTCGACGACCCACGCTGCATGAATCAGGCACCGACGGTCTTGGGTCCGGATCGCGGACCTCTGCCAGGCGTCCGTCCCAGCTACGGGATGTCACCGGCGATGCATTTGCGATCATACCGGCAACCTGCCATTCCCTTTCATCTCACTGCAAACACCTCCCCCTTGGGCGTGAACGGCAGGCGCCGACTCTCCGGCAGCAGGAAGGCGTGGTCGAAGGCGATGTCCACCGCGTCTTCGCAATCCCCGTCCGTAATCAGCAACAGTGGACCCTGCCGGGGAAACTCCCCGCGCTGGGCCAGGCGGCTCAGGCAATCGACACCCGGTTGCAGCACGGTGCCGCCCCGACCTCTCAGCGTAAAGCGCTCCAGCAGGCGTTCCGGCTCCACCCAACCGCTGTCATACGCGGCGGCATCGCAACACACCAGGCGGACTGCATACACGTCACGAGCGAGACTGTAGCTGGCGATGGCACCCAGCGCCTTGCCCAGCAGTTGCGGCGGCATCGAGCCGGAGGTGTCGAGTACCACGCCAAAGACCCGGCTCTTGCGCTCCTCTTCCGGCGGTTTGAGCGGTGACGGACGGGGGATGCCGGGGGTGGCGGACTGGCGGCGCGAGGGTCGGGCGTAGCTCCGTCGCAGCTCAGGCGGCGGAAACCGCTCGTCGAACCACTCCGCCAGCCGCACATCCCAGGGAATCGGCGGCTGGCTGAGGCTGCGGATTTCCTCGATCAGCCCCGCCGGGATGGTGCCGCGCCCGCCGCCGAACAGCGAGCGTTCGAGCCCTTGGGCCAAGGCGCGGCGGCAGTAGTCCTCGGCGTCTACAAAGGGTCCGTCCCGTGCCTCGCCCAACATATCCGGCTGACCGGGGCCGCGCAGCGTGGCGAGCTTGCGGGCGCGGCGCAGATCGCGCGCCAGCAGATCGTAGACCTCTTCCGCACTCTGCTTGGCCAAGGCGGCATCGTGCAACAGCCCCAACGCGGGCGGCGTCCCGACACCCATGTCGATCAGCCAGGCGTTGACCAGGAAATCGCAGGCGACATTCCACAGCAAGGGGTCGCGCCCGCGCCGCCGGGAGGCGTGGTTCAATCCGGCGTGCAGCAACTCGTGGGCGAAGACAAAGAGCGCCTCCGCATGGGTCAGGCGTGCCGCCGGGTTCATCCAAATCCTTCTGGCCCCGACATCGATGGCCGCCACCTGGATGTCGTACTGCCGGCACTGCGCCAAGCCTTCCTCCAGGTCGAAACCGGCGGCCAGGGCGCCCAGCAAGGGATAGCTGTCCATCAACCGGCGCTTGGCCCGCTGGGCCGGGCTGTCGGCCACCGTGACCTGGCCGGCGGCGGTCTCCCGCCCCCCGACCACCCGCAAGGCGCGGCCCACTCCTTGGGCGATGCCCTCCGCCAGCAAGGCGGGCCAGTCCGGCGGCTTTCGCCAATGGTCGCCGCCCTGGCCGTCGAGCCCCACGAACACCGGCCGGTCCCCGCACCACCACCGATGCCATTGCGCCAGGGATGGCTCCACGCCATCGGCACACCACCGGCTGAACAAAGTGTCCTCACCCCCGGCAGGAACCACGACCGGCCCGTGCCACAAGACCTCCGGCGCTTGCCCCAGCTTCAACTCCTCGCAAAACCGCTCGGCACTGAGCAGGCAGGCGGTCTCCCAAAGGTCCTGCGGCGGACGCCCGCGGACCATGCCGAAACCCAGACAGACCGCGGCGATGCCGATCACCCGCGCCCACTCCTCGGGTACCGCGCGGCGGGTCGGATGCAGATACACCGACCCCTTGGGCGTGACGGCCAGCCAGCCTTTATCAGCGACAAACTGGTGGGCTTTGTCGGGTATGAAATGGATGTCCCCAAGCAGGGGCAACAGTACCGCCTTGTCCCGCAGCAAGGCGATCCCGGCATCGCGGGCCGCTTGCGCCGGGTCGGGGCGTCGCGGGCGGGCCATGGCTCAGGTCTTGGCCTTGTCGTGTCCGGCCAGCCGCGGCAGGTCGCGAGCGACCTCCACCAGGAACCAGGTCGGCAGGCGTCGCCCCTCGTCATCTTCCGCCAACACCGACTGGGCGATCTCCACGCTGATGCGCGCCAGCTCCTTGAGCCGGTCTTTGGCGCGCATCGCCAACTGCTGGTGCTCGCTCCGCCGGTCGGCCTCGTCCTGCGGCAACTCCTTACGCAGCAGTCCGCGCAGCGACTGCGCCAGGAAATACAGGATATCGCGATCACCGGGTGCATCCGGCCAATGCGCGTCGCCCTTGAGGATAGCGGCGAGTGTATGCTTTTGCTGGATTTGCTTCAGGAACCCCTTGAACTGGCCGGCGTGGGGTGGACTGAGCAGGCCGAACGCCAAGGCCTCCAGCAAGGTGGTGTCAATGGTGCCGCTGAACGAATGCAGCGCGTCGGACAGCATATGCCAGGAGCGCGGCGTGGAAAACGGCTCCTCATGCTTGGGCGGCTCGCTCCACAGATGATCCGGCCGCAGTTGCAGGTACTCGACCACCCAGGGATGGATACCGCCCTGCTTGATCGCCCAGTCCAGCCATTGCCGATGGTCGGCGCGCAAATGGATATGGGCGAGGCGGTTGATCAGTGCGGAAGGCATGGGCTTGACGATGGCCGCGTCCTTGGCGCGGTTGCCGGCGCCGATCACCAGCGTGCCCTGCGGCAACCGATACTCGCCCACCCGTTGATCCAGGATCAGCGAATAAAAGGCCTTTTGGATTTCATGGCTGGCGGCGTTGAGCTCGTCCAGAAACAGCACGAAGGGCTCTCGGCGCACGATATTGGCGGGCGGAAAAAAGCGCGAACAATCGCCGTCGATCTGCGGCACCCCCAGCAAGTCCTCGGGGGCCAGTTGGCTGCCCAACAAGGACACGCATTCCAGCCCCAACTCCTTGGCGAAGCGGTTGACCAGGGCGGTCTTGCCGATGCCCGGCGCGCCCCACAAGAACACCGGGCGCACCACGGCGACATTCAGCAGGAACTCGAAGGCTTGGTTGAGGGTGAGTTGGATGGCGGGGTTCATCTGGAGATGAAAGATGGAGCGCCGGCAGTGAATTTCAATCACGCGAGTCTGGTTTACGCTCCTATCCTGCGCAGTAGCGCGGCGCGTGCTTCTTCGCATACTGCCCCATTGATCTAGGTCGTTGTTCCCGGACCATGCCATCGATCAGACTGAGCTATCATTCGCGCTCAGCGCGGAGTGCGTTGGAGGTTCTCTCCGCGGGACCGGCCGGGGCAAGACACACACGCGAATCTCACGGCGGGCTTTCCGAGACCAGCGCCGAAGACCCCCCCACCGCCCAACGGAGCGGTCCCATTCGGCGGGGCGATGGCCTGAGGACCCCCCGGTTGGCCGCTGAACCTTGTCGGCGCGCGGTCGCTTGATCGGCGGCCGAACCAGGATCGATAGGTGCCCCTGATGTCGAATCAGTTCCAACGCTATCGTCATCTGCTGCTGATCGGGCTCCTGTGGCTCTGGTTGGTCCCGGCATTCGGGGCGGCGCCACACGGCGCCACGCCGTCGCTCTGCGACAGCGAGTTCCCGATCACTGGTCAGTCGGCCACGCCGCCAGCCCGGCTGCACTGCGTGCCGGATGCCGCGGGCGCTGGCCGGATCCAACTGGTCATCCCGGGCCTGGCGCCAGTTCCACTCACCGGCGTCGATGGCGAGTCGCTGCTGGACAACAACATCCATATCGCGCCGACGGACCTGAGGCTGCAATGGCTGCCCGGCCCGCCGCCCCGCTACTGGCTGCGTTATCGCCACCGCATGGTCGAGGCGGCCGGCGCCGAGGTCGAGCACCAGCGGGACCTGGTGGTCAGCGCGAGCGACACCCGACGTGTGCAGCTCGACGAGTGGAGCGAACCTTACTACCGGTCCAATCGCCAGGGGTTCCTGAGGGCCGACGAGCGGGAGCTCACCCTGGGGTCCGAGGGCAGCGGCCTGCGGGCACTGAGCCGCGCCGCCCTGATGGCGGGCTGGTGGGGCCTGGATGACGGTCAGCTTGGGGCCGCCTGGTCCTGCGGGAATGACTGTGGCGAGGATCAGGGCGGAGCCTCCCCGATGTCCGCCTGCATGCGCGAGTGCCTGCGGGCGAGGCTGCACGATGTCAATCAGGAGCAGACGCTCGAGGTCCGGCAGCGCACCCTCGACGTGGACGGCCGGATCAGCGCGGATCGGCGCGCCTGGGCCCGGCTCTATTCACCGCTGACCTTCGCGTTTGCGCCCCGGCCGGGGGAGCAGCCGCTGCACCTGCTGGTGCTTGATGACGGCACCGCCGGCTGGCTAGTGATCCCGCGCGAGGCGCCGGACCTCAGCCTGGCGGGCAGCTTCGATCCTGCCGCGCCGGGTCCCATGCCAGCCACCAACGCCTGCTGGCTCTACAACCGCCGCCCCCGGCAGCCGGCCGATGCGGAGCGCCCCTGGCCACCGGCGCCGGCCGAGCTGGTGCGCGCGGATCACGCCGTACCGGCGGCCTGCTGCACCATCGACACCAGCCGCGATGGCCGCCAGGTGCTGGTCTGGTCGGCCCGCCCTGAGGACAACAGCGCGACCTCGGCGGCCGCGGCGCCCCCGCCGCGACTGCTCGCGCTGTACGACCGCGGCACCGGCCAGTGCTGGAGCCTGAACCTGGCCCGATCCGGCGCCCTCGGCCAGGCGCCTTACGACCGGCTCGGCGACCCGGTGTTCAGCCCCGATGGCCGGCGGCTGGGCTTCCGGGCTCAGCGGGGCGAGGCGCGGTTCGTCGTCGTCGATGATCAGCCCGGCGCCCCCTATCACCGTGTCAGCGGCCCGGTGTTCAGCCCGGATGGCCGGCATCCGGCCTATTGGGCGCGGGACCGGGGCAAGGAATTCGTCGTGCTCGACGGCGCCCCGGGGCCGGCCTTCCAGGGCGTGGGCCTGCCGGTGTTCGCGCCCGACGGCCGGCTCGCCTACCGTTTCACCGACGGTCATCAGTGGCGGGTCATGGTCGGCCAAGAGCCGGGGCCGGCCTTCGATGAGATCGGCCTGGTTCAGGTCGAGGGCACCGGCCGGGTCAATGACCTGGCCGATCTGGTGTTCAGCAGCACGGGTACGCTGGCCTATGCGGCCCGCCGCGGGGCCGACTGGTTCCTGGTCCGCGGCCAGCAGCCCGGCACGCCATACCGGCAGGTCGGCCTGCCGGTGTTCAGCCCGGACGGCACCCGGCTCGCCTTTCGGGCCGGGCGCGACGGACAGGAATTCGTGGTCATCGACGACCAACCAGGGCCCGACCACGACTTCGTCGGCACGCCGGTGTTCCGCCCCGACGGGCGTGATCTTGCCTATTGGGCCAGCGATGAGGGGCGCGAATGCATGGTCTGGGACGGCCGCGCCGGGGGCTGTGTCGCCGAGCCCCAGCGCATCGGGGCGCCGGTGTACGCCCGCGGCGGCGGCCCACCGTTCTTTTTGGTCCGCCACGGCCTGGACCTGGGCCGCCCGCTGGTCCGCATCCAGGCCGGCGAGCGGACCGTGAGCGATGCCGCGGGCATCGCGGGTGCGGTGCTGAACCGGATCACCGGCGCAGCCGCCTGGTGGCAGACCGACGGCGGCGAGGCGCGGGTGGTGCACGCCGGCCGGCGCGGCACGGCGCTCGAGGAGCAGGACCCGCCCCGGCACGCGCTGCGCTTTGGCCCCGACGGGCGGCTGCTGGCCCATGGGGCCCGACTGAACGGCCGGGAGTTCATCAAGATCGGCGACGAACCGGGCATTGCCTTCGCTGAGGTCGGCGACCCGGTGTTCAGCCCGACCGGCGACCGGCTCGCCTGGCGCGCCCGCGCCGGGGCGGTCTGGCTGCCGCTGACGACCGCGCTGCCGGTCGCCGGCGACGGCGCGCCTGCCGCCGCTGATCCGGCGGCCGCAACCGCGGTGCTGACCGGGCTGGTGCCGCGGCGGCTGCCCCATCCGGTCGCAGTCGGCACTGAGGGCGCTGGCGCGCCCGGCGGGATCATCATCGGCGGTTCCGCGCCGGGTCGCTGGTTCGACACGGCGGCCCTCGCCGACGGCCCCGGGGCCGCCGCCGCGGCGTCAAACGACCAGGACGGCTGCGTCGCGGTCAGCCAGGAGTGGCTGGAACCCGGTCTGCGCTGGCGGCTCTATGGGTTCGACCGCCCACTGGGCGAGTGCGGCGGCGGCCGGGTCACCGCCTGCTTGGCCGCGGCGAGCGGCAACACACTGCTCAAGAAAGACTTTACTGACTGCAAGGTCAAGGGTTTCCGCACCGCGATCGCCGGGCCTTGGGATGGGCTGCCACGGCGGCCGCGGGTGCTCAAGCAGCGGGGCGGGCTCGCACCGCTGGTTCGGCGGGTGCTCGACGCCCATGACCTGCCCCGGGCGCCGGTGCACATCATCGCCGTGCATGGCATCGATCTCGACGGCGATGGCCGGGAGGAACTGGTCATCAACGCCGCCAATGGCAACGGTGAGGGCGAGGACCGCGCCGCGACCGACTATTCGCTGCTGCTGCTCGCCCGATCGCCGGCGGACCGCGCCCCGGTCCCCTTCAGAGCCTGGTGGCCGCGGCCCGATTCCGCCCCGTTCGAGCACTACGACCCCTGGTACGCGGATGCCAACGGCGACGGCGTGTTGGAGATCTTTGTCGACTGGGAATACTATGAAGGCAGCGGTACCGGGGTGTACGAACTCAAGGATGGCCGGCCCGTGGCGATCCCGCCAGGCTGGGACGATGGGCTTTAGGGTGACGCCGAAGGATGCGGGCTCCCGAAGAATGTTGCATTTCGACTGGGACCGGAAGCTGGAAGGCAAGCGCGCCGCCACCGAACGGCATCCCGGTTGGCCGCGGACCCGGCCGCTCTGGCGGGGCGCGGGCTCGCGCAGTTGGCGCGGGCGCGCACCCTGCTGCGGCGCACCCGCCGGCTCGGCTCTGTGCTCGCGGACAACGGGGTGCAGGGGCGCTGGCTGGATCTGGCCAACCGATTCCGCGGTGAGTCCTCGGAGGGGCAGGTGCGCTGGCTGGCAGAGAGGCTGGGGGCCAACTGGCAGCGGCTCGAAGGGCTGGGGGGACGGCGGGGCCAGGGAGCAGGGTGCGATCAAAACTGGTGTGTTGACGAAAATCCGTAGGGTACGCATCGCGTACCCGCCAGGCCAAAGCGACTGCCGGCACTTGGTCGGGCCATGTGTACCGAGTCCAACGATAGGCCCGCTCTTGCCACGATCAGCCCGATCTCGCTTCGCCAGACCGTTTGGCCTATGCTTCCGCATCGGTTCTTGTTCTTGGGGCAATTTTCGATGCAGTCCCGACGCCACGTCCGCCTGTTTCGCAGCGGGCGCAACCAAGCCCTGCGTATCCCTCGCGAGCTTGAGCTCGACGCGGACGAGGCGACCATTCGCAAGGACGGCGAGCGTTCGATCGTCGAACCGGTGAAGCGCCGGCCGGACCTCGCCACCCTGCTCAGCGGGTGGGCGCCGCTCGATGAACCCTTCCCTGACGCGGACGAGGGACTATTGCCCCTGGATGATATCCGCTTCTAAGAAACTGTCCGTTTGCTACTTCCCGATTGTTGGCCGACACTGGCGTTCAAAGCGGGAAGCAATTGATGAACAGTTTCTTACCGCGGGTCGCGCCACCGCCCAACAGCTCAATCCGGCCGGAATTCATGGCTCTCCCGCCTCCCGTAACGCCCGCTCGACGATCGCCTGGCTAAGTCTGAACCCGGCCTTGGCGCGCAGTTCGTCCAGCACGGGCTTCACCGCCTGGATCAACCCGCGGCGCTTGGCCTCGATGAGGATGCCGATGGCGGCCAGGTTCGTGATCGCCGTGGTGTCGCTGACATGGATCTCGGCCGCCTTGCTCATCGGTTAGAGACCCGAACGCAGGGTCGCCAGATCGTCGTCCAGGCTGTGCTCCGGATAGCTCAGCTCAACGCCTTCGGTGCTGAGCAGACGCTGAAACTCGATCTCCGACAGCCGGGTCATCTTGCAGCCGTGGCCGACCGTGATCCGGCCGTGCCGATAGAGCGCGACGGCAAGCTCCCGCAGCAGGACATCCTCGGTGAGACCCGGATCGGCGATGGCTTCCTCAGGGATGGACAATTGCATTGGTCATTCTCCAAGCGTTGATGTGGTTGATGCGATTATGGACCCTTACGACCTGTTGCTCAGCCCCGCGCGGTCCGAGCCCGCGCTGCTGCCCTGGGCCGGGCCGGCCTCGATGGGCGCCAGGGTCAGCCCCAGCAGCCGACGTTGGGGCTCCGCCAGGGCCGGCAGAGGGGCCATGGTCATCGTTCCGGCGACTGGAGGTCGAGGCTTTAGCCGGTCCGGCGCGCAGGCACCGCTGATTTTTTTTGAGATCTTGGGAATCGCCACTGGCTAAAGCCTCGACCTCCAGTTGCGGACAGGCGGTCAGTGGCCGAAACAGATGATCAAGGCCGGCAGAGGACCCCGGTGGCGGAGCTTCAGCGCCAGGCCCGGATCGCGGGCCAGGGCCTGCGGGCCGAGCGCCGAGAGCAGGGTAATCAGCCGGTCGTCGACCAGGTGCAGGGCGGGTTGCAGGAAGCCCAGCGGCGGGGGCGGGGACTGGGGGTCGCTCGGGTCGGCGCGCAGGGCCTCGGACAGCAGGTCGCGCAAGTGGCTGGGAGAGCTTGCCGACCCCGGGTGAAAAGCGGACCGCCGTAGGTTGGGCTGAGGAACGAAGCCCAACGATGCGCCATCCGCGACACCTGAAAATGTTGGGGTTCGTTCCTCACCCCAACCTACGGGCTTTCACAATCTCTCCGGCGTGGGAATGCCGGGCGGGCGCTTAGCGTCCGGTCTTGGCGCTGAACGCAGAGCGTCAGCACGTGCTCCCACGCAGAAGCGCAGAAGCGCAGGAGCCAGAAGCCGGCGAAGTCGGGCTGGAAGCCGCGCCAGCACGCAGCCATAACGGGGGCAGAGACGCCGGACTTATCGTGCTGAAGGTGGCGCGCATCTATTATATTATCAGTTAACGCCCTAACCGTTGCTTTAATAACCAGTGGCCCTCAGTCGCCGCATGCTCTCTCCCGCCGCCCGCCAGGCTCTGCGCCTCCTGGGCGGTCTGATCGAGGAAGGCCGGATCCGCAAGGGCTGGTCCCGAGAAGCGCTTGCGCAGCGGATCGGTGTGGGCACCATCACCGTCCGACGGATCACCCGCGGCGAGCCGGGCGTGGCCATCGGCACCTATTTCGAAGCAGCCGCTTTGGTGGATATCCCCCTGTTCCAACAGGAATCGCCGCGGGAACTGGAACGTGAGCTGTCCCGCCAACAGGAAAAGCTGACGCTGCTGCCCTCCCGGGTCCGTCGCCCGGCCGCGGAGCCCGTGGACGATGATTTCTGAGCGCGGGATCCACGCCGATCGGGCCTATGCCTGGGTCTGGCTGCCGGGGGCGCTCGCGCCGGTGGTCGCGGCCGTCCTGAGCCGGGATGCGCGTGGCGGCTATGGCTTCACCTATGGGCGATCCTACCTGCGGCGCGACGATGCGATCAGCCTCTTCCCGGACGAACTGCCGCTGCAACCGGGCGGGCAGCGCCGCCGCGACGATGATCTCCACGCCTGTCTGCGCGACGCGGCGCCCGATGCCTGGGGACGCCGCGTCATCATCAATCGGCTGACCGGACGCCGCGGCCAGGATGCCGCGCTGGTCGAGTTCGACGAGCTCACCTCCTGATCGAGCGTTTCGACCGCGTGCGCCAGGGCGACGGCTGGCAGCGGCGCGCCATGCTGTCCGCGCTGACCCTGCTCGGACTGCGCGAAATGGAGGCGCGCTATGCCAGCTATGAGGACCTGGCCCACCGTATCCGCCGGGACTTTGCCGATGCGCGCGCGACCCTCGCCGAGCTTTACGGCCGCATGGTCTTCAATGTCCTGTGCGGCAACACCGATGACCATGCACGTAACCACGCCGCCTTCTGGGACGGCCGCACCTATCGGCTCACCCCGGCCTACGACATCTGCCCGCAGGTGCGCACCGGCGGGGAGGCGAGCCAAGCGATGCGGTTGACGGGCGAGCGGCGCGACAGCCGACTTGGCACCTGCCTCGCCGCGGCGCCCGCCTTTGGGCTCAGCGCCGTGCAGGCCCGCGCCTTGATCGACCACCAGCGCGATGTTATCAGTCGCCAGTGGCAATCCGTTTGCGACGAGGCCGAGCTTGGCACGACCGAGCGACAGGCTTTATGGCAGCGGCAGTTTCTCAATCCGTATTGCCTTGAGGGCTATCCGGACGGATAGTGGCGGGGGAGAAAAGCGCGAGCAATCGTCGGCGATGCCACCCGTGCTCTCCTGGTCCGAGCGTATCCTCACCGCCGACAGCCTGGACGCGGTGCTGCACTGAGGGGCGCGGCGGCACATCCTGATGACCGCCCCCGGTCTGGTGAATGAGTGTGTCGCCGTAGCAGGTGAGCATCGGCACGGGCCAGGAATCGCCCTGTTAACAACCCATCAAATCGGACTTATCCTGGACATGACGGCCACATCGACGCTGCAACTCCGTTCGGTCTTTGATCTCCTGAAGGACAAGTTCTTTGTCCCATCCTACCAGCGTGGCTATCGCTGGACGGCGCGACAGGTTGAGGCGCTGCTGGACGATCTGGCCGCATTCGAGTTGGCGTCGCGTAGGACCGATCCAACGAATTTCTATTGCCTGCAGCCGGTAGTCGTCGTCCGCCGCGGCCCGAACGAGTGGGAGCTCGTCGATGGCCAGCAGCGGCTGACCACGATCTACTTGATCCTCCGGGCGTTGCAGGAGTTTGCGGCGCTCCTCGGCTGCGGCTACTACGAGATTTGCTACCAAACGCGCGCTGGCAGTGCCGAGTTTCTCAAACAGCCTACCGCCGAGGGTGCCAAGCGTTACATCGACTATCACCACATGTACGAAGCTTACCAGGCCATCGAGCGCTGGTTTGCCAAGCGGGACCGCGTGCTGCGGTTGGATCTGCTGAGATGCCTGACAGGCCCCGATGGCGACGCGCCGAACGTGCGCGTCATCTGGTATGAGCTCGGCGAGCATCAGGACCCGGTACAGGCGTTCGTGAGGCTGAACGTGGGCCGCATCCCGCTGACGAGCGCCGAACTGATCCGCGCGCAACTGCTGCGGTCTGACCGTGAACAACTGGAACAGCGCGACGCTCAACAGATCCCGCAGGACTGGGACCTGATCGAGCGCCGCTTGCAGGAGGACGGCTACTGGTACTTCCTACAAAGCAGCAGTTCGGCCCTTCCGGCGCGCATCGAGTACCTGTTCGATGTCTTCGTGCGCACGAAGTCCGAGCACAGGGCCGACGACCTGGCCAACGATCCGCTGGCGACGTTTCTGGAGTTCCAGGCGCTGCTGGATGCCAATCCGGGCAAAGTGTGGGACTTGTGGCAGGAGTTCAAAAAGCTAACGCAGACACTGGAAGACTGGTATGAGGAGCGCGTCCTGTACCACCTTGTCGGTTTTCTCGTCGCCACGGTCACCCCGGACAAGACGGCAGACGCCCGGTCGCGCCAGGCCGAGGCCCGGGTTCTGTTTGATCTCTTAAGGGAGCGCAGTCAATCCACCGCGACGGCATTCGACCAACACCTCCGGCGGTTGGCCTGGAAGCGTTTTGCCGGCCCGCACGCCGCTGAGCTTCCCGGTACTGGTCTCACGCCGCAGGAACTTGCACGGCGAATCACCGAGCGTATTGACGCGCTAAAGTACGGTTCCGCGTCGGTCCGCTCGGTCTTGCTCTTGTTCAACGTCGCGGGTCTCTTAGAGCAGACGGCGTCGACCCAGCGGTTCCAGTTCGACGGTTACAAGAACAACAAGTGGGACATCGAACATGTCAGGTCGGTGGCTGAATACGTACCAGGATCCGCCGCCGGCCGTCGACTTTGGCTGACGCATGCGCACGAGTTCGTGGTGAGCCCGGTGGCCTCCACGGGCAATCGGGCAGAGTCGGAAGCGCTCGCTGAACGGATTGCGGCACTGATTGCTGCGCCCTCACCCGACGAACCGGCATTCATGGCGGTGTTTGCCCGTGTGCGCAAACTCAGCGGTGAGGCCGATGGGCGGGAGGACGACGCGCTGTCCAACCTGGCGCTGCTTGACATGGGCACCAACCGGTCTTATCAGAACGCAATCTTTCCCGTGAAACGAAAGCGCATCATTGATCTCGACAAGCAGGGCCAGTTTGTCCCGCCGGCTACGCGCAACGTCTTTCTGAAGTACTACTCGCCGCATGCGGCGCAACTGATGCTGTGGGATCCTACCGACCAGCAGGCCTACGGCGACGCAATCACTGCCACCTTGCAGCAATTTTTCGCGCCGCTGGTGGACCGCAAGGAGGTCGTATGAAGACAGGGCACACCAGCTTCCGCTCGCTGTTCGGTGATGGCCGGCGGGTGGAGATTCCGGTCATCCAGCGCGATTACGCGCAAGGGCGCTCCGATGACCACAGTTACGCCGTACGCGGCCGCTTTCTCGACGCTCTCGGAGGGGTGCTGGACCTCACGGCAACAATCACCGCCACTGTTGATCTGGACTTTGTCTATGGCAGATGGAACGCGGGTGCGAAGACGCTGGAGCCGCTCGACGGACAGCAGCGGCTGACGACACTGTTCCTGCTGCACTGGTACCTGGCTTGCCAGGACGGCGTCTTCGACGAGTTCCAGTCGTGGATGACGCTGCCGGGCGGTGGTTCGTGCTTTACCTACCGCACACGGCCGGCGGCGCGTGAGTTCTTCGATGCCCTCGTGTTGGCACCGGTGCTGCCGGCGGCCCTCGGCGACGAGCCGCAAGCGTTGTCCCTCTGGTTGACCGATGCCGTCTGGTTCGTCCGGAACTGGCTCCGGGATCCGACAGTCCGTGGCTGCCTCACGATGTTCGACGCGATCCACCAGCGCCTACACACCGCCAAGGGCGCCTGGTCGCGGCTCGTCTGCGAGACCTCGCCAGCTATCACCTTCCACCTGCTGCTGCTCGAAAACTTCAATCTCTCGGATGACCTGTACGTAAAGATGAACGCAAGGGGCAAGGCACTGACCTCGTTCGAGGTGTTCAAGGCGGAGATCGAACGCTTTGTGGGCGAGGCATTCCGCAACGAGCCCTGGCCAACCGAGCAGGGCATCACTTGGCGCCAGTTTATCAGCCGACAGTTCGACATCGCGTGGACCGATTTCCTGTGGCGCCAGCGCGGGGAAACCACTGAGATCGACACCCGGTTCATGCACCTCATCCGTGCCGTGGCCGTTGTGCACTGCGTCAGCCACAGCGAGGACACGCTGGTCTCCGGACAGATCGAGCAGATCCTTGCCAGGCCAGAGCCCGGACTGGCGTTCTACAAGGAATTGGGCTGCCTGGATCGTAGCTTCGTCGAGCAACTGGCCAGCCTGATGGAGACACTCGCCGGACACCCGGCAGCGCCCATCTTTCTGCCTCAGACCCACCATATGAAAGAGGCGGACGTCTTCCAACGCGTGCTACTCGCCCGCGGCGCGAACCAGGACGACGGTCTCACATTGGTCGACTGGGTGGTGTTCTGCGCCTGGTGTACTTTCCTGCTGCGAAACCCGAACGATCTCGGCAGCGCGGCAGCGCAGAGTGCCTTCCATGACTGGATTCGCGTCCTGACCAATCTCGCCTACAACACGGACGTCGACCGTGATCGCCTGATTCCGGCACTGCGCCGCACCTGGCAGTTGTCTGAGATCTCCCAGCCCGGCGGTGCCGATTTCCTCGTGCAGGTTGCCGCCGGTGGTCTGGGGGAGCGCCTCGGCTTCAACGGTCAGCAGCTGCGCGAGGAGCGACTGAAGGCTCAGCTGATCTTGCGCGACACCCGCTGGCGACCGCTGATTGAGCGCGCCGAGACGCATCCGTACTTCCGCGGCAATATTGAATTTCTGCTGCACTGGAGCGGCTTGGTTGATCGTATGGCGCGGACGGGCCAGTGCGACTGGGACGACACTGAGGACGGCGTGTTGCGCGCGTCGTTTGAGGATTGGTACGCGCGCACTTGCGCCGTGTTCCCTGGGACCGACAAGGGTTGGCTCGCGCCCCTTCCGGAATTCCTGTGGGAGCGGGCACTCTTGGCCACCGGAGATTACCTCCTGCCAAAGGGGAGCAACCTGAGCTTGCTCGACGACAGTGACCGCGATGCCAGTTGGCGTCGACTACTCCGGGCCGACACCCGGGTAAGTGAAGGTTCACTAACAAGTTACTCAATTTAGCTCAGGCGGTCTCTGTCTGGCGGAGACCAGCGATGCGCATTTGGAGTCCAAGGCTTCAGCCTTGGCCGATCCAAGGCTGAAGCCTTGGACTCCCGTCGGCCGACGCCTCGGCGGCTCGGAACCACGCGCACGGCCGCCATCCACTTGAAAAACCGAGATCCTCCTGCGACCATTGGCGCTGGTTGGTTGGACAGCAGATACGACGATGAACGAATTTGCCGGTTACGAGGCCACCCATGAGGAGACGATGCGACTGTATGGCCGGTCGCTGCCGGAGGACCATCGCCGACGCTATGCCGCGCTGGAGGCCTTGAAGATTGGCTTCGGCGGTGTCGCGTATGTGGCCCGGGTCTTGGGGATGAGCCGGCGCACGCTCTATACCGGCATTCGCGAACTGGAGCAGATGCGCGACGGCGACCCCAACCATCCGCAACGACCCAGTGGGGGCGCTGCGCGCATCCGGCGCCCCGGCGGCGGGCGACCGCCGCTGACGCCGGAGGAACCGGTCTTGCGCGAAGCGCTCAGCGAGGTGCTGGAGGCCCACAGCGCGGGGAGTCCGACCGATCCACTGGTGCGCTGGACTGATCTGAAACCCCTGCAACTGGCGCGGGAACTGGTGGTCTTGGGCGTTACGGTCAGTCGTCACACCGCGGCGAACTTGCTGGCACAGACCGGCTTTCGGCGGCGGAGCCTGCGTAAGGAGTTGATCACCGGCTACGTCGACCCCCACGAGCGCGACCAGCAGTTTCGCCACATCGCCGAGTTGCGTCGCCGCGCGCGCCAGCATGGCACGCCGGTGTTGTGCATCGACACCAAGAAAAAGGAACTGCTGGGACCCTTGCACCGGCGCGGGCCGTGCTACAGCACCGGCCCGCAACGTGTCCATGACCACGATTACCGTCATCTGGCCAGTGGGGTGCTCGTGCCGCACGGCGTCTACGACGTGGTCAACAACCACGGCTTCATCACCCTGGGGACCTCGCACGACACCAGCGCCTTCGCCTGCGACGCCCTGTTCTTGGCCTGGACGCTGCTGTTCTGCTTTTGCTATCCCACGGCCACGGAACTCCTGGTGCTCTGCGACGGCGGCGGCAGCAACGCGGCGCGCTCCCTGCGCTTCAAAGAGGACCTGATCGCCTTGGCCCAGCGCTTGGGGTTGCGTCTGCGCATCGCCCATTATCCGCCCTATACCTCCAAGTGGAACCCCATTGAGCATCGCCTGTTCAGCCAAGTCGAGCGCACCTGGAGCGGTGTCATCCTCGACTCCCCCGAGACCGCACGGTGGACCGTCGAGCGCACGACCACCGACACCGGGCTGCGCGTCACCGCGCGCATCCTCGATAAATTCTACGCGCTCGGTCGCAAATGCTCCGACGGCTTCCGGGAGATCAAAGATCAGTTTATTCGGCATGATCTGAGCCTTGGACAATGGAATTACGTGGTTGATCCCAACGGTTTCTCTTAATAAAAATGTATAACTAAATTATGCCTCGTTACTAACCGACCGCGAGGAGCGGCGCGACGTAGTGCGCCGTGTGCTCGCCCAAGTGGACCCCAAGGATGCCATTGGTTCGCTGCGGGCCATCGTCGCCGTGGGTGTGCAGGGCGTAGACGACTCTCCGGTGCTTGGCATGCGCGGTTGTCTCGTCGTCCAACCGAGCCTCATCGCTTACTGTGAACGGCGCATGTTGCGGCTGGATGAGGATTCCGTCTTCTTATTGAAAAAAACACAGCGCAACGGCTATCACGTCGATCTCTACGTCTATTGTCTATACCTTCGGCTTAACGCCCGGCGCACGGAACTTGATCCGCGGGTCAGATTGAAGTTGATCGAGCAGACCGACACCCACACACATTCACAGCTTCGCCTGCGCGCGTACGGCTTGGGCCTCAGGCTGACAGCGGAGAAGCATGGCAAAGCGATGCAGTTGCGCATTCATAAGACCGTTCCCGATCCTGGTCTCGCTGCCCGATTGCCGTCATGGACTGCCGATGGCCCCACACGGCTTAGTCTAAGCCTGCCGCCCGACGACGCAGAGGGTGCGATCTTCAATGTTTGCGGGGCCCTAGCAGCCTGTCGGACTTAGCCCCTAGGATAAGGGCATGAGTCAACATAAAGGTTTTTTGTTGCTCCACAATCTAACGTAAGGTGATTTCCGCGAAAAATCCAACCCGTAGGAGCCCGCTTGCGGGCGACGGGTGGGGGCACAATGACGCGATTCCGGCGTCACGTCGCCCGCAAGCGGACTCCTACGGGGCTTGATTCTTGATAGCGTCTTATTCGAGTTCCGGGGACAGTTTACGAGTTCCGGGGACAGTTTACTTATCTCCCCGCTGGTTACAGATACCGAATTGAGTAAACTGTCCCCGGAATTCATACGAATTGGCACAGATACCGAATTAAGTAAACTGTCCCCGGAATTGGGAATTGGCATCGACAGATATCGTGGTACGTCCCCTATTTCCCTTCGCGTCCCCTATTTCCCTTCGTCCCCTATTTCCCTTTCGTGGTACGTCCCCTATTTCTCTTGGTACGTCCCCTATTTCTCTTGAACAGGTTCATGGCGGGCTCCGATGGGACGGGGGTCTAGGCCCGCTTGACCAGGCGCAGGATAAAGATCAGGACCACGGCACCCACGGTGGCGGTGACGATGGCGCCGACCAGGCCGCCGGCGGAGATGCCGAGCGCCCCGAACAGGAAGCCGCCGACCACGGCGCCGATGATGCCGACCACGATGTCGCCGAGGAGGCCGAAGCCCCCGCCGCTCATCAGGACGCCGGCCAGCCAGCCGGCGACGGCGCCGATGGCGAGGAAGATCAAGAGACTGGTGATGTCCATGCGGACTCCTGGGTCGAGTGGGTTGAAGTAGGTGTGTAGGGTTGTGCGCAGCAGGCCCCGAGGCCCGGCCTAGCGCCAGTTGTAGAGTTGATCGATGCGGGTCTGATACTCCCGCTGGACGCAGGCATGGGGATCCGTGGCTTTCCAGCACTCGTTGCGGGTCTTGACCCAACTGTTCTGCCCGGCCTTGAGTTGCTTGCGCTCCGCACCGGTCTTGCGCTTGAGTAGCCCGGAATAGATCTCGGCGAGGTTGCGGTCGAGCTGCGCCAGCTCGGGGTCCTTGCAGACCATTTGCTCGGCCTCGTGGGTCGCCTTGGCGCAGTTGAAGCTCGGCTTCGCCGCGACAGCGGGG
>Ga0247839_1001723_pt1 | contig 34943 bp, 32 predicted proteins | sample LaCruzMarch2015__6_FD_192405 | JGI IMG/M metagenome (GOLD analysis project Ga0247839, IMG submission 192405) | Freshwater microbial communities from meromictic Lake La Cruz, Castile-La Mancha, Spain - LaCruzMarch2015_16m | ecosystem: Environmental > Aquatic > Freshwater > Lake | place: Spain... | reverse complement strand
AGAGCACGTTGGACTGCTACTGCACTATTTGAAATTGAAATGAAAATGAGAAGAGTTAATAACTATAAAAAATTACCTCTTTTAAGAACAGCATTAAAATCGGAACTAAAACTTAAACAACAAAAAACAGCTTGATTTTATGGAGTCTCTTTTTTTCAACTAAGTTTGACTTTTAACCCAAATTTTGTAAGTACTTATACAATAAAACAAAAAATAATTATAAAAGTCAAATTAAATTTTATTGTGAATGTTTTTTTAATATTTTACAATCAAAATAATTCAAATAATTAATAACGATACTTATGCCTAACGTTTCATCTATTGTGGAAATTATTCAACTTATGCTTGCACCGGGAATTATGATTTCTGCTTGCGGTCTTTTGCTGCTCGGAATGAATAATAAATATTCGCTCGTTGTAAATCGCATCAGATTACTTAACGAGGAACGTAGAAAATCTCTTCATAAAATTGATGATAATGATTTTAGCTATCAGGCTAATCTTCGTTTGGAAAGCATATCAATGCAAATTACAAGGCTTGTTTACAGGGTTAAACTTGTTAGAAATGCTGTACTAAGTTACACGATAGCAGTTGCGCTGTTTGTACTAACTTCTATTTCAATCGGTTTCTCCTTTTTATTTGAGATTACCAGATTAAATTCTTTTATAACCGTTTTGTTTTTACTCGGTATGGTTTCCGTTTTATGCGGAGTAATCTTTGCCGCTTACGAAACTTATAAAGGTTACGAGATTGTAAATTTTGAAGTGAAGATTGATGAGTAATTGTTTGCTTGAAGTTGTGAACTAATAAATAACTTCTTAGTGTCTTTATATCTTAACTGCAAAAAATTGCCGCAAAGGCGCCAAGACACTAAGAAAAAAGTTTTATAAAAATTACATCACCAAAGCCATAATTGCTTTTTGAACATGAAGCCTGTTTTCAGCTTCATCAAAAATTACGGAGTTTGAACTATCGGCAACTTCGTTTACAACTTCATCGCCGCGATGCGCTGGCAAACAGTGCATAAACAAATAATCTTCTTTTGCATTTGCAACTAACTTTGGATTTACCTGATAATCCATAAATTTCTTTTTGCGGTCAGCAGCTTCGGCTTCCTGTCCCATACTTGCCCAAACATCTGTGTAAACAACATCTGCATTTTTAACTGCTGCAACTGGATCGTCAAGAATTTCGACTTTACTGCCCATGTATTTTGCAAATTTTTCTGCATTCTCTACAATTTGTTTATCTGGTTTGTAGCCTGATGGCGAAGCAATCGAAATATCCATTCCAACTTTTGAACAGCCGTTTAATAAACTGTGCGCCATGTTATTTCCATCGCCGATGTAAGCAAGTTTTAGTCCCTGCAATTTTCTTTTCTTTTCAAGTACTGTAAACAAATCTGTAAGAACCTGGCATGGATGAAGCAGATCTGTCAATCCGTTAATTACAGGAATGTTAGCATACTTTGCAAGATCAGTAACATCGCTGTGAGCAAAAGTGCGTATCATTATTCCATCTAAATATCTTGATAAAACTCTCGCAGTATCGGAAATGCTTTCGCTTGTTCCAAGCTGCAAATCGTTGGGACCAAAATATAAACCGATTCCGCCAAGCTGATAAATACCAACTTCGAAAGAAACACGTGTGCGTGTTGATCTTTTAGTAAATATCATTCCGAGTGTTTTTCCTTCAAGCAAACGATGCGGCTCGCCAGTGTATTTTTTTTCTTTAAGCGATTTGCTTACATCGAATATTTCATAAATTTCTTCTAATGAAAGATCGGCAATTGAGATTAAATCTTTGCCTTTCATGTTTATTGCCATTATTAGTTCCTATCTATTGAGTTATAATTCTATTTAGAGTTTAAAAGAGTATAAAAAGAGAATGTAAATTAAAGTTCATGCTCAAGTTCAAGATTAAATAAATATCACAAAAAAAATGTTTTTACTTATCTATAACTTGAACCTGAACTTGAACTCATTCCGCCAACGGTGGAACTTGAATTTATTCCGCCAACAGCGAAACTTGAACCTGAACTTGAACTCTAACTTATATATCACCCGTTACTTAATTCCCGCAGCTTCTTCAAGCATTGCGGTTGTAACTGATTTTGGTCTTTCAATCGGATAGCCAAGACCGCGATCCCAGATTATGTTTGCAACAACGCCGAGCGCTCTGCCGACAGCAAAGAGAACAGTATAGAAATCATATTCTTTCAATCCGTAATACCATTGAATAACACCGGATTGTGCATCAACATTGGGCCACGGATTTTTTGCTTTGCCTTGCTCTAATAAAATCGGTGGAACAACTTTAAAGAGTAAATCCACATACTTAAATAAAGGATCTTCGGGCAAATGCTTTAGACAAAATTCTCTCTGCGCCATATAACGCGGATCGGTTTTTCTTAAAACTGCATGTCCAAAACCAGGAATTACCTGCCCGCCTTTTAAAGTATCCCAAACAAATTTTTTCATTTCATCTTCAGTTGGAACTTTACCACCCATTTGATCATAAACGCCCTGGAGCCAGCTTAGTACTTCTTGATTTGCTAAACCATGTAATGGTCCTGCAAGTCCGTTTGTCATTGCAGAGATTGAGTAGTAAAGATCAGAAAGTGCGCTTGCAACAAGATGCCCTGTGTGTGCGCTAACATTTCCGCTTTCGTGATCGCTGTGCAGAATGAAATACATTCTTGCAACATCATCATAAGGTTTTGCGATGCCCATCATGTGTGCAAAGTTACCGCCGAGATCAAGTTTGGGGTCGGATTCAATCAACTCGCCGTTTTTATATTTCAATCTGTAAATAAAGGCTGCAATACCAGGAAGTTTTGCAAGAAGATTTAAACCGTCTTCATAAGTTGGAGACCAGTAATCATTCTTTTTTAAATGACCTGAATTATATTCTTTAACAAATTCGCTTTCGCGCTGCATTGCAAGAATAGCGGTTGAAAACATTACCATTGGATGCGAATCGGCAGGCATTGCTTTAAGAATATCATAAACATATTGAGGTACCACATGTCTTTTGCTAAACTCTTCAGCAACTTCCTGAACATCTTCCATCGAAGGAATATCGCCGGTTAATAGGAAAAAGAAAAAACCTTCTACATAAGGCATTTCTCCGCCGGGTACTTTGGGAAGTTTTTCAAGAACTTCGGGAATTGTAAATCCTCTAAAACGGATTCCTTCAAAAGGATCTAAATATGAAATATCGGTTAAAAGACTTTTAATATCTCTTGCTCCGCCAATGATTTGACCAATGTCAACCTCATCAACTTTTACGTTACCGAATTCTTTAATTAAACGAGTGGTGCGCGGGCGCCAGGCTTCGATCTTATCCTGGACTTGTTGTTTCAAGCGGGACATTTTCTTCTCCTGAAATAAATTTTGATGTAATTATTTTTTTCTTTTTACAAAGAAAGTGAATTTTATTTGTTATAAATATACAAAGAATTTTTTATTATTTGTTTCAATCAATTTTATAAAACAATTTCTTTGCCGGGTTTTGATCTATGAACCTTTTTTGTTTTATCGTCTTTTAATATTTCAGAGCCAACCCAATCAACCGCATCAGCTTCGCCGTGGATTAACACAACATTTGCCGGCTTTAATTTTTTTACGATGCTTAATAAATCTTCTCTTCTTGAGTGAGCGGAGAATTTAAAATTTTTAATAACACATTTAACTTCAATTTCTTCATCAAATTCAGTTAGCTGTACTTTGCTGCCCTTTGCTGCATTTGCAATAACAAAGCCCGGTGTTTTTTCATCCATATATCCAACAGTAAAGATTGCCGAGCCTGCTTGCTTTAACCATCTTTTTGCAAAGTTAAAAGATGATGTTCCCGCAATCATCATTCCGCTTGCCGCAAGAACAATTGATGGCTGCTTAAATAATTCTTCAGGATTAGAAATTTCGTAATAATCTTTTTGCGGAATTAAACTCAGCTCAAACTCGGGGTCAACTCTTTTTACTACAAAGCGGTTGTAATCATAAGCGCGATTTATTTTTGTTCCGATACCACCTGTGTAAATATCAACCGCTGTAAGTTTTTGCTTTTGCATTAATTGCCATATTGTGGCAAGTAATTCCTGCATTTTACCCAGCGAAAAAACAGGAATTAAAATTGAGCCGCTGTTATTTAAAATTTTATTTGCTTCTTTTGCAAAGCGGAGTGATTCATCATGCCAATCAAAAAGTAAATTGGAATCGGTTGCGCCGTAAGTTGTTTCGAGAATTAACGTGTTGATTTTTTCATCGGGTATATCGGCGCCCGCAAGCAAAGTTTGAGGTGAAAGATTAATATCCCCGCTGTAAAATATTTTATTGCCGTTATTTTCAAACAGAATACTTGCAGCGCCAAGGATATGTCCGGCATCAAAAAAAGTGCAGTTAACTTTTGCTTTTTCGTTTTGATGATATGATTCGAGCATAAACAGGTTTTTGTATTCTCTGTAATCAATCATTTTAATCAGCAGATCAACTTCATCGTGCGAATAAAATTCAAAATCATTTTCCTTAATTTGCTTTTTTAGAATTGATATGGAGTTGTGCAGCGATAGCTCGGCAAGCGCACGCGTTTGCGGTGTTGTAATGATTTTTATGTACGGGAATTTTTTTACAAGAAACGGAAGAGAGCCGATATGATCCTGATGAGCATGCGAGATTAAACAGTAATCAACAGGTTTATCTTTTATAAGATTAAAATCCGGCAGCGATTCCAATCCTGTTTTTTGCGGATGTATTCCGCAATCAATAACAATTCCGTTGCCGTTAAAATTAATGTAGTAGCAGTTTGCGCCTATTTCATTTCCTCCGCCGATGGTAAGAAATGAAATCATTTTTTTTCTTCTCTTATCTTGTTCGCTAAATTATCCACATCAACTTCAACTATTGCAGCATCTTTTGGAATTGAAAAGTTTTCTGCGGCAACCGAAATGTTTTCCTCGATCTTATTTGCGATAAGGCTTATGTTTACACCGCCGGAAATTGTTTCTGATTTTATTGTAAGCCATTTCCATATCCACATTTTTGTGCCTGCGGATTTAATTTCGTAAACACTGCAATTTTTATCTAAAAATTTTTCTTCGCCAATTTTTACAGCGCCGCTTTTTAGCAGCATTTGTTCGCCGAATTCGTTAAAACTCTTTTCGTACTTCAATTCTTCAATATCTTTTAAAATTGGATTTCTTTTCTTTGTGCCGCTTTTTGAATCCATATTTATTGTGTACTGAAACTCGCCTTCAATAATATTCAAGAGGTTCATAGTTTTGGTAAACTTGCCGACGCTTAAAATAGAAATTGTGTGTTCGGATTGTTTCATTCCCCAATCATCAAAGTAAAGTGTTTTGGTTCCCTGCTGCGAGCCGGAAAGTGTGTATTCAATGGCGCCGGATTTTATGCCGTACCTTTTTGAAAAGTCTGTTGATTTTTCTTTTGCCGGAATTTTTGATTCTTCTTTTTTATCAGAACAGCCGATAATTGCCAGCAATAAACTCAAAACCACAACAAGCGATAAAATATTTTTCATAACAGTACTTTTATTTTTTTCTTATTTGAAAATAAAGAAACGAAGTTGAGTATTCAATAAATTATGATCTTATTTTACTCATGCGTCATGCTGAATTCATTTCAGCATCTTAAATTTCAACAAATAGAGATTCCGAAACAATCCGTCAATTGACGGACGGAATGACAAATAAGTTACTATTGCATAAGCGAATTTTGAAATTCCTAAATGTTTTTGTTTTTGAATAGTTTTAGGAATTTGTTTGTCTATACCCTAAGAAAATAATAGAGCGTAAACGGTACTTAGATACACTTAATGTTCTTAAAGACAAGAATTTAATTAAGGTTGCCACAGACGTACGGCGTTGTGGATAATCAACTTTAATGACACAATTTCAAGATTTGCTGCGTAACGGAATAAAAAAAATAAACGCAATAGATTGGCTTACAAAGCCCTGAAAATAAGGGCGAACCGATAACACGCGGTATAAATAATAACGGGCAAAATTACTATTCCCCGATTGCCCAGATAACATCCGAAAGTGTTTCGCGGTTTTCATCAAAAGAAAACTTTAGCAAATAAGCCGGATTGAATCCAGCCATATACTTTTCGATTCTATCTTTAAGCCAGTTTATTTCGGATTTTAATTTCCAGTGTTCTCCATCGGGTTTATAAAGAACAACAAACAATCTGTTGCTAAAATGCTTTCTTTGTTCCTGCGATTGATTTTTATAAAGCCACAGGATCAGTTCTCCGGTTTTTTTTATCGCATCATTTATTTGATATGGAAATTTTTTAGGAAAGACCGATGTTTTGTGATCGAAAGAAACGCCCTGAATTGAAAAATCTACAAGTTTGTTTTTGCTATCCAAAGCAGGCGTTACGCCGGGCAGCGAACAAAATATATTTTCAACAGCTTGCGCCGACCAGAAATTATACCACCGGTTTAATGCATAATTAAAATAAAGATTATAATCCGGCAGAGCTTTAAATCTCTTTTCAATTTCCCTTAAAAGATTATCAAACAAAAAAGTATGATAAATAAAATTAGTTTGCTTATCGAAAAAATCATTTTGTTTTTGCCCCCAATTGTATGGGAATGTAACCCGTTTTTTTAATTCGGATTCAATTTCACGAAGTGTTCGTTTCATCTTTTCTGAAAAATAAAAATATACTCGTGTTTAAAAACATAAAAACCTCCGGCTAAAGCGCGGTAACGCCACAATTCTTTCTGGTTTCGTTTAGCGGTTGTTTCTTCAAAGTTTTTTACAATTGTGGATTTCAAGATCATTCCCCGTTTCATCACTTCCTGCATTAAATAAAATCCAAGCGGAATCCATTCGCCGCCCGAATATTTATCGCCGATAATTACTGCAAGAAATCTTTTGCTATCTAAATGAGGCAGGCAATTATCTAAAACTTTTCCGAAGCCGTTTAAAAAATCTCCAATGGTTTTTGCATTTGATAAATCATTTTGGTTTTTGCTAAATTTAATAATATCCCAGTAAGGCGGATGCATAATTACAAATTGAAAAGAATTTATTTGATTTGAAGAACAAACTTTTCCAATATCAACCGAAGCGCTGTTGCCGTTTACAAACACAAGTTTTGTTTTGTGCGGATTATTTTCTTTAATTAAAGTGTCCTCAGTATTATCTAAAACTTTTTTAGAAAGCTCAATTCCAACTGCATTTCTACCAAGGCGCTGTGCTTCAATTAATGTTGTGCCGCTGCCTAAAAAAGGATCTAAAATCCACTCGCCATTTTTTGTGTATCTGCGTAAAAGTTGATTCGGGATTTGCGGAATAAAATTTCCCCAGTAACCAGCGTTGTGTAAACCGGATTGATCCCGCTTGTTGAATAACCACAGGCTGTCTGTTAAAATATCATCATATTCTTTCCATCGGTTCAAATTAATATCATTGATTTTGCTTTGTCTAACTTCGGTTAAACTCTTCTTCAATCTTTTTATATAATATTTTGTTCGTTCGATAGTTTGTGTCTTTAATATTTGATTTACTTCGCCAATCAGAAAATCCTTTTTAATAAGTTCGGATTTATCGGTAACAAAAATATTTTTGTTTTTACTTTTTGATATTAAAATGAGAAGATCAGAAAAATTCTGCCTGATAATTAGCAGATCATTTGTTTGCAGTGAGCTGGTTATTGCAGCGATAATTTCCTTTTTCATCACATCAATTCACTTCATCAAAAAATCTATTAAGCGCCATCGTGGAAATTGTTTTGCCAATACTTAGCGAAGCTGTTGCAGCAGGCGAAGGCGCATTTAAAACATGGATCATTCTCGCGGCTTCTACTATTCTAAAATCATCAACAAGATTTCCATCGGCTTCCAAAGCCTGTGCGCGCACGCCGGAGCCGCCAATTTCAATATCTTCCTTCTGGATTTCGGGGATTAGTTTTTGCAGTGAACTAACAAACAAATCTTTGCTGAATGATCTTTTGAATTCCTGATAGCCCATTTTATAATACTTAAAAGCCATTTCCCAAAACCCGAAATAAAACAGCATTTCGGATAAATCAGAAAAAGAAAAATCTTTTTTTGAGTATCCTTCGCGTTTAAAAGCAAGAACAGCATTTGGTCCAGCTTCAACTCCGCCGTTAATCATCCGCGTAAAATGAACTCCGAGAAATGGAAATTTAGGATCGGGGACAGGGTAAACTAAATTTTTTACAAGATATTCTTTATCTTTTTTCAGTTTGTAATACTCGCCTCGGAAAGGAATAATTTGCAATTTAGGATCAACGCCAAAAAGTTTTGCAACTCTATCGGATTGAAGACCGGCGCAGTTTATTACAAATTTAGTTTTGTATTCTTTACGCGGAGTAAAAAGTATCAAATCATTCCCGTCTTTTTTAACGGAAATTAGTTTAGACTTTATTTTTATTTTTCCGCCTTTTTGAATTATAAGCTGAGCAAACTTATTTGTAACAGCGGTGTAGTCAACAATTCCAGTTTGCGGAACAAACAAACCTTCAAGACCGGCGGCGTGCGGTTCAATTTCTTTTATTTCGGATGCCGTCAATCTTTCTATGCCGGCTAATCCGTTTGCAATGCCGCGTTGTTCCAGCATATTAAGAACTGATAATTCCTGTTCGTTTGTTGCGACAACAATTTTGCCGCATTTATTAACAGGCAAATTATGTTCTTCGCAAAAAGCATAAAGTAAATTTCTGCCGTTAGTGCAGTTTAGTGCTTTTAACGAACCGGGTTTATAATAAAGACCCGAATGTATTACGCCGCTGTTGTTGCCTGTTTGATGTGCTGCAAGTGATGGCTCGGCTTCAAGTATCAAAACATTAAGTTGATACTGATTCAAGATAGAAAGAGCGGTTGCAGTTCCAACTATTCCGCCGCCAATAATTGTTATATCGTATGTTTTATCCAAAATTGTGATTTATCCAACATTGTTAAATAATTAAAAGAATTTACTTGTTATTTGAATTTGTGTGTCGTAACATACAAATGTGATTCGGGAAAATTTTATTCATTTACAATTTTCATCACCGATTCAAATTTAACTAATAAGATTGAGCAATTAAATAACTATCCTGCAATAAAAATTAAGCGGGTTTAATATGAACAAAAAACAAAAGATCATTTTAGTAACCGGATTAACGATAATTGCCGTTGTTTTAATCTACTGGTTTACACAAGGCACAGAAATATTTACAAAAACACAGGTATTAATTGATAAAACCACCGACCTTGATAGAATGCTCGGTGTTGAAAATAAAGAATTTATTGATAAGTTTATTTTCGGATTGTTTCCGGCAGGATATTCATCAGCGCTTGTATTGTTGTCGGCTTCAACTATTTCGGGCGCTATCGCTTTAATATCGGTAATTTTAATTTATTTATTCAGAAACAAAAAAAAGGAAACAACATGAAAAAATCAATCTCATTATTTGCCGTAGTGATTTTATTTACGGCAGTATCATTTGCGCAAGGTTTTAAAGTTAAAGCCGGCGGTGAACAAACTTTTAACTTTGAAGACAAAAACGGCAGAAACCAAGCTTCGTTTGAAAGTTCAGCCATTCTTGAAAGTATTAAAGGGCTTTCCAATGATGTTAAAGGAAGCGTAACTTTCAAAGTAAGCGATTTAAAAACGCTGAAGGGAAAAATATTTCTTCCTGTTACATCTATTAAAACAGGAAACAATTCGCGCGACGAACATCTACAAAGCGCAGGCTGGTTGGACGCTGTAAAGTATCCTGAAATTTCTTTTGAAATAAAAAAAGTAAATAATATAAAATCTGAAAATGACAATCAATTAAAGGCTAGTGTAACTGGCATTTACACTATGCATGGTGTTTCTAAAGATGTGGTTTCAGATGTAACGTTAACTTACCTTGATGAAAATGAAATTACCAAAACACGCGCACCCGGCGATCTGCTTGGCGTTAAAGCAACATTAACTATTAAACTTACAGATTATGGAATTAAAAGTGCGATCATTGGACAAAAAATAGCGGAAAATATAAGTATAGGCGTTGATATTGTGGGAACGAATGCGAAGTAAGTGATGGAAATATGCTAATTCAAAACCCGATTCAGTAATGTATCGGGTTTTTTGTTTTCAAATATCCGTCGAATCAAAAAAGCAAATCTTTAACTTTTTTCAATTTTTAACGGCACAGATTACCTCCGTTTTTTTATATTTGCACATGCAAAAACACAAGGAAATCATTAATGATTTATAAAAACAAGCGGATTAATTATTCGATCTTAATCTCAATCTTATTCTCACTCACAATTTTTATTTCATTAGCTTTCATTCTGCCCAAACCGGATGAAGGAATGTTTCCTTTGAGTGATATTAAAAACATCAACCTGAATGAAAAAGGATTAAAAATTAATGTAGATGAAGTGTATAACCCAAATGGTGTAAGTCTAATTGATGCGCTTGTAAAAATAGGCGGCTGCACAGGATCATTTGTATCAAACGAAGGACTAATAATTACAAATCATCATTGTGTTTTTGGAATTGTATCAAATGCCAGCACGGTGGAAAATAATTATCTTGAAAACGGATTTTTAGCTGAAACCCGAGAAAGGGAAATGCCTGCTAAAGGATTATCTTGCAGGATTACAGATTCTTATGAAGATGTTAGTAAAGAAGTATTGGAAGCTGCGGACAGTGCAAAAGATGTTTCAAAAAGAACTACTGCAATCTCAACCAAAATAAAAGAAATTGTTGAACGCGAACAAAAGAATGACAGCACAATTACAGCCGAAGTTTCAGAAATGTTTGTCGGCGAGCAGTATATTTTGTTCAGATACAAAATAATAAATGATGTGCGATTGGTTTATGTTCCGCCACGCACAATAGGCGAGTTTGGCGGTGATTCCGATAACTGGGTATGGCCTCGTCATAATGGCGATTTTTCATTTGTGCGGGCTTACGTTTCACCAGAAGGTAAACCTGCAAAGTATTCTGAAAACAATATTCCATATCAACCAAAAAAAATTTTACAGGTTAATCCAAACGGAGTTAAGGAAGAAGATTTTGTTTTTATACTTGGTTATCCGGGCAGAACTTACAAGCATCAACCGTCTCAGTTTTTAATGATGCAGGAAAAATATCAACTTCCTTATATCCAGAACACATTTGAATGGCTGATAAATCTTTATCTAAAACACGGCGAAAATGATCCTGTGTTTGCTCTAAGTATTGCTGATGATATAAAAGGATTGGCAAATACCGAAAAAAATTATCGCGGAAAAATTCAGGGATTGGAAAGGTTAAAACTTGTTCAGAAAAAACAGGATGAAGAAAAACAACTTCAGCAGTTTATAGATTCCGATGCGAAGTTTAAAGAAAAGTACGGCTCTGTTTTAAAAGATATTGATGAAGTTTATAAAGATGCTTTTAGCAGCGGCAGACGCAGTTTGGTTTTAAATGTGTTAAGCCGTTATGTTAATTATTACAGGCTTGCAGAAATTTTTATTGAATATAAAAAAGAAATGCTGAAACCTGATTCCGAAAGAAAAACAAATTATAAAGAGGCTAAAAGAAACGAAATATTTAATAACATCACCAATCTTTATAATAATTTTAATCCCGATCTTGAACTTTCAATTTTAAACAAAGTTTTAAGTGATGCTTCTTCATTTGATGAAATGAAGGATATTGAACCTTTTAAAAGTTTCAGAAAAGCCGAAAACAAACAGGAATTCATATCAAAACTTTATGAAGATACATTTATTAATAATTCGGAAGAGTATTTTGAATTATTAAATGATGATGATGAAACTGTAAATGATATTGATGATCCATATCTAAACTTTACTGAAGGCGCTTCGGAATTATATGAAATTGAAAGAAAGAACTCACTTGCAAGGGATGGAAAATTGAATATTTTACTTGCAAGATTAAACGATGTAAAAAGATTATGGCTGCAAAAATCATTTGTACCGGATGCAAACAGTACTTTGCGTTTAACTTACGGATATGTTCGTGGTTACAATCCCGCTGATGCCACATATTATAAACCAAATACAACTTTAAAAGGAATGATAGAAAAAGGTAAGCCCGAAGGTGATTACAGATTGAATGAAAAAATTAAAGAGCTTTATGCTAAAAAAGATTTTGGAAAATTTGTTCATCCTGAATTAAATGATGTGCCAGTTGCATTTATTTATAATATGGATACAAGTGGCGGAAATTCCGGAAGCCCTATTTTGGATGCTTACGGCAGGATAGTTGGTGTAAACTTTGATAGAGCTTTTGAGGCAACTGTTAATGATTATACATGGAGCGAAAGTTACAGCCGTTCAATTGGAGTTGATATTCGCTTTGTACTGTGGACAGCGCAAAAAGTCGGCGGTGCAGATTTTTTGTTAAAAGAAATTGGAGTTCTTTAAAATTTAACTTTGTCAAAGTCTTGACAAACATACGGGTCAATGTTATCTTTGACCTCAATTTTTTAAGACATATTCCGCGATAGTTCTCCCGATGCATCGGGACGGCTGATAACTCGAAAGAGTTTGGAATGCAAGTAAAAAAATAATTTTTATATTCCGCGATAGCTCAATGGTGGAGCATTCGGCTGTTAACCGAAGGGTTGCAAGTTCGAGTCTTGCTCGCGGAGCCAAAAAAAACCTCAGTTTATCTGGGGTTTTTTAATTTGAGGTTGGTTATATGTATGAAAGTTATATACCATTTAACTCAAGCAAGTTCGATCCGTTAGCTAACGGATTGCTCGCGGAGCCAAAAAAAACCTCAGTTTATCTGAGGTTTTTTAATTTGAGGTTGGTTATATGTATAAAGTTTATGCTATTTACTCGAAGAAGTTCAATAAGATATACATTGGTCAGACAATTGATCTTGAGAAAAGAATATTAGATCACAATTCTGGATTGTCAGGATATACAAAAAAGTTTATACCTTGGGAAACGGTTTATGTTGAAGAATACTCAACAAGAACTGAAGTGCTGCAAAGAGAAAAACAACTTAAAACTCAAAAAGGGAGAGAATTTATATGGAAGTTAATCCAAGATAGAGAATCAATTTAGTGGTTGTTGCAAGTTCGATCCGTTAGCTAACGGATTGCTCGCGGAGCCAAAAAAAACCTCAGTTTATCTGAGGTTTTTTAATGTATAAAAAGAACTAAAAGTCAGTTCAATTTTTTATTTTATACAATTTCCACCAAGGAGTTGCGGGTGATTCGTGATGTTCGTGGTGATATCCGAAAAAATAACACGAAAGCATTGCAAGTAAATGGTTTTTCTTTTGCGATCTTGAATTGTGCGGCTGCATTTTTTCCGTATGCGGATATTTGTGCGGCAGGTATGTACCAAAGAAAAATAATTGAAACGTTCCAAGAAAAGCAGGCACAACCCAAAAACTTATTAATGATGATTGTGCAAACCAGATACTCAACACATTAAAACTAACCGCCATTATCAATAGCTGTGTAATTGTTGTATATCTAAGCAAGAAAACACTCCACCACACAAAAAAGTTTTGAGATTTTGTGTAAAAATCAGGATCGGACTGCTCGCCAGGATTTTTATGATGCTTGAAATGATTTTTAATAAGCCTGTTATACGATAAGCCAGCAAACAACAATGTGGAAATCCATCCGATTGATTTATTAATTATTTTGTTTTTAGAAACAGTTCCGTGCATTGCATCGTGTCCGGTTATAAAAAGTCCCGTGTACAAATATCCCTGCAAAATAATATGCAGATAGAAAACCGGATTACTAAAATCCACTTCTGCAAATGCAAGACAGTAAAAGAGATGAAATGCCCAGATAGATATTATTATAAACGCAATTATTATTCCCATAAAAATCTCATATAAAAAACATTAAAATCAAAAAGAAAGCAAATTGTATAAAAAGATAATGAACTGCCGCTTTAGATTTAACCTCCACTTTGAAAATAAAGAATAGCATAGATGATGTAAACGCAATCAAAAACCACGCAATATAATTTTGTAACGGAATAATATTATTGTCCCAGTGCCAGTAATTCAGTTTGATTGCAACCGGCTCAAGTACAAGATCAAAAAGAACGGATAATGACGCTGTTAATAGTGATGCAAAAAAAATATTTTTTGTAATTATTTGTGCAACTAAAATTGAGCCGAGAATAACAAACAACCAGTTAAAACCGATAATCAAAGGAACATCAAAAAGTTTAAAGCCCAACGCACTGCCGTAACTATAGCCTCCGAATATCAATCCGGTTTTTACGCCTGCAACTTCGCAAATAAATGTAAAAACATAAGCAACAAAACTCCAGATAATAAATCTTTTATTTGCAGAAACCGCCGAGTAATAAAGCACAACCGCACCTGTTATCAAAAGAGCTGCGGGCGTTAAAGTAATCATTAAATTTTGCAGCGGTGTTATTAAATGTCCGGCAATACCAACCGCATAAATGATATAAAGAAATATTATTTCTTTTTGTTTAATTAAAATTTTCTTCCCTTCCATTCAAGACGTTTTGATTTTGATTTATAAACCGAAATTACTCCAACCGCCAACATCAAAAGCATTTGAAACGGATGAAGCAAAACATTCCATATAACAGATTGCTTGCTGATATAAGAAACTATACTTCTGTTAAGAACTATTAAAACTGATGAGATAATAAGCAGCGGACTTTCCATAAAAAATAAAACGGGCAGTGTAAAAACGATGGTTAGAAAAAGTATAAACGAAAGAAACAGCGCTGCATTAATGTTAAAACCGGGATAAAAATTTTTTGAAAAACCTTTAATTGCATCATTAAAAGAATAATACATACGGCAGTAAATTTTTTTGCCTCCCAAAAGTGTTTTCATCCGTAAATTTCTTTTCTTTACTTCTCTTGCAAGCTCCATATCTTCAACCGGTTTGTTAAAAACAAATTTGTGCCCGCCGATTGTAAAATATTCTCTTCTTCTCCAGAGCATAAATTGTCCGTTAGCTGCAACAAAAGATTTATTGCTTGAAGTAAAAACAAAAATTAAAGGAAGAAAAGCCAACAGCAGCCAGTTCATTAATGGAACGATAAGACGCTCGCCAAATGTTTTTATACGTTGTGTTGAAAATACACTTACCAGAACAAGATCATTTTTTATAACCTCGGAAACAGCCGATGATACGGCAGTTGAATGAAGCTCAACATCTGCATCTAAAAAAAGCATATAACTGCCTAAAGAATTTTGTGCAAGCTGATGACAAGCCCAGTTCTTACCTATCCAGCCTTCCGGTAATTCTTTGCCGTCAATAATTTTTAGCGGATTGTTCTTTAAAAATTCCGATGCAATTTTTTTTGTGCCGTCTGCCGAGTTATCATCAAGCAGGATTACTTCCTTATTCTTATAATCCTGATTGAAAACATCGGTTAAACATTTTCGTATGTTTTTTTCTTCATTACGTGCAGGAATTAGAATTGAAACTTTTGGCAAGTTATCTTGAGAAACAAGACTTCCCTTTAATTCGGGTGTGTTAAATAAATTATAAACCGCTACAATAAATGAGGCAGTAACCGGAATTATTATTAATAGTTCAAGTATCATTTTTTAAAGAGATTTGTTTTTTTATTGTTTCTAATATCCGAATCGAGTGCTAAAATATTTTTATTGAATGATTCTTTATGCAAATGCGGGTGATGAATAATTAAAGATGAAGTTAACGGCTTATCTGCAAGTGCATAAACTGAAGGCAGCTTATCTTCGGCGTAAGAAATTTTGAAGGCAAGATTCAAGATTTGGAAATCCTGTTTTGCATGTTTTATCAAAAATTCTATTCCGCCTTTAAACTTAATTGGTCGTGTTTCGTAAGGTTCAATTTCGCCCTGCGGAAAAATTAAAACTGAATTGCCAGGATCTTTAAGCAGATCAAGAGTATATCTTAAAGTTGATATTGTTGAAGCTGCTTTTTGCAGATCAATTGAGTAACAGCCAAGTTTAGCAAAAAACCAGTAGCGTTTTAACTGCTCTTCAAGCATCATCACATAAACTTTTTTGTTCGTGTTTTTTTTAAGAAGATAGTAAACAAAAAATCCATCCCACCAGGAAAAATGATTTGCAGTTACAAGCAAACCTTTTTGCGCATCAAGCGAAGGGAAATCATTTACAAGATAAAACTCTTTGAATGAGGATTTTAAGAGTCTATCGAGATAAATATCAAATACTCTGTAAGCCCATTTATTTTGATGTGCTTTAATCAAATGTTAAAATCCTTCATAATTAAATCTGTTACAATTTTGCCGGATAAAATAACAAGCGGAATTCCGCCGCCCGGATGAACACTGCCGCCGCAAAAATAAAGATTGTTAAGCGATTTTGATTTGTTTTGCTGCCGCATAAATGCAGCCCGTTTATCGTTTGATGATATTCCATAAATACTGCCGTGCATACTGCCCGTTCTTTCCTGTATATCGTGCGGCGTTAATTTTTGCTCGCAAATTATTTTACTTTCAATATCAACATTCAAAAACTGGTTTACTTTTTTTATGATTCTTTCGCGCGCAAGTTTTATTTCTACCTGCCAATTTTGATTTTCAATATGCGGCGTGTTAATCATAACAAACCAGTTCTCTTTTTCCGGCGGAGCATCATCTTTGTTAAGTTTTGATGAGATGTAAATATAAACAGTTGGGTCTGCCGGAATAGTTTTATTAACAAAAATATCATCAAATTCTTTTTTATAATCTTCCGAAAATAAAATGTTGTGTGTTTCGAGGTTGTTAAATTTTCCGTCTATTCCCCAATAAAAAACCAATCCCGATGTTGAAGGATTTAGTCTGTTGTTTTTTATTTTTTCTTTTGATTTCAGCGAAGGAAGCAGTTTATTAAAAGTTTGATTAACATCTGCGTTTGAAATTATCAAATCAAATTTTTGTAATTGATTATTAACTTTTATTCCATTTGCATTTTTACCAGCGTAAATAATTTCATCAACCTGCGAATTGAAGTAAAACTTAACTCCTTTTTTTAGCGCAAGTTTATACAACGATTCCGTAATCGAATAAATACCTTTTGCTGGAATAAAACTTCCCAGGTTGTATTCCACATGCGGAATGATATTTAATGTAGCCGGTGTTTGATACGGATTAGAGCCGTTATAAGTTGCATAGCGATCGAATAACTGAATCGTTTTTTTATCCTTAAAGAAAGTTGAAACCGCCCGATGCATTGTGCGGAATGGATCAATCTTGTTTAGTTGAAGCAAAGTCTTAAATGCTTTTACACTAAAGAATGTTGATAGCTGCGCCGGGCTTTTGAACAAAAATAAGTCCGCCGTTAAATCATAAATATTGGCACAGTAATTAAAATATTTTTTTAACGATGTGCTGTTGTCGAGAGTATTGCGCTCAAGTTCATTGCCAAACTTTTGCAAATCGGAATAGGCATTTATAATTGTGCCGTCGTTGTAAAAGTATTTACAAATAATTTCCAATTTTTTTATATCAAGATGCTCTTCCATTCTTTCGCCAGACTGTTCAAATAAATCGTTAAGAACATAAGGCATTGTTAGCAAAGATGGACCTGCATCAAACCTGAAACCCGAATTAATTATCTGCGAGGCTTTCCCGCCCGGATAGGAATTCTTTTCAAAAACAGAAACATCAAATCCATTACTTGATAAACGGATAGCCGCCGAAAGCCCGCCAAGCCCTGCGCCTATAATTGCAATCTTCTTCAAGTTTTTTTTCTGCTTAATATTTTAAAAGATAATTCGTAAAAAAGTATCCACAGAGAAATCATTGAGAACGAATAAATAAAATCTTCGTAAGGAATTGTAATAAATCTTTTACCGGAAAATGCAAAATCGTTATACGTAACAATTGGTATTGATGTAAGAAAATAATTAACAATAAAGAACGGAATAAAACTGATAAGCAAAGTAAGCCAGAAGTTTTTTGAATTTAACAGCGATGGGTAAAACAAAATTGCGCAAATAAAAAATGCAGCCGTAAAAGCAAAAACAGTAAAAGTATAGTTATGGCTGTAAAAAATAAACGCCGCCGTTATAGAAACAATACACGGAATAACAAATAATAATTTATTTATGCCCAATTGTTGATCTTTAAAGTAAAACCTTACTGTTTCGTAAATAAATATCGAACTGTAAGGAACGGTTATAAAAAAAAGGATTTCCTCAACAGGCAAGCCGAAGATGTAAACGCCAAGAAGGTGCTGCGGATTAAAAGCCCAATCACCGCGCTGCGTTGCAAATATATCCCATATAATATATGCCGTACTTACGAATAAAACAGAGAAATAAATATTCGGTAATTTTTTATAAAACCGTATATTATTTTCAAATGACATTATCAACGGACCGATAATGATAAGTATGTTAATTATTAAGTAATTGCTCATAAAAAAATTGCCGGATAGACCGGCAAAATATAAGTATATCAAATTTGTTTTAGGTTAGTTTAAGAATTTTAACATCTATTGCCGACTTTACAAAAAGCATGATCTTTTCGGGATTGGAAACTCTAACCCTGCTTTTCATCAACTCTTTAATTTTAAGTCGTTTTATTTTTTTGAACAAACCTTTGTAATAAAGATATGCCGAGTAAACGCCGAGCTTAACGTCTGCCGGAAGTTTTTTTATTCCAACAAGTGCATTTTTAAATTCAGCATCAATTTCTATCTCAAGATTTCTCTTGCTTTCGTCATCAATTTTTAATGCGTTATTTATTCCAGGCAGATAAATTCTTTCGCGCTCTTCCATATCACTTTTCATATCGCGTAAAAAGTTTACTTTCTGAAAAGCCGAGCCAAGACTTCGTGCAGGCTCAATAAGTTGATTGAATAATTCCTTGTTATCACCTGTAAAAATTTGAAGGCACATCAAACCAACAACTTCGGCGGAGCCGTAAATGTACTCGCGGTATTCCTGCGGCTCGTAGTATGAGTTTGTTAAATCCATTTCCATACTGTTTAAGAACGCATCAATATATCTGTACTCAATTTTATACTTATTAACTGTTTGAACAAAAGCCTGCAAAACCGGATTTGTAGAAATTCCATATCTTAAAGCTTCATCCGTATCGCGCCTAAAATTATCCATCAACAACTTTTGATCGTGTTGATTAAAAGTATCAACTATCTCATCGGCAATGCGAACAAAACCGTAAATGCCGTAAATAGCATCGCGGTATTGTTTTGCAAATGCTGAAATGCCAAGACTAAAAGACGTGCTGTAATTACGTGTAATAATTTTACTGATTTTATAAGATGTTTTATTATATAGATCCATAATCATTCATTATCCTTTCTGTTACAAGTTTTGAACTTATAATAACCATCGGTAACCCTGTGCCGGGCGTTGTTGATGCGCCCACATAATATAAGTTTGAAAATTTCTCATCTTTGTTTTTGGGACGGAATGCGCCGACCTGCATTATTCCGTGCGCCAAACCCAAACCGGAACCTCTGTATAGATTAAACATGTTTTCCCATTCAACGGGAGAGAATATTTGTTTTACAATTGTGTTTGCTTCAATATCAAAGCCTGTGCGTTTTGATAAATCGCTAATGATATTATTTGCTACTTCTTCTTTGTCGTCCCAGTTTTTTTTGTATCGTCTATCCGGCACAGGACAAAGAATAAAAATATTTTCGCAGCCTTCGGGCGCACAATCGGGGTTTGATTTAGATGAAACATTTACATAGTAATAAGGTTTTTGCGGAATAATTGACGATGTAAAAATCTTATCTGCATATCCTCTAAAGTTGCTGCCGAGAAAATAATTATGGTGCTGAAGCGAATCAATTTTGCCTTTAACGCCAAGATAAATTGTAAACGGCGCAAGCGTCCAATCCATTTTATCCAATTTTAATTCCGAAAATTTCGATCTTCCTAAAACCTGTCCTCTAAAAGATGCGGCATCGGAATTTGATATAAAAATATCTGCCTGCCATGTTTTTCCGTTTCGATCAAGCAGCGAGTTTAGACAGCCGTTTGAATTATTAACGCTGACAACTTCCGTATTATAAACTAATTTTACGCCGCGGTCTTCAAGAATCTTAATCAACTCTTCCACTATTTTATACATGCCGCCCTTAACTTTCCAGTAGCCATCGTGTTTCATTTCCGTGTAGTTTAACAACGAGTAAATTGCCGGTGTTTGAAACGGTGTTGAGCCGAGAAAAAATGCAACTAAAGAAAATATTACGCGTACTTGCTCGGATTCAAAATTCTTTTCTACTTCACTCCACATATTTTTAAAAAGATACGGAAGATGTTTTAACGGAACACGCGTAAGTTTTAAAATGTAATCAAGAACGTTCTGATAATTTGATTTTATAACCGTGTCTTCTGTATCGTGAAAAAACTCTCCTGCACGTAATAGATATTTTTCTACTTTTGCAGCAAGATCCGGTTCAACATTCTTAAACTCTTCCTGCAGATTATTAAGTGTTTTCCAGATTTTATAAGGCTTTTCTTCATTCTCAAAATAAACCTGATAAAGCGGATCAAGTTCTTCCAGCTCAATTGGATTCTTTAATCCGCAGCTTTTGAACAACTCATCAAGTTCCCAGCTCATGCTCATAAATGATGGACCTACATCAAAAGTAAAACCATCAAGTTTAAGTTGATTTAATCTGCCGCCGGGTTTGGAATGTTTTTCCAATACGGTTACATCATAACCGATTGTGGAAAGGCGTAATGCCGCAGATAATCCACCAAGCCCGCTGCCGATAATAATTGCTGATTTATTTGATTTACTGTTCATATATAAACAAACTGATTTTTACTTAAATAAGTTCCGCTCATTAAGTTATTTTTATAGGGCAGTATAGTTATTTTTAAGCAAATAATATGATTTTTTTTCAGCATATATCAAACTAATTGAAGCAAAAATCCAAAACCTTATGAATGGAGCCGGAATAGTACTTATTAACAGCAATAATGAAGTTCTTTTATTATTACGTGATGACAAACAAGGACTTCCGTTTAGGGGAATGTGGGATTTGCCGGGTGGACAAATTGAATTTGGAGAAACGCCCGAACAAGCGATAAGAAGAGAAATGAATGAAGAGCTTGGTTTGCAGGATTTGGGCGAAATAAAACTTTTTAAAATTTATGAATCCGAACAATTGACAGACTATATATTCTGGAAAAGAATTGATTTGAATCCCGATAAAATTATTCTTAAAGAAGGGCAGCGGATTGAGTATTTTAATTTTGAAAGAATTATTAACACAAATTTGGCTTTTAATTACAATGATGTACTTGATGAATTCTATAAAAATGTTATCCACAAATTCTAATTACTTTAAAAGATATTTTTCCGTTTAAATAGTTCTATAAAAAACTAACAGACGTTTATTTAACTTTATACAGTTAAATATTTTTAAACAATAATAATTCGTAGGAAAGAAATGAAAATGCTAAATAAGATTATCTTATCTGTAATACTGATGACTTTTTCTTTATTTGCACAACAACAAAACATTTCGGGTATCTGGGCTGGTAAATTGGAATTACCAAATTCGATGAAACTTACTATCGTGTTTAATATCGTTAAAGATGATTCTGGAATCTATCATACTACTTTGGACAGCCCCGATCAAGGTGCAAAAGGAATTCCAACCGAGAGCACTATAATTACTGGAGATTCTATTCTGATAAAAATCCCAGTTGTGCAAGGCTTTTATTCGGGTAAGATTTTTTATGATGAAATGAAAATAGATGGCAAGTGGACTCAAGGTGGAATGAGCTTAGACTTGACTGTTAAAAAAGTAGAAAAACTTGAAGGAAGAAATCGACCGCAGGAACCCAAAGAACCATTTCCTTATAATTCTGAAGAACTGCTTTTTGAAAATGAATTTGATGGTGTTGTACTTGCCGGAACTTTAACTTTTCCCAAAGAAGGAAATAATTTTCCTGCTGTTGTTTTAATAACAGGCTCTGGCGCTCAAAATCGCGATGAAGAATTACTAGGGCATAAACCGTTTTTAGTTCTTTCCGATTATCTGACAAGAAATGGTTTTGCTGTTTTACGATATGATGATCGCGGGATTGGAAAATCCACAGGAAATTTTTCTACTGCAACAAGTGAAGATTTTGCAAAAGATGTATTTTCTGCGGTTGAGTTTTTGAAAACCAGAAATGGAATAAATAAAAGTAAAATTGGTCTGATTGGACATAGTGAGGGCGGCTTGATTGCGCCGATGGTTGCAAACCAAACCAAAGATGTTGCCTTTATTATTCTAATGGCTGGACCCGGAATTCCAGGCGATTCTATCCTTTATTTACAGGATCAATTGATAAGCAAAGCAGCCGGTGAAAACGATGAAGAAATTCAAAGATCAAAGGCACTTCAAAGAAAACTTTTCCAAACAGTTGTTAACATTAATGATAATGATGTTTTAAAAAGTGAGTTGACAAAAATATTTAAAGAAATTTTAGCAACTTTATCTGATGAAGATAAACAGAAACTTGGCGACCCGGAAGTTTATATGAAACAACAGATAAAAACACTTACCAGCCCATGGTTTAAATATTTTTTAAGTTATAATCCAGTACCAACTTTAGAAAAAGTAAAATGCCCTGTGCTTGCTTTAAATGGTGAAAATGATTTGCAAGTTCCTTATAAACAAAATCTATCTTCAATTGAAAGTACATTAAAAAAAGCCGGTAATAAAAACTTTGAAATAAAATCTTTGCCGGGATTGAATCACCTGTTCCAAACTTCAAAGACCGGCGCTGTATCGGAATATGGTCAGCTTGAAGAAACAATCTCGCCGCTGGCTTTAGAAACAATGTTAAACTGGTTAAAGAAAACAACAAAATAGTATTATGAATATTAAAGAGATTAGAAAAAAAATATCGCTTGAAAGAAACCCAGTACAGGCAGAAGCCTTGCAGCGCTTCTTCAAAACAGACAAAGGCGAGTACGGCGAAGGTGATGTTTTTTACGGGATCAAAGTTCCCGTACAAAGGAAAATAGCGGTAGCATTTAAAAATCTTTCGTTTGATGATCTTACAATTCTTCTTAAATCAAAAATCCACGAAGAAAGATTAATTGCTGCACTAATCCTTGTTGAGCAATTTGCTAAAGCAGATGATAAAAAACAGAAAATCATTTTTGATTTCTACATCAAAAACAGAAAAGGGATTAACAACTGGGATCTGGTTGATCTTTCGGCGCCAAAAATTATCGGCGCTTATCTTTTGGATAAAGACAAAGCTTTGCTTTACAAATTTGCCCGCTCAAATGATTTGTGGGAAAAACGCATTTCAATTCTTTCAACATTTACTTTTATTCGTTACGGTTTGTTTAATGATTCGCTTGAGATTGCTAAAACACTTTTACACGATAAACACGATTTGATTCACAAAGCTGTTGGCTGGATGCTGCGCGAAATTGGTAACCGCGATATAATTACAGAAGAGGAATTTTTACAAGAGCATTATAAAACAATGCCCCGCACAATGCTTCGCTATGCAATAGAAAAATTTCCGGAAAAGAAAAGATTAGATTACATAAAAGGTAAAATCTAACACGATTTATCCGTCTTCTTTGCAGAGGAATAATTTTTCAAATCGTATTGAATTTCTTTTGATGGCATATCCATTTTAACAATCTCAACTCCAGCATCTGAATAAAATTGTGTGGCAAGCGTATCGTGGAAATCCGAAAATACTACAACGCGTTTTATTCCCGCTGCAATTAATGCTTTAGCACAAGTAGTGCAGCTCATATTAGTAATGTAAGCGGTGCAGCCGGTTATATTTACGCCGTGTTTTGTAGCTTGAACGAGAGCATTAATTTCTGCATGGTTGGTACGAACACAATGATTATCAACAATTAAACATCCTTCATCATCGCAGTGCGGCTGACCTGGCAGCGAGCCGTTATATCCGGTTGCAAGCACAAACCTGTCTTTTACAAGAACGCAGCCGCAATGCATTCGCGGGCAAGTAGCTCGCTCGGATGCAAGCATTGCAAGTTTTAAAAAGTATTCGTCCCAACTTGGCCTGTTATTTTTCTTCATGATTTTTTTAATTCCTTTTTGTTCAATAAAACTAAAACCATTTTTTCTTTTTAAAATAAATTATCATAACTAAAACTACCAGCAAAGTTATTAGCCAAAAACCCCAGGGATACATCCATTTCATTTCCAACTCAGGAAAGAACTGAAAGTTCATCCCATAAACGCCGGCAAGAAACGTAAGCGGAATAAAAAGCGTTGACATCACCGTCAGCACTTTCATCACTTCATTCATTTTATTGCTTACGCTGGAAAGATAAACATCTAACATGCCAACAAGCATATCGCGGTACGATTCAATTGTTTCTATTATTTGAATTGTGTGATCGTACAAATCGCGCAAATAAATTTGTGTTGGTTGTTTAATATTTTCATGCTCATTCCGCTGCATTGCCGTTATAACTTCTCTAAGGGGCCAAACAGATTTACGCAGAAGTATCATATTTCTCCGCATCGTATGTACAATTTGCAAATCTTCTTTTTCCGGGTGAAAAATAATTCTGTCTTCAAGTTCTTCAATATCTTCGCCGATTGTTTCGAGAATATTGAAATAGCTGTCAACAATTGAATCAATTAACGAGTAGGCAAGAAAATCATTTCCGTTGTTTCTTGTTTTTGTTCCTGCTTTTCTTATTCTTTCTCTAACAGGATCAAAAACATCGCCTTCGTCTTCAAGAAAAGTTATAAGATATGTTTTACCAATTATCAAACTTACCTGCTCGGTTTTAGCAAACCTTAAAGACTGATCATAAAAAAACATTCTTAACACAATAAAAATGTAATTTTCATACTCATCCATTTTGGGTCTTTGCGTAATGTTAAGAATATCTTCCATCGTAAGCGGGTGAATGTTAAAGTGATTCTGTATCTTTTCCATCGTTTCAAGATTATGGATGCCGTCAATGTTTATCCACGAAGTTGAGCTATTATCTTTACAATAAAAAACATCTTCAATCTTTTGGATATCTTTTTCAACAAATTGATTCTGATCAAACTCCATAAGCTTGATTTTTATAGCCTGATTTTCTTTGCTGCCTGTGTAAACCAAACTGCCGGGCGGCAATCCAATCTTTTTTGCTTTTGGTAAAATAAGCCGCGTTACATTTCTTAAATGTTTTTTTGTTTGATGTTTTATTTTTTTACCCGCATTATCAAGCATAAATACCTCAAAGATTTTTCAGAATTATTTTATGTAACGCATCAACCCATTGCGGGCTGTCGTTTAAGCTTTCCACAAGTTGAATTTTTTCACCACCATTTTCTTCGAAAAGTTTTTGATATTCAATTCCGATTTCAACTGTTGTTTCAAGGCAATCGGCAACAAACGCCGGACTGAAAACAAGCAGTTTCTTTGCGCCTTTCTTTGCCAAATCCACCACAATTTTATCCGAGAAAGGTTCGATCCAATCTTTATCGAGCCGCGACTGAAAACAGACTGTATATCTTTCTTTAGTTAAATTAAGTTTTACGGCAAGCAATCTTGTGGTTGCATAACAAGCAGCTTTGTAACAGTATTTATTATCGTCATTAATTTCATCTTCACATTTGTGATCTGAACATGGTTTGCCGTCTTTGTAAACTTTATCAACCTGCTTTACAGGTAATCCGTGATAGCTGAATAAAATGTGATCGTATTCTTCATAATTGTACTTTACAGATTGTGCAGCAACAGCATTCAGATAATTTTCATCATCATAAAATTGCGCTATTATTTTTATTTCCGGAATAACCCACCAGTTACTTATAAGTTTCATTGCTTTATCAATTGCCGAGCCTGTGCTTGCCGAAGCGTATTGCGGAAACAGCGGAACGATAATAATTTTATCATAACCTTTCTTTTCCATCCGTGAGCAAACAACTTTAAGATTTGGATTTTGATAACGCATCGCAAGTTCAACATCGTAACTCGCACCAAGTTTATTTTGTAATTTTTCTTTTAGCGATTGACCGTATATCAAAATCGGCGAGCCTTTATCCGTCCATAATTCCTTATAAATTTTTGCAGATTTAGGAGCGCGGAAAGGAACGATAATAAAATTAACAAGCATAAATCTTGCAATTGCAGGGATATCAATCACACGCGGATCATTTAAAAACTCAAAGAGATATTTTCTTACATCTTTAACAGACGGACTATCCGGTGTTCCGAGGTTTATTAAAAGCACACAGGTTTTAGACATATACAACCACAATTAGTTAATAGAATCTCTGTAAAAATAAGTTTAAGTTTGCTAATAAATTACATCAATGTATTGTATGAAAAAACTGTTTATAATTTTTGAGATTTATGTTATTGTATGTGTTTATAAATACTTACTCAAAGCTTTTATCAAGATACAAAAGAACCCTTTGGATAATTTAATGTAATTCTTTAGATTTCTTAAAATAAAAAATTCATTTAATCGGGAGGATAAATTGAAAATATTGGCTACCTTTATTTTAACAATTAACGTTTTGTCAACTTTTGCTCAGCAAGATCCACAAACGGCTGGGGAACTGAATTTTACAATTCTGAATTCTTACCAAAAATTTGTCGAAATTGAAATGCAAAGAGTAAGCAGTTTGTGCTGGACAGCGAGTTCTTCGGAAGACCACAACAAACACGATTTAACCGATTTGTTTCAAGGTGGTGGAAAACAAAATAGTACTGTTACTAATGTACCTCAATTTTATCTTTGTACTGAACATTCGGACGGACCAGCAGATTTAACAATGGGATTAGGTTTATACAGTTTTACCATAAGAGTTGGTGGAATTATTAAAGATTATTTTGAGATAGATTATAGAACATCTTCGTTACCCGAGAGTTTTAATTACTCTGGTAGTGGAGATGTAAATCTAGAGTTTGATGTTAGAACAGGAAAGATTTATTATGGTTCATCAAGGGTTGAATTTCCAACCTCTACTGCGATCTGGATAGAAAAACCATGGATAACTGATATTAAAACAGAACTTGAGCCACTTGCACCTTTAGATTTTGAAATAAACTCTTATAATGGAAACCCGCACTTAAATTGGAATGCCTCTGACAGTCCTGATGATTATGTAACTAATTATGTGATTTATCGTTCTTTGGTAAGTGGACAGAATCCTCCATCTACATTTTCAAGAATTGCAACTATTCCTCACAATCAAACAGACTTTATAGATTATGAACTTTCTATCGGAGGTCCGGTAACTGCATATTACAAAGTTACTGCTCTTAACGGCTTACGTGAGTCAGCATTTACACCTACTTTAAATTTGAAGGTGGGGTTGAGTAAAGAAACCACAGAAAAATATATCTGTAATATAGAACAGAACTATCCTAACCCATTTAATCCCACTACTCAAATTAAATTTTCACTAGCAAAAGAAACATATATTAAATTAACTGTTTTTAATACACTTGGGCAACAGGTATCAGAATTATTTAACGGTATATTGAAAGAAGGCTCTCATGATTTCGAATTTAGTGGTTCGGAATTACCAACAGGTATTTATTACTGTAAAATAGAGGGTAATGATTTTAATGAGATTATAAAGATGTTGCTTGTTAAATAAAGCAGCGCACTTTTTGCTCTAAATAATCTTGAAGAAAATAAAATGAAACGATTAAGATTGACTTTTATTGTATTTATATTTTTACCCATTACTTTTATTGCCCAGCAGCAACACCATATAAACTGGCCATCACTGGCTGATTCTCCCTGGCCCGTTTTAAGGGGCGACATGCAGGCAACCGGTAGATCAAAATTTGTTGGACCAAAAACAAATAATATTATCTGGCGTAAAGATATGCCACTCGGTATTTTTGAAGGGCCTGTTATTGGTTATGAAGACATACTATTTGTGGGTACAAGAGCTTCCTCAGGGGATTCTGTAAATTATTTTTATGCCCTTGATAAAAACGGAAATGATATCTGGACTTTTGAAACAAAACTTAAATATTCTAATTGGGGTAGTCCTTTAGTAAGAAAAGATGGTGGTGTTTATTTCTTTTCTCAGAATTCAAATGCTTATTCTCTTGATAAAAATGGAAAACTTAATTGGAGCTTCTATCTTCCGAATTTTAGAATAAGCTATGGAGTCGCAAAAAATGGAGACCTTTATGTTCCCAAAACAGATACTATTTTAATTATAAGTTCAAATGGAATCTTGAAGAAAAAGATTTTTTGTCCTAATAATTCAAACAATATAGTGTTTAGCGCCGGTGGTGATACTATTTTTTATACCTCTAACAATAGTACTTCGAAACAATATTCTTCATTAAATGCTGCTGACTTGGCAGGGAATATTTTGTGGTCACATAAATTTGAACATACTAATAATGCACCTCCAGTTGTTGATAATTATAACAAAATATTTCTTTTCGCAAGGGATACAAGTTATATTATAGATACTCTATATGTAAACGAGAGCTATCTTTATTCTCTCAATCCCGAGGGAACAGTAAATTGGAAATATCCTATAGGTCCCTTTAATCTATATTCTGCGCCAACAATTGACAATAATGGTAACATAGTTTTTTTTGCTAGTAAAGTAGTTAATCAAGCATATAGGTATTGTATTGTTTCGCTTTCATATGAAGGTAAAGAAAACTGGATAAATTATTTTGCAGATGATGAGTCACGTTTTATGATGGATCAAGGAATGGTTTGTGATGCAGAAGGAAAGGTTTACTGCGGTTCCACTTTGGGTGGATATTTCTATTGTTTTGATAAAGATGGCAATTTATTGTGGAAATTAGACCTTGGCGATCTCGAATATGATTCTTGTCCGGCAATTGGTTCGGATGGAACTTTATACATCGGTACACATATTAGCTCATTGTTTCCTTATCATACTCAAAATTTAATAGCAATTAAAGACAAACCGGATGATGTTGAAGAAATAAATAAACCAGTAGATAAATTTAATTTATCACAAAACTATCCAAATCCATTTAATCCGGTTACAACAATTAAATACTCAATACCAAACGAAAGTTTAGTAAAAATTAAAATTTATGATATACTTGGCAGAGAGGTTGCAGCTTTAGTTAATGAACAGAAAACTGTGGGAAATTATACAGTTGAATTCAACGGAAATGATTTAGCAAGCGGTGTTTATTTTTATCAAATAAAAGCCAGTGGTTTTACACAAACAAAAAAGATGATTCTTATGAGGTAAATAATTTATTTTATTTCCGTATTTCGGCTTGTAAATAGATGGAATAAAAAAATCCAAAAGTTTTTGTTGATTTATTTTAATATTTTAAAAGGCAAACTTCAATAAGTAAAGGTGAAAATTGTTTTTAAAAGATTTTAATAAACCGGCAATGATTCTTGGCAATCAAAGTGTTGATTACAAAAATCTAATAACTAGAGTAAATTCCTTTTCAACCATTCTTCCGGCAAATGATTTATCTAAAGCCGCTATTCTTTGTGAGAACCGTTTTGAATGGGTTTACTCTTTCTATGCTATCTGGAAGCAAAAAGGAATTGCTGTTCCGATTGATTTTATGTCGTCGGCAGATGATGTTGCATTTATTCTAAATGATTGTAAACCGGAAGTGATCTTTTATTCAAACCAAACTAAAGAGGTTTGGCTAAAATCAGCATCTCAGCTAAATCACAAAATAAAAAGTATAAACATTGATGAAATTGGTAAACTGCCTGTTAGTGAAGATAATACATTCCCCGAAATAGAGATTAACAAAACTGCAGTTATAATTTATACCTCCGGCACAACAGGCTCGCCAAAAGGCGTAATGCTTTCTTACGATAACTTGCTTGTAAACATTGAAGCGGTTACAACCGATGTGAAAATTTATAATGAACAGGACAGCGTTATGGTGCTGCTTCCGCTTCATCATATTTTTCCGTTGATGGGAACACTCATAATTCCATTAAGCGTTGGTGCATCAATAATTTTTGCGCCATCTATGGCTTCGGAAGATTTAATGGCAACGCTGCAAAAAGGAATTACAATTGTCATCGGCGTGCCGCGGCTTTACAATCTTATACGAAAAGGAATAAGGGATAAGATCAACAAAAGCGGGATTGCAAAACTTCTTTTCAAAATTGCGCAGCGTAAAAATTCTATAAGTTTTTCCAGAAAGGTCTTTGGATCGGTACAGAAAAAATTTGGCGGCAAAATAAAATATTTAGTTTGCGGCGGTGCGGCGCTTGATAAAGAAGTTTGTAAAGATTATCTAACTCTTGGTTTTGAAATTCTCGAAGGTTTTGGAATGACAGAATGTGCGCCGATGATAACTTTTACAAGACCCGGAAGAGTATTGCCGGGCTCTGCCGGCGAGCCGCTAAAAACAAATGAAATAAAAGTTGTTGACGGCGAAATTGTTAACCGCGGCAGAAATGTTATGCAGGGCTACTACAATCGCCCCGAAGAAACATCTGCTATTTTGAAAGACGGCTGGCTTTATACAGGCGATCTCGGTTATCTTGATGAAGATAATAGAATTCACATCACCGGCAGAAAGAAAGAAATTATTGTTTTATCCAACGGAAAAAATATAAATCCCGAAGAGATTGAAACTAAAATTTTATCTATGAGTGATGTTATTACCGAGATAGGCGTTTTTGAAAAATCCGATTTACTGCACGCTGTTATTTATCCCGATTATGAAAAATTAAAACAAATTGCGATTACAAACGTTGAGGAATTTATAAAATGGCAGGTGGTTGATAAATACAATCAGCAAGTTACGCCATATAAAAAAGTGATGAAATTTTCTTTGGTTAGCGAGCCGCTGCCGCGAACAAGATTGTTGAAACTAAAAAGATTTTTACTCCCAAAACTTGAAATAATATCTAAAGAAAAAAACGAGATATATGCAGCGCCTGATTTTCAGGAATACAATTTGATTAAAGGATTTTTAGAGCAGCAAAAAGAAGTAACCATTCATCCTTCCGATCATCTTGAAATAGATATTGCGCTTGATTCGTTAGATAAAGTTAATCTTGCCGTTTACCTCGAATCCAATTTTGGCATTAAATATAACGAAGCGGAACTTGTTGCATTTCCAAATATCACCAAACTTGCTGAAAATGTTCGCGATAAAAAAACAAAACTTAGCATTGAAGCAATTGATTGGGGAAAAATATTTAAGGAAAAACTCGAGCTTGATTTACCCCGAAGCTGGTTTACACATAATCTTATGAAGAACGGCGCAAAGATTTTTCTAAAGATTTATTTCAGATTAAAAGCGGAAGGAATTGAAAACATACCGGAAGCGCCTTTTATACTTGCTCCAAATCATCAAAGTTTTTTTGACGGCTTGTTTGTTGCATCGTTTATAAAAAATAAATTGATGAAGCAAACATATTTTTACGCAAAAGAAAAACACGTGAGCAATGCTTTCTTAAAATTTGCCGCAGCAAAACACAATGTTATTGTTATGGATATGAGTGATCTGAAAACATCTTTACAAAAAATGGCGGAAGTTTTAAAGCGCGGAAAAAATATTATAATCTTTCCGGAAGGAACGAGAACCAAAGACGGCGAACTCGGCGACTTTAAAAAAACATTTGCAATTTTAAGCAGCGAGTTGAACATTCCTATTGTTCCTGTTGCAATTAGCGGCGCTTACGATGCGCTGCCAAGCGGAAGCCTTTTTCCGAAGCCATGGAAAAAAATTAAAGTAAAGTTTTTAATACCCGTTTCGCCCGAAAATCATACTTATGATTCACTTAAAGATGCGGTGTTTGAAAAAGTTGCCGCTCAATTAAAATTAAAATAGCCTTATGAAAAAAATAGGTTTAATACTAATTCTAATTATTCTTTTACCTATTGGTTTTCTTTTGATGAACGAACTCGGAAAACTTAACGAAAACGAGCGCGTGCTCGAAGAGATTTATAACGATCAGCTTCAAGCAATTTTGTTTTCGGTAAACCAGTATTCCGAAGATATTATTAGAACAAGCGCCAACAGTATTGTTGAGGATGTTGAATCCGCCGCGAGTTCAGATAGTAAAGCACAGGACTTAATAAACCTGTTGAACGACAATAAAACATTTACACTTCTTTTTACTGCCGATAGCATCAATCAGACGGAAATACAATTTTATTTAAAAACTAATATCGGCAAAACAAATGTTGATTCACTTGAATTGTATTTTAAAGAAGTACTTGCAGCCAATGCCGTCAATATCAACAAACTTTATAACTACCGCGATGTGGGTTATAATAAAATTGAACCTGTTGTTTTGCCAAATACAACAAATCAATCGCTGATTGTATTTCTCGGATCAAATGATGGCTCAAAAAAAATTTACGGCGCTGTAATAAATCCGCAGGAATTTATTACAACTGTTTTATCATCGCGCTTGCAGCAAGTTGCAAAAGATGAATTTGTAATTTCAGTTGTAAATCCCAAAACAGGTTACCAGTATAATTCTACAAAGGATTTTAAAAAACGACCTTTGCAGGCACAAAAGGCTTTGTGGATTTTTCCGGATTATAACCTTGGCATTTCATTAGTCGGCAAATCAATTGAAGACCTTGTAACAGAGCGGGCAATGAATAATTTATTGCTTATTGGAATTTTACTTGCCGTGCTTATTGCGGCGGTTTGGTTTGTTTATAAATCCGTGCAAAAAGAATTAGAACTTGCACAAATAAAGGCTGACTTTGTTTCAAACGTATCGCATGAGCTGCGAACACCTCTTGCACTTATAAGTATGTTTGCCGAAACGCTCGAAATGGACAGAGTAAAAACCGAAGAGAAGAAGAAAGAATATTATTCAATCATCAGCCACGAATCCAACAGGCTTGGCAGAATTGTGAACACAATTTTAAATTTTTCCAAAATGGAAGCCGGCAAACGCAAATTTAATTTTACAGAAGAAGATTTAAACACAATTGTTGTTCAGGTTTATCAAAATTACAGCTATCATCTTTATAACAAAGGATTTGAGTTTGAACTTGAGCCCAGCGTTGATATGCCCTCTGTTTTCGTTGATCCCGAGTCTGTTTCTGAAGCGCTTGTTAACCTGATTGATAATGCCGTTAAATACAGTGCGGATACAAAATTTATAAAGTTAACTACCGGATTTGAAAATGACTTTGTGTTTGTAGAAGTTCAGGATAAAGGAATCGGGATTTCGGAAGAAGACCGAAAAAAAGTTTTTGAAAAATTTTACCGCGTATCAACCGGCTTGTTGCACAATGTTAAAGGCACCGGATTGGGGCTTTCGCTTGTTAAACAAATTATGGATGCACACAAAGGAAAAATTATTCTTAAAAGTAAATTGAATGATGGCAGCAGTTTTAAATTATTATTCCCTATAAAATCTCTAACAAATAACGGAGTTAAAAATGCCTAAGATTTTAGTTGTTGATGATGAACAAAATATGCGCACAGGATTAAAAGATAATCTTGAATTTGAAGGTTACAATGTTGACACAGCAAACGATGGCGAACAAGGATTGAAAAAAATTTTAGAAAATTCTTACAACCTTGTTATTCTTGATGTGATGATGCCTAAGATGAGCGGTTTTGATGTTTGTAAAAATGTTCGGAAGAACGGACTTAACACACCAATAATTTTACTTACAGCCAAAGGCGAAGAGATTGATAAGGTTGTTGGCTTGGAAATTGGTGCGGATGATTACGTTACAAAACCATTCAGCCTGCGCGAATTGCTTGCACGAGTTAAAGCAATTTTACGCCGCGGCGATAATCTTGTTATGGATGAAGAATTGCGCGAAATTAAAATCGGAAAGCTTGAAATAAATTTTGCGGGATATATTGCAAAGACAAGAAACCGCGCGGTGCAAATGTCGCATAAAGAATTTGAAATACTTCATTATCTCTGGAAGAAAAGAAACTCAACGGTTAGTCGAGATAGTTTGCTTACAGAAATTTGGGGTTACGATGAAACGCCAACAACGCGTACTGTTGATAATTTTATTTTAAAGCTTCGTCAAAAAATAGAAACCGACCCGAATCATCCGCAGTTTATTTTAACCGTACATGGGATTGGGTACAAATTGGTGATTTAGTTCCAGACCACCATGACATTTCTTTACATCTCTTTACTATGAGATGACACCACAGACAAATGCTTAATTTAGGTTTGAACCAGAAAGTTAAATGATTATTTATTAACAGGAGGTTCAAAATGGAAACAACAGCATTATCAAACAGTTCAAAGAAATTTTTCTTTGTTTTTGCAGCTTTAATCTTATTAACATTCTTTGGAAATGGTTACAGTCAATCTCAGGTAATTGGCGATTTAACCAAACAAAAAGGCGCTAAAGCAAATTTGGAAATGGGAATCCAATCCGAAAATATTGGAGTTAGAGAAAGCACAATCTACTTTACAGGAAAATATAGATTGATTGAAATGGAAGATGAGTTAATCGCACAATTACAAGTTGAAAAAGATTCGGATATAAGAGTTCTTATTGGCTTAGCTTTATTCAGAATGGGCAGCGAAAAAGGAATGGAAACTTTGGCAGATACAAAATCAACCGACTCAAATCCGAGAGTTAGAAGAATGTTTGCAAGCATTTACAATGAATATCAAATAAACAACGCAAGCGGCAAAACGGCTGGCAGATAGATATTTACTTTATAGAATGTTATAGAAAAACCCGGTTTCCGTTGGAATCGGGTTTTTATTTTTCAGCTTCTCAAGCACATAGGCGTGGTAACTGATCATTTTATTTCTTTTTTGAGTATTATAAATGAAAAAGGGACAAAAAGATTTGAAAATATTCAGTAAAGAGTATTTTTGTTCATAATCAGACTGACCCGATATAAATTTGGGGTATGTATAAACGTAAAAAGCGAAATAAGAGCGGAAGCATAAGCGTTCAAGTAATAGATACTTCGGTAGAATTGATCTTACCCCTTAAAAGTAGAGATTAAGTTAAGCAACTTTTTCAATTGATTGTTTTTTGTTTTTCTCTTCAAATTCCGTTGGTGATAAATATCCTAAAGTTGAATGAAGT
>Ga0247839_1001722_pt1 | contig 34950 bp, 30 predicted proteins | sample LaCruzMarch2015__6_FD_192405 | JGI IMG/M metagenome (GOLD analysis project Ga0247839, IMG submission 192405) | Freshwater microbial communities from meromictic Lake La Cruz, Castile-La Mancha, Spain - LaCruzMarch2015_16m | ecosystem: Environmental > Aquatic > Freshwater > Lake | place: Spain... | reverse complement strand
ATTATGGTGGTGGGCTTATAAAGCAACGGTTAGGCCGTTTAAATAAGGGTAAGTCAAGTGGATATCGGTGCATTATTCTTTACCGATATAAAGATATATCTTTTTTTGTTTATGGATTTCCAAAAAATGAACGTGACAATATAAGCAAGGAAGAGGAACAAATATTTAAAGATTTATCACAGCAAATGTTTGCCTTTTCGGATGATGATATTGATAAATTGCTCTTATCAGGAGCCCTTGTGGAGGTAATATATAATGAACACAAGTAAAACATATAAAAGTGAAATTTTTGAAGTAGTGCATGAAACTGTCACTGATATGTTTGATGCTGGTGTGATTGATAAAAAAACCATGCGTAAATTTGATCGCGCCTGTTTAACGCCGATCCATGAGTTTTTACCTTTGGAAATAAAGGCGTTGCGTGAGCGCGAAAATGTGAGCCAACCTATATTTGCATATTGTCTAAATGTGTCAAAAGATCTTATTAGTCAATGGGAGAGAGGTGTTAAGAAACCCGCAGGAACTTCGTTGAAATTACTCTCATTAATTGAAAAAAAGGGGCTAAATGCCATTTTATAGCTACTAAGCTTAGTTATTGTAATAATCAGACCTAAGTTATTGATTATTAAGAGTTTTTTGTGTCGCAAGCCCGTGTCTATTCTGACTTATTTATAAATGGGATGATCTTTGCAACATTTGATTTGTTTTGATTTAATGGGTTTGACATTCTATAAGGATAGCTATTGAAAGGAATAATATTATAATAGTTATCAAGTTGGTTGTGTTCTAAATATTCTCTACATTTCTTTCGAGCATTAATTTGGGCAATAATAGGTAAATCTTCAAAAACTATTATTTGGTTAGTGACCAAATTTATTATTTCAATAAATACAATCTCCGCACTAGGATAATTGTGCCACTCGATATGATCATGATTAAGTTGAAAAGTAATTTTCAGTGATAACTTCGGTATAAAATTTTCTTTTGTTTTAATACATGTTATATGGTCTAGTTCCTGCTCAACTTGAGTTGTAATGATATGGCTCATTATTGACCTCCGGCGAAAATTTTATAGGTCAATTTTCTGAACCATCTTCTTTTTCTAGAAATAACTTCGCCTCTTTATACTCCCTCTGTATTTCTTTTTTTAATTGTTCAACTGTAGGTAAATGAAGCTGATATTTTTTAGCAAATATTTGTTCGTTATTTTCAGGCAATGTATATTTTACTACAGCATCATTTTTTTCTGCACAGAGAAGCAAACCTATTGTTGGATTGTCATTTTTTTGTTTAATATCTCGATCATAATAATTTACATACATTTGTATTTGGCCTACATCGCCGTGTGTTAATTGATTAATTTTCAAATCAATTATTACGTAACTTTTCAAGATGGCGTGATAAAAAACCAGGTCGGGATAAAAATGGTCGCCTTCTATTGTGATTCGTTTTTGTCTGCCAATAAATGCGAAACCTTTCCCCATTTCTAGTAAAAAATCTTGAAGGTGATCAATAATAGCCGACTCAAGATCCGTTTCTGTATAGACATGATGCTCTTTATAACCAAGAAATTCTAATATAACGGGATCTTTTAATGAGTCTTCGGTTCTTTTTATAATGTGGCCTTTATTTGCTAATGCAAGTACTGCCTTCTCATCTCGGCTTGCTGCTAAACGATCAAATAGAAAAGAACCCATTTGTCTTTGAAGTTGTGGAACTGACCAATAATTAGTAGCAGCTTCAATCTCATAAAAGTTACGTGCATCCTCTCTTGTTTCACGCATTAAAATTCGATAGTGAGACCAGCTAAGATTAGAATTAAATTCAATTGTATTAGATTGGTCACAAGCCTTGTGACTAATTCGATTTTTATAGGTTAAGTAAAACTGTCGCATATATTTTAAATTTGTGATTCCAAAACCTTTTCCAAACTCTTCGTTTAGGCGATTTGATAAATTTTCTAATAAAGCTTGGCCGTAATTTGCTCTACTTTCACCAGACTGTTCTTGCTCGATAATATTCTTACCAATGTGCCAGTAGGCAATAACTTGTTCATGGTTAACAGATTTTAGAACGTTGGTTCTAGCTTTGTGAATATATTCAACTATTGATTGATATACCTTTTCAAGGCTTTTATCTACGGAAGTATTACTCAATTTAATAAATCCTTTTTGGTCAAATTTTGTTATTTATAACTTGCTAATATTTTATCATAAATTATCCTTTGGATCTCATGATAACACCATTTAAATCTCTAATAAAAAAATCACAAACACGCAATTATCCGCGCTTTATAAAGTTTAAATTAACATGAAAAAACGTCATAAAACAAAGTAAAAAACTTAATCTAAATACAAGGGCTAGCACACCTTTCGCATGTCGAATAAATTCGATGCAACCCATTGATTTATATAGTGAAAACTAAGTTTTCACATACTAGATAATATAAAAATCGTGGTGAACGAGTGGTGAATAGAAAATAAATAAAGTGGTGAAGAATAACTTATTGTTTTAATTGATTTTTTTATATGTGGCTCACCAGTTCTTAACTACGCTCTTCACCACTAGTTCACCACATATTAAGGAGGGGTTTCAAATAACCTAGCTAATTCATGCTAGCTATTATCAATAGATAACTCATTATATTTTTCCAGCGCAGCTTGACGAAGATTCTCAAAATCATCTTGATTGAATTTCAGCATCTCAGCAGAAATATTTTTAATTAAAGCATTCATCTGAATAATTAATTGCTGACAATGTTTATCAACTGGGGTTGATAAATTTTTATCTGTATCACCTAAATCAAGGCTTATCATCCCAAGGCTAATTAAACGATTAATAATGTTAGACATTGATTCGTTAGAATGCATGGCTATAGATGACACTTTGTTATAGATGGGCTTGGGCAATGAAATTGTTAATCTTGGCATCTTTTTTCTCCTAACGTATTAGATCCATTTCTTTTATTTTTTGGGGATTGGTCTTTGGTTCATACTGATTTTTATTAGCATCTATTTTTGAGAAGCTAAGTTCATTAACTTGTTCGCGTTGTATTTTTTTATCAATCGTCGGCTGAATACTTAATTGAGCACTTTCTTTAAATCGCTGACTATGTTTAATTAAATCTTCGCTTGATAAGATATCTAAAGATGCCCTTTTATCATCATGGTTATGTTCAATAGCATCAATAAGTCTTTCTTTATCATCTGTTACTAAGGTCATACCTAAAACTCCGCGCGAAATTTGCACGTAAAAGTTTTTTAAAGTAGCGCTAAATCGTTGATATGATTCCATGAGTCCTACGCCATGAGGTGCATCTTTACCTTGCACTTTATAATTGGTGAGTACATACCCATAATCTAGATGCTTAAGTGATGGATGATCTTTGGGTAGCGTAAGTTTTTCCTCTTCATCTAATTCAAATACAAATTCCTTGTCATTTATTGAATGTAAGGTGGCTCGTTGCCCATTACGGATACCATCAGCCTTGAAATTACGAGACCACATGACTTTATCGCCCTCTTTAAGCGCTAATGATTGCGGACGATATACTTCTAACACACGCTCGAAAGCTGCCGTATGAGTTTTATAATGAGGTAGATCCTTCAAAGGAAGAAGATGAGTTTTACCATTTTCATTTACCAAAGGGATCGCATTTTGAGAAAGATGTTTTTTGGTCATTTGACCTACCGTATAATATCCGCCCTGCTTTAATTTTTGCTGAGAAAAATTTTTATTAAAACGAATCACATCGCCCTTCTGGTAATAAGATGCAAAACGCTGTTGAATGGCTTCTATTGATTTTGCTTTTAGGGTTGTTTGAGTAAAAGCCCCTCCTTTTAATACCCCTTCTTTTTCTAATCCTTCGCGAAGAAGTGAGGTAATAGCATTTCTGTTGGCATGGGTTGGTGCAAAAAGTAAAGTTTCTTCACGGGCTTTTGGGGAAAGAGACAACCAATGATTGGCTATCCATTGAATACGTGCTTCATGGGTTGGGCACTCTTCCACATGTGCAAGCTTATTTACAGATTCACGAACTTCTCCTTTTGTGGCATGAATTACTGCTTCTAGTGCTTGTGGATTTTTTTGACGAACGATTTCATCCATTACAGTCATCCCAATGTCATATTCTTGAAGAAGGCCAAAAATTCTCCCATGATTGACGCTAGGAAGTTGCGCTTTATCACCAACCAAGACAAGACGTGCATCCGTTTTCTCTATTTGCTTCATTAATTCATGCCCTTGAGCAGATGAAAGCATCGACGCTTCATCGACAACAAAAATTGTTTTAGAAAGAGAACCTATGGATGCATTTTTTAATTCCTGATGAACTACTGGAAAAACATCAGATTTAATACCAGCTTTAGTTTGTAGCTCATTGGCAGCAGAGCTTGCGACTGTTATCCCTCGAAGTTGGTAACCATTGGATTCAATCAATGATCTTGCTTCGGATAACATAGTGGTTTTGGCAACTCCTGCATAACCTTGTATAGCAAGATAGCGATCTTTACTGGTGAGCATCAGCCTCATGGCTTCTTTTTGAGAAGCCGTCATTGGAAAGGCTCTTCTTTCATCCACTGATGCTTGAAATGCGTTAACCTTATTGATGCTTGTGATTGCTGGCATTACCCCTTTGTTATGTTCAATGCGAGCAATACTTTCGGCTTCAAGAGTTAAAAGCCATGGCGTTGTTAGCATCAATTGATGGGATTCAGGGCATCTTGCCTCATAAAGATTTTGTTCTTTTTTTTCATGTAATAATGCTTCTTCAATGGCTTTGGGTGAAATGGGCTTATCATGAACTAAACTATGTTTTAAACTCTCAGCTTTTAATGAGCGCTCGCTAAATACAGACGTTCTTTGACTTAATGTTTCAATTGCCACATGCACACATGCCTTAGCAGCAATCTCTTCTGAAGGGGCTTTGGTTGTGGCATTTGATATAAAAATAGAGCGCAATTTTTCTTTAATTGTTGTAAACAATGTATTTGATGATGGTTCTTGCTCACGATGTGCCATAAAGTGTTCTGCATCAAAGCCTAATGCATCTGCTCGCTCTTTCCATTCATCTTTGAGCATAGTTAGGTCTTGCCCATCTTTTCCATTACGTGTCATGAGGCTTGCTTTTGAAGCAAGCTTACCTCCTTCCCAGCCCTGCTCGCTCATTAATGCTTCAATATCTTCACGTCTCCTTGAAAATTCCTTAAGGAGGTCGTCGGGCATGCCTTCAATTTCAAATAACCCATCCCCTGTTAATCTTAAAGTAAAGCCTGAGTCTTTTAAGCTATTGGCCAAATGATGTCGATACAAAAGTCCACAATAATGAGCATTATTTTGAATTTGCTCGACAACTCCATGTCGTCTTTGCTTATCACTAGCAAGCGATCTTGCTTCTCCATTTAAGTTAGTCATATTCATTGTCACACAATGCGTATGCAATGCCGGATCATTAGCGCGCGAACTAGGTTGCCTAAAAGCTGCTGCTAATAGATTACCCGTTTTTTCATAATTAATTTCACCATCTTTGCTAACTCTTGCTTCTGCAAATTCTGACTCAATCTGAGATAAAGCATATTTGACTGCATCATCATGGAATGTGAGCAATTCTGGTGCTGCATCTAGACCAACTAAAATAGATACACTTTTAGGGGCTGAAAAAGTCATATCAAACCCTGGTCTATGCTCACCTTGAAGATTTTGTAAGATTTTTCCATCGGGCATTTTTCCCTGCAAGAGATTAAGTAACATATCTTTATCAACGGTTTCACCAAGTTTTAAGTGATCTTTTCCAGAGCCAATCCAGGTTGTTGCGGTGGCATCGCCCTGATAATAATTAAATGCTTTAAGATAATAATCTGCGGCAGATTTTGCTGATTTAAGTGGTTGTATACTAAGCATCGTTTACTCCTTAATCTACATATTGAAGAAGAGACTCTTCTTGCAGTCGTTCGCGAGGCTTAATCATTTCTATAGAGGTGGGCGTTGGTAAAACATCATCATTTTCTCCCACTGCATATGCTTCCTCATTAAATTTTTGAATTTTTCTAACCTCAGCCTCAACTTCTGGATGGTTTTGTGCGTGCAAGGCATCCTGGTTAATTTTTTCTAGGGCATCAAAATCAATAACACGTTCAATCAATGGTGGGATGTTGGGCTTACGTTGTATGTAGTCAGTTTTAATGCGTGTAACAGGGTGATTACCAACAACTCTTACAAAACACTCTAAATCTTCCATGGTCATGATGTCGCCTGCATCAACTGTTTTGCGTATCACGCGTTGAGTTCCAATGGTATTGCCATCACGCAAGGAATCAGAGCCATAGGATTGTGATTCACGAACTTCATCAATTACCTGCTCACCTAAATCTTCTGAAACCCATTTGGCAACACGGCTTTTAGGGCTTCTAAAATAAATACTTGTATTAAGTAAATCGGTAATAGCATGTGCTTCATGATTACCGTACAGAAATTCAAGTTGTGAAATAGATTGAATACCAACGGCCACACAACCACCAAATTTTCTAATATCTGCAAGAGTATCTGAAAGCATTTCAAGTCGGTGTAGACTTGCTAACTCATCCATTACAAGCCAAATACGCTTATTTGAATTTGGAGTTAATGATTGAATACCCTGCATAGCAAGGCCAAGCCATAAGGAAATAAGGGGCTTAATTTCTTTATGGTATTTTGATCGTGAAGTAATAAAAAGCCAGCCCTTTTTAGCATCTTTTGAATCAGTTGCATCTTTAATCCAATCTTTAATACAAAAGGATGGTGCGTCAGAAGTATTTAACCCTTCTAAAAATCTAAGAGCTTTAGTATAGGTTGCAAGTACTGATTTAATCGAAATGGCAGTTTTTTCAATTTCTTTAGATACAAGATTTTCAGATTCAGTGCCTTTTAATAGCACCCTCATTTCATCAAGCGTTGTGGTGAGTAATAATTGCAGTAAGCGAATGGCAGATTTGTCATCCCTATTTCTTATTTTCCATGCCATGCTAGTTAAAATAGTGCGTGCTGAATCGACCCAAAATGGGTCGCCACCTTGAACTGCTTTAGGAATTAAATAAGATGCTAAATTTCCAAATTCCATTGGGTTATCACACTCACGCCATAAATCCCAATTTGCACAATGAATTGATACGGGATTAAGTTCTACATCCGTTTTTTCATTAAAAAAATATGGTTTTATCGTGCACTCTTTATCATAAATAATAGCAGGCTCGCCTAAGCGCCTAATCTCATCTAATAAACGCATCATAGCTTGAGTCTTACCAGAACCTGTGGAGCCATGAAAGAAAAACCCCTGAAATTCAGAACGCGCAGGGATTGGAATTGTTGTTAATAATCTTACATCTGATACACCTCTATCGCATTTATTTACTGATTGCATTAATGCTTTTGATGATTCAGCAAGCCGCGTACCTGATATATGTTTATTCTGACTGTATTTTTCCCCTTTTTTTAAAAAAAATCGGATGGAAAAAAATATCACCACAATATAAATTAGCCCACCTATAAATAGCGCTGGAATTAAATCGTGGAGCAAAGTTTTTTGCGATGCAATTACTAATGAGTGCAATCTTGGAGAGTTAAGAAAGTAGTTGGCTGTTAACCCACCATGCGCCCCTCGCCAGATTTCATGAGCACCTAATCCTAATAGCTCTAAAGCTTTTGCATAAAGATTAAGCCCCACAGTAATTATTAATTGGCGTGAGGTAATAGCTAGAATTCCCCCAACCACCAACGCATAACCTATGATACATGAGAGTATCATGCGGTTGGTGACTCTAGCCATCATACGCGTTTGATAGTCAAAAATTAGTCCGCCACGAAATACTTGTAAGGCTCTCATCAGTCATCACTCCAATTATGAGTATTTAAATCGATCAATGGCTGATTTTTAATTTTTGCTACAAATTGAGAAATAACATCAAAGACTGCCGCAATACCTAATCGTTGGATTTCCATGCTAGCTATAAAACTCATGACAATAAATGAAGCAACAAAAGAACCTATTTGAGCAATAGCAAGGGAAGGGATTAAATCGAGAAATTGCTTAAAGTAGGAGGAACCAGTATATGGAGGTATTTCAAAGGCATAAACTACTAACGTCATGATTATATATATAATGGCATAGATGCCAAAATAAATGAGGCTGAAATTAGCGCATTTTTTCTTAATAAATGCTTCTGTTTTTAATTGCCCTTTGGCTAATTTACCAAATAAAATATATTGGCTCAGCATCATTGCAATAAAAAGACTAGCACCGAAAGCAAAACCCCACGTACAAAAGAGGCTCATGCTAGATAGCGTTATGTCCTGTAATCCAAGGAAACGCAGCAATATTCTAATCATGGTATTAATAGATAGAAAAATAATGGATGTTTTTAAGATAACGGAGGCTATTGAACCATAAAGATCGCGAGCACTTAATATTCCTAGTTTTAGTTTTGAGATAGTCGATAAATCGCTTTTAATTGCTTCTTGTAGTACTTGATTATCCATTTTATTTCTCCTTTTTGTTTTTAATTTCAGTATTTTTAATTGTTTTAGCCACAAGTATTTCAATTTTTTCACCATCGTCAACTATAGGCTTTAAGCGATGATTTTCTTGTATTACTTTAGCTGATTTTAGTTGCTCTTGGTTCATTTCAGTAAGACCACTCTTAGAGGCTTTTGTATCAACGACATGACCATCAGCTACATATCGGCCTTTTATATTTGCTGAAGCGGAAATGCGCGTCGCATCTTTTTCATAATCGTGTTTTATGGCTCCGTCTGTTCGCGCAAGGACATGCTTTACTTCTTGACCAATGGCATGTTGCCCTACATTTGATTTTAAAAATTCATTTGCCCAGTTTTGCTGAGTTGCAATGGAGGACGCATCCGTTTTCAACATAACAGCCTCACCTTTCTCACCATATCTATCAAACACCCAATTATGGAATGGCTGGCTTAAATTAGCATCGATACTTGATGCTTGCTCTGTAGCATGACTAGCCGCTTTTTGTAATTGTAGCCCATGAGAACGTTCGGCTGATGCTTGTTTAAGGAGTGATTCACCAGTAGAGAAATTAGCTGCAATTTGTTCTGCACCACTTAAATTATGTGAATCAGACGTATCTAGATTGTTGTGTTTAGCAGTCGCTAACATATGATGATAGGCATCAGTAAAGGCCTTTCCATCACTAGTATTTGCAAACTCTTGGAAGCTACGATTACGTGAGGCACTGCCACGTCCCGTAAGAGATGCATCAACAGATGCACCGGTAAACAATCCAAGAAGCTTGCCCGGGATAGAATGCTTACTATTAAGATGCCCACTAATAGCACCTTCAATACTTACATGGCTAGCATAGTCAGTATGATCGTTATGATGTTTAATGGCGTCCTTCATTATACGTAAATCGCGCCCAATACTTGCAGTAGCAGTATTGCTTACCCCAGCTCCACTTCGGTAAGCATTCTCATCGTGCTCAGTAAAGTTCTTCATTTCATTTAACCCAGACTGCAGGTGTGCATCCGCCGCAATTCGATCTTGATCGGCGCGCCCAAAAGATTCATTAGCACTTTGATGCAAGGCATCAATAACTCTATGTGAACCATTTACGCTAACAGGAGCGGTAGACATAGCTTGCGATACATTGCCCACCCGAGAACCATCTGCATTTTGCGACAATAGTGAACCATTCGGCATTTGGATAGTTTTACGCCCTTCTGCATGTGAATGATTAGTATCGAATTTATGTGCATTGGTATTGTCATAATTCATATTCCAGCCACTATATGATGCCATGGAAATATTGCCCTGAGAGGCAGATTGAGCTTCACTTACGGACATTGACTGCACCATGCCACCAAAGTGTTGTGAGGCATTGCTTAATACTGATGACAACCCCTTGGTGATATAGTAAGCCAGGAATGGCACGCTTGCCGCTAACGCTCCTGCTGTATAGGCAAAACTGCTATGCATAGATGCTAAAGAATCAATATTAGAGAAGGTAACTCCTCCCATATTTTGCCCCAATTCATTTATATAACTACCTGATTGTTGACCAAAAATATTAATCGTATGAGCAGATGCTAAAGACACAAAAAAATGAATAATGATAAACATAGGCGGCCACGACCAAAGATAGACTTGAGATTGTAGATAAAAGAAATAAACATTTTGTGTTACTGGCAGTAAAGATAGTAAGGCCACTAAAGGAAAAATACATATTGTAAGCATCCACATAACTGTCATGTAATATGGCAAGCGATAGCTTGCAAGCCAAAAGCTATTAGCTTCGGCCACATGCATTTTTTGCATGCTTGTGGTATTGGTGTAATTCATTAAGGCCGCATCTGCTCCCGCAAATGAAAATGCATCAGCAGCGGCATCACGGGTGGCATTAATTAAGATATTTTGTGTAAGTATTGCAGCTGAACTTCTTGCAATCATTTTGTATTCATCGTTGATTCTCTCAAGGCTTTGACTAGCAGTTGCATTCTTGCCACCCATTAATTGGTCTAATCTATCTAATTCACGCTTTGCGGCACTTGGTAATCGTGTTTTGAGGTTAGAAGCTGCCGCTGCACAGCCAAGATTAGAGCCATCTTGAAAAATTACGCGATAAACAGGGGATGGGTTATCAAAATAGGTTTCCATTAAGTCAGTGCTATTTACTAATTCTTCAGGACTTATTGATTGGCTTCCTAATAATTTAGCCGCGAAGACGCATTGACGGATATAACTTGACATATCGGTGGCCAAATCAGGCGACATCGAAAGTCTCGTATTAGTAGCTGCTAACCAGGTGCGTGCACCGAAAATCATGCCGGTCTTGTTATAATCTAAGTCATCAGGCATAACAAAAACATCACTAAATAACTGCGTAATCCCATAGCCCATTCCACTAATAATGGCGGCAGGCAGTGCTATACCAATGGGCACGTTATCAACGTTTAAGGCAGTTCCTGCGCCATTCGCTGTTTGCATATCTATAATTGCAACAGGGGCGCGCAAACCTAAAAGGCAAACTGTGACAAAAAATGAGGTCAAAATAAATCGCTGCAATGAGGCAAGTTTTTTTCCCATCACATATTGATAGCCGACCATAGTAACCGCTAATGGAACCATAATATCAAGAGCTGATTTAAAGGTTGAGCTATTAAGTAATGTTACTACAGCGTCAAGAATAGTTTTTAAATACTCTGCATTTTGAGGAGTGTAAATCAATAACATCTTCATGGATTAGCTCCTTGGTACGCTTGTCTAAGCATAGGGGTCAAAGTATTTAAGGCTTGTTTTACATTGTTTTGTACTAATTGATTGGTTTCTAAAGCGGTATTAAATCTTGCCCGCGCATCACCATTAAATTGATCAACAAATTGTTGAGCTACCTGAAGGCTTTTAAATAATTTTTCTTCATTAGCAGAACCTAAATCGCGTCCCGCAAGAGATGCACGTATTATTTCAAGTGAATTCGCTAAATATTGGGCTAATAAATCTGTAGCTACAGATTGCGCAAGTTCATAACTACCTTGAACGCCAATATTTTGTTGAGCGCTTGCTGAAATTAATTGAAATACTGGCGGTTGAGTTAATTCAATTAGGCCATTTTGCTGTGGAGTTAAGGCGACTCCGGTTTTAATACTCGTATAAATATCTTGTAAAATATTTTGTACTTGCAATACCAAGCCATCTGTTGCGTTAATTTCTTGATGGCTAGAGATATCGATATCCAAACAATGAGTATCACTACCTGAATCTTTACAATGGTAACTAGGCAAACTACCGCCATATAATAAGGCTTTGACAAAATCCTTATTAGTTGCGAGCGATGGATAAGTGCGCACCCCGCCCTTGTCATCAAATACTAAGGTTCCAGAAATTGATAAATAAACTTCAGCAAGTGATTTATCGTTTGCAATAAAATCATTGTGATTTAAGGCATCCCACACCACATTAGTACTTAATAAAACTCGGTCTTTGTATTCAGGATTTGCTTTAGCTTGCTCTAATTTTTCTTCTATTTTGCCACCAGTAGAACATTGTTGACGAGCCATTGCCCAATCTGTAAAGACACCAGTATGTGCCCCAAGGTCTTGGCAAATTTGCTGGTGTGCTGCGCGATTTTTAGGGTAGAGCATTGCAGATGCATTTTCAGCAAGCTCACAAGAACTTAAATTATTGCCATTAATTTCACTGGCAAGTTTTTGCATGTATTGCATTGAGTGCGCGATTTCAGGTAGCTCTGTTTCTAATGCTAAATTTAGCGCATATCCTGAGCCATTCGATAAAATAGATTGCATGAATTCGACAATTTTGGTTGATGTAATAAATGAAAATCCACCTGCAGTTAAGTCAATACCGCCGCATCCTGCGCGCATGCCTGGGACATCTGCGTGCACTAACTGGATGTTTCGCACTTGATTACGACCATACACCGTACCTAACGATACAAAGCCTGCTGCTTGAGATTGGTAGGAATGACTACCAGTTACGTTGCCTAAAAATCCCACATTATCAAAAAAATGTTTAAGATCACTACTAGCAGATGGATAGCATAATTTAGATAAACTAAATGCAATTAAAAACACCATGGATTTACGCATTAAAACGCTCCTGAATATGTTGCATTAATTCATCTACACGTTTTGCAAGTTCATGAGGGGCGGCTTCACCAAACAATACAGCATAAGCCTCTAAGGTATAGCGATTAACGAGAAACAATGCTGGAACTATAGGCCTATACCCACCAGATGCATAAAAAGTTTGAAATAGCTCGGGCGTTAATGGTTGATTAGATAAACCATCTAATGTTTTGCTATCAATATGATATGCCTTTACTTCCACATGAAAAGTATTGGCAAAATCAGTTAAAATAGGTGCGAAGTTGTGGCAGTGCGGACAATCACCTCGATAGATAAAAACAAAGTAATAATGCTCTGATATTTCTTTAATCAAAGGAGAGTCAGTATTGGCTTTCTGGCTCACCGTAGATTTTGCAGCAAGGCGTGCATTTAATTGATCAAGAGCTACATTCGCATAACTAATATTGTAAAAAAAACATAATAATAAAATTACCTTAACTTTCATGATTCCTCCAATCCTTCATAGCTCAATCGTTTATAATTAGTCACCAGATCTAAAAAGCGAGTTTTTAATTCAGTTTCTGATACAAAACCATAAGATAGTGGTGACATTTGTTGGGTTTTAAGATTGACTAGAAAAAGAGCTGGCATATAGCGCTCTTTAATATCAAGTTTTTTTTGTACCGTTGCCAAAGGAATGAGTTTTGGATTTGGTAATCCCTCAATTTCTTGGCCATCGGTGGCAACCGAAATCATTGCAAAATGATATTGGTTTACAAAGGCGAGCAAGTGAACCATCATTTTTTGCGATATAGGGCTATTCCCTCTATAGAAAAGCATCAAGCCATGGGTTTTAGCACTAGCATTTAATACTTTCTCGACAAGTAGATTTTGTGAATCATTACGAATTGCAATGGCTGAATTATCAGTAGGTGAATGCAGGGTATAATCAAGCTCAGGATGCACCATTAAAACTTGCTGCCAATAACGCACAAATTGTTGATTTTTCTTAGCATATTGTTGTTGTGCCACCATGTAGTCATAGGTTGCATCAAATGAAGGCTCAATAAGTGCTTGTGCTAAAGTGTTAAGAGTTTGCTTTCTTACATCCATTAATTTTTCATAAGGCGATTGCTGAGGACGGGCAGGTGGCGGTGGTGGCGCTATATTTTCTATTTTCTCAATAGGCTCAGTGCTATACCAATGAAAACCATGTGCGCGTTCTTGGGTAAGTTCTGCATGACTTGAAAAACTTAAAAGAAAGCCGCCTAGAAGGATAATAGATTTCATAATCCACCCACCTTTTTTTGGACGCGGCGATTGATTTCATCAGCTATCTTGTCAGAATTTGGAAGATTAGATGGTACGTCACCTACAATTCCTGCTTCTTTCATAGGTGCGCCACCAGTAGCTGGAGATGCAGGATATACAGGGTCGATAAAGTTAATATTACTCATATCAATCTGTTGCAATTCAGCAACACTCATCCCGCCGCATGTTGGGTGTTTAGGAGTTCCTAATGCACCTTGATTTAGTTGTTTTAAGCGCCCTTCTTCCTGCATGATGCGAGCCATTTTACTGTTAAAAACACAATAGCTTCTTTTATGCTCTGTGCAGACACCGAGGACTTCCTCAGAACAATATTCCCCGAGGTAGTGTGCTACATAATTTAACTTCGCTTCCCCTAATTCTTTATCTTCAGGACGGCAATTAAGAAGATGGATTGCTTTTCCCCAGCCTTTATCTGAGCAACAATCAATTAAATTTAAGAGCCATATTTTGCATTGACTAACGGTTCCCCCAAAAAGAGTTGATTGCGTAGTACTATATTCTCGTCCTGTGGCCTCAGTTGCAGCAAGGGCTGCCAAATTTTGGCCAACGTCAGTACTTTGAGTTGCAACTTTATCAACGCACTCACCATCAGCACAAAAAACATTATGAGTACAAACAATTTCAGGTTCACAGCGTGTATCTGGGCATTGATAGATTTGCGAATATTCATCGCAAGATCCATTCGTGCGCGAGCATTGGGATGAAAGTTGTAAACAACCGCGCGCCTTTTGTGATTGGCATTCGTCAGTCTTGACGCTCTTGCAGATATAAGTACTTGTGGTTTCCCAGCAATCTTGCGTGACTGGCAGACCATTAATAATGCGAGGATTGGTTTTATCTGTACATACCTCTTCTTTGATATGGCAAAGTCCCTCACTAGCTTTCATTTCCATTGAGGAACAATCATTTTCCCAGCTCTCATCAGCTACATATGCACTGGTGCTAGCGTTAACTGTAAGTGAAATTTGTAGTGGGTACTCACGCTTATAAGAGTCTTTAACATATAAAGTAAGGTTGCCATTGTTCTGGCAACTTGGTAAATCATAAGGGCTTACCCATGTTGCGCGATTGCCATTGTTAAATATTGAATGGATCTCAACAGACATAGATTGGCATGGATGGTGCAGTAGGACTCGGCTTGAAAGGCTGCCGCTAACAACATTAGTCACGCCACCTGTGACTAAATTTATGCTAATAAACCCTTTAAAATTTTTGTGGATAGTAACAACTGCTTGAATACTTTGGTTTATTATTTCTGACTCAACATTAACCTTACGTTTTTTTAAACAGCTTTGCTCTGGTAATTGCCTTGATGTATGGCAGCTTTCTTGATGAAAGGTAGGCGTGCATTGTTTTGGTGATGTATCGCAGTGCACTTGCTCGGTTGATATCCCATGAGTAATAGCATAGCTCTCAGCTTCAATCTGCATCGCATGTTGAATGGCGGGATTATCTTTATTTATTTCAAATTGGTTTTGACCAGCATTATCAATAACAGTTTTACCGCCAATGTCGTTTGATAGTGCATTAGTAGCTTTTTGGGTTAAGTCCATTTTTTCAACTTCAATATCTTTGTAATAAGCAGTTTCAGCAGGTTCTTTATTGTATTTTTCGAATGTTGCATCAGGTTTAAATTGATTCATAGCACTCAATGGTGTTTGGCTTAATGACTTGGCATAAGCTTTTAATGATGGGAAATCATCCGCTGTTGTATTGGCATAGAGCGATGCAGATATAGCCAATATTATGAACGGTACTAATACTCTCTTAAACATAACCTTGCTCCAGGATATGTTTTGCAACTAGAGCCGCCGACTCTCCACGTTCAGCAATTAATTCAAGGCTTTTTTTAAGGTGAGCGTTGCCATAAACCACATCAAAAGGAAGGTTTGGGCAAAGGGAAGCTTGCGCACAATTTTCAGGACGAAGATTAACTACCAATGCGGGGACAGCAGTTATATTAAATTGCTGAAACCAAATAGGGTCGATAGATACGCCGCTGAAATTTAAATTTTGTTTTTTAGCATCCCGATTTAAGCGTGCAAAGGTTTCAACTGTTTGCTTAAAATCATTTTGAATAAGTCCTCTAATAACTACAGGTATATGATATTGTGCAGCTTCATCAGCAAGGGCAAATAATAATGAATCTGGCATGGAAAAAGAGACAAATAATATTGCATTAGGTACAGGTTGTAATTGTTGCTTTTGTGGTAAATTAGCCGTTGCTTGCTGCATAATTGTATCAATTAGCGGCTTATATTCTCCTTGGGTTTTTAAAGAATTTGTCTTTAAGTTGCTAATATCAGCGTTTGGCACGCTTTCTAATGAGTGTTTACCAGAATCGCCTATGGCCACGACTTCATCATTCATGTTGGCGTATGTCGCAAAAGAAAACATCAAAGCGCTAAACACAATAATAAATTTACGAAAATGCCTCATATTTCACCCTTCCCTTCGTTTTAAAGAAAACAACAATTTCTTTTTTTCCAAACCAAAAATCCAAAATTATCACCATCACTAGGATAGGTGTGCCCTGCTTCCCAAGTAACAACCGATTGCCCAAATGGATGACAATGCGCGGCATCTGGTAAGGTATTGACTAACTGATAGCGATATCTACTTTTTGGAAGAATTGCTGATTTATACGTATTACAAATAGCTGGTGAATCTTTTCCTACAGAATCACGAATAGCACCTATGCGATGTAATTTAAAATCAGTGCGTTCAACTAATAAAGTAGCTGCTGATAATGGGCTTGCTTGGTTTGCTACAAATCCTGTTAAAGGATAGGTTGAACCTTGAGAACCCTGACACCAAAAAAGCTTATCCATAGCAGTTCCTGTTAAAGATGCAGTTGCATCAGCAGCACATGCAGCTCTAACTGGTGGAGTTGTAAATAAAGTCGCCTCAGGATTAGTTACAAACGAAAATTCAGAATCGTTCCAAGCAGGATCGAGTTCTGATAGATAAAGCACATCAAAATCTTCTTGTTCAAAACACCCAAATGCCGTGATTAATTGCAACCAATAAATAACTGGATATTTGTACCAATGCACATAGTAAAAAGCGCCTCTTCCATCAGTATCAGGCATTTGCGAACCGCCTAAACCTTGGTTTTTAATATTAAGTGATGTACCTAAATTCACCATGCAATATGGTTTTCTAGTAACATCAACTAAGGCTGATGGCTCCCAATATCCTACTGTTATGCCTAAACGCCCTAAAACTTGCATCGGGCATTCACAAACTGGCAAACTTGGATTTGTGGTATCAGGGTATTGGCTTTTAACAACTTCCGATTTACCAATAGTGAGCGGAAATAAACAATTCCAGCAAATATCAGTAAATGGATTTACGAAATGTGTTTTGCATTGAGAGGCTGATGCAGTTGTCCCAAGAAGCAAAGAGATGACTATCAAGGATAGTTTTAAGTAATCTTTCATGGCGTTAAGCATCATTTACTCCAATTTCTTGAATCGCCCAAACGTGATTTTCTTGATTTACCACTGATGGTACGTGCGTGATATTGAGCTTATTTGTAAGTTGCCCACCTATATCAAAATAAATCCGCCCAAAAAGAATTGCGGCCTTACTTACATCTCCACCAGTTAAAATAAATTTCACATGAGAGTAATCTTGGTAATGAGCTTTTGCCCATGCGACTTGCTTTTGATCGTCACCATTAAAGAAAAATAAAGTTTTGGTAAATGCCACGTGTTCAAAGGGGTTAAGCTCCGTTCCTTTTTTTGCAACCAATAGACCGTTTGGTGCATAAATGTCGTGGCTCACAAATTGCGTAGGGTCAACTGTGAATTTTATAGGAGTTGATGTTGTTGGCAGGTTTAATGGTTTTGGACGCACCACATGTGCTGTCACTCGCTCTTCAATTTCATGTTGGCGTCGTGCTAATTCACCTGTTGATTCCATGGTCTTTAAACGACGTAAAATTTGATCGCGAATATCTTCTTCAACCACCGGAAAAATTTGCCCATAATTCCCAATGTTTTGAGCCAAGCATAGATTTACAACTAGGCTTAAACTTAGAACCAAACTCAACTGGTAAAGGCGATTAGGCTTCATGCTTTAACCTCATGAGCGTCTTATTAATAATCTCATTAGTAATATCAAGGCCTTTATTTTGTCCGCTAAGTACTGTCGCACTAAATACAGTTTTATTATTAGATTGCCCATAATCCTTAATTACTTTTGGCAAAAGGACTGCATAACGCTGCATAATTTTTTCTTGGCGCGACTTCGATAATTTAGAATGGCTTAAGCGATTAGCAGGCTCTTGAATAGCGCGCGTCATGTCGATAACGACAAATCTTGGTTGATTGAATATTGCGTAAAGCATAATGCTTAACACGCAAACCATCCCAAAAATTGCCGAAATCCGCCATTTGTTATTTAAATTAATTAACATGGCGTGCCCCATAATGTTCAGAAGCCACACGCGCTACTGCGTCTGAAAACTCTATACCATCATCCACATAATTTATAACCGCTTGATAATCAGCCCCATCAGAGGATAAGAGTACGCGTGTATAAGGATCGACAAACAACCGATGAAATGATGAAATTCCATTGGCACGCAGCAAGACTTGCGAGAAACCTGCGTCACGAGCTTTAGGAAAAGCACTTAATAAATTAATTTCATGCTCACTAAAGGTTTCATGCTTTTTTTGATGCTCAAGTAGTGAGGCATGCTCTTGTAGAAAAATAAGTTTTAAAGAAGAGTTCTCCCAGGCCGCTCGTGCTTCTGAAAACTCGTAATAGTCATCAATACCTTGGGTAATTGTTACAAATGAAGCGTTATGTCGACGGCCAGTTCTAAAGCCTTTAGTAATGAGATTTGCAGCAATGGAATCTCCTGTAAAAAACGCCCACGCCTCATCGATAATGCACATTTTTTGACGGCTTCTATCTGAATCAAACATACGGCGTTGATATTCTGAAATTACGGATAAGAGCACTGGCGCACGAATACTTTTATTATCTTCAATTCCTTTTAAATCAACACCGATTATGCGGGCATTAGGAGATAGTTGTGATGGTTGATTAAAGACTTTGCCGTGTTCTGCATTAGAGCAATAAGGTTGCAAATTTTTGGCTAAAATTCGCGCTGAAGGATAGGTTGTCATGTCCTCTTTATAAAGGCTTAATAATGCATGTTGCACATCATCAACGAGAGTCTGCTGCCCATTTTTTTCAAAGGCTGTAAGAATTGCTTCACGTAATGTGCCTCTATCATCATCTGTAGCACCTTGGGTCGGACAAGTTAATAATTCAAAAAAATCAATAAGGGCATCAATCTCAGATGTGATATTTTGCACATGGGTGAATGGATTCATTGCAAGGTTATTATATTCAAGATAAACCCCGCCTAATGCTTCGATTAATTTGCGATAACTTCCGCCAACATCAATGATGAAAATATCACCACCATTAAAAAGCACGTTTAACATTAACATCTGAATAAAAAAGCTCTTGCCGCCTCCTGATGTGCCAGTTACTGCAATATTGTAATTAGTACCAAATACCCCGGAAAATGGATCGATACAGGCGAATTGTTCACGCATCGTTGGTAGTAAAATACCGCGCCCGCAGCCTACCCAGTCCGAGAGTAATGGCATATATTGCGTAGCATTCCATGATGAAATTGGCCACATCATAGTAGGAAGTGAGAAATCTTTAGATAAATGGCCAGTAAATAAAAATGGCATCGATACTAAAAAGTAAGTTAACTGCATCCGCTTACAAAGTGCTAATTTAATGCTGTTGTGGGCAAAGGTGCTGCGAGCTGCTTCAACATCACGTTCTCGTTCAGCAGGCCTTGAAAAAAGAATAACGTTATAGAGCATTTTTACTGAGCGCGTTCGTTGATCTGCTAATTCTTTTTGAAAATTACGCCAAGCCTTAGCTTTATCATCAGTACCCGCAACACGCACAGCATAATCACTACGTGCTTTTTTGTCTAAGTCACGGGTTTTACGATTAGCACGCCCCTCTGCACGTGCTGGTTCATCAACAACATAGCTAACTGAAATAATATGATTGCAAGGAATGCTTTGCTCAGGATGAAAAATATTATTGCTATTATTTAGTCCTTGGCTTAAACAAAACTCATAAGGCATACGATCGATTGTTAGTACTGATACCGCTGTTTCATAAGCTTGATTTGATTCATTAACCCCGCGAATAAGTAAAGCATCGTTTTGAACTTCCAAATCAAAATCATGGCCAAGTACTTGGTGGCTTAGAACTTTGGTTTGGTCATAAATGGCGGGATGTGGGTAAATCGTATTAGGATCACAACGCGTGTGAAAATTTAATAGATGTAAAAAATCATTAGCATCCCCTCGTTTAAATCCGATGTTAGCGGCAGTTAATGATGCTTCAAAGGACACCGAAAAAGCACCAAAAGAAGAGGCTAAATCTCGCTCATTACCTTTTTTAACTTTATCAATAGCGATAAAACATTCGGTATGGGTGATACGTGCTTTAATGTTGGTATTAGTACTAAAACCTTCGGTTGCGGCCTTTTGGTAGAACTCGCGTAAATTTTCACCAAGCACGCCCAACCCTTTAAAATCAGCCTGTGAAAATTGACGAGCATTTGCATCAATTTCATGCCCCACCTGGTTATGTTTGACTAAAATTACCTGCATGTTAAATTCATGAGATACTTTTGTGCGCAGCACCATGTCTAATTGTTCGGCGATTTGTTCGTTAGCGCCTGTTAATGGAACTACACGATATAGTAAGCCCGCATTAGTTTTATTAAAAAATAGTTGGCTATCTTTATCATAATATTGATATGGCAGGAGAGCTGTAAATGATGGATAGCGATGTTCGGCCAATTTAAGCGGTTCACGTTTCTTAGGCACTAAATCATCCAGATCATCATCACTATTTAAAAGATTGTTAAATGGGGCGAGCTGCACTTCTGCCCATTCTTTAATACGAGCTAACATTATTTACTCCTCAACATGCTGTTATTGGCCTGTTGTACAAACTGTCCATCAGGGGTGTAGCGTTTCTCAACTACCATACGATTTACCATTTCCATGCTTTGACACCCGCCCCTATCGGCGAAGGGACAGCGAGCGTCATCATTATCAAGAATTGATTTGCTACAACCACTTAGTAACAAAACCAAAAGTACTGCAGGTATTACTATTGTTTGCTTAACCATGAGGTAGCTCTCCGTTATTTAGAGTTGAAAAAGATGGTAAGTTAGATGTTCTTTGTTGCTGTAAAAAGTCTTGTTCGCCATGACTTATATCTTCAGAGTTCAATCCTGATGCACCCGTTTTTTGTAGAGCTAAATTATTTCCTGTTTGCAGAGTGTCATTGACAGGGCTATCGTTAGCTTGGCTAATAATGGTTGTTACACTTGGTTCTTGTGACTCATGACTATCATCAATAGCTTTACCTGATTCATAGACTTGATGCTCTTTATCAATCCAAAATCCTTTGGTAAATAGCACTGATACTCGTCTTCCAGCTTTTGCTACCACCAGTGGATGATATAAATCTGCAATTCTCATGACGTAATCAGAAATTCTATTTGCAGGATTTGTGAGTGCGCCACCTGCAGCTGATTGAGCAATGGCTTGACCTGTGCCAAACATTGTGACAGTGCCCGCCCCTGGGTTTACAGTTTGTGCCACCCCATAATTTTTTAATCCATCACCAAAACCTGCTAAAGCACCAGCTGCTGCGGTATAGCTTAATAAGGGTTTGGTTTTTAAGATGGATGTACCACGTAAATCTTGCATTGCATCTAAGTCATAAACTGCACCATAAACTTTTTGTTCAAAATTAATTGAATGACTCGCGCAAGATAAAGTTTCAAGGTGTAATACAACTGAGCTTCCTGATAAATCCCCAAAGGTTGATACTAAGGCTGAGCACCCTTCTAAGTGAGAGCGCTTATCGTTAGGCATAATACCGTTTGAAGTTAGACGGATAAGAGCTGTACCCATATTTTTTGAGCCATTGATTCCTGCATCTCCTAATATTCCTGTTAGTAAAACTCCCTCAGCGAATGTTCCTGCCCAGACGTAATTTTTAGAGTTATGCTCAGTTCGATTATGTTTGTTGCGGGATCTAAAATGTACGGTTTCAAGTCCTGCGTGCGCTACGATTTCACGCTCTCTTAAGCGCTTTTCTTTTAGTTTTGCCTCCATTTCTTCACGTGTTGGTGGTCTTATGGCTTCTGGACGATTCGCCTGGCTATTTTGCAAAATAGTTACCTGTAATTGTTCACGCATAGCCTTATTTTCATTTTCTAAACTTTGTAATTTGTCTTGAATTGCTGCTAATGCTTCTTTAGTAGCTGTTTCTTGGGCTTGAACCTTTAAGACCTTTTCTGAAGTCATTTCATTGCGCTTTACGGCATCATCTAACTCATCAATTTGATGTTGTTGTTTTTCAATCAATGCTTCATCGCTGTTTTGATTAAATACGCTATCAAAAGCACCATCAAAAGCAGCATCTTCTTGTTTTGTAGCGGGCTTTTGTTGTTCAGCCGCTGACATGCGATAAAATGCACCCATAAAGATTAAAACTAAGAGTAAAATGCCTGCGTGCTTTAATTGGGTCTTTTTGGCAGCGGCATTTGTATTTTCTTCTGGTTTCTTACGAAAATATTTTAAAATCTTTTTTATTTTCTTCATTTTTTATACTTCCTTATAAAGCTTATTACTCAAGCATCGTTACTATATAAGCCATACAAATAAGCGACCTTTTTAGGCGCTAATATGTCATCACTTAATGACAATGATTCGGCTTTTTTATGTGAAAAAAGGGAGGTTGAAAGGGCTACCTCATGATTGGATTTATTTTCAATGCGATATACATAGCCCGATGAGCTTGCCCCTTGGTAATGCTTTTCAAGACTTACTTTGATATCTTTTTTGACATAAAAAGGTCTAGACACTACGTGCTTGATGCTGAAATCTTTAGGTGTTGCACCTGATTTCATCGCAGCCATTACTGCATCAACATCAGATATATTGGCCGTATCACGCTTTACATATTTCAATGCAGTTTGGTTTTTAACGAGTAGGCGTAATGTTTTACCTGCGGATTCATCAGGTTTTACCGTAAGAGAAAAATGATGTTTTTTATCTGTTGTGAAAAAAATTGTTAAAGGGGTTTCAAATACTGGTTTTAAATAAACAGAGTCTTCTAGGCTTAAGCTATCAGGTTTTTCTGAGTTGCCTTTTTCAACTACAAATGTACCTTCGACATAACGCAAAGCTGTAATGGTTTCACCTTCAACAAATACTCGATTGTAGTTAATACTTGATAATGACAAGTTAAAATGCTCGCCTTCTTCAAAGGCAATAGCAATTGGCGCTTGGCTTGCAAAAATAGCGCTTGAAAATAATAGGCTTGCCAGCGTGCCCACTACCCTACCCTTTCGATTAATGGTGTTTTGCATTAGATATCTCCTTTACAGATTGAAGCTCTAGTAAGCCGTTTTTAAATCTGAACTGCATTTGGTAAGTTTTATGTTTTGGTTTTAGTTGTAGACCGTGACTGGTGCGATAAAGAAGGCCTACGATTTGTCCTTGGTGGTGCTGAACATCGACTGCAATTTTCTCACTATAAAAAACTGAGCTTATGTTTTTTGCTTGAACCGTTGTTATTTCTTGATCTAATACTTTTTTAAATGATGTTTTATTATCATTGGAAATTAAATGAAGTAAGGTGGCGTAACGTGCATCAATTGTTTCTGGGTTATAGGTAAGACGTAAATCTGCCACCTTTTCTGTCATTTGTTTTAAATAAGCAGGCGTATAAGCGCTATCACCGATGCTAAATTCAAGACCTGTGCAAACAGGCAGCCAATGGGTTTGGCGATGGTTTATTGCATAAAAGCAAGTAAAGGCTAAGACTATGACCGCAAGAGTTGATGACACCGCCCAAAGCAAAGTTAGCTTTAATAGCAATCTATTTTTAGCAATTGCGTTATCACGATAATTTGTTTGCATAATGTCACCTAATATATTGTCGATGCGATGAATCAGGACTTGCCTGAAACAAAAAAATAGTTAATCCACGAGGCAGCGTCGAATACACAATGGCCAGTAAAAGGCGGATTGGTAATCCGCCAAATTTAATATGCATAATGACAGAGAGTGCCGCCCCTATAATGAATAGAGTTGTGGCAAGCCCTGTTATCAATCCGATGGTTGTTAACAAAAATACGGGCATGCCTGTAGTGATAGGAACACCCGCTATTTTTGGCTCATCGGAGAGCATGAAGGTTTGGTAATTGCGTGCCATTATTTCAATGCAAAATGAGTGAACATCATTAACACCGGAACGCCGACAAGGGCTGCGTAACTCTTAGTTTTTGAATAGGCATATGCACCTGCAATTCCTTCAAATAATAAGATGTAATACTGCATATCAGAACCCGCACCAAATGTAGCCCCCACATCATCCTTTAAGCCGTCAAGGTGATTAACACCCGCAGCATATGATGTGGGGCTTATGGCCATTGAGATAATGAAGCCCAATATCAAGAACGGCAAAATCTGCCGACAATACACATATAGCTTAATACTGCTGTTGTTTATTTTTGTTGCTATGCTCACCATATTCTCCTTTTTAGTTAGGTGGGTTTTTACTGGCGATAATCGCCAATAATTCGTTGGTTTTTTTTGCCTCTATATTTATTCTGATAAGTTGCTCATTAAAATCGCGTACTGCATTAAATAGCCCTATATATTCAAGAGTTTTAGCGCTTTCAGGCGCGCTTGATTCAAGCAAAAATAATTTCGTGTACAATCTTCCTCTTGCCTGGATTCTCGCAAAATAACCGATGTTGTTGCGCGACAATTACGACTGCCGATTGACGACAATTAGGACTGCCGGTTTTTAGGGACTATTGTTTGAAGACATTAAGCGCTTATGGAGTAAGCAAATGTCTGGACGATGGTTAACGACAAGCCAGGTAGGGATTTATATGAAATCAAGAAAAGAAGGACAAATCCAAGTAGTTAGCGCAGCTAAATCAGGAGTCAGTGAGCGCAGTGGTCGAGCTATAGAAAAAGGACAACGCATAGATCCTGGCACAAAGGATCGCACATGGAGGACGCGTTTGGATCCGTTTGTTGCGGTATGGTCTAGCGAGCTTGCGCCAATGCTACAACGTAGCCCATCACTTTCAGCCCTTACGTTACTTGAGCACTTACAATCGACGCATGGGGGAGAGTCTTTCCCAGATAGCTTGCTTCGTACGCTACAACGTCGTGTTAAACAATGGGGGCATCAAGATGGCCCTGCGTGTGAGGTGATGTTTAGGCAAGCACACGCTCCAGGTTATTTTGGATTGTCTGATTTTACTGAACTGAAAGGCATTGAGGTCACCATCGGAGGAAAGGCGTTGAGCCACCTGCTATACCACTTTCGAGTGATGTACTCAGGTTGGAGCTATATGAAGGTGATACTTGGTGGAGAGTCCTATGCGGCATTAGCGGAGGGCTTACAGAATGCATTATGGCTCCTGGGTGGCGCGCCTAAGGAACATCGCACTGACAGTTTATCAGCCGCCTTTAAAAATCTCTCCGCCTCGGCCAAAGATGATCAGACAAAACAATACCATGACTTTTGCAGCCACTATGGGATGACTCCAAGCCGGAACAATCGAGGTGTATCACATGAGAATGGTGGCATTGAATCTCCACATGGGCATCTGAAACGCCGTATTAAACAGGCTTTCTTATTGCGAGATTCTTATGATTTCGATTCGGTCGAGGACTATCAGTGTTGGATCGAGCAGATTACCCATCAGCACAATCGTCGCAACGCAAAAGCAGTTGATATTGAAAAACTTGCCTTGCAAGCACTCCCAATTTATAAAACAGCGGATTACACTGTGTTACCCGCTAAAGTCAGTAGCACCAGTACGATTCAAGTAAGAGCATCGCTGTATACCGTCCCATCACGCTTAGTTGGGGCAAACCTACAAGTCAACTTGTATCACGACCGTTTATGTTGTTATTTAGGCGGGACTTTGGTTGCCAAGCTACATCGAGTTTATGGTCAAGGTAAAAAACGGCGGGCAAGCAATATCGATTACCGTCATGTCATTGATAGTCTGATTAAAAAGCCAATGGCTTTTTTTAGTTCACAGTTACGCGATGAGCTGCTACCCAATGCGCAATATAGACAAATTTGGCATACAATTTCCTCTGTTCTATCAGCTCGTGAAGCGTCACGACTCATGGTAGGACTGCTTCACCTTGCAGCAAAGGCTAATTGTGAATCGGCGCTTGGCGAACAAGTTGCACAGACTCTATTGAGCGGGGCTATCCCATCATTGACCGAGTTGAAACAGTTTTGGGGTATTGCCGCGCCAAAACCTTATCCCGTTCTTGATGTCACACAGCATACCTTGGAATCCTATAATCACTTGATTCCAGTCGCAAGGGAGAGCTCTTATGCCATCTGCTGAAACGTTGCCTTATCTGGCAAAACAACTACGGCTACCCGCCATTGCAAGTCATTGGCGTGAGCGCGCTCGGTTTGCTGAAACAGCACATGCCAGCTATGGCGAGTACTTGGCCGATGTACTTGAATTAGAGTTGGCATTACGTGAGCAAAATCGATTTGCACGCGTCTATCGTGAATCCAAACTTCCCGTGGGAAAAACCATGGCAACCTTTGCGTTTAATCATGCAAAGTCTGTGAATCAAGCACAGATTCAAAGCTTAGCCGAAGACCCTGCCTGGGTTAAAGACGCGGAAAACCTGATACTGCTGGGGCCATCAGGGGTAGGAAAAACGCACCTGGCGGCAGCCATTGCGCATCGTTTAATCGCTCAAGGAGTCAAGGTTCTTTTCTCATCAACGACATTAATGGTGCAGACGTTGCAGCAAGCAAAATCGGAGTTCAAACTTAAGCCGGCATTGGATCGCTTAGCACGGTTTCATTTGCTCATTCTGGACGATATCGGCTATGTCAAAAAAACAGATCAGGAAACTTCAGTACTCTTCGAACTCATCGCACATCGTTATGAATCAGGCAGTTTGCTAATTACCGCCAACCAACCTTTCGGAGACTGGGATAATCTCTTCCCAGACAAAATCATGGCCGTTGCAGCAATTGACCGAATTGTTCATCATTCTACGATTATCTCAGTGAGTGATGAAAGCTATCGCGCAGCCTTCTCCAAACAGAAAAATATTAACCTAATTGAAGGAGGCAAAAGTAACTAATTCTTTTGTGGATGACCGGCAAAGATAATTGTCGTCAACCGGCAAAGATAATTGACGCGCGACAACATATACCAATACATCTTGAAGAAGCTGGTACATTAATGTTTCTTCAGGAGAAGGCGGTAACGCCTCAAAAGCGGTAGGATGAGAGTCTACATCTAAAAGAGGCCCGCCCAGCAACAATCGCTTTGAAAGAGGATTGGCTAATATCTCCGCTTCTCTTTCATTTCGCGTAAGTTTTTTCACAGCAGAACCCGGCTCAAGCCAGGATAGAGTGTTAATTTCTTGTTTTATAGCTGCTTTATCAAGGTTGGGATTATAATGCGTTTCATGAACAGTATACTTACCATCTGACTGGGAAATTGTAGATACTTTACAGAGAGCCAAAATATCTTCCGGTGGAATTTCATCCATGGTTATCTCAGAATACCATCGATTCTGGGTTAGTTGCGGATTAACCCCTTTGCCCGCTCTAGCGATAATGATCCAGCCATTATTCATCCCTCTTTTTTTACCTTCATCGTCTAAAAATCCCTGAGTGGCATAATCAAATGCCACATCAGGGCTTAATGTCATGGATGTTGCGTTAGTGGCCCGATTTGTGACGTTTTTAACATAAAGGGATGGGCGCTTGTAGGTGCTAATCTGATAATCCATTAATCCTTTTGTTTCTTTTGCATACGCTGTCCCACGGTGAGGTTTAGAAAAAAACGAGTTTACTTCATCCTCAGACAACGCTTTTAATGGGATACCGCGAAAAACGATATGGCGCCCCATGTCATGCTCTTTAATTTCAAATAACTCACGAGCCGCCTGGGCATATTGTTGATAAAAAAAGCTTTCTAACAAAGCTTGCGGTTCGGTCCTACGCCATTCTGGGTAGGAAGATTGCTCGACACTTTCTGCGATTTTATTCGCCAGCTTATCGAGAAGATCATCTTCTTGTAACCTCTTTTTAATCTGCTCACTTAACTGCTGGCTTTTAGTGGTTAGGTGATAATCATTCCACGCATCTCGCTCAAATTGGATATCATCTGGCGAAGGCTTTAACAAGGAAGAGGTTACATCTAGATTATGGAGCATACGGGCAAGAATAAAATATTTTTCAGAGTACTCATTTGCTCCACTAGCCTCGTGAATCGCTGCCGCCCCACTTAACTTAGCCTGGAATTCTTTTTTGGCATTATCATTAATAAAAGGCATAGGTGCTCTAAAAAAACCAATTTAGATTAATTATAACACTTAAAGGTGTTTTAAGTAAAATATTGTTTTATTTTTGATCTACAAATGGTGCTCACTTACACAATGTGGAGGATAAAGAGGGAAAGTATCGTTATAGGTTTAAACATATGAACTACGAACACTGAATGCCGTAAATAAAGAACGTCGCCTAGGCTTAAGAAACTCTGCAACAACGCCGAACAAGCCGCTCGACCTCTTTACCGATTTATTTGAACTTAAAAAGCCCCATCAGAAAAACTGACAGGGCTTTTTTAAATGTTTCTAGCGGTATTATTTACTTAGCTGCTGCGGCTTTCTTTTCTTTTTCTTTAGCAATCACGGCTTCTGCCACGCTGTTTGGGCAAGGAGAGTAATGAGAGAATTCCATGGAGAACTGACCACGACCAGACGTCAGGGTGCGCAAGGTACTGATGTAACCAAACATTTCTGAAAGAGGTATATCGGCTTTAATGCGGACACCAGCAGAGCTTGGCTCTTGACCAGAGATCATGCCGCGTCGACGGTTCAAGTCACCAATAACGTCGCCTACATTGTCTTCTGGGCTATAAACATCAACTTTCATGATGGGTTCAAGCAATTGTGGGCCCGCTTTTGGTATAGACTGACGAAAAGCCCCTTTTGCCGCAATTTCAAATGCAATGGCCGAGGAGTCAACCGCATGGTATCCACCGTCGATGATGTTAACGGTAACATCCAATACGGGGAACCCAGCCAAGGTACCTGTGCTCATCATTGAGCGGAAACCTTTCTCAATTGCAGGGAAATATTCTTTAGGAACGCTACCACCTACGCAAGAGGTGAGGAACGTGAATCCAGTGTTCGGTTCGCCAGGTGATATCGTGTAATCGATCTTACCGTATTGGCCAGAACCACCCGATTGCTTCTTGTGCGTGTAGCTGTCTTCAATCGATTTAGTGATGGTTTCACGGTAAGCAACCTGCGGTTGACCTACGATTAATTCAACATCATACGTCCGTTTTAGAACATCTACTTTGATATCAAGGTGTAATTCACCCATACCACGAAGAATGGTTTCACCAGAATCTATATCCGTTTCAACCCTAAACGTTGGATCTTCTGCAACCATTTTACCAATAGCAATACTCATTTTTTCGGTTGAGCTTTTATCTTTTGGCGTGACAGAAATAGAGATAACGGGCTCAGGGAAAATCATTGCTTCAAGTGTACACTCGTGTTTAGGATCACAAAGCGTTTGACCCGTACGAACGTTTTTCATGCCCACAATAGCGATAATGTCACCTGCTTCAGCACTTTGTAGCTCAGTGCGCTCATTTGCCTGCATCTCAACCATACGGCCAACACGCTCAGTTTTACCCGTAAAGGAGTTAAGAATATTATCGCCTTTGTTTAATTTTCCTGAGTATACTCGTATGAATGTTAGAGCGCCGTAACGGTCATCCATGATTTTAAATGCCAAGGCTCTGAATGGCTCATCAGCAGAAACAATGGCGAATTGACCATTTGGCTTACCTTCAGCATCTGTCAAAGGTTGTGGGTTAACTTCATGAGGCGCAGGCAAGTAGTCAACTACTGCGTCTAGCAACAGCTGCATCCCTTTGTTTTTAAATGCAGAACCACAATAAGTAGGGAAGAAGGCTAATTCAAGTGTGCCTTTACGAATACAACGTTTAACGTCTTCTATTGAAGGCTCTTCACCGTCTAAGTAAGCCATCAACAAATCGTCATCCATTTCAAGTGCCATTTCAATGAGTTGTTTGCGATGCATTTCAACGTCATCATGCATATCAGCTGGCATATCCGTAATGATATAATTTTCAGGCAGTCCTGTTTCGTCCCACACATAAGCTTTACGGCTTAATAGGTCAACAACACCCACAAAATCATCTTCAATGCCGATTGGCAAGGTCATGATTAATGGGGTAGCACCCAGTACTTTTTTAACTTGTTCCGTCACTTTCAAGAAGTTCGCACCGATACGGTCCAGCTTGTTGACGAAAATTAATCGCGATACTTTTGAGTTGTTAGCATAGCGCCAGTTGGTTTCTGACTGAGGCTCAACACCACCAGAACCGCAGAATACACCAATACCACCATCAAGTACTTTCAGTGAACGGTATACTTCAACGGTAAAGTCAACGTGCCCTGGGGTATCGATAATATTAAGACGATGACCGTTCCAGGTACAAGTAACCGCTGCTGACTGAATGGTAATACCGCGCTCTGCTTCCTGCGCCATGAAATCGGTTGTTGATTCACCTTCGTGAACCTCACCCATTTTATGGATTTTACCGGTGAGCTTAAGAATACGTTCAGTAGTGGTGGTTTTTCCAGCATCTACGTGGGCGAAAATACCAATGTTTCTATAAAGGTTTAGATCAGTCATAGCGCTCTTATAAACTTAAATTGAATTAAAAAATAGTCACGTAGTATACAATACTTTATCAGGACTTGCAGCAGATCCGTGCATCGAAATTTTGAAATCAGCAAGAAAATCATTAAGAACCGTACTGATGAATTCCAACACTAATCCATCAGCAAGGCTTCTGCGTCCAATTCCTCTAAATAACGATGATAAGAAAGTATCTTTCGTTGGCGAACATCAAACAGTACGTTTCCAGGAAGGTGTGCATAATAATAGGTTTCATCCGAAACACATTTTTTAGCATCGACAAACACGCTCGAATCATCTTTGTCTGTAACGCTTGCTTGCCAAAACGCTGGTATTTTGGCCCCTGTCGCTATCTGAAGGAGCAAGTCTTCTGATACGCCATTCGCGCGCGCACACTCATAGTGCATTCGTAAATCATCTTCATTTTTTACAATAAAAAAGCTAACGTTTGCATCATCATCCAACATAAGAAAACTGCCCGAATTATCAATCAGATAATATTCAACAATGCCATGTTTTTCTCGAAATTCACTAAAAAAAGCCGCAAATTTTTTCTCGTGTAAACACCGAGGCGGGGTCACCGCCAACATACGCACAACCATGTCTGACATGGCTTGAAAATATTGGTGCTGTAACTCATAAATACTATTGGTGATTTGTTCCGCTGCATCAAAATCACTTTTCTTGACATAACGATGAATTAACCCTTCATTGAAAGCAGCAATCGCTAGTTTTTCATCGGCTTGTCCTGTTAAAAGGATTTTTTTAATATTGTTATTTTCAATCAATCGACAAAATTCAATACCGTTCATGCCAGGCATTGCGTAATCGACAACCACAACTGAAACTTCAGAAAAACGATAGGGATTATAAATTTCCGCATGAATGGCGGCCAAATCAAGGGAAATCGTATGATTGATTAAGGGCGAGTTTTTTGCCGCCCTGTATTCACTTAGGCATTGCTGACTCACTACATCTAACTGGCCGCGCCTATTATGAATGTAATCCAATGCCTTGTGTGGCACATCAAAAACTCGATAAGCAACACGTTCATCCAACTGCAGAACAAAATTCAATAAAAAATCATAATTATCATCAAGGAATAGAGCCGTGCTGGGAAAATAACAGGTGGGAATAGTAAAATGTTGCATCGTTCCTCCTGAACTTGCAATGATGTAAATAAAGTACCATGATTTTGTACTATATTCAAACAGGATGGAATGATAAAATAAATCTTGTATAAACACCCTCTTCAGACTCGCAGCGAATATCACCACCGAAACGCTTCATTACCAATTTGCAAAAAGAAAGGCCTATCCCCGTTCCTAAAAATGTTGTGGTGTAAAAGTGATCAAACAACCGTGACAATTGAAGTTCTGACATGCCTTTCGCCGTATCCTGCACGTAGAGGTAGTTCATTTTTTTACCGCGCTCAGTCCATATTGAAATAGTCCCCCGCTGAGCTGTCGCAATAGCGTATAGGGCATTCTTCAATAAATTAAACAACACATGTTGCATCAGCAATTTAGAGCCCATGAATTGAAAATCGCCCTGCCACGTCACTAATGCTCGGACAGTAGCCGTTGGAAAAGGGTACCTTGCAATGGCTTCCTTTACACATTCAGCCATGGAACAAGGCTCAAGAACACAATGCTGTAAGGAGTTTTCGCGCCCTGCCTTGATCAACAACATGTCAATTATCGTATTCGCATAATCAATTTCGCTCACAATGCGCTCACTTACCCCTTCCAATTGCCGTACCCGATTTTCTCGAATAGATGGGGACAACAACTCTTTCTCTTTGGCAATGTGAAACGCTGAAAACAACAAGGGTAAGTACGCGGTTAATGCTTGTGCCCCTGATTTAATCCCGAGCAACGGTGTGCGCAACTCATGGGCTATCATTCCCGCAGCAGCAGCCATCCCAGCCATTCGCTGTTGCTGCAACATCGCGGTTTTATAATTGACTGTCGAGCCGGCAATTATAATAAAGAGGAGCACTAAGAACATTTCAATATGCTCTTCGCCAAAATACACATGAGACGCCGTTAAATAATACACTAAAAAGGCAAGCGCCCAGCCTAAAAACAATAAGATAGAAAGACTCGCCAAGTCCACTAATAAAACCAAAAGAAACACACTGCACAATAGGGACATTGATGAAACCACACTGGCTTGATTCATTAAAAAATAATACGCGAAAAAAAATGGCAATGCGTAAAGAATACTCAAAAACCAATACCAGGGCATGCAAGGTTTCGCAAATGCCGGCCAATAAGGGGTTAAAATAAGACCTAAACCCAAGAGACAACCGATGAGTCTTAACCAGAGATTTTCATAAGGCTGAGGGAACCATACCGTCCAGATAAAATAAAAGAGTGAAAAACTAAAAAAGGCGATAGCACCCACGGCTACCAACTGATGCAACGACGTCGATAAACTCCGTTGCATCGAATTATCCAGATAACCCACTATTTTTTTCATAAATTTCATCTAGAGGCTTCCATAGGTGCCAACATTAAATGATGCTATTATCATATGTCTTAAACCTGTATATCATGAAACATGGCAAAAAAAACAGTACGCATCGCCACCCGAAAAAGCCCTCTTGCCATGTGGCAAGCGCACCACATTCGTGAAAGACTATTACAGCATTGGCCCTCTCTTCACATCGAACTACTGCCCATGGTGACCTCTGGGGATATGTTTCTTAAAGATAGATTATCCACAATCGGAGGGAAAGGATTGTTTGTTAAGGAGTTAGAAGAGGCCTTACTGGATGGTCGCGCTGATTTAGCTGTCCATTCAATGAAAGACGTGCCCGTCACACTTCCTGAAGGCTTAGGCCTGATGTCCATTTGCAAGCGTCAAAACCCTCTAGATGCATTGGTCAGTCATCAATACAGTAGCTTCACGTCATTACCTCACGGTGCTGTCATTGGTACCACGAGTTTACGCCGCCAATCGCAACTTCTTGCTATTCGCCCAGACTTAACCATCAAACCACTACGTGGCAATGTTCAAACCCGCCTTGAAAAGCTTCGTCTCGGTGAATATAACGCGATTATTCTTGCGGCCGCGGGGTTAGAGCGTTTAGGCATGCATGAAACCATCACCGAAATACTAACCACCGAATTAATGCTACCCGCTTGTGGTCAAGGTGCTCTTGGTCTGGAGTGTCGACTGGATGACAAAGACTTAATAAAATACCTTGCGCCGTTAAACGACCCCCTAACCGCTCTTTGCGTAGACAGTGAGCGACAAGTCAATGCTCGCCTAGGCGGAAATTGTCACGTGCCCCTTGCCGTGTATTGTTGCCCACAGCCCGAGGCACATCTCTTGATTCGAGCAAAGGTGGCCACACCGGATGGCAAAATCATTATCAGTAATGCTCAAGAAGGCTCTCACCAAGAAGCTATACGACTTGCGAATAAATGCGCGGATGCCCTCTTGGCGCTGGGTGCAGATGAACTGCTTCAGACCCCCACATGAAAAATAGAGCTCCCCTTAAAGGACTTCGGGTTCTAAACACAAGGCCTTATGAACAAGGCCTACAACTCAGCGCCGCTATCAACGCTTTAGGCGGGATAGCCATTGAATTCCCTGCCATTGCTATTCAGCCTACCGAACACCTCTGGTTAAAACGTCTTCCTGCCTTAGAAAACGTCCATCAAGCTATTTTTATCAGTACCAATGCCGTCAATTGTTTTTATGAAGCCTTACAAAAACATGACATCCATTGGCCAAACACGATAAATACCCTAGCTATTGGGAATGCCACTGCACATGCCTTAAAAAACTGGAACACCTCCATAAACAGCGTGCCAAGCAGGGCTGACAGTGAGCATCTTTTAAAGCTCGAAGCACTGCATGATGTCAAAAACCAAACCATTATATTGGTTAAAGGCGAAGGTGGGCGAGTGGAAATAGCCGAGACACTTGCTGAGCGCGGGGCAAACCTTATTGCATTGTCTGTTTATCAACGCACATTGCCAAAGCCATCCCCACAAAAAACCCGCGCCTTGTGGCATGATGACGCCGTGGATATTATACTGATTACTAGTGAACAAAGTGCTGAAAATATTTTTACCTTATTTGGTAAAGATGCGAACGATTGGCTTTGCAATAAACCATGGATTGTGATTAGTGAGCGCATAGCTCTGGCCTTATCTAAATGGGGCATTA
>Ga0247839_1001687_pt1 | contig 35461 bp, 23 predicted proteins | sample LaCruzMarch2015__6_FD_192405 | JGI IMG/M metagenome (GOLD analysis project Ga0247839, IMG submission 192405) | Freshwater microbial communities from meromictic Lake La Cruz, Castile-La Mancha, Spain - LaCruzMarch2015_16m | ecosystem: Environmental > Aquatic > Freshwater > Lake | place: Spain... | reverse complement strand
CGCCACGGTCACCGCCGCGGGTCGGGTCGCCGCGGTCGGCAATGGCAGCGCGGAGATCGTTGTCACCGTCGGGGGCCGCGAGGCGCGGGTGCCGGTCACGGTGAACATCGTGACCTTGCAGTCCATCGCGGTGACGCCCGCGGCGGTCGGGTTCACCTTCATCGGTGCGACCGCCCAACTCGCGGTCACGGGCCGGTATTCGAACGGCTCAACCCAGAACCTGACCGGCCAGGCCAGTTTCTCCAGCGCCGATACGGCGCTGGCCACGGTGACCAGCACCGGCCTGGTCCGGGCGGTCAGCAACGGCGCAACGCTAATGTATGTCGCCGCCGGTGGTCTGCCGCCGGTCGCGGTGCCGGTGACCATCAACAGCGCCGCGGATACCCCGCCGACGGTGGCGATCCTGACCCCGGCCACCGGCGGTCAGGTCGAACCCGGCGCCGTCATCGGCGTCACGGTACGCGCCCAGGACGCGGTCGGCGGTGTTACAGGAATCACGATCACGGCCAGCGGCGCCGTCAGCGACAGCCGCCAGGTCGCGGTCAGCCCGGCCGCCAACGACGCCGTGCGCAGCGTCAGTTTCACGGTGCCGGGCACCGCGGCCATCGGCAGCACCCTGCGTCTGGAGGCTGCGGCCACCGACACCGCCGGGCACAGCGCCCCGGTCGCGGTGGTAACGCTGACCGTGGTCGATCAGACCGCGCCGACGGTGTCGATCACCGCGCCCGCGCCGCAGACCCCGTACAACTTCGGCGACCACATCCTGGTGCAGGTCACCGCGGCGGACGCGGTGGGCGTGGCCTCGCTCCGTGTCGCCACCACCGGCGCCCTGACCCTGGCCGATCAGTCCCAGGTGCAGCCGGCTGCGACCCCGGCGAGCGCCACCTTCACGCTCACCGTGCCGCCCGGCACCCCCGGCACCGAACTACGGCTACTGGCCTTTGCCCGCGATGCAGCCGGCAACGAGGGTGCGGCGATCCCGGTGGATGTGATCCTGACCGGGGCCGACATCACGCCGCCCGCAACGGTTGCGACCGCGGCCTCGGCCCCCGGCACCTCGACCCAAGTCAGCTACACGATCACCGAAGGCCTCACGGACCTGGCGCATGTCGAACTGTGGTTCCGCCGCAATGGGCTCGGCACCTTCAACCGCTACACCGGCGCGGACGGCACCGGCAACGGCGAGTTCCCGTCCCCCGGCGGCGCGACCGGCAGCATTGCCTTCGACGCGACCCGCATGGGCGGCGACGGCAACTATGAGTTCGCCACCGTCGGTGTGGACCTGGCCGGCAACCGCGAGGCCCTGCCCACGGACGGCCAGGGCGCCCCGGCCGGGGACGCGGGCGTCACCGCCACCTTTGCCACCGGCGCCTCGGTGCTGCTGATCACCAGCAATACCGAGATCGCCGACGCCGCCTTCGATGGCCGCAACGTCCGCGTCCAGGGCGCCACGCTGACCCTGGTCGGCGACCGGACCTTTCACAATGTCGAACTCCTGAACGGCGCTGTCCTCACCCACCGTGAGACCACGCAAACCGAGGCCTTCGGCCTGCATGTGCAGGTCTGGACCTTGAGCGTCGATACCACCAGCCGGATCGACGCGGTTGGGCGGGGCTATCTGGGCGGGAACCGGGCCGGACTCGGGGAAACCGCGCACACCGTCGGCTTCACGGCCGGCGCCCAGCGGGGCAACGGCGGCAGTTACGGCGGTCTCGGCGGTCATTCCAGCAGCTCCGGAAGCGCTGTGCCGAACCCGGTTAACGGTAATCTGGTCAACCCGGTCGACCTGGGCAGCGGTGGCGGCGCCTGGGGCGGTGCCGGGGGCGACGGCGGCGGGCGGGTCTTGCTCTCGGCCATCAACCTCGCGGTCGACGGCACGGTCCGGGCCGACGGCGGCCTTTCCAGCGGCTCGGCCTCCGGCGAGGGTTCCGGCGGCAGCATCAATCTGGCGGCCCGCACGCTCTCCGGTAAGGGGACCATCACGGCCAACGGTGGCGGCACCGGCGGTGCCAACCACACCGGCGGCGGCGGCGGGCGCGTCGCCATCCGCTCGCTGGATATCAGCACCCTGAACCTGGCCGGTATCACGGCAAAGGGCGGCGACGGCTACTACGGGGACGGGGCGGACGGCACTGTCTACCTGCTCGCAGAAGGGCAGGCCGGCGGTGAACTGGTACTCAACGGACAAGGGGCCAACTCGCCCTTCACGGACCTCATCATGCCGCCCGGCCAGACTTTGGATGCCATCACCCTGCAGAACGGGGCACGGGTGATCGTTCAGGAACCCATCAGGATCGCGGAGACACTGCGCCTGCGGGACAATTCGCTGCTCACCAGTCCGACCGCCAACGAGGCCGGTCTGCAGATCGAGGCGCGGCGCGTGATCGTCGAGTCCGGCAGCGCCATCGACGTGACGGGTCGTGGTTATCTCGGGGGCGACAAGGCGGGGCTGGGCCAGACTGCCCACACCCTGGGCTTCACATCCGGGGCACAGGTGGGCAACGGCGGCAGTCACGGTGGTCTGGGCGCCCACTACAGTGGCGGGACGCTGACCAACCCGGTCTACGGTGACCCCAGGCGGCCGGATCGGCTCGGCAGCGGTGGCGGCGCCTGGGGTGGGGCCGGCGGCGACGGCGGCGGCTATCTGCGGATCATCGCCAGCGAGGCGGTCATTGTGGAGGGGGCCATCCGCGCCGATGGCGGCCTCTCCAGCGGGAGCGCCTCGGGCGAGGGTGCCGGCGGTTCGGTGTGGATCACCACCTCGCGCCTGGCCGGGGCCGGCAGCATCTCCGCCAACGGCGGCGGCACCGGCGGCTACAACCATACCGGCGGCGGCGGTGGGCGGGTGGCGGTCTACGCCGACTATGTGGACGGCAGCGATGCCTTTGGCGGTCTGCGGTCCATCAGTGCCTGGCGTGGGCGGGGCTACTACGACAACACCCGCGGCAGCGCCGGGACCGTCTATCTGAAGATCGGCGGTGTCGAGGACCTGATCATCGATGACAACGAGTCCACGGCCACGGCGGCGACCGGGACCCCGTTGCCCCTGATGGGGCCGGGCCTGACCAAAGCGGCGACCGCGGATACACTCATCACGGACGGCATCCTGCCGCTCCTTCCGAATGCGTTGGCGGGGCTGCGGCTCAACCCGGACCTCGATCAGGGCGAGAGCTTCGCGATCCTCGCCAACGGCACCGACAGCATTCGGGTCGCGACGCCCAACGAACATGGCGTCCGTTTCGCGGATGTTGCCGGGGTGGGCAAGGGCTACGCGGGCGACTATCGCTACACCAACCTGCGGCTGCGCCGTGGTGGTCATCTGGAAATGGGGGATCGGCTGACGGTCACCGATACCCTGCGCATCGCCGAATTCGGCCTGCTGACGCACCCGCAGACGACCGTAAGCTATGAGGCGCTGCTGGACCTGGAGGTCGGCACCCTGGAGATCGATCCTACCGGGCGCATCGACGCGACGGGTCGCGGCTATCTCGGGGGCGACCGGGCGGGGCTGGGCCAGACCGCGCACACCCTGGGCCTCACCGCCGGCGCCCAGTCGGGCAACGGCGGCAGCTACGGCGGCCTCGGCGGCCATTACAGCGGGTCCGTCGCCAGTAACCCAATCTACGGCAGTCTGACCGACCCGCAGGACCTCGGGAGTGGCGGCGGTGCCTGGGGTGGGGCGGGCGGCGACGGCGGGGGCCGGGTCTTCATCACCGCGGCAGCGATCCACAACGCGGGGGCGATCCATGCCGATGGCGGCCTTTCCAGCGGCTCGGTGTCTGGCGAGGGGTCCGGCGGCACGGTCAACATCCGTGCCGGGAACTTGACCGGCAACGGGCTGATCACGGCCAATGGCGGCACCACCGGTGGCGGCAACCACATCGGGGGGGGCGGCGGACGGATCGCCATCCGTTACAGCGGTACCTTGAGCCTGCCGCAGTCCAGTATCCAGAGTCGCGGCGGGGACGGCTACTATGGCGACGGCGGTCATGGGACGATCTACTTGCAGCGGGCGGGTCAGACCTACGGCGACCTGACCATCGACGGATCAGGGTTCACCCAGCCAGCGGATACGGTGACCATCCCGGGCGGCCTGACCTTCGACAATATCCTGTTGCGCAACGGTGCCCGGGTGGTGGCCGATGCGGGATTGCACGTGCTCGGAACCCTGTCGATCGGCGCCAATTCCACCCTGACCCACAGCGGCGGTCTTGAGGCCGGTCTGCAGATCGAGGCCGCGCGGGTCGTCGTGGAATCCGGTGGTGCCATCGATGTGACGGGGCGTGGGTACCTTGGGGGTAACAAGTCAGGGCTTGGCGAGACTGCCCACACCCTGGGCTTCGCGGCCGGCGCTCAGCATGGCCACGGCGGCAGTCACGGCGGGCTCGGTGCCTCTTACAGCGGTGCGAGCGGGGACGCAAGTCCGGTCTACGGCGATCCCGCGCGGCCGAACCGGCTCGGCGGCGGCGGCGGCGCCTGGAGCGGGGCCGGCGGTGACGGCGGCGGCTATGTCCGCATCCAGGCCAGCGAATCGGTCGTCGTCGAGGGGGCTATCCGCGCTGACGGCAGTCTCTCCAGCGGGAGCATCTCGGGCGAGGGTGCCGGCGGTTCGATATGGATCACCACCGCGCACCTGGCCGGTGCCGGCAGCATCTCCGCCAACGGCGGCACCACCGGCGGCTACAACCATACCGGCGGCGGCGGTGGACGGGTGGCCATCGACGCGGACGCGGTGGACGGCAGCGACGCCTTCGCCGGTCTGCGGGCGATCAGCGCCTGGCGCGGGCGAGGCTACTACGACAGCATCCGCGGCGGCGCCGGGACCGTCTATCTGAAGATCGGCGGTGTGGAGGAGTTGATTATCGACGACAACGACACGAGCGTCAGTTCTCCGACGGGCACCCCGCTGTCGCTGATGGGACCGGGTGTGACGGCTGCGGTGACGGCCGATAGCCTGACGACCGATGGTGTGATACCCCTGCTGACCAACGCCTTGGTGGGCCTGCGGATCAATCCGGACTTCGAGCAGGGGGAGTCCTTCACTATCCTCGCCAACACGGGGACCGAGATCGTGGTGGAGACCCCCAACGAGCATGGAGTGGACTTCATGGATGTCGCGGCTGTGGGCAAGGGCTATATCGGCGACTATCGCTACACCAATCTGACGCTACGCGGGGCCGGTCATCTGGATCTCGGGGATCGGCTGACGATCACCGATACCCTGCGCATCACCGAGCATGGGTTGATGACGCATCCGGAGACCACGACCACCTATGCGCCAATGCTCGATATCGAGGCTGGGCGGCTGGAGATCGACACCACCGGACGGATCGACGTCACCGGCCGCGGGTACCTTGGGGGCAACAAGGGGGGGCTGGGCGAGACCGCGTATACCCTGGACTTCGCTCCCGGCGCCCAGCGGGGTAACGGCGGGAGCTACGGCGGCATCGGTGGCCATTACAGCGGGGCCAGTGGGGCAACCAACCTCGTCTATGGCAGCGCAACCGACCCCGCGGACCTGGGCAGCGGCGGTGGCGCCTGGGGCGGGACGGGCGGCGACGGCGGCGGCCGGGTCTTCATCACCGCCGGAGTCATGGAGAACGACGGGGCGATCCGCGCCGATGGCAGTCTCTCCACCGGCTCGGTCTCAGGCGAAGGGTCCGGCGGCACGGTCAATATCCGTACCGGCGACCTGACCGGCAGCGGGCTGATCACGGCCAGCGGCGGCACCACCGGGGGCGGCAATCACGTCGGCGGCGGCGGCGGGCGCATCGGCATCCGCTACAGCGGCATCTTGAGCCTGCCGGGGGGCAATATCCAGACCCATGGTGGTGACGGTTATTATGGTGACGGCACGGTGGGTACGATCCATCTCGAGGCGGTCGCACCTTGATCTCGCGTCCAGTCGCCGGAGACGCACGAGGCTGTCTCCCCGTCCACAACCGAGCGGTCGTTTTGGGTATTGGTCGATGACTTGGTTGCGCGGGCCGCGGACCTCTCCGGTCAGAGAGGTCTCAGGAAGTACTAAGGTCGGCAACCAGAAGTCAAGCGGCCCATTCTCCACCGATCACCACCGCAGCCCGAGCACCAGATCCATGACGTTGGTCCCGGTCGGCCCCGTGTGGATCAGGTCCCCGGCGGCGGCGAGCAGGCGGCCGCTGTCGGCGCGGCGCAGACAGTCGGTCGCCTCGTATCCATCCAGCGCCGCCCGCGCGAGGGTCCCGCCGTCCACCAGGGCTCCGGCGTCGGCATCGGCCCCCGCGCCGTCGCTGCCATCGGTACCGGCGGCGAGCAGGAGGCAGTCCGGGCGGCCCGCAAGCTCGCGGGCGGCGGCCAGGGCCAGGTGTTGATTGCGCCCGCCCCGTCCCGGCCGCGCGGGCAGGCGGACCGTGGTCTCGCCGCCCCAGACCTGGAGCCCGGGGGGGCCATCGCGGACCTGGCGGGCCAGCTCCCGCCCCCGCTCGGCCGCGTCCCCGGCGAGGAACTCCGGGTGGACGCGGACCGGGAGTCCGGCCGTGCGGGCCACGTCCGCCGCGGCGGCCTTGGCCAGGGCCAGCGTCGCGACCAGTTCGATGGCTGGGCCGGGGCGCGTCGGTGCCGCGCGCCCCAGGAGTCCGCGGTCTACCCAGGCCCGCACCCAGGGTGGCAGCTCGAGCGCCGCGAGCGCCGCCGCCAGGCCGGGCGCCGGGACCAGGAGCCCGGAGCCGATCACCGCCGGGTCATCGCCGGGCACGTCGGAGATCGCCAGCACCCGCAGGGGCCGCTGCGGCAGGGCCGCCAGGAGTCCGCCGCCCTTGACGCGGGAGAGGGCCGTGCGCACCCGGTTCATGGGGCCGATCGGCAAGCCGCTGCCCAAGAGCCAGCCATTGAGCCGCGCCAACTGCGCGAGATCCAGCCCGGCAACCGGGACCTCCACCAGACTGGAGGCCCCCCCGGAGATCAGGAACAGCAGCGTCGCGTCGGGCGGGGTGCGGGCCAGCGCGGCGAGCAGTGCCGCCCCGGCCTGGATGCTGGCGGCCGTGGGCAACGGATGGCCGCCGGTCAAGACCTCGATACCGCGGGCGGCGAAGGGCCGGGGGTCCGGCGGCGGGGCCTTGTCGATCACCAGTCCACCGAGCAGTTGCGACCCCAGGCAATCCAGGGCGCCCAGGGTCATGGCGGCGGCGGCCTTACCGATGGCGATCAGCCACCAGGGCGCCGCTGGCGCAGCGGCCCCCAGGGCGCGCCGCACCGCCGCCCGTCCGTCCACCGCCTGGAGGGCCGCGGCGAAGACCGACTCCACGCGGCGGCGCGCCTGCCGTGTGCGCTCGGGGTCTGGCTGCGCGACCGCTGGAGCGGGGCCGAACGGGTTGGTCGGGATCATCCTCTGGTTCCTAAAATATCCGCCAAGTTGTTGGTAAATAACTTGCACATGTGAGGAAGGGCGGTACGCCAAAGGCTGACACCATGGCGCCTGCAGCGACCGGACGTTCCCACGGACCGGGCGTCGTCGTCGTGATCGTGATCGGATTGTTCGATTACGACAACGACAATGTACCCGGGATCTCGGTCGCTACATCAGTTCTGATCGCACCCCCGATTGACGATCAGCAATGCAAGAGACGCCCGACGCTGCTTTAATATAAAGAATTGGATCTTTGTCGCCAAGAACCCAGGCCGATCAACCCGCAGCCAGTCTGAAGTGAGCAAGCCACCCATGAAACTCTGCCCCAAGTGTAATCACTCGCCCCTGCCCTTCCTCATGGTGTTCGTGGTCGCGTCCGTCAGTGCCTTCGTGACCTGGCTCACCGTCGGACTCTCGATCACGCAGACCACGCCCCGGGCGGCGGCCAGCGCCCTGGCCTTCGTGGTCGTGGGGTGGGCCCTGCTGCACTATGTGCTCAGCTGTCTGCGGCGGCATTGTCGGCATGACGAGCGCTCGGCGGCGCGGCGCGCGGTCCTCGGTCTGCCTGGTCAGCCGGGCGACGACCGACCGGCATCACGCCTCGGTGCCGTTGGCGCCGCCGCGGAGATCTGACAGCCGCCGCGGACTCAAACCGCCGCGCCGCCACTGCCGGCCGCCGCCCCCGCGTGTGTCACCCGGTCACGCAGATAGACCGGGCGGGCCAGTTCCGCCGGGACCAGTTGCCCGGCCCGCGCCTGCGCCGCGGCGAGCAGGGCGATGTCCCGCGCCTCACAGACCGCGTCGCTCGCGACCTGCGCGAGCCCCGCGCCCAGGCGCCGCGTGAGTAGCTCGCAATAGCGCGCCCACCCGGGCCCGACCCCGCACCAGCCCTCCCCTGCGGGTACCGGGACCGCCCCCGGCGCAGACACCGATTCAGCGCCGCAGGCCGCCGCCAGACCATCGGCCCCGACCTCGTAGGCGCCCCAGTAGACCTCCCCCATGCGCGCGTCCAGGGCCGCCAGCAGGCGCCGCCGTCCGCTGCGCCGGAACTCGCCCTGCGCCAGGGCGGCCAGGGTGGAGACCGGGACCGTCGGCCGCCCCGCACCGAAGGCCGCCCCCTGGGCCACCGCCACCGCGATCCGCACGCCGGTGAAGGACCCGGGACCGCGCCCGAAGGCGATCGCATCCAGGGCCTCAAGGCCGATCCCGGCACCGTCGAGCAGCGACTGCATCATGGGTAGGATCAGGGCCCCGTGCCGACGCGCGGCCAGTTCCAGGCAGTGCCGGCTGGCACCATCCAGATAGAGGGCGGCCGAGCAGGCCTCCCCGGAGGTGTCCAGCGCCAGCAGTTTCATTCGAGCACACCCCCGTGGAACTGGAAATTCAAGCTCTCCTCGGGGAACTGGATGAAGTTGCCCTGGAGGTAGTCCACCCCGCTGGACCAGAGGCGCCCGATCGTCTCCGGGTCCTCGATCCCCGCCGCGATGACACGGGCGTGCCGCCGGTGCAGGGCCTCGACCAAGGACTTGAACTCTGCGCCCCGCGCCCGGCCGATCAGCTCCCGCGCCAGCTTGGCCGTGCCGATCGGACGGCGGGCGATCAGGCCGAGCAGGTCCTCCCGGTCGGTGACACCGGCCAGACAGACCTCGATCCCCAGTCGACCCAGCTCCGGAAACAGGACCCGTGCCTGGTCCTCGGCGGCGAGGACCTCCTGGGCGTTGAATTCCAGCACCGGCCGCTGGCGGATCAGGTCCAGTCGCAGGACCTCGGCCCTCACCCAGTCGATCCAGTCGGGCTCGGCCAGACTGGCGCCCGACTGGAAGATGACCAGCAGGGTCGGGCGGCCGGCATCGCGTTCCTGGCGCAAGGTCTCCAGCGCCCGCCGCAGGACCCAGCGGTCGAGTGCCGGGAGCAGTCCGTGGCGGGCGGCCACCGGCAGGAAGGCCGCGGGCGGCAGGATCTCGCCTTCGGGCGTGCGCAGCCGCAGCAGCACCTCGTAGCGTTCACGATGGGACTTGCGCAGCGACAGGATGGGCTGGTAGACCAACTGAAAGCCTGACCCGTCCAGGGCGTCCCGCACCAGGCGCAGGGGCCGGTCGTCGCCGGTGTCGTCGCCGGGCGGCGCCGGGGGGTCCGGGTCCCGCCGCCGCAGCACGCGATCACCGCCGGCCCGGTAGGCGTCTTCGGCAGCGGCCCAGGCGCGCGAGATCAGGCTGAGGGCATTGTCCGCCGGGGGCTCGAAGGAGCCGATTCCGATGCTCAAGGTGATGCGGCCAAGACCGGGCGGCAGGACCAGGGTCGCCGCACCCGCGCGGATGGCCGCGACCAGGTCAGTGATCTGCGGTTCGGATGGGCAGTGCACCCAGGCACAGACGCCGTCGTCGTACCGACAGACGCCGCGTTGGGCCGCGCCCGCGCAGCGGCGGACCAGGTCGATGATCAGTGGATGGACCGCGTCGAGCCCGGCGGCCTCCAGTCGCCCGCGTGCCGGGGCGTCGTCGACCCGGATGAACAGGACCGCCTGCGCCTGCGCGGGCGTGGCGCGGTCGAGGATGGCGCCGTCCAGGCGCTTGATCAACTGGGTGCGGCTGAGCACCGGGGCACCTTCCCCGGCGGTGCCGGGCGCCGGGCCAGGGGCGGCCGCGCGCTGGGCGAGACGCTCGAAGACCGCCGTCAACAGCCGCTCGCCCACCGCCGGGCGCGCCAGATACTCGTCCCCGCCCAGGCGCAGCACCTCCCCCTGATGGTCCGCACCGGGCTGCGCGGAGAGGAAGATGATCGGCACCTCACCGAGCGACGCGTGGCGGCGAATCGCGGCCGTCAGTGCCCGGACGGCATCCTGGGGCAGATTGAGATCCAGGACGATGAGGTCCGCGGGCGTCTGTTCCAGCACCGCCATCGCCCGCTGCGGGTCCGCCACCCGCTCCACCAGCAGGCCGGCGGCACTCAAGGCGGCAACGATCTCGGCGCCTTCCGCGGGCGCCGCATCCACCACCAGGACGCGCCGCGCGCGGGCGCTCTCCTGCGCCAGCGCGTCGCTGACCCGGGCCCAGATGCACGCCGCGTCGAACGGGGCCTGGAAGGTCGCGAACGCCGCCGGACTGGTCGCGCGGCCGGATGCGGCGGCCGCCCCGGGCGACTGCGGGTGGGCCGCCAGACGGATCAACTGCGGACAGGTACCCGCGGCCTCCTCCAGCCGCTCCAGAATGGCCGCAATCGAACGCCCCGGCGGGAGCGCGTCGGTCTGTAGGATCAGGACCCGCGGCTTGCGGATGGCCGCCGCGTACATCAGGCCAGCCACGGTTTGGACACTCGTCAGAGCGAGCGCGTGCGCGGCGGCGCAGGTCTGCAGCGCCGCGCGCAGGGGCGCGTCGCAACCAAAGAAAAAGACCGTCGCATCTGGGGGGTGGCTGTCTTCGGGCATCGTGGTCCTTCCGTGTTGCCGGCCGCGCCTCGCACTGGGGCGCGGCCCGCCGGGTCAATAACCAGACATCAGGGTGATCAGGCCCGGTTATGATAAAGTCAGCGTCGGCGCTAAGCCAGCAGCCGGCGCCGCGGCCCTGATGCCGGGCGCTCGGCCCCCGGGCCATGGGTTGAAAATCCGGGCGCCGGCGGCGGGTCCGCGCCATAATGACCCGCCACCAGGACCCCACCGGAGGACCCCCGATGAAATTCGCCGCCCGACGCCACGCCGCACTCGCCGCGCTCCTGATCCTCGCGTCCGCCGCGCGCGCCGACGAGGTGACCGACCAACTCGCCGCCGCCCGCGCGGCCTACGACGCCGGCGACCTGCGCAACGCCGTCAATAGCCTCAATTTCGTGATCGCCAAGATCCGCGAGCAGGAGACGGCGCGCCTGCTGACCTTGCTGCCGGCGCCCCTGGCCGGTTGGCAGGCCGATCCCGCCCAGTCCGAGACGCCCGGCATTGCCAGCATGATTACCGGCACCAACCTGACCCGGCGCTACTTCCGCCCGGAGGGCGGGGAGGTCAAACTCACCGTGACGGCGGACTCCCCCCTGCTGCCCATGCTGACCATGTTCCTGGCCTCGCCTTTCATGATGCAGGCCGATCCCGGTTCCAAGCCCTACGCCTTCAAGGGCCAGCAGGGCCTCATCAAGCACGACCCGCAGTCCAGCGACTATGAGGTGACACTCATGATCGGCAACCGCATCCTGATCCAGGGCAAGGGCAGTGGCCTGCCTGACGGCACGGCGGTGCAGCAGTATGTCGAGTCAGTGGATATCAGCGCGCTCCAGAAGGCCTTCGGCGGGTAAATCGGGGCTTGCGCTTCCTGAGAAATCCTGTCAGTCCTGTCTATTTCCCACGATCTAGGCCCGCTCCACCGGAAACGCCAGGACGGCATCGATCTCGCGGACCCCCAGCGCCGCCATCAGCAGCCGGTCCAGGCCCAGGGCGACGCCGGCGCTCTCCGGGAGCCCTGCGGCCAGGGCGGCAAGGAACGACCGGTCGAGCGGCGGGCGCTCGCGACCCTGGCGGCGGCGGGTCTCCAGATCCGCGTGCAGGCGTGCCGACTGCGCGGCGGCATCGGTCAACTCCTGGAAGCCGTTGGCCAGTTCGACCCCCTCGAGATAGACCTCGAAACGCTCCGCCACCGGCACCTGGTCCCGGCGCAGGCGGGCCAGCGCCGCCTGACTGGGTGGATAGTCACAGAGAAAGGTCAGCCGCCCGGCGCCCAGGCCGGGTTCCAGGCAGTGGGTCAGCAGCAGATCGAGCCAGCCGTCCTGGTCCAACGCCAGGGACGCGGCACCACCGATCCCGGCCGCCGCGGCGCAGTCCGCGAGCCGCGGCAGGTCCGTCGCCCAGGGATCGAGACCCAGCCGCTCGCGAAAGAGCCCGCGGTAGGTCAGGCGCTCACAGGGCAGGTCGGGACGCCCCAGCACCAGCCGCACCAGGACGGCCACCTCGTCCATCAGGTCCCGGTAACCCCAGCCAGGCCGGTACCACTCCAGCAGGCTGAACTCCGGGTGGTGGATGCGGCCCCGCTCGCCGTCGCGAAAGACCTTGCAGATCTGATAGATGGGACCGCTCCCCGCGGCCAGCAGGCGCTTCATGGGGAACTCGGGGGAGGTCTGCAGATACAGCGGCAGACCCCGGGCGTAGCCCGGGCCGTGCCAGCGGGTGTGCAGGCTGTCCAGGGCCGGATCGGACCCGGCGCAACGCGAGGCGATGGGCGTTTCCACCTCCAGGACCCCGGCGTCCGCGAAATAGCCGCGGATGCACGCCAGCATGGCGGCCCGCGCCCGGATCGCCGCCAGTGCGGCAGTCGGCGGCCAGTCGCTCGCCTCAGGTACGTCGGCCGGCGTCACGTGTTATTTCTCAAGGTTCGAGCAGGCGGGAGGAACATGGACAGGATTAACAGGATTTCTCAGGATTCACAGGATTAGGACGAACGGACACACTCATTTCTTGTCCTGTTAATCCTGCAAAATCCTGTCTGATTTCCCGCCCCCAGGACGCCGCCGCAGGGGCGCATCGGCGGCGTCTATTCCTTGGCGCGCGAGACGTATTCGCCGGTGCGGGTGTCGACCCGGATCAGTTCGCCGCCCTGCACGAACAAGGGGACGCGCACCACCGCACCGGTCTCCAGGGTCGCCGGCTTGCCGCCGCCGCCGGAGGTGTCGCCCTTGAGGCCGGGATCGGTCTCGGTAATCAGCAGGACCACGAAGTTCGGCGGCTCCACCGCCAGCGGCACGCCGTTCCACAGGGTCACCTTGCACATGTCCTGGTCCTTGATCCACTTGGCCGCCTCCCCGACCACCGTGGCGTCGGCAGTCATCTGCTCGAAACTGGCCGGGTCCATGAAGTGCCACCACTCGCCGTCGTTGTAGAGATACTGCATATCGGTATCATGGACATCGGCGCCCTCGACCGTGTCGCCGGATTTGAAGGTTTTCTCCACGGTCCGCCCGGTCTTGAGGTTGCGTACCCGCACCCGGTTGAAGGCCTGTCCCTTGCCGGGCTTGACGAATTCGTTCTCGACGATGTTGTACGGGTCCCCGTCCAGTATGATCTTGAGCCCACTCTTGAACTCATTGGTGCTGTAGTTCGCCATGTCGTCCTCGTTACCGGTGAAAAATGAGCCAGCAATGGTAGCGCGAAGCAGTGCCCACTGTCAGATCGAGGCCGCGGCGAGCGACGCCTGGCGGCGCGAGCTTGGTCAGGCCTTCACCCGGGTCGACCCGCTGCTTGAGTTCCTGGGCCTGCGCCGCGACCAGATCCCCACCCTCGACCCGGACCCGGGCCCCTTCCGGCTGCTGGTGCCGCGCGGCTTCGCCGCCCTCATGCGCGCGGGTGGGCCCACTGACCCGCTGCTGCGCCAGGTGCTGCCGCTTGTCGCCGAGCGGGTCCTGACCGCCGGGTTTCGGTGCGACCCGGTGGGCGACGGGCTGGCCGCCCAGGCCCCGGGGCTGCTGCGCAAATACGCGGGGCGCGCCCTGCTGATGGCCCATGGCGCCTGCGCGGTCCACTGCCGCTATTGCTTCCGCCGCCATTTCCCCTACGGCGACTTGGGGGCCTACGCCCCCCGGATCGGGGTCGCGCTCGCGCAGATCCAGGCCGATACTACGCTGCACGAGGTGATCCTGAGCGGTGGGGACCCCTTGCTGCTCGCTGATGGCGCCTTGGAGGACCTGCTCGGGCGGCTCGCCGCCATCCCCCATGTGCGCCGCCTGCGACTGCACAGCCGGTTGCCGCTGGTGCTGCCGTCGCGCATCACGGCGCGACTGTGCGCCCTGTTGCGCACCGTGACGCCCCGCCCGGTACTGGTCATCCACGCCAATCATGCCCGGGAGCTCGGTGCCGCGGCCCAGGCGGGGTTGGCGGCCCTGGGGGCGGTGGGCGTCACGCGACTGAACCAGAGCGTCCTGCTGCGCGGGGTGAACGACGACGCGACGACCCTCGCCGCGCTCAGTGAGCGGCTGTTCGACTGCGGTGTGCTGCCCTATTACCTGCACCAGCTGGACCCGGTGCAGGGGGCGGCCCACTTCGCGGTGTCGGACGGCGCGGCCCGGGGGCTGATGGCGGCGTTGCGCGCACGCCTGCCGGGCTATCTGGTACCGCGCCTGGTGCGCGAGACGGCGGCCGCGCCTTGCAAGGAGCCGCTGGGTTGAGCATTGCGGAGCAGGCCGGGGGCACCGGTTTCGCCGTGGTGCGGTGCCGGGCCTTGAACCCGGCGTCCACGATCAGGTCTCGACTCGTCTCGAAGGCTTGCTCGCGGTCTGGCAGCGGCGCGTCCAAACGCCTAAATTAGCCCAATAATCCCGCTCTGAAGCCTGACTGATCGGCAGTGAGGCACCGCACAGGTGCCCGGCGCGCCCAGGGTATTCCCGGGCAACGAGTAGTTCCCTCCCCACCCTGCTACGCAGATAATGGCCCTTGAATGAAACCGACCGATCCCCCGCGCATGCCCGACCAAGCCCCAACCGTCATCCTGCTGGTCATGACCTCCCTGGCCAGCGAGGCGGAACGCCTGATCACGTCCCTGCGCGACGGCGGACTGCCGGTGCGCGGCATGTATACCGCCCACGCCGACCGCATCGAGGAACTGGTGGAGCGGCGCGCCTGCGACCTGATCATCTGCTGCGCCTACGACCCGGCGGTGACCCTGGAGGCGGTGCTGCTGCGCCACCGGGAGTTGGAGGCCGACGTCCCGTTGATCGTCATCGTCGATGAGGCCGGCGCGCCGGCTGCCACGATCAGCGCCATGGCCGGCGGGGCGCGGGACGTCACCGCGCGCGACGATGCCGAACGGCTGCAGCTGGTGGTGGGACGGGAGTTGGCCGATCTGCGGGCACGCCGCCAGTTGCGGCGCCTCACCCAACGGCTGCGCCAGTGCGAACAGCGGGCGCGGGAACTGGTCGACGGCAGCGACGAGGCGGTGACCTTCATCCAAGAGGGCATGCACGTCCACGCCAACCCCGCCTATCTGAGCATGTTCCGTTTCCCCTCGCTGGACGACCTGCAAGCGGCCGCCTTTCTGGACCTGATCGAGCCCGAACAGCGCACACCGGTCCGTGACTTTCTGCGCGACCGCCAATCCGCGCAACCCCAGGGGCCCACCGAGTTGCCGGTGACCTATGTGCGGGCCGATGCCAGCCGCTTCCCGGGGACCCTGGCGGTCGCGCCGGCCGAGATCGACGGCGAGCCCTGCCTGCGGCTGATTGTGCGCGCCACGGACCGCACACCCCTGGCGCCGCCAGCCATGCCCGCCGCGGCCAGTCTGCCGAGCGCCGCCGCACTGATTGCCGCGATCGATGCCGCCGTGGGGGCCGCGCGCCGTGCCCCCCAGCCCTTCGCCGTCTTCTATGTCCGCATCCGCGCCGCCGCCAACCTGTTCCGGGATTTTGGTCTCACCCGCGGTCTGGCCGTCGTCGGTGCGCTGGCCGGTGCCCTGACCCGCCTGTGTGCCGGCGCGGGCCTGCTGGTGCGCATCAGCGACGACGGTTTTGCCCTCTTGGCCCCGGGGTTGGACGAGGCCAGCGCCGAGAGCCTGGCGGAACGCATCCGCACGCAGGTCCGGCTGGGTCCGGGGCCGGGCGGCAAGGCGCGGATCGAAGCCGATTGCGACGTCGGCTATGTCATCGTCGCCGGACCCTGTCCCAACTCATCCAACCTGCTCGACGAGGCCTATCGCGCCTGCCACGGCGGGGTGGCGGGCCAAACCAAGGCCGCGGTGCCCCAGCGACCGACCTCGCTCGCCGCCCGTGAGAAGCAGAGTGCCGAGGACAACGACAGCGCCGTGACCGCCAAGATCGAGTGGGCACTGGCGAATGATCGCTTCATGCTGGTCTACCAGCCGATCATCAGCCTGATGGGCGACAGCCAGGAAAACTACAGCGTCCTGGTGCGCATGATCGACGACGCCGAGAACCTGATCGAGGCCAAGGAGTTCATCGGCGCGGCGATCCGCAGCGGGCTGATCGAGCGCATCGACAAATGGGCGATCCGCCACGCCGTCAAGGCCATGAGCGAGCACCGCCAGGCCGGGCATCCATTGAATTTTTTCATTAATCTGGCCGAGGACAGTTTCCGTGACCCCGGTGTCATGATCTGGATCTGCGACTGTCTGCGCGAGTTCGATGTCCGCGGGAGTTGGCTCACCTTCGTGATTCAGGAAGAGCTGGTCGACGGCAACCTGGCGAGCCTGAGCCGGCTCGTCGAGAGCCTGAAAAAGATCAAGTGCCGGGTGGCGGTCAATCGCTTCGGTGCCACCGATCACCCCCAAATGCTGTTCCAGGGCCTGTCGCTCGACTTTGTATTGCTGCTGCCGGAGTTCGCCCAGGGTCTGGCCGATGACAAGGATAAGCAGCAACGCCTGCTGGCCTTGGCCAACCTGGCCCGGGAGTTCAATGTCAAGAGCGTCGTGACCGGGGTCGAAGACGCCCGCTCCATTACCATCCTGTGGACGGCCGGGGTGGACTATGTCCAGGGCAACTTCCTGCAGCGACCCTCGCCCACCCTGGAGATCGCCACCTAACTTGGCGCGGCCTGGCCCGTCGCGGAATATACCGTCAGGTTTTCAGTTTTCTGTTTTTCGTTTTTGGTTACGCGATGTCGCCCGGCATCTTACGAAAAACCAGAAGCCGAAAACTGAAAACCGTTCTGTCTATGCTTTGCGGATCAACTCGCCCGCACGGGAGCCCGAGCCATGCACGCACGCACGCAACCCCGCCCCAGTCTCTACGAACAGCTGCAAGCCCTGCCCGAAGGGATGACGGGGGAAATCCTCGACGGCCGGCTGCACGTCCACCCACGCCCGGTAAGCCCGCATATCCGGGCCGCGACGCGCCTTGACCGCATCCTGGCCCCCTATTTCGACGATGACGATGAGGACCCCGGGGGGTGGTGGATTTTCCCCGAGCCGGAACTGCACTTCATCCACGATACGGAGGTCGATGTTCCGGACCTGGCCGGCTGGCGACGGCAACGGATGCCCATCTGGCCGGAGGGGCACCGCTTCACCGTGGTCCCGGATTGGGTGTGCGAGGTCCTCTCCAAGTCCACTGCCAAGACCGACCGCGAAGTCAAGATGCCTATCTACGCGCACTTCGGCGTGGCCTACGCCTGGTTGATCGACCCGCGGGCGCGCACCTTGGAAGCCTACGCCCTCGCTGCCGGGGCGTGGCGGGAGATCGGCCGCTTTGCCGGTTCGGAGCGCGTGTCCGTGGCACCGTTTGAAGCGGCAGCGATCGATCTGGGCAAACTCTGGGCACCCGCGGGGGTCACCGGGCGGTAGGAATCGTCAGGGCGGTATCGACAGAGTCCCCGGGTCCGCCGCGCGGTCCGGCAGCATCGCCGGAGGCCGCGGCCCCGCCGCCAAGGCTGAAGCCTTGGACTCCAAGGCCGCGGAGGGTCCGCCGGGCGGACCCGCTGCCTTGCGGACGCGCCGCGGCGCGGACGCGCGAACCTTGGCCGGGCTCACGAAAGCGACCGAAATATCGCGACCGACGGCACCCATCCAAGGACTTGCGACCCCAATCACGGCCGCAAGTCCTGGATTAAGTATCCTTAATCACAGCGACTTGCCTTGCACGCCAGGACCGGACACCCGGTCGGCGGCGACCCCGAACCCAGGCGCGGACCCTGTGTGAAACCCCTATGAAAACATTACGCCACCTGCGCGGTGTCTCCCTGATCGAGCTGCTGACCACGGTCAGTGCGCTTGCCATTACCCTGACTCTGGGTGTGCCGAGCTTCACCAATCTCCAAACGACCATCCAACGCGGTCAGGCAAGTTCGGAGCTCGTCACATCCTTTGCCGTGGCCCGGAGCGAGGCGGCCCGTCGCGCGGTCCCGGTGACGATCTGCGCATCCTCGGATCGGCGCACCTGCGCCACCAGTCAGACGCCGGATTGGCGCGACGGCTGGATCGTCTTCACGGACGCCGACATGGACAAGCTCGTCGACAGCGGCACGGATATCCTGATCCACACGGTACATTTCGACCGTAGCGCCTTCCTCCTCACCCCGGAGTGCATCAGCCCCGGCTGCAAGATCGCCCAGGGGGTATCCTTCCAGAACAGCGGCTACCCGGATGAAGGCGACATCGGCCGCTTCCGTTACACCGACGACCGGGAATACCAACTCCTCACGCTGAGCTATGTCGGGCGGATCGAGATCACCGGCAGTGGTTCCGGCTTCGGGCCCTCATGAACACCGGTACCCGTGCGCCGCCCGGGCAGCGGACCGCCGGGCCCGCGTCGCGGCGCTGCCACGGCGGCTTCACGCTGGTCGAGGTGCTCATCACGACGGTCGTGACCATGATCGCGCTCACCGGTCTCGCGACGCTGCAGATGTTGGCCCTGCGCGCGGCCAACAGTTCCTTGCAACGCTCCCAAGCCACGGCCCTCGCCTACGAGATCATCGACCGGATGCGCCTGAACCGGGGTGCCAGTGGATTGACCGACACCGCCTTGGGCGGCGGCTATGACAACATGACTTTTTGCAATACGACCGCCCGCCGCGCCGACGACACCCAGACCTGCGGGGTCGGCACGCTGACCAGCCTCACCGGTACCGACAGCGTTGCCATCGACCTGCGCGCCTGGTGGACCTCGATCGATCATTCCGGACTGCCGAACTGGTATGCGGCGATCAGCCGTGCCAATCGGACCTTTACCGTATCGGTGCAATGGGACGACGGCCGCACGGAGGATAATGGAGACAATTTTGTTACCGACGGCACCTCCTGTCTCGGGGCGGCGATGCCGACGGCGATGCAGGAAGTCTGCGTATTAACGCAACTATGAACAGGCCCCCTACCACTGCCGTACCCGTCGGGCTGACCGCGCACCGTCGCGGTGCCCGTGTCGGTCGCGCGGCGGCGGGACTGGCCCTGGTCGAGATCATGATCGCACTCGCCCTGGGCCTCATGGTCATTGCGGCGCTGGGCCAACTCTACTCCGGCAGCCGGCAGTCCTATCGGCTGAGCGACGCCTTGGCACGGCTCGATGAAAACGGCCGTTTCGCCGTCGATTTTCTTGCCAACGACATCCGGATGGCCGGCTACCTCTCCTGCGGCGGTGAATCCGCACGCATCGGCAACAGCGTGAACCCCCCCGTGAACAGCGGCGACAATTGGATCTACGACACCCGCGGACTCGCGGGCTACGACGGCGGGGCCGGCTCCCCCCCGACGAGCTTCAACGACCGGGTCCCGGGTACGGACATCCTCATCGTACGGCGCGCCTCATTGGAAGTGGAGCGCCGAGTGATCTGGAACGACTCCACCGCCGGCACCATTAAACTCCAGGTCGATCACGGCTTCAAGGTCGGCGAGATCCTGGTCGTCTCCAATCCCAGTTGCACCCAGGCCTCGTTGTTCCAGGTGACCGGGACCCTGAATCTGGATCACCCCGAGCAGGCCGAGTCATTCGACGCCGTCAAATACGGACCGGCCGCCGGATTGGACCTCGGAAACTGCACCGGCGCCCTGTTCGGCACCTTTGATTGCAGCCAACAGGCCGTCGCCGAGACCGGGGTGTTTCGCCCCGGGTCGGTGCTCAGCCGCTACGCGGTTCACGCCTACTATGTGACCGCCGGGACCCTCGCGAAACCGCCCATCCTCGTGCGCAAACGCCTGACCCAGGCGAACGGCCAGGCCACGCTGATCACCGAAGAACTGATCCGCGACGTGGAGAATTTCCAGGTCCTCTATGGCCGCGATACGAGCGCCGATACCAACCACCGGGTGGACGACTATGTGAGTGCGAATCTCGTCACGGATTGGGCGCAGGTCGTGAGTATCCGGTTCGCCCTCCTCATGCGCTCGCGGGAGGCGAATGTCCGCTCCGAGACGGCGGGCCCCTCCTATGACCTGCTCGGCGCCACCGTGACGCCGACGGCCGATCGGCGCATCCGTCGCAGCTTCGGCGGCGTGGTCGCCTTGCGCAACTATCTGCCATGATCCACCTACAGCGCATTCGCTACGGCCGGGCGCACTGCGCACGGGGCGCGACCCTGCTGATCGGCATGATCCTGCTGCTGCTGATGAGCGCCGTTGCGCTGACCTCGCTCAAGGCGATCAAGACCGAGGAGCGCATGGCCGGCAACCTGCAGGATCGCTACCTGGCGTTTCAGGCCGCGGAGGCGGCCCTGCGCGAGGCCGAGGAACTGCTCAGCCAGCCCTCGCTGCCACCCTTCGGGGTGACCAACGGGCTCTATCGGTACGACCAGACCGGCATCCCCGCCGCCTTCGACTTTACGACCGGCAATGCGCGCGAATATCCCAGCGACCTGGGCCTCGTCGCCCGCCGACCGCTCTACATCGTCGAGCAGATGGAGCCCGGCGTCGAGCAAGGTGCGAGCCTGGTCGTCGGCACCCGTTATGGCGCGGACATGCGCGCCACCTATCGCATCACCGCCATTGGCTATGGGGGGGCGGCGGCCACCCGGGCGGTGCTTCAGAGTTCCTACCGGCGATGACCCGAACCCGCTCCCAGACCCTTAAGCGACGGGGCCCAAGGTCCCAATGAGGCACCGAGATGAAACAGCAAATCAGCTACTGCCTGTGGGCGGTCCTGGCCCTGGCGGGCGGCGCCCAGGCGGCCAGCGGCGACATTGCCCAGACGCCGCTCAGCGTGACCCAGACGATCCGGCCGATGGTGCTGTTCGCCCTGTCGAAAGACCACCAGCTCTTTCGCAAGGCCTATAACGACTACTCCGATCTGGACGGCGATGGAGCGATCGACACCACCTATAACAACGGCTACGGCTATTACGGCTACTTCGATCCCGACAAGTGCTATACCTACAACGCCGGCGGCTACTTCGAACCCACTGCGGCCGCCACCAGCCATCAATGCAGCGACGCCTGGAGCGGCAACTTGCTCAATTGGGCGGCAATGACGCGCATCGACGTGCTGCGCCGGGTACTCTACGGGGGTTACCGCTCCACCGACTACCCGGATGCCACCCACACGGGTACCCAGACCATCCTGGAGCGGACGCTGCTGCCCACGGACGCGCACGCCTTCGCCAAGGTCTTCGCCCCCGTCGGCGGTGCACCCGCGATGACACTCTATACGCCCGCGGCCTACGCCGCGCAGAGCGAGATCACCTTTTGCAACGTCACCTACCCGAATACCATCGTCGAGAGCCAGGCGATCAGCACCACCACCTATCCGCCGCTGATCCGCGTCGCCAGCGGCCGCTATCCGATGTGGGCGAACGGTGAGGTGGTGGAATGCCCCTGGAGCGATGTCTACAACAACGGTACGGCGCCGGCGAGCACCGGCAACGCCGAGTTTATCGCCCGCGTCGCGGTCTGCGTACCGAACCTGCTGGAGGACAATTGCCGTGAATACACGCAGGAACTGGACTCCGGCGATGTGGTCCGCAACAAGCCCGGCGGCCTGATCCAGAAGTACGGGGAGAATGGCTCACTGCGCTTCGGGCTCATCAGCGGCAGTTATACGAAGAACAAATCGGGGGGCGTACTGCGGCGCAAGATCGGCCTGATCGCGGGCAATACGACGGCCAATGCCGCGCTCAACGAGATCGATCTGAGCACCGGCGTCTTTACCAACAATGCCGGTATCATCAAGACGATCAATGCGTTGCGCATCAACAAGTACAACTTCAGGGATAGCGCCACCGCCCAGGCTTCCTCCAAGTATGTGGACGGCTGCAGCTCGCCGGGCATCCTCTCATTCACCAACGGGTCCTGTACCAACTGGGGTAATCCCACCGCCGAGATCTACGCCGAGGCCCTGCGTTATTTTGCCGGCAAGGCGGCCGCGACCGCCGCCTATAGCGCCGATGACCACACCGCCTCCGGCCCCTTCAGCGCCCTGACGCCGGTCACCTGGGCCGCCGCGGACGACCCCATGCCGGAGACCGACTGGTGCGCCAAGTGCAATATCATCCTGCTGTCCACCGGCGTGAATTCATTCGACCGCGACGAGCTCCCGAGCGACCTCGCCGGGCTCGACATCACCACGCAGACGAACCTGATCGGCACCCAGGAGGGCGTCGCGGGCAATCTCATCGTGGGGAGCATGGTCGGCAACACCACCACCGCGGACGGCAAATGCACCACCAAGACCCTCGGCAGCGGACTGGACAATGCCCTGGGCGTCTGCCCGGAGGGGCCGACCATCCAAGGCAGTTTCCGCCTGGCGGGGCTCACCCATTACGCCCACACCACCGGCCTGCGACGGGTGAAGGACCATCTGCAGACGATCAACACCCAGACCGTCGCCCTGGCCCGCGACCTGCCGCGCTTCCAGATCAAGGTCGGCGGCAACACGGTCATCCTGCTGCCCCACATGGAGGCCAATACGAGCAGCAGTGCGCTCCAGAGCACCACCGGGTGGCGCGCCTCGACCCTGCAGGACCTGGTGGTGGAGAACCTGATCAAGGACGCGGATGGCAAGCTGATCGGGGGCAGCCTGTTGGTGATGTGGGAGGACTCGACCTGGGGCAACGACTACGACATGGATGGTATCGAACGCATCAGGTTCTGCGTCGGCAGCGCCGCCTGTAATCAGTCGTGCGGCCCCTGTATCGCCTGCACCAACGCTTACACCACCTGTACTACCGCGTATAACAGCTGTATCGCCGCCTACAACGCCTGCACCACCGCGTATAACACCTGTACCAACAGCAGCGCCTGCACCACCTGCAAGACCACCTGTGCCACCTGCTCCGGCACCTGCGATACGAACTACAGCGCCTGTACCGGCCTTTGCCCGACAAGCGACCCCGCAAAGACCACTTGCAGGAACCTCTGTAACGCGACCCGCACGAGTTGCAAGGCGGCCTGTCCGACGAACTGTACGACCGCCTGTGCCGCCGCGTGCCCCTGTACGTCCTGCGCGAACACCTGCGCGACCCAATACCCGTGCGTGGCGTGCACGGCGGCCCAATGCCCGAGCGAGTGCGCCCAGAGCGTCGGTGATAACGACCTGCAGATTACGACTTCGGTGCAGCAGGCCCAAGCCGGGCACGCACTGCTGTTCGGCTACACGGTGGCCGGGACTGTCAGCGGCACCACCCCGACCAACAGCGGCTGCGATGGCGTCTACCACGGCGATGGCGTCTATCGTGAAGTAGTGCGTGTCGGCGGTAGGAACTTCAGCATGCTGACCACCCCGCCCACGACCCCAACCAACAAGCCAGCCGACTGCACGCGCAAGTTCGCCGCCGGCACCTCTCCCGCCCGGCTCCCGGAGTCACCGCTCTGGTATGCCGCCAAGTACGGCGGCTTCACCAATATCGACGGCAACACGCTGCCGGATAAGCCCACGGAATGGGATGCCAATGACGACGGCGTTCCGGACCGCTTCTTCTATGCCGACAACCCGGCCATGCTGGGGACCTCGCTGGAGCGGTTTCTGGAGGTCATCGCCACCATCTCATCATCGGCCTCGGTGGTCGCCAACTCCATCACGCTCAACGAGGACACGCGCATCTTCCAGGGCCGCTACGATAGCTCCGACTGGTCCGGCGATCTGGTGTCCTTCCCCGTCAACCAGCTCGACGGTTCACTCTCCACCCTCATCTGGAGCGGGCGCACCCGGATCGACAGCCAGTCGGCGGGTAACGCGCGCCGCATCATCACCAGCAACGAGGACCGACTCGCCGTCATGGGCGGCCCCGGTGTTCCCTTCCGGTGGGGCAACGAGCAGAGCGACGACAGCGACGGGATCGCGAGCGTGCAGAAGGACAACCTGCGCCTGCAGCCCTGCTGGGGCGCGAGCTGCGCCATGGACGACGCGGCCAAGGGTGAGGCCCGCCTCGACTACCTGCGCGGTAGTCGTGCGGCCGAGACCGCCCAGGTGGGCGGAACCCTGCGGACCCGTATCCATATGATGGGGGACGTGGTGAACTCCGATCCGGTCTATGTCGGTGCCCCCCTGGCGCTCTACCCGGACAGTCTGCAAACCCTGCCTTACCGGACCTTCGCCGCCGCCAACGCGGCCCGCCAGCCCATGGTCTATGTCGGCGCCAATGACGGGATGCTGCACGGCTTCAATGCGGACACCGGGACCGAGGTGTTCGCCTATGTCCCGCGCGCCGTCTATCCGCAGCTCTCGGCCGTCACCGCCGTCGACTATCGCGACCACCACCAGTCGTTCGTCGACAACGGGGCGGTCGCCGGGGATGCCTACCTCAACTCCTACCTGGGCGGGGCCGATGCCTGGCGCACCCTGCTGATCGGCAGTCTGGGGGCCGGCGGCCGCGGCGTCTTCGCCATCGACGTCACCGATCCCGCCGACTTCCTGACCAGTGAGGCGAGCGCGGCGACGCGGGTGCTCTGGGACATCGTCGGCGGGGACACCGACTTCGCCGATCTGGGCTACAGCTATAGTCGACCGGTGGCCGTGCGGATGCCCGACACGGTCCTCAGCGGCTCCTGGACCGTCGTCTTCGGCAACGGTTACAAGAGCCCGGATGGAAATGCGGTGCTCTACGTGGTGGACGCCAAGACCGGGACCCTCCTGTCGAGCGTGGTCGCCGATGCCGGTCCGGGCAACGGGCTGTCCAGCGTCGCCCCGGTGGACTATGACGGGGACGGGCGCGTGGACTACCTCTATGCGGGTGACCTCAAGGGCAATTTGTGGCGCTTCGAGCCCTCGGCGGGGTCTGGTATGCAGGTCTCCTTCGCCGGTGTGCCCCTCTTCAACGACTTGACCGGGCTCTCCGGCACCACGAGCCCGATCACGGTCCGCCCGGAGGTCATGCGCCACCCCACGCGCGGCGTCGTCGTCCTGTTCGGCAGCGGTGCCTATTTTCGCGAAGGCGACCGGATTCCCAACACGGCGGCCATCAACGCCTTTTACGGGATCTGGGACCGCTTCGACGGGACCTCCGCAATCGCCCGCGAGCACCTGTTGAAACAGCAGATCCTCGCCAAGACGGTCAGCGGCGCCTTCGATGTGCGTGTGACTACCGACAATCCGATCACTTGGCGCCTGGACAGCGGCAAGCCGACAGACTCCCCGCCAAGCACCCACCTGGGTTGGTACCTGGAACTTCGCCAGCCCCTGGACGGCACCCCGGAAGGGGAGCTGCAGGTAACGGACCCGCAGTTGCGCGGCGGACGGGTCATCTTCACCTCGCTGATCCCCTCGGACCCCGGCACCGCCCTGTGTGACTTCGGCGGCGACGGTTGGCTGATGGAGTTGAATGCCATGAACGGCGGGCGCCGACCCGAGGTGATCTTCGACCTCAACGCCGACACCGTCTTCAATCTGGCCGACATGGTGAGCGTTCAGGTCAACGGGGTCGCGGCCATGCTCGCCCCTTCCGGCAAGAAATCGACGGTCGGCATCATCCAGGAACCCGCCATCATCGGCGCCGGAACCAAGGAGTACAAGTTCGCCAGCGGCGCGCGGGAGGCGGCCATCGAGATCACGGTCGAAAACCCCGGTGACCTGGCCGGCGGCCGCCGCTCCTGGCTGCAACTGCACTGAAATATTATGGACCTTCCAGGGGATTGCCCAATGCACCGCACCCGCAACCGCGCCTTCACCTTGATCGAGATCCTGGTCGTCATCGCGGTGTTGACCATCCTGGTCCTGGTGTCCTATCCCTCCTACCAAGGCCAGATCCTCAAGATCCGCCGCAGCGATGCCAAGAAGTCGCTGCTGGCGGTCGCCCATCAGTTGGAACGCTGCTACACCGCCTATCACCGCTACAACCACCTCGATTGCGCCAGCCGCCTCGATTGTTATAAGACCGAAGGCCAATCGCTGGTGCCCGAGGGCCTCACCATCGCGGCACCCTCCTGTGCGGATCACTACCAGATCACGAGCATCGACCCCGCGGCCGGGGGCGGCGAGACGCTGGCCAGCGATGGGGAATCCTACACCCTCTTCGCCATCCCTCTGGGACACCAGGCACAGGACAGCCGCTGCGCCCTCTTCCGATACACCAGCAGCGGCGCCCGCACGGCCACCACCGCCGCGGGCGAGGACGCGACGGCCGACTGCTGGTAGGGTCCGCTGTGCGGACCAGCACCCGCGCGTTTAGCCCCCAGGGTCCGCGCTGTGCAGACCAGCACCCGTGCCGTCAGCGACGCCGCCGGGGGGTATGATCGAGGTCGCAAGCGCCCCCGCGCAGATGCAGCCTTGTCACCTCCGCCCGCGCCGTGTCTAATCGGGCCTTGAGACACGCCGAGAGCCCCGCCCATGTCCGCTACCAACCTCGCCGCCGCCCTGGCCCGCCCCGGGCTCATCGACGACTACCTGCCGCTCACCGGCTGCTTCGACGAGATGCGTCCGACGCAGGGCGAGGTCCGCCCCCAGTGGCGCTATATCCTGGAGGCCCTGCGCACGCTCGGTCCCGCCGGCATCGAGGAGCGTTGGCGCGAGGCCGCGCGGATGATCCGCGACAACGGCGTCACCTACAATCTGAACGGTGATCCCCAGGGGATGTCCCGGCCCTGGGAACTGGACCTGCTGCCGCTGCTCATCCCCAGCGAGGAGTGGGCCGTACTCGAACGGGGCCTGATGCAGCGGGCCGAGTTGTTCAACCTGATCCTGCTGGACCTCTACGGCCCGCGTGAGCTGATCAACCGGGGGCTGCTGCCGGCCGAGCTGATCGACGGCTACCGCGAGTATCTGCTCCCCTGTCACGGCCTGGAGGTCGCGGGCCGGCGGCCCCTGGTCCACTATGCGGCGGACTTGACAAGGATGCCGGACGGGCAGTGGCGGGTGATCGGCGACCGCACCCAGACGCCGCTCGGGGCCGGCTATGCCCTGGAGAACCGGGTGGTGCTCTCGCGCGTGCTGCCGAGCCTGTTCCGCGACTCCCACGTCCATCGCCAGGCCGGCTTCTTCCGCTCCATGCGCCGCACCCTGACCCGGCTCGCCCCGGGGCGCGACGGGCATACCCGGGTGGTCGTACTCACCCCCGGCCCCCAGAGCGAGGCCTATTTCGAGCACGCCTATCTGGCCAACTATCTGGGCTACGACCTGGTCCAGGGCGGGGATCTCTCGGTGCGCGACGGCGCCCTGTGGCTGCGCACCCTGGGTCGACTGGAGCGCATCGACGCGATGATGCGCCGGGTCAAGGCCAGCGAGTGCGACCCCCTGGAACTGGGCGAGGATGCCGGCCAGGGCGTCCCGGGCCTGGTCGAGGCGGTGCGCGCCGGCAACCTGGTGATCGCCAACGCGCTCGGCAGCGGGGTCTTGGAGCACCCTGGGCTCATGGCCTTTCTGCCCGCCCTGTGCCGCCACCTGCTGGGTGAGGACCTGCTGCTGCCCGACATCTCGACCTGGTGGTGCGGTGACCCCAAGGCGCGCGCCTTCGTGCTCGCCCACCTCGATAACCTGGTGATCAAACAGGCCGGTAAGCCCCAGGGCCAGCGCTGCGTCTTCCCGGGCACCATGGAGGCGGCGTCGCGGGAGGCCCTGATCCAGGCCATCCAGGCGTCGCCCAACCGCTTCGTCGCCCAGGAGCGGGTGCAGCCCTCCACCGCCCCGGTCCTGGTCGGCCAACGCCTGGAGCCGCGCCCGATCACGCTGCGTACCTTCCTGTGCGCGGAGGACGAGGGCTACACGGTGCTGCCCGGCGGTCTGGGACGGGTGACCCTGACCAGCGATGCGGCCCTGGTCAGCAACCAACTCGGCGGTCTGGGCAAGGACGCCTGGGTGCTGGCCTCAGAGCCCGAGCGCCAGGAGACCCTGCTGATCAGCGGGGATTCCCAGGCCCCGGCCGTGACCCAGGAGAGCGAGGTCTCCAGCCGGGTCGCGGATAACCTGTTCTGGATCGGCCGCTACGCGGAACGGGCCGAAGGCCTGGTGCGGCTGCTGCGCATGATCATCTTCAAGCTCTCGGAGCGGACCGAGGTGGCCCCGACCACGGCCCCGGCCAAGCCGGGCACCTATTTCATGCGCTCCCTGCTGGAGGCCCTGACCCATCAAACACAATCCCTGCCTGGTTTTCTCGGCGAGGGGGCGTCGGCCCGCCTGCGTGACCCCTGGCCGGAACTGCTGTCGCTGATCTCCAACCCGCGTCGCCTGGGCGGACTGCCCCAGACCCTCCAGGCCCTGGGCCAGGCCGCCTACTCGGTGCGCGAGCGGCTCTCGGTGGACACCTGGCGCATCGTCAGCGACATCGAGGCGCGGCTCGCCGCCCTGACCAGCACCCCGCCCACCCAGCCGTCGGCGGCCCTGGACGAGCTCGACCCGCTGGTCACCTCGCTGGTCGCCTTCTCCGGCCTGACCCAGGAGAACATGACCCACAACGAGGGGTGGCACTTCCTGGAGACCGGGCGCCGCCTGGAGCGCGGCGCGGCGCTCGCCGCCCTGCTGCGCTCCACCCTGACCCCCCTGACCCCGGAGCAGGACGAAACCACCCTGATCGAGGCCGTGCTCGGCGTCACCGACAGTACCATCACCTATCGCCGCCGCTATCGCGCCGGCACCCGCATCGGCGCCCTGCTCGACCTGGTGCTGCAGGACGAGGGCAACCCGCGCGCCCTGGCCTATCAACTGGTCGCGCTCGAGCGGCTGGTCACGGTCATGCCCAAGGGCGAACTGGCGGTGGGGCGGACCCCGGCGGAAAAGCTGGTGCTCAAAACCCTGACGGGCGTGCGTTTGGCGGAGCTCGACACCCTGGTCCAGCCGGACCCCCAGACGCAGCGCCGCGTGAACCTTGAAAAGGTGCTGGAGGCCCTGGAATCCGATCTGGCCGCCATCTCCAACGCCCTGACCGCCCAGTACTTCCGTCACGAGGAACAACCGCACAGCCTGCTGCGGCGCATTGAGGTGGTCAAATGAGACTGCGCATCAGCCACCTGACCCGCTATGACTACGCGGAGCCCGTCTCCCTGTGTCACAACATCGCCCACCTGAAGCCCCGCCAGAGCGAGCGTCAGCGCTGCCTGTCCAGTTCCCTGCGGATCGACCCCGGGCCGGCGGTCAACCGCGAGCACGAGGACTTCTTCGGCAATCGGGTGAATTATTTCTCCATCCAACAGGCCCACGACGCCCTGGAGGTCACCGCCGTCAGCGAGGTCGAGGTCGGCCTGCAAGACCTGCCGGAACCGCCCGCCACCCCCGCCTGGGAGGTGGCACGCGACTGTCTGCACCAGCACCGCAAACCCACGATGAACGCCTCGCGGATCTTCACCCTCGCCTCCCCCCTGGTCCCGCTCAATGCCGCCGCCCGTGACTACGCGGCCGGCTCCTTCACCCGCGGGCGCCCGATCCTGGAGGCGGGCATCGACCTCATGGGGCGGATCTTCCGCGAGTTCGCCTACGATCCCCACTTCACCAGCATCGCGACCCCGGTAGCCGAGGTCATGGCCCATCGCCGCGGCGTCTGCCAGGACTTCGCCCACCTCGCCATCTCCGGCCTGCGCGGCCTGGGGTTGGCCGCCCGCTATGTCAGCGGCTATCTCGAAACCCTGCCGCCCCCCGGCCAGGCCAAGCTCCAGGGCTCAGACGCCTCCCACGCCTGGTTCGCGATCATGATCCCGGACCTCGGCTGGGTCGACTTCGACCCCACCAACGACCTGATCCCCGGCGAGCAGCACATCACCACCGCGGTCGGGCGCGACTATCAGGACGTGACCCCTATGCATGGGATCTTTTACGGCGGCGGGGGGCATGAACTGACGGTGGCGGTGGATGTGAATCGGGTCGAAGGATGAAGGATGAAGGATGAAGGATGAAGGATGAGGGATGAAGGATGAGGGACGATCGTTCCCACGCTCCGGGTCACTGCCGTTAAGTTAAGTGCCGCAGCCCAAGCGCCTGGAGTCCAAGGCTTCAGCCTTGGCGCGCGCCAAGGCTGAAGCCTTGGAGTCCAGGCAGAGGCGACGCGGTCGGGAAGTGCGCCTTGACTTAATGGTAGTGACGCTCCGGGTGGGAATGAAGTCTTAGCCGCTCCCGCGGCGCGGATGCCACGCAAGGCGTGAGCGTCTCGCCACGCTCCCGCGCGGGAGCGCGGAAACGAGATGCCAAGACTCTCTCTAAGCGGGTGGTCGCGCCCAGTGAATTTTCAACTATTTCGGAGTTTGCCGATGAGTTTACAGGAAGAAATCGATCAGGCTCGATCTGAAATTCACACCGATGGATACGCCATGTCCATCGGTGAGTGGATCAGCATTTATGAGAAAGAAGAACTTGAGATCCACTCCGAGTTTCAACTATCCTTCCGCTGGAGTACGCACCAAAAGTCACGCCTGATCGAGTCCGTACTCCTCGGCATTCCGATCTCCCAAGTGTTCGTAGCGCAAAGGCCCGACGGAGTTTGGGATGTGGTCGACGGCCTCCAACGCCTCTGCACGATATTTGAGTTCGTCGGGATCCTGCGAGATGAAAACGGCGCAGTCCTGCCGGCACTGACCCTGGACGGTACGACCTATTTACCTGGACTCGCAGGAGTCCGTTGGCAGGACGATGAGCAGCCCGATAAGTCTCTGACGAATGCCCAACGCCTGCTCATCAAGCGCACCAAGATCGATGTCATTATCATTTTGCAGGAAGGTAATATTCAGGCCAAACCCGAGCTTTTCCAGCGCCTGAATACAGGCGGGTCTCCCTTATCCCAACAAGAGATGAGAAGCAGCCTGCTCGCAATGTTGAATCGCGACCTCTTCCAATGGATTAAGAAACTTTCAGCGGATCAACATTTCCTTGATTGCATCGGACTGTCGGATCGAATGTCCGAAGAACAATACGAGGTTGAGCTGGTGCTGCGCTTCCTCGTATTTCGCACGTTGCCGCTAGCGGAGATTGCCAACCGAGGAGATATTAGTGATTTCCTGACGGAGCAAGCGAAGGCGATAGCCCGCAACGAGACTTTCGCACGGGAGTCGGAAGAACAGGCGTTTCGACAGACCTTCGAGCTGCTGAGTAAGGTCCTGAACGGAGACAGCTTCCGCCGGTTCGATAAAGCCGGCAATCGTTTCCTCGGAGGTTTTTCAACCTCTGCATTTGACGTGATCGCGCTGGGAATCGGATACAACTATGAACAGCTGGTCGCAACGCCGGAGATCATCCTGAGTCGCATTAAAGCCATTTGGTCAACAGCCGAGTTCACTGAGAATTCGGGCGCCGGCATCAATGCATCCAGACGAATCCTCAAGTTGATTTCTCTCGGACGGAAACATTTTGTCGCATGAAAGTGCGCACCGAGACTCAGCTCTTCGACCTGATCGACGCAGAGTTGATCTGGCGGAAAAAAGAACTTACACAATTCAAGTTTCTACTGGAAGATGCAGCTAAGCGCGAAGATCGCCGCACCGCACTCCTGCGCAGCGCAACGACCTTGCTCTACGCACATTGGGAGGGGTTCATTAAGGAAGCAGGGTCAGCGTATCTTGAATTTGTCGCGGCGCAGCGACTTCGTTACGAAGAACTTTCCCCACCCTTTCTTGCCCTCGCCGCAAGGAAAATGCTGTCCGAAATTTCGGCTTCAAGACGAATTCATTCGCATCTCGCGATCACCACGTTTTTCCGGTCTGGTCTTTCGCAAACAAGCGCTATCCCCTACAAGGATGGAATCAACACGCGATCAAACTTGTCTTCGACGGTGCTTCGTGAAATAACGGATTCCCTCGGACTGGATTTTTCCCCCTATGAGACAAAGTGCCGCCTAATCGACGACACGTTACTCACCTTACGAAATACTATCGCTCATGGGCAGTATCTCCCGGTAACCCAAGAAAGATATGAAGAACTGAGCAAAGAGATTCTTGCCATGATGGAGGTTTTCCGCACACAAGTTCAGAACGCGGCGGTGCTGAAACAATATCGGTTATGAGTAGTCATCGCTCGTGAAGGACATTGCGATGGAGGCGCACGCCGCCAAGCGCGTAACCAGTCTCCATGCGTACACGCAGTCGCTCGCGGGCCGCACATTGGGCGTCGGTGAGACCGCCCAGGGGGTCCACCCGCAGCAGACGGGCGATGGGTTGGCCGCGGCGGGTGATGAGGACCTCGGTGCCTTGCTCGACCCGTTCCAGGTAGCGGGAGAGATGCCGGTTGGCATCGCGAATGGAGACGATCTCTTGCATAGTCGATGGCCTTTGCCCTACGTTCTACAGCGCCAACTCGATCCCCGACACCAGGATCCCCGGCAACAGCGCGCTCTCGGTACTGCGCCCCTCATAGGTCCCCGGGTCCATCAGCAGTTCCCGCTCGCGGGTCAGGCCCTCCAGCCGGTCGCCGAGCAGGTGATAGAGGCTGTCGTCGAAGCGCATGACCTTGACCGGGCACTGAATCTCGCCGTGCTCCACCCACCAGGTGCCGAAGCGGGTCATGCCGGTGACGCGGCAGTCGTTGGGGTCCGACCAGTTGCAGTACCAGAGGTTGCCGATCCAGAGCCCGGTGTCGAGTCGGGCCAGGAGTTCCGCCGGCGCGAGGTCGCCCGGGTCGAGCCCGACGGACTGCGGCGACCCGCCCGCGGCGTTGACCGGCTCGCCGTACTCCTTGGCGTCACGCGCATCCACCAGGCAGGTGCCGAAACGGCCCGCGTCGATCAGGGTGACCCGGTCGGGCGTGGTGAAGCCCTCCGGCGTGAAGGCGGGGGTCAGGCCCCGGTCCTGCTCCTCGCGGATGCTGACCCGGGGGTCGAAGGCGCGTTCGCCGCGGACCAGTTTCAGCAAGGGGGTCTGACGGGTGCGCTGGCTTTTCAGGTCGAACCCGCCCCAGGCGAGCATGTTCATCAGCTCCGCCACTGCCGCCGGGGCCAGATAGGCGCGATAGCGTCCCGGGGCGATGGTCCGGGCGGGACGGCCCATCACCTCCAACCCTTGGCGCAGTTGCGCGAGCTTGCCGGCCAGCACCGCCGGCTCCCAGGTGAGCCCGCTGTAGCCCGCCTTCACCGCCTTGTCCGCCTCCAGATAGCAGCTCCAGTCCAGATTGAAGCTGCGGCCCCCATACCAGTGGCGGTGCCCGATGGAACTGGCCAGGCCCTCCTGGACCTCCCCGGAGGCCCAGATGCCGACGAGATCCAGACCGGCGCCCGCCGCGATGACCTCGGCCACCGCGGCACGGGCGTCCGGCAGGTCCTCGCCCACCCAGCGCTCGCTGCCGGAAGGCTCGGTGGAGAAGTTGAGATAGGGGTCCGCCGGTACATGGACGATGCGCTCGCGCAGCCGCCCCAGCAGGTGCCGGGCGCGGTTCAAGTCCTCGTCCAGGTCGCCGCTCAGGTCACAGGACGCCTGCGCCTGCCGCTCCCCGTCGATCAGGTTGAGCCCGAGACCGGCCGCGCGCACCGCCCCGGCCTGGCGGATGCGGTTTTGGTTCAGCCGGACAAAGTCGGACGACTCGCAACCCAGGTCGCAGAACAGGTGCTCCGCGCCCTGGAGCTGCTCGAAGAGCCGGCCGGCGAGCCGATAGAAGCTTTCCTGGTTCACTCGCCACCCCCGAAGACGTCCACATTGCGAAAGAGCCCGGGCGGCGTGGCGTGTCCCACATAGACCGCCTGGTTGGGCTCGCCCTTGCCGCAGTTCTGCACCCCGCGCACCTCCCGGGCGGCCGCCCCGCCGACCCCGTCCAGGCTGCGCCAGAACTCCGCCGAGAGGCCGCGGTAACCGGGGTTGCGCACCAGCCCCTTGAGGGTGCCGTCCTCGATCAGTCGCCCCCACTCACAGCCGAACTGGAACTTGTTGCGGCTGTCGTCGATGGACCAGGAGCGGTTGGTGTCCATCAGCACGCCCCGCTCCACCCGGGCGATCAGGTCGTCCAGGCTCCCCTGCCCCGGCTCCAGGTTGATATTGGCCATCCGGTCGATCGGCGGCCGGTCCCAGGCACAGGCGCGGGCGTTCGCGGTCCCGCTGAGCCCGCTGCGCGCCTGCGACAGGCGCCCACCGAGGGGACGCTCCAGCAGTCCGTTGCGGATCAGGAACTCGCGCCGGGTCGCGGTGCCGTCGTCGTCCGCGGCGCCGGTGACCAGCTCCGAGGGGACGCCGGGGTCGAAGGTGACGTTCAGCAGGTCCGAGCCGTAGCGATAGGTACCGAACATCTGCGCCGTCACGAAGCTGGTTCCGGCATAGTTGCGCTCGTCGCCCAGGATGCGGTCCAGTTCCAGCGGATGGCCGATGCTCTCGTGGATTTGCAGGACCATCTGGCTGGGGGTCAGGACCAGGTCGCGGGTGTCGCAGGGGCACTCGGCGGCCTCCAGCAGCGCGATGGCCTCTGCCGCCACCCGGGGCGCGTCGGCGAGCAGGCCAACGGCGCTGATCCGCTCGAGCCCCCCCTGTTGCGACCAGTCCGCGCCGCCGCCGTGACGGTGCTGGGTCTGGCTCCCCGCGTTGGCGACCGCCGCCAGGCCCGGGCTCACATACTCCCAGACCTGGTCGATGTGCCCCCCGTCGCTGGTCAGGAGCAGTTGCCGGACGCGACGCCAGGCGAGCCAGGCGGACCAGTCGACGATGCGCTCATCGATCGCCAACGCCGTGTTGGCGTCCTGGAGCAGCGCGAGCTTGTCGGCCAGGCCGATCGAGTCCCAGGGTTCCGCCACCGGGGAGCGGTAGTCGGCCCGCAGGCTGCTGCGCGGGTAGATCGCCCCCGCGAACAGGCCAAGCTCCGCGTGGGCCGCCGCCCACCCGAGTGCCGCGGCCGCCGCCGCCCGCAGGCCCGCCGCGCTGAGGTCGCTGGTCGCCCCGTAGCCGACGCCGCCGCCGACCACCACTGTCACCATGGCCCCCAGTGACTCACCCAGTGCACTGGGCTCCACCACCCCCTGGCGGACCTCCAGGTGTTCGGAGGACTCCTCGACCAGACGCAGCGTCCAGTAGTCGCAGGCAGGGACCAGGGCGGCGAAGCGGGCGGCGGTTTGTTCCAGTGCATCCATCGGTCGGGTTCCGGTGTGGGAGTTGACCCCGGAATCTGGGCCGCACTGGGGCCGATGTCAACCATAGAACAGCCTTTCTTGGGTGTCCCACCGCACAGACCCGACGTGCCCCGGCGTGCAATGTTCTCGCGGACCGGGCGTCGTTGTCGTTGTCGTTGTCGTTGTCGTGGTCGTGGTCGTTGTCGTTGTCGTGGTCGGATTATTATCATGAGAAAACCCCCGGCTCTGCCGGGGGACCCCAAGAGTTTGACTTTTGCGGCATTCGATGGTGATGGCACGATGCTAGGGTAGAAGCCAGG
>Ga0247839_1001681_pt1 | contig 35514 bp, 34 predicted proteins | sample LaCruzMarch2015__6_FD_192405 | JGI IMG/M metagenome (GOLD analysis project Ga0247839, IMG submission 192405) | Freshwater microbial communities from meromictic Lake La Cruz, Castile-La Mancha, Spain - LaCruzMarch2015_16m | ecosystem: Environmental > Aquatic > Freshwater > Lake | place: Spain... | reverse complement strand
TTTGTCGTTTGAAATCAACAATTCTATATAGTTTTTTATGTCCAGTTTCTTGATGTCGTACTGTAATAACACCCTGATTATTTCGACCTCCGTTTTTAATTACACGTTTTAGCAATTTTTTTTTTTCTAAACTCGTCTTAATCAATTGTATAGTATTTATCTTGATAGTTGTCCGATTACGTAACGAGGGCGTAACCGGTTTATATTTTTTTAATGTAAACATAAAAATTTTAAAGTATACTAAATGTTTGGTGATGCAACCTTTTTATAAACTAAAAGGTTTTCATCTTATACATGCATTTAAATTAAAAAAATAAATATACTTCATAAAAAAAGGGGGTTTTACAAACAGACGTAGATAAAAGTAATTTTTTATTTTTTTAATTTAAATGCATGTATAGGAATTAAAAAAAATATTCAAATAAGAATTATCTTTTGGGGGTAATGGATTTCGGAGGTAATTGATTATCTCCGAAATCCATTACCCCTTTATTTTTATTTAATTATATTAATAATTATTTTTATTTAAAACACTTAAATAATTAATAAAATAAATGTTTAATTATAAAGCTATTCTTAAAAAACTTAAAATTTATGGTTTTTAGCTTATTTTTTATTTTAATTTTTTAAGTTTGTGCATTCTCTTTTTCGTTAAAATTTTACTTTTTTTCTTTTTTAATTTTAAATGCATGTATAAGATGAAAACCTTAAAATTTAAATTGTTCGTATTTAAAAAGTGAGTATAATATTAATTGGTAAATATTCTGCCTTCCAAGCAGACATTACGGGTTCAAGTCCTGTTATTCACATTAACTAAAAAAGGTTTATATCAGAAACACATTTCGAACTTCAGTGATACTTTTTTTTAGGCTGTAGATACTACTATAATTGTGGGAAACGCGGTAGCATTAGATTTTTTTAATTAGTACTTTTTTTTTTATATATTAGTTTATTTTGAAAAATAAGTCGTTTTAACGTTTATTTTGTAAAGTTGAGTTTGATCCTGGCTCAGAATGAATGCTTGTGGTAGGTTTGATACATGTTAGTCAAATGCTGTGGAACTTTTAATTTGTTTTAAGCAGCATGGCGCACGGGCGAGTAATGTGCAAGAAATTACCCTATAATTATAGATAAATTCTTTTTTAAATAAATTTGTTATAGGATATGCTTGCATAGGATTAGGTAGTTGGTGAAGTAAAGGTTTACCAAGCCGAAGATCCTTAGCTAGTCTGAGAGGATGATTGGCCGCAGTGGAACTGAAAAAAGGTCCATAGTTTTATAATTCAGCAGTACGGAATATTGGACAATGGGCTAAAGCTTGATCCAGCTATATCACGTGAGAGAAGACAGCTATTTTGGTTGTAAATCTTAAGATTAAGTATGAAATTTGATGCGTACTTTTGGGGAGTCCCGGCTAACCTCGTGCCAGCAGCCGCGGTAATACGGGGGGGGCTAGCATTATTCGGAATAATTGGGCGTAAAGTGCTTTAGGGTGGTAATTATAATTTTGAGTGCAAACTTTTTTTAATAAAAAAGAGAACTTCTTTAATTTTTTTACTCGAGTTTGAGATAAGTTGGTAGAATTTCCAGAGTAGGGGTAGAATCCGTAAAATTTGGAAGGAATACCAGGGGCGAAGGCGACTTTCTGGCTCAAGACTGACACTATCGGGCGAAAGCATGGGGATCAAAGAGGATTAGATACCCTCGTAGTCCATGCAGTCAAAACTGAGTGCTAACTTTTTTGGATTAGTTTTGAGAGAGTAAAGCAAACGCGTTAAGCACTCCGCCTGGGGAATACGATCGCAAGGTTAAAACTCAAAGGAATTGACGGGGGCTCAAACAAGTGGTGGAGCATGTGGTTTAATGCGATAATCCGCGCAGAACCTTACCAGTTTTTGAATAAATTTAAGAATAAAAATTTATTTTTATTCCATTTTATTGTTATTACAATAAAAAATTTACAGGTGTTGCATGGCTGTCGTTAGTTCGTGCTGTGAAGTGTTAGGTTAAGTCCTTTAACGAACGTAACCCCCATTCTTAATTATATTATATGTTATTTAAGAAGACTGTCTTTTAAAAAAGAAGGAAGGAGGGGATGATGTCAAGTCCTCACGGCCCTTATAAACTGGGCTACACATGTGCTACAATGGTAAATACAATGAGTTGCAAAGACGTAAGTCTAAGCGAATCTTTAAAATTTATCTTAGTTCGGATCATGGACTGTAATTCGTCCATGTAAAGTCGGAATCACTAGTAATCGCAGATTAGAAGCGCTGCGGTGAATATGTACCTGAGCCTTGCACACACTGCCCGTCACATTGAGGAAATCGCTTTTCTTAAAAATTCTTTAATCTTATATGGGTTCAGGAAATTTATATAGGAAGTCGCTTATAAGGAAGGAGGTAACTTTGATGAAGTCGTAACAAGGTAGTCGTAAGGGAACTTGTGGCTGGAGTAACATTTTAGGGAATTTTATAATAATCTATTTTAAATTTAAAGAGTATATAGCTCAACCCGGTAGAGCAGTAGACTTTTAATCTATTTGTTTTGGGTTCAAATCCCAATATACTCATGTTTTATTTTTTCTGTCTTCTTCGTCTAGTGGTCAGGACAATGGTTTTTCATATCATTAACACGGGTTCAATTCCCGTAGAGGATATTTTTTGTAGTTTTAAAATTTTTATGGGTATTCGTTCTTAATTTTATATGAAACAAACTTCAGTAAATGAATTAAGTAAAAAAATTGACTCTAAAATCAAATTAAATCTTGCAAGTAAAGGTACTAATATCGGTACTGTATTTACGATTGCAGATGGTATTGCTCGAGTTAAAGGTTTACGAGATGTTCAAGCAGGTGAAATGGTATATTTTGGTTTTACTTTATTTAACAAAAATATTATTGTTAAAAATGTAAAAGGGATGGTATTAAACTTAGAAAATGATTTCGTTGGGGTTGTTGTTTTCGGTAACGAGCGGGCTATTCGAAAAGGTATGACTGTTTTCCGATCAAAATCAATTGTTGATATTGCTGTAGGTGCTTCTTTATTAGGTCGAGTTGTTGATTCTTTAGGTGAGCCTTTAGATGGTGGTGAACCAATGAAAGATGTTCAACGAAGACGAATTGAGGTTAAAGCTCCTGGTATTACGGATCGAGAATCTGTATCAGAACCATTACAAACCGGATTAAAAGCTGTAGATAGCTTAATTCCGATTGGTCGAGGTCAACGAGAATTAATTATTGGGGATCGGCAAACTGGTAAAACTTCTATTGCGATTGATACCATGATTAATCAAAAAAATTTAACAACTAAACAAGTTAGATGTATCTATGTTGGTATTGGACAAAAACGATCTACTATTGTACAAATCGTAGAAGAATTAAAAAATTCTAAAGCATTAGATAATTGTGTTATTGTTGCCGCAACTGCATCAAACTCAGCTCCGCTTCAATTTTTAGCACCTTATGCCGGGGCTACTATTGGGGAGTTCTTCCGAGATAATGGTCAACACGCATTAATTATTTATGATGATTTATCGAAACAAGCTGTTTCATATCGTCAAATGTCTTTATTATTACGACGACCACCAGGGCGAGAAGCTTATCCTGGAGACGTTTTCTACTTACACTCACGATTACTTGAGCGAGCAGCTAAAATGTCTAAAGCTTTAGGTGGTGGTTCTTTAACTGCATTACCTATTATTGAAACTTTAGCTGGTGATGTATCTGCCTATATTCCAACTAATGTAATTTCTATTACTGATGGTCAGATTTTCCTAGAAACTGAATTATTTAATAAAGGGCAACGACCTGCTATTAGTGTAGGTCTTTCTGTAAGTCGAGTTGGTTCAGCAGCACAAATTAAAGCTATGAAACAAGTTGCAGGAAATTTAAAATTATATTTAGCTCAATTCCGAGATCTTGAGGCATTTATGCAATTTGGGTCTGATCTTGATGCTGTAACTCGACAATACATTGAGCGAGGTATAGTTTTAACTAAAATTTTAAATCAAAATAAATTTGCTCCAATGGCTGTTGAAGATCAAATTTTAATTATTTTCGCTGGTATGTCTGGGGTATTAGATGGTAAACCTAATAGTGTTAAAGTTTATGAATCTTGTTTAATTACTTTAATTAAACAAGTATATCCTTCATTATTAGAAAATATTCGATTAAATAAAAATTTAACTCCATTTATTGGTCGAGGTATTCTTTTAGCAAGTATACAAGTATTAAAATTATTAAAAATTTAATTGTTTTTAATTAATTATTTAAAAGTTTAGAAGTATTATTTTAGATTTTTTATTTTATTTATATTTTTTTGTTGTTATGATAACTATTTTTATTAATGATAAAGCTGTTCAAGTTTCACGAAATTTGACAATTTTACAGGCGTGTGAGTTCGCTGGTTATACTATACCCCATTTTTGTTATCATGAATCGTTATTAGTTTCTGGTAATTGTAGAATGTGTCTTGTGGAAGTTAAGAATTTACCAAAACCCGTTGCTTCATGCGCGGCAGGTTTGACGGAAAATATGTGTATTTATACCGAATCACCTTTAGTACAGCGAGTAAGAGAAAATGTTATGGAGTTTTTATTATTAAATCATCCCTTAGATTGTCCTATTTGTGACCAAGGTGGGGAGTGTGATTTACAAGACCAAAGCTTATTTTTCGGTGGTGATCGAAGTCGGGTTTTTGTTCCTCGAAGAGGAGTTTCAGATCGCCGAAGTAGTCCGATTATTAGTAATATTATGACTCGGTGTATTCATTGTACTCGATGTATTCGGTTTATGGCAGAAGTTGCTGGTATTCCTGTATTAGGAACCTCTGGTCGAGGGGCTGCAACTCTAGTTAGTACTTATACAACTAAGATTTTGAAAACGGAGTTATCCGGTAATATTGTTGATCTTTGTCCGGTTGGAGCATTAACAGCTAAAGTTTTTTCGTTTAATGTTCGTGCTTGGGAATTAAAGTCAGTTGAAACTGTTGATCTATTTGAACCGTTTGGATCAAAAATTAAAGTTGATTATAAAAATGAAAAAGTTATTCGGATTTTGCCTATAAAAGGTTCGGATGTTTGTAGCCGGTGGGTTACGGATAAAACTCGTTATACTTACGATAGTTTTAATTCAAATCGATTAGATGTTCCTTATATCTTAAAAAATAATCAGTTTGTTCGTGTTAGTTGGTTAAAATTATTAAATAATTTAGCATATTCGTTAAGTTTTGGTTCAAGTGTTGGTATTATCGGTGAAAGTACTGGGTTAGAGGGAGCTTTTGTTTTTAAGAAATTTTTGAATTCGATCGGTTCGTCTAATGTATTTTCAGAAGTTGCGGGAAGTTTAAATAATGATTTTAGTTCGAATCATCTTTTTAATCTTTCTGTTCTTGATAATACTGATTTAGTTTGCTTAGTTAATGTTGATACTCGTTTTGAGTCATCGTATATTAATTTACGATTACGGGAGTTATCAAAAAAAAATAGTAATTTAGTAGTTTATAATTTTGGTAAACCTTTAAATTTAACTTTTCCGGTGATTAATCTTGGGTGGAATTTAGAAATTTTTGTTAAAATTTTAGAGGGTAAACATGTTTTATCTAAAAAGTTTAGTAAAGCTATAAATCCTACAATTATTTCTAATAAGAATTTGAGTTTCTTACAAACAAATAATAGATTTAATTTTAATTTTATAAATTCTAATTTAACCGAAACTTCGTGTTTTGAGTTAGGGTTAACTCAGGTTGTATCGCTTAGTGCTGCATTAACTCGTGCTAAAAATATATTCTTATTAAATTCGAATAACATTAATTTGAATAAGTATAAAGGTAAAAATATTATTTTTATCGGTTCAAATGGAAGTAGTAATCTTAGTCATGCTACATTTATTTTACCGTGTTTAAGTTATTTAGAGAAAGTTGCATCCTTTATTACAAATGCTGGTATCGTTCGTCGAACTAATAACATGGTTAAGGTGTTACGAGAAGTTCGTTCTGATATTCATATTTTAAATGTTTTATCGGTATTAATAAATAAAAGAAGTATTTTTGGTGCTTCAGAGAGTTTAGCAGAAATGATAATTTCTGAATTACCATTAAATCCACGAATATTTGCTCGACGAATCGTTTTTAATACTTTCGGTAAGTCAAATGTTCCGTGTTCGGTTATTGAGACGAATGTAAAAAACTTTTTTCTTCTTTCTCATTTTCAAAAAACGTCGGTTGTTATGCGAAAATGTGCTAAAAATATTTTAGTACATAAAAATAGTTATCGTATTTATAAAAAATTAAATTAAAAATGATGTTTCCTTTAAATATTTTATTAGTCTGTTTTCAATCTATTGTACTTATTTTAACTGTATTAATAGGTGTAGCGTATTTTACATTAGCAGAACGGCGAATTTTAAGTTCGATTCAACGGCGTAAGGGGCCAAATGTTGTTGGTTTTTTAGGTTTATTGCAACCATTAGCCGATGGGTTAAAATTATTTGTTAAAGAGACAATTATTCCGAGTAATGCTGATACTATATTATTTTTAATCGCGCCGTTAATTACTTTTATTTTAAGTTTATTAATTTGGGGTGTTTTACCCGTGGGTGATGCCATGGTTTTAAGTGATGTACCTTTAGGGATTTTATATGTTTTTGCTATTGCTTCATTAGAGGTTTATGGTATTATTTTGGCAGGTTGGTCAAGTAATTCGCGTTATGCGTTATTGGGTGCTTTACGGACGGTTGCACAAATGATTTCATACGAAATCGCATTAGGTTTTATTATTATTTCAATTGTTTTAATTTCTGGAAGTTTGAATTTAACGCAAATCGTTAAATCTCAATTTTATATTTGGTATGCTGTTCCTCTTTTTCCTATGTTTTTAATGTTTGTTATTTCAATGTTAGCGGAGACTAATCGGCATCCATTCGATTTACCAGAAGCAGAATCTGAGTTAGTTTCAGGTTATAATGTTGAGTATTCCGGTATGTCATTCGCGTTATTCTTTTTAGGTGAATACGCGAGTATGTTTTTTATGAGTAGTTTTGTTGTTGTTTTATTTCTTGGTGGTTGGGATTTCCCGCTATTAGGTAGTTTTTCATTCTTGCAACCTTTTATTTTTGGTGCTAAAGCGGCAATTTTTGTTTTTATTTTTATTTGGGCGCGTGCTGCATTACCGCGGTATCGTTATGATCAGTTAATGCGGTTAGGTTGGAAAGTTTTTTGTCCAATTACGCTTGGTTGGACTATTTTTATGGGTTCTTTTGTTGTATTTTTAGGTTAATTTTGGTGGTTTTATTTTAATATAAATTAATATGGAATTTTTTTTAATGTTTTCAGGTTTACATTACTTGTTCGTTTTAATGTTTTTAATCGGTATTGTAGGTATAGTTTTTAATTATCGAAATATTATTATTACTATGTTGGCTATTGAGTTATCGCTTTTGGCATTAAATTTAAGTTTTATTTATAGCTCATTACTTTTTAATGATGCGATCGGTATTTTATTTTCAGTAATTATTTTAACTGTAGCCGCAGCTGAAGCAGCTATTGGATTAGCGATTTTAGTGTTATTTTATAAAGTTAGAAGTTCAATCGTAATTAATAATAAATATTATTTACGGGGTTAATTTTAGTTACATTTGATAGGATTTGAACCTATAACCTCCGGATCCGAAGTCCGCTGCTCTAATCCGTTGAGCTACAAATGTATAAATTAAAGAAATGATTCAAATGGAGACATTTTTAAAGGTTATGGATAATAGTGGTGGTATTATAGCAAAGTGTATACAGGTTTATGGTAAAAAAATCGGGATTATTGGTGATAAAGTTTTAGTTTCATTACGAAAAATGAAATATAAAAAGGTTAATAATAGTTCGAATAAGACTACTGTTGAAAATCATCAAATGTATAAAGCTTTAATAGTACAAACTAAAAAGGGTTTTATTCGTAAAGATGAAAGAAAAATAAAATTTTTTAGTAATCGTGTAATACTTTTTTCGAGAAATCAAGAAAAATTAATTGGTACTCGTGTTTTAGGGTTAGTCGTTAAAGAGTTTCGAAATAAAAAATTTATGAAATTGCTTACGGTAAGTTCACGGTCTATCTAAGATATGCGCGTAAATAATAAATTTTTAATACATAAAAGTATCTTATGTAATACATTTAAAAATGTTATGGAGGTTTTTTCAATAAAAAAAATAGTTTTAAATTTTGGTGTTAAGAATGCAGTTCAAGTTCCAAAACGGGTACTTTCCGCAGGTTTAGCTTTAAATTTTATAACGTCGAATAAGGTATTACCTCGAATTTCAACAAAATCAGTAATGGTTTTAAAAGTTCGTGAGGGGATGGTTGTTGGTTGTAAAAGTACATTAAGGAAAAATTTATTGGTTAATTTTATTAATCTTTTATTTGAAAAATTACTTTTAAAGGGGTTTGAGGGGCGTTGTTCACAAAAAGATTTAATGCGGAGCAGTAAAGATTTTACGTTCTCAGTCGAAGATTTGTTTATTTTTAAAAGTTTGGAATTTTTTTTTGATATTTTTTCAGAATTACCTCACTTAAATATTACACTTATTTATAATAGAGATGTTCTTTTATTTGATCAGATTTGTTTTTTACGGTTAAATGGGTTAAAGTTAGCCCTTAGTAAATAAGAAATTGGCGGTTATAACTCAGTTGGTTAGAGTAACAGATTGTGATTCTGTGGGTCACGGGTTCGAGTCCCGTTGATCGCCAATAATTTTTTTAGCGAGATGGAGTAATTGGTTAACTCGTTAGGCTCATGATCTAACAATGTAGGTTCAAATCCTGCTTTCGCTAATTGTGGAGAGATGGCTGAGTGGTTAAAGGCGTCAGACTGTAAATTTGATGGATTATATCCTACGCTCGTTCAAATCGAGCTCTCTTCAGTGCTCACTTGGTGGAATTGGTAGACACGACAGACTTAAAATTTGTTTTCTTTTGAAGTACCGGTTCGACTCCGGTAGTGAGTATTTTAAACCAAGATGGTGAAATTGGTAAACACACTAGACTTAGGATCTAGCTTTATAGGGGTTCGACTCCCCTTCTTGGTACAAAAAGATTTAATTATGTTTAATATGTTTATTTTTTTAATCGGGTTTATACTTTTATTTTGTTCTTTTAAGGTTATTTCAGGTAAAAATACTTTATATAATGTGTTATTTTTAATTTTAGTTTTTGCTTTTAGTTCAATACTTTGTTTAAGTTTTGGTCTTGAGTATAATGCATTAATTTTTATTAGTATTTATGTTGGTGCTATTTCTATACTGTTTATTTTTGTAATTATGATGTTACAAATTTATTCCGGTTATTCTTTAAAATCAGCATTTTCAACTTTTAATTTATTAGTACTTTTCGTTATTTTTGTAGTTAGTTGTTTTTATATTGAAAGTAATTATTTCGCTTTTTCAACAAACGGTATTTTCGATGGTTTCGCTGCCGACGATTTTGGTTATTTGGATACAATTAGCGTTTTTGGTTTTTTAATTTTTAAAACATATGCAGTTGTTTTTTATTTATGTTCAATTGTTCTTTTTATTTCATTAATCGGTTCCGTTTATATTTTAATTGATCCACGAGATATGCTTGTTAAGGATAAGGCGCAGAAAATTTATCAACAAATTTCACGGGTTAATGGTTTTTTTAAGAAAAAATAATGCCAACGTTAAATCAATTAGTTAAAAACCCTCGGGTAAGAAAATTTCATAAAAAAGTTAAGAAACATTTATTAAAAAATCCTCAACGAAAGGGTACTTGTGTTCGTGTTTTTACACAAACACCACGTAAGCCAAATTCTGCTATTCGAAAAGTTGCTCGGGTACGTTTAAGTAATCGAAAATTATTAACGGCTTATATCCCTGGGGAGGGGCATAATTTACGGGAGCACTCTAGCGTTTTAATTCGTGGTGGTCGTATTAAAGATTTGCCGGGTATTAAATATCGATGTATTCGGGGTGTTTATGATTTTAAGGGGTTAGTAAAACGAAAACAAGCTCGATCAAAATATGGTACAAAAAAAAATTAATTTAAATTTCCATCGATTTCTTATACAAAAATTAATTAATATTTTTAATAAAAAAGGAAAAAAAGTTATTGCTAGTTTATTTGTCCGTCAAATTTTTTTAAAGTTAAAATTAAGTTTAAATAAAAATCCAATTTTATTATTTTTATTTATGTTAAAAAAATTAAAACCTTACATTGAAATTATTAAGGTTCGGAAATCTGGAAAAAGTTATGAAGTTCCAGTTCCTTTAAAAAAAAAGCGGCAAATTTATTTAGCTTTTTCGTGGTTTGTTTCGATTATTAAGAAACAAAAAGGTCGGAATGGGGGTGCGCGTTATAATCGTTATGCGAAAGAGATTTGTAAGGTTTTATTAAATAAGGGTTTATTAGTAAATCATAAACGAAGTCTTGTTAAAAAATCGTTTGAAAATAGAGCATATAGTCATTTTCGTTGGGCTTAAGTTTTAATGTTTATTTTTAATTTAGCGGAATTAAAGTTTCGTTTTTGTTTTTTTATGGTTTGTTTTTTTTTTAATTTTTATATTCTTATTCTTTTTTTAGATGAGTTTATTTTTTTTTTAGTTCGTGAATTTTTGGGTAATATTCCTTATTTTATTTTTACAGATATTTTAGAAAATTTATATTTATACTATTATGTTCCATTTCTTTTTTCATTAATTATTTGTATTCCGTTTTTTCTAGTTCAGTTATTTTTTTTTATTTTACCGGGTTTAGTCGTTAATGAATTTAAAGTTTTGAGTTTTTATTTATTAATTTGTATTTTTATTTATTTATTTAGTTTTTATTTTGTTTTTTTTATTTTTTTGCCTTTTTTAAATACGTTTTTTAGCGGTTTTAGCTGGCATACATATGAAATGTTTTATTCTATAAATAATGAAATTAAAATTCTGAGTTTAATTTTTTTAATTTTTTATTCGTTTATTTGCTTTTTTAATTTTTTTTCTTGTGTTTTATTTATATTTTTTTATTCGATTTTTGTCGGTTATAAATTTAGCTATATGCATCGGCGGTATTTCTATATTTTTGTGATTTGTTTAGTTTCTTTTTTTTTACCGCCCGATTTTTATAATCAGTTTTTTTTTATTTTTTTTATTTCGATTTTTTTGGAGATTTTAATTTTTTTAAATCTTTTTTTATTTTTTATTATAGAAGGGCTAAATAACATAAAGGTAATGTAGTGAATTGCAAATTCATAAATAGTAGTTCGATTCTGCTTTTAGCCTCAAATTTCGGGGATATATTTTAATTGGCTAGAAAGTATGCTTTGCAAGCATAATGTTATCGGTTCGAGTCCGATTATCTCCACATATTTATTTTGGGCTTATAGTTTAATTGGTTAGAATATACCGCTCATAACGGTACTGTTGAAGGTTCAAGTCCTTCTAAGCCCAATTAACTATAAAAATCGTTTGAATATGAGTAAATATTTTAAAAAAGATAACTTAAAACGAGTTTTATCTTATAATATAGAAAAAGAGAAACTTTTTTATAAGTATTTGTTTTTTAATACGAATTTTAAAAAAAGTTTGCGTTCTCGAGCATATAAAATTTTTGATTTTTATGCTAGTAAATTTAATCAACGAGGTCAGGTAAATTTACGTTGTATTTATTCCGGGCGGAGTCGGTCGACTTCATCGGAGTTCGGATTATCACGAATCGCTTTTCGTAAGTTAGTCAGTAGTGGTTCATTAACTGGATTACGGAAATCAAGTTGGTAATACTGGAAATTTTTCGTTTTTACTCATTTTTCGTTGTTTAATTATTGATTTTTGAATTTATAAATAACATGTTAACCGCTGCTAAATTAATTGGTGCTGGAATGGCTACCATTGGTCTTGCTGGAGCTGGAGTTGGGATCGGAACTATTTTTGGTTGTTTAGTTTTAGGTACTTCTCGAAATCCAAACAGAGGTAAAGATTTATTCAGAATTGCAATGTTAGGGTTTGCTTTTACCGAAGCAATTGCTCTTTTTGCTTTAATGATGGCTCTTTTAATCCTTTTTGCTTTCTAATTTAATTGTTTATAAAAAATATTGTTTTTTATTTTGTGTTTGATAGTCTACATGATATATATATTAGGTGTAAAAATACCAAATTATTTAAATCTAGTACAGGGCCTTACGCGTATTTATGGTTTAGGGTTTAATGGTTCTAAAAGAATTTGTACAAGTTTAGGTTTTTTAGATAAAATTAAAGTACGAAATTTAGTTGAAAAGGATTGGAATTTAATTTTAGATTTTATAAAGCGAGATAAAAAGAAAAAGGTGTTAAAAGATTTAAAACGAATCGAGCGTAAATTTTTATGGGATTTAATCGATTGTCGAAATTACCGTGGTTTAAGACATACTTACGGTTTACCCGTACGAGGTCAGCGGACACATAGTAATGGTAAGACGCAAGCTAAATTAGCTAAAATACGGTTAGGTTCACGTCGTTTTTCTACTAGTAGTGTTTTTAATTCGTTTTATGGTAAATTACAATTATTGCCCGTAGCACGAGTAAATGTTTCGTTAGATAATTCGAGTAATTTTGATGATTTATTACAAAAGCGTTTGAAAATTTTTAAAAAACGAAATGTTAAATTATTTACTAAGATAAAGATAAAACGAAAAAAGCGAAAAATTCGAAATAAAATTTTTTTTCGTAATTTTAAGTTGAATAGTTCTGTATTAATTATACGAATATTTAGTCGATTAAATAATGTGTTTATATCAGCTTATAGTGCGAGTGGTGAATTAAAAATTTTAGTTTCGGGTGGTTCAGTTGGGTTTACTGGTCGACGGAAATATACCGATTACGCAGCAAAAATGGCTGTTGATAAGGTTATAAAGTTTATTAATGATAAAAAATTAAAAAGAAATGTTATTTTAAAATTACGAGGGTTTGGAAAAGCTCGAAAAGCTGCTGTTAAACGATTTAAACGGCGAGGTTTTAAAATTCGTGTTATTGAAGATGTTACTCCGGTAGCGCATAATGGTTGTAAAGCAAGAAAATTGCGGCGAATATAGTATTTTGTGTTAGTATTCAGGGGGTAGGTGATCGAGTGGTTTAAGGTATCAGTCTTGAAAACTGAAGTATTATTATTAGTACCGGGGGTTCGAATCCCTCCCTATCCGGTTAGTATAAAAATTGTATCTTGTTTTAGTCTTTTTACCTTTAATAGGTTGTTTGCTTTCTTTATTGTTTGGTAGAACAATCGGTGGAAATGGTTCAGCAATTATTACAACAATGTTGCTTTTTTTAACCTTTCTTCTTTCGTTAGTCGCTTTTTATGAGGTTATTCTTTGTGGTAGCCCATGTTACTTTAGTATTTTACCGTGGATGGATTCCGGTATGTTCACACCTCAATGGGGGTTTTTTTTTGATAGTTTAACTTGTATAATGCTTGTTGTTATTACTTGTATTTCGTCATTAGTTCATTTATATTCAATTAATTATATGTCTGAAGATCCGCATCTTTCACGGTTTATGTCATATTTATCGTTATTCACCTTTTTCATGATAATTTTAGTTACGGGTGATAATTTTGTTCAACTTTTTGTTGGTTGGGAGGGTGTTGGTCTTTGTTCGTATTTATTAATTAATTTTTGGCATACACGAATTCAAGCTAATAAAGCTGCTATTAAGGCTATGTTAGTAAATAGAGTTGGTGATGTAGGTTTGGCGTTAGGTATTTTTGTTTTTTTTTACTTTTTTCAGTCAGTCGATTTTTCAACATTATTTGCATTAGCGCCACTTTTTAAAGATGTTACGTTTAATTTTTTAGGTATTGATTTTAATATAATTACGTTAGGTACTTTTTTTCTTTTTATCGGTGCTGTTGGTAAATCTGCTCAGTTAGGTTTACATACTTGGTTACCTGATGCGATGGAAGGTCCTACCCCGGTTTCAGCATTAATTCATGCAGCAACAATGGTAACTGCCGGTGTTTTTTTAATTTCTCGTTGTTCGCCACTTTTTGAGTATAGTGCTACTACGTTAATGGTTGTTACGATTGTTGGATCGTTAACTGCGATTTTCGGTGCGAGTACGGCTTTAGTTCAAAATGATATTAAGAGAGTAATTGCTTATTCGACTTGTAGTCAATTAGGGTATATGATTTTAATTTGTGGTCTTTCACATTATTCAATCGGTGTTTTCCATTTATTTAATCATGCATTTTTTAAAGCGTTACTGTTTTTAGGGGCTGGTTCAGTTATTCATGCGATGGGTGATGAGCAAGATTTACGACGAATGGGGGGTTTACGAAAATTATTACCGTTTAGTTATACAATTATGGTTATTGGTTCATTTTCATTAATGGGTTTCCCTTTTTTAACGGGATTCTATTCAAAGGATGCTATTTTGGAAATTGCTTTTTCAAAATATAGTGTTCTTGGTCATTTTGCTTATACTCTTGGTTGTTTAACGGCATTTTTTACGTCGTTCTATTCGATACGGTTAATCTATTTAGTTTTTATCAATAAAACTAATGCTTATAAACAAATTATTAAGGGTGCGCATGAAGGTTCAATTTTAATGTATTTACCTTTATTTTTATTGACAATCGGAAGTATTTTTTTTGGTTTTTTCTTTAAAGATCTTTTTATTGGATTAGGTACGAATATGTGGGGTAATGCTCTTTTTATTTTGCCAAGTCATGTAAATTTCATTGAAGGTGAATTCTTACCGACTTATATTAAATTATTACCAAATATTTTTGTATTCGGTGGTGCATTACTGTCTTATTTTTCATATCGGTATTTCCAGTCAACATTATTAGATTTTAAATTACGAAATAAAGTAATTTTTACTTTTTTATCAAAAAAATGGTTTTTTGATCGTATTTATAATTCAATTATCGTACAGCCTTTTTTAATTTTTGCTTTTCATACTACATATAAAGGTATTGATAAGGGTTTCTTGGAGTTAATCGGTCCTCGTGGATTGTCTAGAAATGTTTATAATTTTAGTCTATTTTTGAGTACGTTACATTCAGGATTTATTTCCCATTATGCATTTATTATGTTTATTGTTATTTTTAGTTTAATTTTTATTATGTTTATAAATATTAATTTAAAATTAGTTCTTGTTTTATTATTCGTTTTATTATTATTAAATTAAGCTTTTTTGCGTTTTGTCATTTTATCAGGTTTAAGGTCCCGTGTTCTGTGTTTTTAAGTCCATTAGAACAATTTGAATTTGGAATTTTAAAAGCGATTTATATTACTTTTAATGATGCCTTGTTTTTTGATATATCTTTTACTAATTTAAGTTATTCAATTTTTATTATTTTAAGTGTTTATTTTTTTTTTAATTATTTAATCTTTTTTACCAATGATACTAAAATTTTATCAAACCCTTTAAAGCTTTTTTTTGAAAAAGTTATTCTTTTTATTTTTGTAACTTTAAAAGATAATTTAAAATGGAGTGATATTCTATACTTTTCACTGATTTTATGTATTTTTCAATTTATCTTATTTTCAAATGTTATAGGTGTTTTTCCTTATACTTATACCGTAACTGGGCATATTATTGTTACGTTCGGTATTGCTTTTTGTGTTTTTTTAGGTTTAAATATTATCGGATATCGAATTCATCGAGCACACATTTTTTCTCTTTTATTACCAGAGGGTGTACCTTTTGCTATTTCATTCTTATTAATTATTATCGAATTTATTTCGTATAATTTCCGTGTAGTTAGTTTATCTGTACGGCTTTTTGCTAATATTATGGCAGGACACACGTTACTTGCGGTAATTTTTGGTTTTAATCATTTCTTAATCGCGATTAATTCAACGAGTATTTTGATAATGTTAATTCCTATTTTTGTTTTACCTGTTTTACTTTTAGTACTAGCTCTAATTGCGCTAGAATTCGGTGTAGCTTTAATTCAAGCGTATGTTTTTACTCTGTTATGTACAATGTACATACATGATGCTAAATATTTACATTAGCATTTAAAATAAATGAAAATAAATATGTTTTTTGATTTTTTAAATTTCATTCCAGAAATTTTTTTAATATTTTTAATCTTTTCGCTATTATTATTTTCATTAGTATTAAGTTCGGTAAGATTGTATAATTTTCCAATCCTGGCTGTATCATCATCATGGCTTTCTGTTTATGGTTTAATCTTAGTTACATTTTTAGTAGTAAATACGCTAGATATTTCGCAGGGGTTATTTAATAATTTATTGTTTTCGAATTATTTAACTAGTGCTGTGAAATTGTTAGTATTATTTTTTTCTATTTTAAGTATTGTAGCCGCTTTAAGTTATTTGAAAGATGAAAATGTCAACGATTTTGAATATATTATTTCATTATTATTGGTTATCTTCGGTATTTTTGTTTTTATTTCAGCGTTAGATTTAATAGTTTTATATGTTTCGTTAGAAATACAAAGTTTAGTTTTATACTATTTAGTAGCTTCTCGAAGTAAAAACATTCTATCTACGGAAGCTGGTTTAAAGTATTTTATTTTAGGTTCGCTTTCTTCAATCTTTTTTTTGTTTGGTTTTTCTGTTTTTTATTTCGTTTTAGGAACTACTAATTTATATGAAATATCATTATTGAATTCGGTAAGTTCATTAAATGTTATATACGATAATACATTATATATTGGGTTTATCTTTATTTTAATTGGGTTTTTTTTTAAGTTAGCTGCTGCGCCTTTCCATATGTGGGCTCCAGATATTTATGAAGGGGCACCAACGAGTGTATCACTTTTTATGTCTGTTGTTCCTAAAATTTCATTTATTGTTGTATTAATTAAATTTATATTTTTTTCTTGTAATATTTATTTTTTTGATATTCAAAATATTGTCCTTTTCGCAGCGATTTCATCGGTTTTTTTTGGTTCATTAGTTGGTATTCAACAAAAAAAATTTAAACGTTTATTTATTTACAGTTCTATAGGTAATATCGGGTTTATTCTTTTAGGTATTAGTTCCGGTACTTTAGAGGGTTTACAAAATGTTTTTGTATATACATTTATTTATACACTTATGTCTGTTATTCTTTGGACTTTCTATATTTCTATGCGTTTAAATTCGAATAATAGTTTAGTAAATTATATTACGGATATTAGTTCATTAATAATTTTAAATCCATTTTTAATTCTTGTTTTTGTTATTAACTTCTTTTCTTTAGCTGGTATACCTCCATTAGTTGGTTTTTGGACTAAATTTTTAATCGTTGTTTCAGCTTTAGATGCACATATTTTTGTTGTTTCAATAGTTATTGCATTAATTAGTGTTATTTCGGTTTTTTATTATTTACGTGTTGTTAAAATAGTTTATTTCAATATCAATAATATTCAATTAGTTTCGTTTAAACGAATTTCGAAAGAAAATTCTTTAATAATTTCTGGTTGTTTCTTATTTTTACTGTTTTTTATGTATCATCCTGATTTATTACTTTTAATTTCGTATAAAATCGCCAATACGGTTTATTAAAAGTTTTATGCGTACGGGAGAATAGCTCAGTTTGGTAGAGCGTTGACCTCCAAAGTCAAAAGCCAAGAGTTCAAGTCTCTTTTCTCCTGTATTATTTTTGGGGAAGTAACTTAGTTGGTTAGAGTAACAGCTTGTCACGTTGTAAGTCGTGGGTTCGAGCCCCATCTTTCCCGCTTAAAGAAAGTTTTATATGTTAATTTCGTTAGTTGTTAAACTTGAATATTTTATTCTATTAATACATTTTATTATTGCTGTTCTTATTGCGTTAGTAATTATCGTTTTTGCTTATGTTTTAATTACGCAACAACCGGACACGCAAAAATTATCAACTTATGAGTGTGGATTTGATTCGTTCGGTGATGCTCGAAATCCTTTTAGTATTCATTTTTATTTAGTTGGTATTCTTTTTATTGTTTTCGATTTAGAGGTTACTTATTTATTCCCTTGGGCTGTTTCATTGGATGAGACTAGTTTTATCGGTTTTTGGAATATGTTTTTCTTTTTATCTATTTTAACTATCGGTTTTATTTATGAATGGTTAAAAGGTGCATTAAGTTGGACTTAATTTTTTTACGTTTGGGTAGCTCAGTTGGTAGAGCGTTGGACTGAAAATCCTTGAGTCGGTGGTTCAAGCCCACTCCCAAACAAAAATTTATTTTGATTCTTCGTTTTGCATAATAATTATTTTTAAGTATTTTCGGTTTCTATAAAATATTGTTTTGTTCAGGTAGACCTAATATTAGGGTATTGGAGTTTTTCTCTTTTTTATGGTGGTTTAAACCCATCCCTGAGCATTTTTATTTTTCAAATTATTGTATGTTACTTTATAAAATTATAATTAAAACTAGTTATGGTCATACTTTGAATTCGTTTGTTAGTTTATTTACAAATATTTTTAAAGAAGTTGTATCCGTAACATTACCTAAAAAAACGAAGAAATTTGTTGTTCTTCGGTCACCACATATTTATAAAAAGGCAATGGAGCATTTCGAATCGCGGCAATCTACGAAGATTTTTTTAACTAGTATTCCACGATTACATGAAGAGCTTTTTAAGAAAAAATTAAAAGCAATTTCTTGGTCTTTTTTTGGTATTAGTATAAAATTAATACGTCTTGAAAAACAAAGTTTTTATTTGAAGCAAAAGGATTCGAACCTTTGATTTCCCGTATCAAAAACGGACGCCTTACCACTAGGCCATGCTTCAATAATTTTGGACCTATAACTCAGTGGTTTAGAGTATACGCCTGATAAGCGTAAAGTCAGTAGTTCAAGTCTACTTAGGTCCACTTGTTTTTATCTTATAGCGGTATTTTTGTTTTCAGTTATTTTTTATTAAATTCACCTTTTAGCTGTTTTGTTAGTTTACCTCGGGTACTTAGTTCAATTGGTAGATCATCTCGCTTACAACGAGAACGTTGGTGGTTCGAGCCCGCCAGTACCCACCAAATATTAGCGATGTTTAAATTTATTTATAACTTGGTAAAGGTTTTACCTATAAATAGTATTGTATATAAAAAAACTGATTTAACTATTATAGTTGAATATTTTAATATTTTATATATTACTAATTTTTTAAAAAAACATGAGAATACTCGGTTTGATGTTTTAATCGACGTTTGTTGTGTTGATTACCCGAGTTTTAGTAAACGTTTCGAGGTTGTATATCATTTTTTATCGGTGCAGTACAATCAACGAATTTGTGTAAAAACTTATATAAGCGAAACAAAACACTTATATTCCATTTCTTCAATTTTTGCTGGTGCTTCTTGGTTCGAGCGTGAAATTTGGGATTTATTCGGTGTGTTTTTTTCAAAACATAATGATTTACGACGAATTCTTACAGATTATGGGTTCGATGGATTCCCTTTAAGAAAAGATTTCCCTGTTACTGGTTTTATTGAATTACAATATGATGATCGTATTAAAGCGATTAAGTTTTGTAAAATAGAAAACTTACAGGAATTCCGAAATTTTAATTATAAAACTAATCCTTGGCTTTAAGTAATTATTCGGAATGTAACGTAGTAGGTTTAGCGTATCTGTTTTGGGAACAGAAAGTCATGAGTTCAAATCTCATCATTCCGACACAAAAATAAAATGTCTCAAACTTTTGAATTTTTCAGAAGATGGTTTTGTTCAACTAACCACAAAGATATTGGTACTTTATATTTCATCTTTGGTACTCTTTCTGGTATTGTTGGTACTTTCCTTTCTGTTATTATTAGAATTGAATTAAGTCTGCCTGGTAATCAAATATTAAATGGTGATTATCAGTTTTATAATGTTATAGTAACTGCGCACGCTTTTATTATGATTTTCTTCATGGTTATGCCTATATTAATCGGTGGTTTCGGTAACTGGTTTGTTCCTTTAATGATTGGTGCTCCAGATATGGCGTTCCCTCGAATGAATAATATTAGTTTTTGGTTATTACCACCTTCTTTAGCTTTATTATTATTATCAGCTTGTGTTGAAGCTGGACCTGGTACTGGTTGGACGGTTTACCCGCCTTTAGCTAGTATTCAAGCTCACTCTGGTGCATCAATTGATTTAGCTATTTTTAGTTTACACATCGCTGGTGCTTCATCTATTTTAGGTGCAATTAATTTTATTGTAACTATTTTAAATATGAGAGCTCCTGGTATTACTCTTCACAATATGCCATTATTCGTTTGGTCTGTTTTAATTACTGCATTCTTATTATTATTATCTTTACCAGTATTTGCAGCAGCTATTACGATGTTATTAACAGATCGAAATTTAAATACTTCTTTCTATGAACCTGCAGGTGGAGGTGATCCTGTATTATACCAACATTTATTCTGGTTTTTTGGTCACCCAGAAGTATATATTTTAATTTTACCAGGTTTTGGTATTGTTAGTGAAATTATTTCTACTTTTGCTAAAAAACCAGTATTCGGTACTTTAGGTATGATTTACGCGATGGTTTCAATCGGTATTTTAGGTTTTATCGTATGGGCTCACCATATGTATACTGTTGGTCTTGATGTTGATACTCGAGCATATTTTACCGCTGCAACGATGATTATTGCTGTACCTACTGGTATTAAAATTTTCAGTTGGTTAGCGACTCTATGGGGTGGTTCTTTACGATTCGATACTCCATTATTATTCGTTTTTGGGTTCCTTGTTCTTTTCACTATTGGGGGGGTTACTGGTATCGTACTTTCAAATGCTGGATTGGATATTGCATTACATGATACTTATTATGTTGTAGCACACTTCCACTACGTATTATCTATGGGGGTAACGTTTGCTTTAATTGCTGGTCTTTACTATTGGTTAGGGAAAATTACTGGTTATAAATACCCAGAAATTTTAGGGAAAATTCATTTCTATTCTTTCTTCATCGGAGTAAATCTTGCTTTCTTCCCAATGCACGCTTTAGGTTTAGCAGGTATGCCTAGACGAATTCCTGATTATCCAGATGCTTTTAGTGGTTTTAACTTTTTAGCTTCTATTGGTACTTATATTTCAGTAATTAGTTCTTTATTCTTCTTATATATTATTTATGTAACGATTAAAGAAAAAAAACCTTTTATTCGATGGAATATTTAATTTAAAAGTAATATAGTTTCTATGAGTCTTTCTTAATTTATTATTTTTAAGGTGTTATTAACTTATTCATCAACACCGTACCATTTAGTAAAAGCAAGTGCTTGGCCACTTTTTACTGGGTTTTTCGCTGGTACTATGTTATTGTTTACTGCTATTAATTTTCATTACGATTATTCTGGTGCAGTTTCAAATATTTTTATTTGTTTATTTTTTTTAGTTTGGACTATGTTTTCTTGGTGGTTTGATGTTGCTCTTGAAGGATTCAAAGGTGGACACCACACTGCTAAAGTTCGAAGTGGTTTACGAATGGCTATGGCATTATTCATTTTATCAGAAGTATTATTTTTTGCAGGTTTTTTTTGGGCTTTTTTCCATTCAGCTTTAAACCCTGTATATAATATCGGGGGTGTTTGGCCTCCTGTTGGAATTGATACTATTAGTCCATGGGGTGTACCTTTATTAAATACTTTAATTTTATTAGCTTCTGGTGCGACGGTAACTAAAGCACACTATGCTATTCAAAAAAATGATAGTTTTAATGTTATTTTTAATTTAGATTTAACGTTAATTTTAGCGCTATTATTCACTAAAATTCAAGTATTTGAGTATAACGAAAGTACTTTTACCATTGCTGATAGTATTTTTGGGTCATTATTCTACGTAATGACGGGATTCCACGGTGCTCACGTATTAATTGGGACTATCTTTTTATTCGTTGCTCTATTACGATATGAGTCTGGTCACTTTAGTAGTTTTTACCATTTTGGTTTCGAAGCTGCTATTTGGTATTGGCATTTCGTTGATGTAATTTGGATTTTACTTTTCATCTGTTTATACTGGTGGGGAGGTACTCCAACGATTATTACTTTATATATTTAATCCTAAAAAGTAAAATATAGGTATGGTAGTTTATTACTAAAATACTGGATTTAAAAAAATTCCAGAGATGGTAGGCTCTTTTTTGAAAACCTACCCCATACTATAATTTGGTGTGATAGTTCAGCGGTTTAGAATATTGGAATCATAACTCAATTGTCGGGGGTTCGAATCCCTCTCACACCAAAAGAACAAAAATCCTAAGTAGCTTAATTGGTTAGAGCAATCGGCTGTTAACCGATTTGAGACGGTTCAAGTCCGTCCTTGGGAGATATTAATTATGAAAACACTTTATAAGAACGAAACGTTATTAAAAAAAGAAAAATCTATAAAATTATTTACTATAAACTTTGGTCCGCAACATCCTGCCGCGCATGGTGTTTTACGGCTTATTCTAGAATTGGATGGTGAGTTCGTTAAACGAGCAGATCCTCATATTGGATTATTACATCGAGGTACTGAAAAATTAATTGAACATAAAACATATTTACAAGCATTACCATATTTTGATCGTCTTGATTATGTTTCAATGATGGCACAAGAACATACTTTCTCTCTTGCCGTTGAAAAATTGGCTAATATTAATGTACCCTTACGTGCACAATATATTCGAGTAATCTTTTGTGAAATTACTCGTATATTAAATCATTTACTTTTTATCGGTTGTCATGCTTTAGACGTTGGTGCTATGACTCCAATGTTTTGGGCTTTCGAAGATCGTGAAAAATTAATGGAATTTTACGAGCGTGTTTCAGGAGCTCGATTACATGCTAATTATATTAGACCAGGTGGTGTTCTATATGATATTCCATTAGGGTTTTTAGATGATTTATATGTTTTTTGTTTACAGTTTGTTACTCGATTAGATGAGATTGAAGAAATGCTTACCGGAAATCGAATTTGGAAACAACGATTAGTAGATATCGGGGTTGTTTCTGCTAAGGATGCAAAAAATTGGGGATTTTCTGGTATTATGCTACGAAGTACTGGTATTTCATGGGATATACGAAAAGATGAGCCTTATGAAATTTATGATAAATTAGATTTTAGTGTACCGGTGGGTACAAATGGTGATTGTTACGATCGTTATGTTATGCGAGTTGAAGAAATGAGACAAAGTACGAGTATAATTTTACAGTGTTTAAATACAATACCTCGAGGTCCGATTAAATCTTTTGATAATAAAAAAGTAGCACCTACACGATTTGATATTAAAAATTCAATGGAAGCATTGATTAATCACTTTAAATATTATTCCGAAGGGTTTAAGGTGGATGCAGGAGAGGTATATATGGCAACGGAAGTGCCTAAAGGGGAATTCGGTGTTTTCCTTGTTGCTGATGGAAGTAGTAAACCTTACCGGTGTAAAATAAAATCACCAGGATTTACGCATTTACAAGCGTTAAATATGTTATCTAAAAATTTATTAATAGCCGATGTTGTTGCTATTATCGGTACCATCGATATAGTTTTCGGGGAAATCGATAGATAATTTATAACTCTTTGGTGGTTCTATTTATTTTTAATTTTTTTTATGAATTTTATTTTATCAAGCTTAATATTACTACCGTTAATCGGGGTATTACTTATAAGTTTTTCTACTAACATCAATTATATTCGATTTATCGCTGTTACGATCTCAATGGAAGTTTTCTTTTTATCAACTTTTATTTGGTTTCTTTTCGATAAAAGTGTTAGTTCTTTTCAGTTTTGTGAAATTCTTATGTGGAATTTCCATGAAATTTTATTGGGTATTGACGGTATTTCGCTTTTTTTTATTCTTTTAACTACCTTTTTAATACCGTTATGTATTCTTTTTTTTTGGGATAATCTACTTTTTATTAAAGAATATTTAATTATTTTTTTTATTCTTGAGTTTTGTTTATTATTCTTATTCAGTACTTTAGATTTATTAACATTTTTTATTTTCTTTGAAAGTGTTTTAATTCCAATGTTTATCATAATTGGTTTATTAGGTTCAGGTCATCGAAAAGTACGGTCAGGTTATCTTTTTTTCTTCTATACTTTACTTGGTTCAGTTTTAATGTTTTTAAGTATCATTTTTATATACATAAATACGGGTACCTTAAATTACCAAAACCTTGTGGGTATTTCATTAAATGAAACTATTCAATGTTATATTTGGGTTAGTTTTATGCTAGCTTTTATGTCAAAAATACCTATGGTACCTTTCCATATTTGGTTACCTGAAGCTCACGTTGAGGCTCCTACTGGTGCTTCCGTTTTATTAGCAGGTATTTTATTAAAACTTGGAACTTATGGTGTATTACGTTTTTTAATTACATTATTCCCTTATGCAACCGTATTCTTTATCCCTATAATTTATACTATTGCTGGAATTTCAATAATCTATACGTCTGGTACGGCTATACGGCAAACAGATTTAAAACGAGTAATCGCATATACTTCAGTTGCACACATGAATTTAGTAGTAATCGCGATGTTTACTTTTAATATTATTAGCTTAGAAGGAAGTATCTTTCAAATGCTAAGCCACGGTATAGTTTCGAGTGCGCTTTTCTTTTGTGTTGGTATTATTTATGAACGATACCATACACGAATAATAGAAAATTTTGGTGGAGCTGTGCAAATATTACCTATTTTTTCAGTATTATTTTTTATTTTTATTTTAGCAAATTTAGGTTTTCCTTGTACCTGTAATTTTGTTGGTGAGTTTCTAATGCTTTCCGGTATCTTTACGGCAAATAGTTTTATTACTTTAATCGGTATTAGTGGAATGGTTTTTAGTGGAGCATATTCTCTTTGGATCTATAATCGAGTTTGTTTTGGTAATATTAAAATTAAATTCGTAAATGACTTAGACAAAAAAGAATTTTTTATTCTTTTTATTTTAGCCTTCTTTACGATATTTTTTGGTATTTATCCTAAATTAATTTCAGATTACTTAAGTATGAGTCTATATAACATTTTAGAAATTGTTGATATAGCAAATTTTAAATAAATTAAAAAAACATCAAAACAGTAACATTACACGCATTTATTATCTTACAGTTTTAACAAATGCCACAATTCGATCAAAATATCTTACTTCCGGAACTTTCTTGGTTATTTAGTATTTTTTTCCTTTTCTACCTTTTTATCGTAATTATGAATAAAAAAAATATTTTAAAAAGTTTTGCATACAATAAAATGACCTTGAAATATTTAATTTCTTTTACCACCAACATTACGAAATACTTAGAATACTGTTCTGCACAATATTCTATACGAATTGAAAAACAAATCAAATGGAAATTACATTTACTTGATTTAAACTACTTATTAAATAATTTATATAATACATATAAAGTTACTAAAATACAAACTCCTTTAACTTTCTTATTTAAAAATTTTGAAATGAGAAAAACAATAATTAAAAATACAAAAAGTATTAAAATTGCATAAATCTTAATAAAATTACTCATAAAAAAATAATAAAGGCTAGGTTAAACCCTTTGAGTAAAAAAGCCTTTTACAATACCCTTAGCTCAGTGGATAGAGCAGTAGCCTTCTAAGTTAAATGCCATAGGTTCGATTCCTATAGGGTATACTTTAAAATTAGCCTGGCTGTTGTAAAAGCTTTATAATACCAACAGCATCGAAAAAACATAAAAATAGAAAAGAGAGGATTCGAACCTCCGATTATATTAGATATAATGTTGGTTTAGCAAACCAATGCCTTAAACCCCTCGGCCACTTTTCCTTGAAAAATAAAAGTTTTTTTACACCAGGAAAACTTTTTAAAAAACCCGGACACACATTAATTAACGTGAATGATCTTCAATTAATGAAAAAATAGGAATAATTAAAAACATTAAAAAATAAGATAACGTACTTAATTGACCTAAAAAAACATAAGGAGCTTCTACTGGTTTTTGACCAAGCCACCCCAATAATTCAACATTAACAATAAAAAACCAATAAATAAAGAAAATAAAATATGGTTTAAATAAAGTTGATCTCGTTTTATAAATATTTAATAGCGGTAAAAAAAGTAATGCTAAAATAGAACCTAACATTGCTATAACTCCACCCATTTTATCTGGAACAGATCGTAAAATCGCGTAAAAAGGTAAAAAATACCACTCAGGCACGATATGCGATGGAGTAACCATAGGATTTGCAATTATATAATTATCCGGATGCCCAAAAACATTAGGATAATAAGAAACAACAAAAATTATAAAATAGAAAAGCACAATAAAACTAAAAGTATCTTTAATATAGAAATAAGGATAAAAATTAACTAATTTTATATCCGCAGAAATACCTAATGGAGTATTAGATCCCGCTTTATGTAAAAGTATTAAGTGTACTAAAACTAAAGCAACAATAACAAAAGGTAAAACAAAATGTAAACTAAAAAATTTATTTAAAGTTGCATTATTAATCGAAAAACCACCCCATAACCACTGAACTAACGTTTCACCGATGTAAGGAATAACAGAAAATAAATTCGTAATTACCGTTGCACCCCAAAAACTCATTTGACCCCAAGGTAAAACATAACCTAAAAAAGCCGTAGCCATCATCATTAAGAAAATAATAATACCGGTACACCATAAAGCTTTTCGAGGTTTTATATAAGAACCATAGAATAAATTCTTAATAATATGTCCATAAACCATAATGAAGAAAAAAGAAGCTCCATTTGCATGTAAATATCGAATAAACCAACCATTCTCAACATCTCGCATAATATGCTCTACACTAATAAAAGCATAATCAATATGAGGCGTATAATACATCGCTAAAAAAATACCAGTAATTAATTGTATACCCAAGCATAAACCCGCTAATGAACCACCAGACCAGTAATAATTAATACTAAAAGGTGTAGGGTAATAAACCAAATGATTATCTAAATATTCTTTTTTTAACGAAAGTAACACTTATATTTCTCTTAAAAAATCATTAATTTTTAAATTGTTTGTTACATGTTTAGTAACTGCTTCTAAAGCTGCTGATTCTTTAATATTTAAAATATGTAAATATAAATTATAATCTTCTTTAGATACAGCATACACACAAATAGGCATTACAGCATGACCTTTACCACAAATTTCAGAACATTGACCGAAATATAATCCAGGTCGTTTAATGAATACATTACATTCATTTATTCGACCAGGAACAGCATCAACTTTAACACCTAAGCTTGGAACAGCCCAGCTGTGAATTACATCAGATGAAGTTACTAATAATCGTACATTAGTTTCAGTAGGTAATACTAAAGCATTATCTACTTCTAAATTTCGTAATGATCCTAATTTTAAATCTTCAGTCTCAATCATGTGACTTTCAAGAATAACTTTTTTTTTAAAAACCATAAACTCATAAACCCAAAACCATTGACTACCAATAATAGTAACATCAAGAGCTGAATGCATAATTTCTTCTGCACTATATAAGTGAGTTATTGAATTTCCAGCTACACAAGCTAAAATTAATGCTGGAGTTAAAGTCCAAACAATTTCTAAATTTACATTTTGAGTAATAATACTAACTCGTTGATCATCTCTTTCTCTATATAAAATAGCGATTCGAACAATCATCCAAGTAACAAAAAAAACAACAAAAACTAAAAAGTGCCATAAATAATCGTAAAGATGAATAATCCCTTCCATTACTGGAGTTGCAGGATCTTGGAAAGAATACTGTAATGCTCGAGGCGCATCACAAACAATAGTATTACTAAAAATACCAAAAAAGATTGCTAATAATAAAGTTGAAAATTTTTGCATGTGTTTTTATTTATGTATTCATTTAAATACTTCGTACAAACCAAATTAGTGAACTATCTAAAACATTTATAAGTGGTTCATAAATATTACTAGGATTATATACAACTTTTAATTTTTTTACACTGTTTTTTTTTAAATCATATACAGTATTAAACCGACGTGAAAAAAAAAAAATTGAAGTATGACCCTTAAAGGAAGTTGCGTTTAATAATGATAAAACTGTTGCGAAATCATTAACCGAAAAGGTTAAGAAACGACCAGCTTTAATTTTTTTTTTTTACAAGAAAATATCATTCGTCAAACTTTGATATTTTATAAAATTACCTTTTATAATTTTTACTTGTAAACTATTATCCTTATTTAAAGCTTGATAATTTAAAAAATCGGAATATAGCATTTGATATGATAATACTACCCCACGATTATCAAGTAAATTTTTTTTAAATTTTTCTTTATTATAAAATAAATTTAATTTTTTAAACATGATATAATATTAAAAAAGAATAAAATTAGTACTCTTTAGCTCAAAAATTACTTCTCTTACACACAGAGCCTATCAAGGTGATAATCTGTCACCTTTTATAGAAAATTTAAAGGGGAGTTTCTTACTTATATGCTTTCAGCAATTATCTCGTTTACACGTAGCTACCCGACGATGCTTTTGGATAAAACAATCGGTACACAATAGGTGTATCCTTCCCAGTCCTCTCGTACTAAGGTCAGATCCTTTTTCTTTTCTTTTTCTCACAGTAGATAGGAACCGAACTGTCTCACGACGTTCTAAACCCAGCTCACGTACCACTTTTATCGGCGAACAGCCGAACCCTTGGAACCTGCTTCAGCTCCAGGATGTGACGAGCCGACATCGAGGTGCCAAACGACTTCGTCGATAGGAACTCTAGAAAGTCATTAGCCTGTTATCCCTAACGTACCTTTTATCCGTTGAGCGATGGCTCTTCCACACGAAACCACCGGATCATTATGGCCTACTTTCGTACCTGCTCGATTTGTATATCTTACAGTCAGACAAACTTAATATCATTATACTCTACTATAGGTGACTACCCATATGAGTTTATCTTTGCACACCTCCGTTACACTTTAGGAGGTGACCACCCCAGTCAAACTACCAACCATATAATTTCCTAATTTAAATTTTAACTTAAATATAGTTAGTTTAAAATACTTTTAAAAGTGGTATTTCACTGTATCTTCAATAATATACGAATATAGATATCAAAAGATCCCACCTATGCTACGTAAAAAAGATCTTAAAACTATATAAAGATGTAGTCAAGGTGTATAGGGTCTTTCCGTCTAGCTGCGAGTACCCCGCATCTGCACGGGAAATTCAATTTCACTGAGTCTATATTGGAGACAGTAGAGCAGTCGTTACGCCATTCATGCACGTCGGAACTTACCCGACAAGGAATTTCGCTACCTTAGGACCGTCAGAGTTACGGCCGCCGTTTACTGGGACTTACATTCAAAGCTGAAAACCTCTCCTTATCATCTTCCAGCACCGGGCAGGCGTCAGACCCTATACTTCATCTTACGATTTTGCAGAGTCCTGTGTTTTTAATAAACAGTCGCTACTCCTAATTTCCTTGAAACCTCCTGTTTTACCAGAAGGTCCTCCTTATCCCGAAGTTACGGAGTCATTTTGCCGAGTTCCTTCAATATAGTTCTCTCAAGCACCTTAGTATATTCTACCAGCCCACCTGTGTCGGTTTAAAGTACGGTTTTCTTTTTATATTATTTCTTGAATATTTTTCGATATTTTCCCAAAATCCACATAATGAAAAAACTCATACAATATTGTCATATAAAAAATACCCATTAAATACAGCTTTCGCTTTTTTCTTAGGGGCCGTTTAATCTTAAATTGTTTAACATTATTATAAGATCCCTTGGGCTTACGGCGAAAAGGTTTTTTTACCTTTTTGATCGTTACTCATGCCAGCATTATCTCTTTTGATATCTCCATAAAATTTTTTAACTTTACTTCGTCGAAATACAAAATGTTCTACTACCAATATGCAATTGCATATTTTGTTTCTTCGGTAACTTGCTTTAGCCCCATTACATCTATGGCGCATTGTTACTAGACCAGTGAGCTTTTACGCTTTCTTTAAAGAATGGCTGCTTCTAAGCCTACCTCCTGGCTGTAATAATAACAACACCTCCTCAATCACTTAGCAAATTTTAGGGACCTTAGAAAACAATCTGGGTTTTTTCCCTCTCGACTACGGACGTTAGCGCCCGCAGTCCGACTTCTTTATATCAAAAAATCCGTATTCGAAGTTTCGTTAAGTTTGGTAAAACGCGCGGCCCCCCTAGCTTATCTAGTGCTCTACCCCGAATTTTATTCTATAAAGAGCTCTACTTCAATAGATTTCGTAGAAAACCAGCTACATCCAAGTTTGATTAGCCTTTCACTCCTAATCACAAATCATCCCCATATTTTTCCACATACGTGGGTTCGGTCCTCCCAGGCTTTTTACGACCTGTTCAACCTGTTCATGATTAGATCACTTGGTTTCGGGTCTTATTATTATAACTATAACCTTTTAAAGTTTTAATTTCATTACGCCTACATTAATTTAATTTAAGCTCGCTATAACAATAAAGTTGCTGACCCATTATGCAAAAGGTACGCTGTCATTTAAATAAATAAACTCCAACAGATTATAAGCATCAAATTTCAAGAACTATTTCATTTTAGATCTCTAATTACTTTTTCACCTTTCCCTCACGGTACTTGTACACTATCGATTATTAAAAATTTATAAGTTTATTAGAGGGCGGATCCCCTATATTCAAACAGAACTACACATACTCCGTTTTACTTTTTTAACTAATTTAATTTTATTCTACGGGACTTTTACCCTTAACGTAAGAATTTTCAAAAACTTTTCAAATAAAATTAAATTAAATACTTATTTAACCGGGTTCGTTCGCCACTACTAACGGTATCTCGGTTGATTTTTTAAATAGTTACTAAGATGTTTCAATTCACTATTTTTATACTACATTTAAAGTAAAGATTTCTCTCATAAGAAATTTGTATTTTACAGTTTTTTACTAAATACAACTTTTCGTAATTTTCTACGTCTTTATTTTTTTAATATCTAGGTATCCATTTAATGCTAAGGTTTTCATCATATACATGCATTTAAACTAAAAAATCAAAAAAAGCAAAAAATAACTACTACCGCCGTTTCGTCTTAAAAATATAATCTAAAAGACCCCACTGAAATTTAGGAATATTTCGTATTATCTTCGAAACACGCACACAATTAAAATTTGAATAATTAATAAGTAAATGCGACGATTTTAAAATCGAACCTTCACCAACTTCTACATTTTTACGACCGCTAAATCGCTTTTTAATAAACTCAGCATCAACAGTAACAATATCGCTTACCCGTAAAAAAAATTTCGGATTTTTAATAATTTTTCCATTAACACGAATAAATCCATGCGAAATTATTTGATATGCTTCAAAAATACTTTTTGCGATATTTAAACGATACAACGAAATAGCTAACATACTTTCTAATGCATTAATAAAATGCATCACTTTATCTTGTTCTACTGACGAACTTAAAATTTTATTTTGTAATTTCCGTTTAACTTGTAACGAAACACCTTTTTTTGCTAAACGTCGAACTAGATTTTTTAAAAACGATACTTTCATCGGCCCATAAAAATTCACTAAACTTTTTTTAAACTTTAATATTAAAGGATATAACTGTTTAATACTAAATTTTTTTGAATATTTCGTTTTTTTATTTAATAAATTATAATTTAACGCGATACCCCGTTTAAAAAAATGTGCTATTTTTAACCATTTTTTTCTTTTAAAAGCAACAACCTTTGAATTTTTCCATATATTTTCTTTCAATTGAAAACAAATCTTATATCTCGGATTTCTAATTTTTATCATTTAATCTTAAATTTTTCCTTACTAAAACCATTTAGAATTGAACTACAAAATAGCGTTTCATATGATTTTAATAACGTCGTATTCAAAGCCCCAGGAACTATATATGAAACATAATCAAAATTCTGTAAGCTATCCAAAATAAAAATTACTGGAATTTTACATAAATTTGCTTCCTTAATAATCATATTATACATAATAGGCTCAGCATCTAAAATAATTAATAAATCTGGAACCCGTTTTACATTTTTTAATTGCATTAATAATCCAGGGAACCACTCCTCTTTAAAACTAAAAGTAAAATAGCGTAATTTAATATTATTATTAATAGTAATAAACTTATTAATATAGCTATTATTACGATAACCTAAAAAAAGTATTAACCCGCGATTTTCAATAATTTTTTCAATAAATTTCAACGCCTTTTTTAAATAAATAACACTGTATGTTAAATTAAAGATATAATTTATATTTTTTTTATACATCAAAAAAGATTTCATTTTATAATTATATGAAGTCTTTCCAACGAATAAAAACTGCCGTAAAAAGATTAAATTTATAATTTTTTTCATCGTTAATTTTTCTTACCTGGTTTTAACCGTACTATTTCTTTCTGATAAAGAATCCCTTTACCCTTATAACAATCTGGAACTCGGTAAGATCGGATAAAAGCCATAAACTTAGTAATTTCTAATAAATCAAAACCTAAAAAATAGATTATTCGTCTTTTCTTTATTTTAACAATTATACCAGAAGGTATATCGATATTAATTTTATTACTAAACCCTAATTTTAAAGATAATACTGAATTTTCTAAAATTTCGGCAGTATAACCTAACCCTTTCAAACGTAACCGTTTTTTATAACCAACTGAAACACCCCGTAAACATTGTTTAATTAACTTTAAATTTAACATCAAATACTTTTTATTAATACTAACTAAATTTAACGTAATATCATCAACGATACTAATTACCCCACGAATATTTAAAAAAACCGAACCTAACTTCCCACTAATTTTATACCCATTACCTTGACCCAAAAGAATAACATCCTTTGGTTTATGAATTGTTAAATGTAATGACATCTAATCGATTTTTAAAATAACTTCCCCTCCAATACGTTTTTCCAAAGCCTCATTGTGCGTTAAAATACCATGATTAGTACTCAAAATTAATATTTTATTTTGTAAATTTTGCATTTTCCACAAATTAAAACTACTAATATAAACTTTATTACCAGGCTTTGACACACGTTGAATATTCTTAATAACACCAAACCCTTTAAAATATTTTAATAAAATCTCAATCGTATTATTATTTACTTTATAACCACGAATAAAACCTTTTCTAATTAAAACATCCAAAATTTGAGTACATAATTTTATTTTATTATATTTAACATTTAATAATTTTACACCTTGTCCATTCCGAATACACGTTAATAAACTAGAAATATGATCCATCTTATAAATTAAAATAGGATAAGCTCACCAATGCGATAGGCAAAGATAATTTAGCCGAAACAACACGTTTGATTTCTAACATCTTTTTACTAGAAATATTCCCATCAATCTCATAAATTATTTTACCCATACGAATTTTTGATACCCAAAAACTAACAGCCCCTTTTCCACGCCCCATCCGATTTTCGTTTGGTTTTTGTGAAACAGGAACATCCGGAAAAATCCGAATCCACAACTTCCCAAAACCTTTAATTCTTTTACTTATCGCTATACGTGATGCCTCTAATTGACGTGCGGTTAACCGCCCATTCGCCATAGCTTTTAATCCAAATTTTCCAAAAGATACTTTTTCAAAAACAATACCTTTTATTTTTCCTTTTCGTTCTTTCTTGAAACGTTTTTCTTGTGGTCTTAATAACATTTTAATTTTTTGTTAAAAATTTTGTAAAATTTGTAAAATTTATAATACGATTTGTATAAAAAACATTATTATACAAAAAAAACCAAACTTTAATACCGAATACCCCATAACGAGTATGCGACTCGACATATTTATAAACAATATTTGAATTTATTGAACTCAGCGGTAACGCACCTTTACTAATAATTTTCTTTTTAGTTCGATCACTACCATTTAATTTTCCATTAACCTCGATTTTAAAACCCTTTATTCGTGAATTTTTTAAATTTCGTTTAAAGAAATAAAAAGCAATATTCTTAATTAATAATAAAAGATAATTGTGTCGTGGTGTTAATGATAAAAATTTACTTATACCTAAAGCTAAAAGATCAACTGATAAAGTGTTAAAGCTAGCACCAACAAAACGATAAATATCCTTAAAACTATTATAATGTTTAAAACGTAATAAACCCGCGTTAACACGCTTTAAACCATACTTCACCTCTTTAGACTTAATAAAAAACGTATTCGCTGGAAAAAATTGATTTAATTTCTTTGAAATATGCTTCTTTAAAAAAGTAATTGGTACTAAATTTCGATATTTTTGTAACCGCATTAACTTCTTAGTCTTTTTTGCTTTTGCATTAATTAACCGACTAGTCCGATTTTTCCACGTATAAAATTTAAAAAAAACTATACAACTAGCCGAATTTCGTAATACATTAAACCCGACTAAAAAACTATTCTGTGTTAATAAAATTCGCTCAATATAGTTTTTTATTGCTAAATCCTGAAAAACCCACTCTTTTTTTATCTTTTTCGAATCAGTAAACCAAAATGAATCCCAATTATTTCTTAACCGTAAACTCGTTGAATTAACTTTATGCCCCATTTTTACTATTTTTTAGCTTTTTTCTTTTTATGAATACATTTCTTCCGAGTAAAAGCAAACTCCCCCAACTTATAACCAATTTTTGTTTTATCAATAAAAACATTTATAAAGGTTTTTCCATTATATACAGAAACTTTTGTTCCTAAGAAACACGGCGCGATAACTGAATTTCGTTGTAATGTAAAAAATTTTTTATTCTTATTTTTATTCTTAAATTCCTTAAAACATCTCAATAAATTTTCATTACAATATGAACCCTTCCAAATAGATCTACTCATGAATATAAATTAAATAAAATAACAATCAACCTAAATCGAATATTTACCCTTTCGAGTACTTTTCTTTTTAATATTTTTAAAATCCCGCGAAAAAATCAAAATATTTTTATTAATTTTTTTTTTTCTCGTTGGTTGACCTTTAGTTGGTAATCCTCGCGGAGTAACCGAAGGACGACCACCTGAAGTTTTTCCTTCACCACCACCGTGTGGATGATCCACCGGATTCATTGCAACCCCACGAACCGTAGGTCTAATACCTAACCACCGTGAAACCCCTGCCTTCCCTAAAACTTTACGTTGAAAAATGGCATTATCCAAAACACCCAAAGTCGCACAACAATCCAAATTAATTAATCGTTGCTCACCGGAACTTAATCGAATACGACAAACTTTGGTATTTACTTTTTCAATAAGCTGTGCGAAATTACCCGCTGTACGAACAATTTGACCACCCTTAAATCGTGTTAATTCAATATTATGTATTAACGATCCTACCGGAAAATTACGTAATAAAGTACAATCACCGATATTTAAATTTTCTAAATTCGGAGATGACCGAACAATTGAACCTATTTGTAAATCCTTCGGTGCTAAAATTAAACCTATATCAGTCGAATCATTAATATTTTCGATTTTTGCAACTAAAGCATTTCGGTTTGGATCATAAATAATATTTTTAACACAACCCGCTGCGATTTGTCGTTTGAAATCAACAATTCTATATAGTTTTTTATGTCCAGTTTCTTGATGTCGTACTGTAATAACACCCTGATTATTTCGACCTCCGTTTTTAATTACACGTTTTAGCAATTTTTTTTTTTTTAAATTTGTCTTTATT
>Ga0247839_1001680_pt1 | contig 35539 bp, 46 predicted proteins | sample LaCruzMarch2015__6_FD_192405 | JGI IMG/M metagenome (GOLD analysis project Ga0247839, IMG submission 192405) | Freshwater microbial communities from meromictic Lake La Cruz, Castile-La Mancha, Spain - LaCruzMarch2015_16m | ecosystem: Environmental > Aquatic > Freshwater > Lake | place: Spain... | reverse complement strand
TCTTTTGAGATTAAGTAATGTCTAATAGCAAGAGATGCTATTGGATAACAGTGGCACTGAGCCCGCCTCCTCGTTTTTCTTTTGAGATTAAGTAATGTCCAAAAGCAAGTGGCACTGAGCCCGCCTCCTCGTTTCTCTTTTGAGATTAAGTAATGTCTAAAAGCAAGTGGCACTGAGCGCGTCTCCTCGTTTCTCTTTTGAGATTAAGTAATGTCCAGTCGAATGAACAATCAAAATCTTTATTCCGCTTTTTGCTCATACTTTGATGAAGCAAAACAAAAGCAAAAACAAAAGCAAAGCAAAATTTTTAGGCCTCGATCGTCTCAATGGCCTTGGCAAAGGTCGCGGCCACAGCGGCGCGAAGCTCGCCCAGGGTCTCGAGCGGCGAAGTGATGCCAAGGAAGGCCTGCGCCGCCTCGTCGCCGCGCATCGAGTCCAGCACGGCGTTGGTGCCATTGCCAAAGGCGCTGAAGCAGCAGCCGCCTTCCACCTTAAACGCCAACGGCGACATGCGAGCAGAACACGGACGCGCACCCCACGACTCGTCGGCCATGTCGCCATACGAGTTCTTGCCGTGAACAGCCAGCTCAAAAACCCGCACATTGTGCTTGCGGCAAAACTCCATGCTCTCAATCAGGCGGTCGTCCCCGAGGTGAAGGCGGAGAATAACACCAGCGGCCATCACCCTGGCGTTGTTGCCAACCTTGGCATAGTCGGGCTTAAGGGGATCCACCACCGTCCCATTCATCAGCGCAAAGTAGCTCGCACCGTTAAGGCCACACGCGTTGCCGAGCAGCTTCATCTCAGCGCAGTCCGTCGCCACCAGCATCCGCTCGCACAGCCGACCATTGATGTGTCCGTTGAGCGACTCAAAAGTGGCATGCTCCGTGCTCTCCAACACGCAAGGCATGTCGCCAGAGACAACAAAGCCAACCGCGGCAAGCTTCGATAAGCGAGACAAGACCGAAGCACGGCAAGCGGCTTCGCCTACAAGCTTGTGCTTGTCCGAAAGCGATGCGTACACCTTGAACATTTGAATCGCCTGTTCCGTCGACCGCAGCGGCGTGTTGGCCGCCAAGAGCTTCCAGGGCACATCGCGATACAAGAGGCCAAGCGAAAGCAGCTTAATCGCCTCAGGGTTCGCCTGAAAATTTGACCACGTGAAGCGCATCCCCCCAAGCATAATCACATCAGACTTGAAGACCATGGTGATCTCCGCCATGTTCGGGGACGCGGCATAGTACGGCAAGCGCTCACTGTGCGGCATTTTATATTTGCCCTTCTCCAACTTCTCCAAGTACCGGGGGTGAACGATCCCAATCGCCGGCTTCGTGCCCAAAAGGTGAATCGTCGTGTCGCCCTCGGGCGTTTCATTGGAAGCTCTGAGCTCCTTCAAGGCCTCCACGACATGGTTCATCAAAGGAAAGCAGAGATCCGTGGCCTCAGTGACGGCCCCAAGCAGCCACATGTGATCTCTGATTTCGGCCGGAACCTGGCGCAGACGCGCCAACACAATGTCTTTGGTGTCCCACACAGTCAGCGACACCTTGCTCTCTTCCGGAATAACAAAAGGCTCCATGTTTTGCGAAAGCACTTGCTCATATTTCTCAACCGTACCATAGACGTCAACAATCGCCGCGTGAATCTCCTTTGAATACATTGTTTTGCTTCTTCTTGTTGGCTCTTCCTGGGGCTTGCTATATGGACCTCCGGGCAGTTTCCTCTTTTTTTTTAAGTTTATGTGACGGGCCGGCCCGTCTGCAGGGCATAGTGAGCCGAGTCGGCGTTTGTACCGTTGGTGCGCGCGTGGCGCCGGTGTGTGTCTTCCGTCAGCAGCAAGGGCAGCACACGCGCTCTCGCTTCATGCACAACCGCTGTGTAGTCACCGCCGTCAAGCCTTTCGAGGCAAGCGAGAGCCACGTCCAAGGACACAAACTCGTCGGTTTTTTCCTTTTCCAACGCGTCGACTTCGTCTGTCAGGTCGCTCCCACTTTGATTCAGCTCGTCGGCCACATTCGCATTGGCTACGCCCATTTCGAGGAACGCGACGACCATTGCTATATCACGCTCCTTTTGAAGCAGCTCCACCTGCTTCTCGTGAATGGCTAGCACACTGGCCCTAAACTTGGCTGCAGCCGCCACTCTCAATAGCGCATCGTCAATGCGACGGTACGACGCTTCCGAGGCCTCTCGCTCGTTCTGTCTGGCCATTTTGAACCCTTCAATCTCTTCCGTAAGCGCAATGCCCCTCTGATTCAGGTATTCAAACTCGGTATCATCTTCCTGCCCGCCATCGAGCAGCGCAATCACCATCGCCAGGTCGCGTTTCGTTTGAAGCATTTTTGCATGCAACGCGTCAACGCGTCTTTGCGCGTGCTCATCAAGCAGCACAACCACCCCAGCCATATCACCATCGTTTTGAGCCATTTTTGCATGCAACGCGTCAACGCTCCCTTGCTCTCTCAGAGGCGCTTCGCTCAAATCTTCAAGCATTTGAGCTAGAATGCTTGAACGAACGTGTTCGAGCATTTGAATCGAAATGGCAACGAGAGCGGCCGAGACTCTTTCGTAAATTTGTTTACTTTCAACTTGTGCGCCCACAGCGCTGCGCGTTTGCTTTGTGCGCGCCATCCAAGACCATTAATAATCGGTGGGCTTAAATAGTTCTAGTCTTATAGCATCCCATCAATGGACTTGACCAATGCAGTGACATCAAAGCCATCGCCATGCGTCGACTTGTACTCGTGACCGTGCTGGACAATCAACTTAGCAAAGGAGGCGGCGGCATCGTTGGCACGTTTGCCGCGCATGTCGTTTTGGTTCAGGTGATACTTGGTCGCGGCCAAGCCAAGTTCCGCAGCTTCGGAAGCAGTCATCGCGACGATCTCGGCCATCTCCCCCAGCAACTCGTCGGACTCTTCGCCGCTGTCGATATCTGCAAGATTGGCAAAGAGCAAGAGGAATTCGGCGTTTGGCAGCATGTTGTTTGTTTCATCACTGGGCCGCAAGATCGCTTCATACACACAACGGGGCCTTTACCTCTTTTTTGTTAATTTGTTTTTTTTCGTTTTAATATATAAAAGGATATATAAAGAGCCAAAAACTAGCGATGGCGGCGGCGCATGGTGTTGTTCGGCGGCTTTTTGTCCAGAATACAGCGGAGCAAAAGCGACGCGTGGTGAGCAGTTTACTCAAACACAACACGACAACACGACAACACAACAACACAACACGACAACACGACACTGTAGCTGTATTTGGCTTTATATGACGGCTCTCCAATGGCAGGGCTAGACCGCAGCAGGTGTTTTTTAACGGACACGACCCCATAATTCGACTTTTGCTGGGTGTCAACGCCGCCGAGTACGCGGCCACCGCGCATCTGACCTACGCCAACAACAGGCTCATCCTAAGGCTAACCAACCAATACAACAGCGCGCTGCAAAATGTTTGGCAGACAGACGAGCCTATAGTGGGCGACGACGCGTGGGTGCTCGATGATATCGCGGTGCTTCAAAAGTATACGGGAACGGTGTTTCTGCGTATTAGCGGTGACATGCGGGTTGCCTATCTGAATATGAGCTACCACAGCCACGGGACCATAAGCCTGAGAAAACAGCAGCCGGTGGCTGATAAAGTCGAGCGCAAGGGCCTCTATATTAAATTGCGAAAAAGATCATCGATGCTTCCCATCCCGCCTTCCTCATCCAACGGCACGCCGTGGCCCGCCAAACGCGACTCCATAAAAAGTCCAGCTACAACACTTTTGCGCAGTGTCGCGTACTGAAGCCGCGTGTTGTCTACTAGCTTGAAAAGATATTTAAAATAGGCGTCACGTCGCCGAAATAAATGTCCACCTTAAACGTCGACGTACCGCACGAGTGGCAGGTCGCCTATGATGTGGCCATTTACGGGTTCCCTGAAGCGTACGAGCACGTATTCGGCAGATCCATCATGGCCAAAGTCAAGATCGACATGCATCTAAAGGCCAACAAGCTCAGCTTCGTCGCCATCAACAGCGACACCAGGAGCTCCAGCATATGGCGGCAGCAAACCGCTAAAGTAGACACAAACGACCTTTACCGCTACTTTAATCAAAAGGGCGATAATGTGAACTTGCTCGTGCATCACGACAAGAGCACCATAGAGCTCACGTACAATCACCAAAATTGGAAGCCCATCATGTTTGTCAATACCGATAATGAAGGCCTGCAGGCAAAAGGTTGCTTTGGCTGCGGTCCGCCGCCGTCCGCCGCTAGGAGAAACAGCGAAACAAACCAAAGCAGCTGTGGCTTCTCTTTTTTATTGAAACGAAGCAACAGCAGCAGTTTCACTTGCGGCGTATCCGCCTTAACGCGTCAGCCCCAAACACAAAAGAACACACAAAAGGGAGATACGGGCTGGCAATGGTTAAGACGCAAGTCAATGTCACTGTCAAGCAAATAAGTATAGCTAAATAAGTATAGCAACAAAATAGGTATATTAAGCTAGCCCCAAAAAAAACACAAGAGCGAATGACAAATAAAGTGTTATGCTTCACTTCAGTGTTAATGTTTGTCGCGCACTCCCAATTTTGCAAAGGGTATCTTGGGGCCTTTTATGTGTTCGGAACAATAACCAGCATTTTAAATCACTCGCAAACAAGCCGCACAGCCAAAGTCGTTGACCGACTCACCATGCTTCTAGGCTTTGTGATGGACACATTTTTAATTTTTTTCAAAATCCAGCACACTAAAGGCGTGCTCGCCACGCTCGTGTGGGGCGCAGCCCTTTGCTGCTTTTCAAATACCATCACACACACCCTAGCGCACGCTCTAATCACTCTAGCGCACGCTGGCATTTCAAGCAGCACATGAAGCGCTCAACGTCGGCCGCCTTAACGCATACAGAACCTTCTTGAGCCAGCGTTTCCAGCATCTGCAACGCGTGCAAAAACGTTGGCGTGTTGATCCCGCCTGTGATTTCGTCTGGATCCACAGATAACCTTTGAACAATCGCGACAAGCTGCGTGCGTGCAGCCAAGGTCTGAAAAGCACCAAGCGCCTCAACCTGCTTCACCGTCTCACGAATACGTTCATCGCGAGCCAAAGTCGTCTTGGTCAGCGCGTCAACAATACAGCTCTCCAATACCGCTGCTTCAAACTGCATTTTATGTTTTGAGCCTCAGGACCCCAAAATACAAAGACAGGCAGGCGGTTTCCTATTTTTTTTAACTTTGAATGGGCAAACTCAAATAAAAAAAAAATATGAAAGCGCGTGCAGGTCCTCGAGCCCGCCAGCAGGCAACAACAATGCCGCAAGAACACGCTCGTCGATACTTTGGGCTTGCAAAGTATGAGCAGCGCAGCAATGTGTCCATGCTGCTCGCAAGGCGGCTGCTTAGGGCGCTGCTAGGACACCAGCCCAGCGAGCGCGAGACGGCGATCTTTTTAAATGTCACATACAAAAAGGCCAAGACGCTCATGCGCTGGAACCCCGAGCTTCAGGCCGCCGTGCACGAGACCAGAGAACTGGCGGAAGCCTGCGATAAGGCTGGCTTTAAGGTGGCATTCGAGCACTGCTGCGACACATACATAGCCTCGCGCGTTGCGTACAAACGGCTCGCAACCACCACCTGCGCCCACGCATTTATGCATCTCAGGCGCAGCTCGCTTGTCCTCGTGCCGACGGAAGCTATGCAAAAACTCGACGCTGTGATCGAGGAGAAACAAGGGGTCGTCAGAACCGCAATGATGCACATGACGTGGTGAGCAGTTTCCTACAACATAAAACTAATGTTTTGAATATTTTCGGCTGTATGTGACGGCTCTCAAAATGGCAGGGAAAAGGAGTTTAGAGAGGAAATTTTGCCGGTTACGATCAAGGAGCTGGCGTGCTCCTATACACGTTGGTGGCTCCCAGAAGACGATAGGGCGGTGTGCATCGATGACAAGCAGCTGCTGCATCAGCTCGCGTTGGACCCCAACTTCGAGGCGGAGGCGAGCGGCCGTCTGTTTCCCTCCTCGCCGCAATTCGACTTTGTCAACAAGCGCATCGCCGATGCCTTTTGGAAGCGCCTGGGCTTCGAGATCAGAACGCCGCTCACGCATTCCTTTTTCAAGGTCAGCGAGGCCCAGAGGCTCATCAGCGACAACATTGCGGTGATGCGCGCGCAGAGGGGCCAGACGAAGCTGCCAGACGATTTGACAGGGCCGCTGGACAAGAGCCTCGAAGACGGCAGCTTCGATAACGACGCCGCACACGAGCTGGTGCTTAAGCTCGCGGAACGCGGCGGTGTCACCGCCGTCGATGGGCCACTCGATATCACTCTGCGCGGCATCTATACGGCGGTCCTGGACAATATCAAACAGGACCGCAGGGGCATCTTCGCTGAAACGGCCAAGGAGGCCGCCAAGGCGGCAAAGCCTGCGAGGGTGGCCGCGACGGGGGACAACACGCGAGCGTGGCTCGCTCGCTCGCAGCGCAGGCCAGACGAAACCTTTACGGCCTTTTTCGCACGCGCCGTCGTCGAGCTCGCGGAGCAGGCCCCCGCCTATCTGCGCATATTTCCAGAGACCTTTGCCGACGACATCCGCGACTTTCTGGACTTCTACAACAACATAAACGGAAACGTCGACGCCGAGATCGCGACCCTCTTCGCGCAGAAGCTGATGCCCGCCGGGAGCCCCATCTTCACCGCCATCAAGGCCGGCACTGCTTTGAACGACCTGACACCGATGGCAAAGCGCTGCATCCAGCGCAGCACGCGGCCGACGTCGGCCCTTCGCATGCTCGTCATGTCCAGATTATGCGAGAACCTGACCTGCCAGATTGAGAAAACGCTCCTGGGCTGCAAAAAGCACAGAAAGGGCTTTGTCGCGCGGCTCTGCCGCGTCGCCCTCCTCAATTTCGAAACCTACAGCTATTAAAAAAAAAAGAGGAAACCGCCGTCGGGCCAAAATAGAGGTGGGGGAGGGACTGAAGAGCGAAAGGAGAAATGGTTAAAACACAACACGATGCGGCGAGCGCTATACAGCGCTCGTGGAGAAAAAGGACACCGACAAGCTTTTTGCTTAACAGCTTGTCTATTAACCTTAAGCACAAGGTGGAAGATGTGCGTCGTAGGCTTAACGTCAAGGCAGCAACCGCCTTGGCTGTGCGTTTGAATAGGGGGAAGGCCGTGGTGTACAAAACGCACGTGAGCCCGCTGCTCTACTTGCGCTGGGCCATTGAGAAACCAGACACGATGATGCTTTGGGAGTACAAGGAAATAAACAATGGCAGCAGCAAGGGGGTTGCAGACGTTTTGCATGAGGCGGCAAAAGCCTTTAACGATGCCTCGCCTGTCCACTCAAAGAGAGCCTACGACAAATACATTCGAAAATTTCAAGCGTGGCGAGAGTTGGACTGCTCTCAAAAGTCAACAGCGCTCAAATGCACCATTGGAACGCACATGTACGCCCACACCTTTGGTGGTCTGCTGAACCTCGTCTGCTTACCGGAGCAGATGCCACGGGGCAATTTGGAAAAGATGAGAGAAGGCTACGGTGGAATGGCAGGGCCTGCGGCCTTGCTCGCGCTCGACAAGGAGATGGGTGAATGCAAGACTATGAGCACTGCGCAGATTACGCATGAGCTGTTGCACGCGCGACGTGGGAAGGAGCTGATTGACCCAAGCACGGGCTGCGGATACGATGAAAACGCGTGCTTTACGATGGTCAGGCTCGAGTTTCCAAGGGACATGTGCGCGTTGATACGGATGGACTTGGCAAATCGCGTATCCCAAGAGGGGCCGTTGAACTGCGATCCGCTCATACGCGCTTTGCACGAGATTCAGAACACGGGCAGGGTGTCGAGCATTGGCGTTGGCTGGAATGTTGATTTCGTGGCTTTAAAGGCACAGCTGACGCTCAAGCCCTTTGATGCGTTTGGAGACCTCGACGTGGCCATGGAGACGATGCTTGCTGCAGCAAAGACAAACGTCGGAGCCGGAGCTCTCGTGTGGCCTGAAGAGAAAAAGACGTTGGCAAACACAATTTGCAGCAAGCTCGCCTTCTTGATGCGCACAGTGGGCCAGATTCAGGCGTGCGCATTTAACCTGCGCTTGAAGCTCATGTTGCAACCAACGGAACTGTGCGTTGTCCTGCCGTGCTACGAGCGTCCGGCTGTCGTGGAAAAAACAAGGGAATGGCTCTTCGAAGCGCAGCGCTTTCGGTCGGGCAACAGAGATCCAAATGTGCATCTGCGAACAAGAGATTTTGAAAATGGTTTTCTGAACTATGCGATAACTTGGCTGGTGTTTGCTGGCATGGACGGAAAGCGACAGGAGCCAGAGACGTTGATGCTCTTTGATGAGCACAGGCTGCGCTATCTCGAGAGGATGCTCGCGGATATTCTCACGTCGGTCGGCGAGCGCGTCAAGGGAATTTGGACGGGGAGCAGCGGCGGCACCATTTTCGAAAGGACACTGTTTAGGCATGTGCTTCACCACGCATCGGGTGGCGCGGAAGACTGCTTCCTGGCCCTTCTGCTGAACAAGTCCAAGAAGATGCACCAGCCAAAGGGCTTGATGGCCCAGATCAAGGCTTTCACGGAGAGCATGAAGGCGCTCATCAAAAGCACAACCAGGCTCTATGGTGCAAACGCTTACTTGCCACTTATCGAGATGTTGTTCGTGCGCTAAAAAAAAAGAAAAAAAAACGACCATGTGGCTGGTTGTGAAGCGTTGAGACCAACACCCAAAAGAAATGAGCGGTCGAGACAAACTGCTTCAGAATATAAACGAGATTTATCAGATGACCGACAGCTTGAAGCGGTTTTTGAACGACACGGGCGATGAGGAAACGGCCGATGATGAGACGACGAAGAAGAGAAATTTGCTGATTCACCGAGCAGTCAAGATTGTGAACAAGGCCGACAAGATTATCATTGAAACGATGAGCACCCTCGACTACTCGCAAAAAATGGAGGAGCTGCTGACGCAGCTGGAAGACGCGAGCATGGAACTCGAGCATTGCATCACCGACGCTGAGTCATCGAAGCAAAATGCTATGGATGGCTGCATCAACGCATCGGCGTGCTGCGTGCTGACGTCTGTATGTGTCGGCGGCCTGGCTCTCTACATTGGTCTGTTTTAGCTCGGCAAGAAGCCGGGGGCAAGAAGCCGGGGGCCAAAAAAAAAACCAAAAGGTCGTAGCTGTCTCCTTGTGGCGTGAATAAAATATCAAAAAAATGCAAGATCCGCGTCTGGCCGTCGAGCGTTTTTGGCGATCCGCGCCCATATCCGATTTCGCATCGGCGCGAGAGGCCCTGCTCGTGCTTCGCCAAGTTAAGCCCGACAGCACGAGTCTAATTGAAAAGATTTTTAGGCATGTGCTGGAAGGCCATGTGCGTGACGCCGTTTTGTATGATTTAATCATAAGCAAAAGCATACTCGACTTGCGCATTCTGCACACGATGGGCTTGGTGACACAGGCGCGAAGGCTGCGCTGGCTTAGGAACCGGTCCGAAATCGTGATGGTGCTGCACCCACGCATTGGCTGCGGCTCAAAGCTCGCGGAACTTGATCCATCGCTTTTGAAAATCATTTTAGATTTATGCGAATGAAAAAAAAAAATAAAAAAAAAGAGGAAACTGCTACTGGGTCTTGAAGAAAGAATTCAAAGCGCAAACACCACAAACAAAATGCTTCGAGCGACAAACGACGGACAGATGGCGCAGAGAAAGCTAAACGCTGTGCACATTATTCAAGGACGGATTCGCATCCATCGGTTCAAGGGATTAGGCCTTACTCCAACTGCCATTGCAACGCTTCCTTTTGGTGATGTGTTGCAAAAATTGAAGAACGAGAGCACTGTCAAGGCTGCAAGGGCTGTTATTGGCAAAATGATCAACCCAAAGGTGTTTTTAACGTCGTTTATGGTTGCGGTTCGGCCAACAGAGGTGTTTGATGAGATGGGTGTGCTCGAGCAAGCGCTCTTTGATAGCGCGGTGCCACTTGTTCGAGTTTTTTCTGAAGCCATTGCCAATGCGCGATTTCCGCCTGACTTTCGGCAGCTTGTCGACGCATACGCGCTTTCCTTTGCTGCATGGAAGGTGTCAGACGAGCTCAAGGTGGTGCAGCGCATACGGCACGCTTTGAACGCATTGTACAATGTGAACGATGGCACAAACCCTTTGGTGATGACACAGATCGCCGAGATTCGCGAACGGATGATTCGCGTTGCAGGCCGCGAAGCGCTTCGAGCTTTCGATGTGGAGCGGATGCACAATGGCGGGCTGCCACACGCCAATTTGTTGAACAAATTAACGCAGGAGATGCTTGGCCACGAAGTTCTGCTGGATCCTGCCTACAGGGTTTCGACGCCAGAGACGGGCGTTTTCGTGGAAACCTTTTGGGCGGCGCTCTGCAATGAGCTGAAGCGCGAGCCGCAGCTGGCATACGGGCGCTTTCTTAATGTGGTGACAGAGCTCGCCAAGTACACACAGACGATCGATGTGGACGCTATTAGGATGCGCACCGATGCTGGCACATTTACGCTGGTCGACTGCTGCGAGCTTCTGGCAGGATTCGACATTTTATGCGAGCCAGCGGCTGAGAGCGTTTGCGATGGAATGCGGCGGATGGTGAACACTGTCAATACGCGCAATGTCCTCTTGGCCAATGCAAAGCTGGCTCAGATTGCGCCGACAATCGCGGAGCACGGCGTCGCGTACGAAATTAACAAATTTCGCTCCAAGTTTCAGAATGGTGAGCTTACGATTGTTCGGACGCGGGCGATGGTCAATGCTACGCTCAACGCGGCCCCGGTGGAGCTTCGCGATGGATCGCCTCTGTCGATGCGGAAGCTCCTCGCAACAGCCGTGGTGGCCATCATTAGCGACCCCAGCGCAGCGATCCCGGAGACGCTGGAGCTCGACACACGCAACATCGCGGCACTTCGCGATGAATTCATCGCGTTTGTCAACACCAAGACCATACTCGCGATTGTGGCCGCGAGGGGGCTCGAAATGGGCGCCGATGGCGAGGTCCCGGAACAGGTGCGCCGCGAGGTGGCCATGGCGGACGATATTCGCGCCATCTTTCGCAGGCGCATCGGAGCCTTCTTGGTCAACTGCCTGGTGCACGGCGTCGCTGATACCTCTGACATCTACCAGCGCGGCGTCAGCAAGGAGCGCGCGGACCGCTTCGTCAACCGCTTTTACCGCATCATGGAGATCAATCAGCTTGTTCACGGCGGCACCTACGAGCACCTCTGGCTTGAGTTCATTGGCTATCTCACGCCCGTTTAGCTTAATGCTTTAGGCTTTAATGCATTATCAAAAGCTTTAATGATTGATCAAAAGCTTTAATGATTGATCAAAAGCTTTAATGATTGATCAAAAGTTGGTGATAAAGCGCAACGCTGGTGTGGACATCAAGCCACTTTTGCTGCGAAATGAAGTCCCAATTGTTTTGAATAAACATTACCAAATTTTCATTGTGCCGCTCGAGCTCGATGCGCAAACGCGCAAAGTCGTCGCTGCTGATGCGGCGATCGCCATCCTTGATCTTGTTGATAATTAGCTCATTGATCAAAAGTTTTTCAGAGCTCAAATAATCTAAAATCGTGGTGTTTAGACGCTGCTTGGTGTTGTAGACGCCCAAGACGTACAGCTGCTTGGTGTGAAAGTGGTGGTAGTTGGGAACAGTGCCCGTAAAGCTCTCAAAGTGCTCGTCGCCTATAGCACCAATCTCGCGTGTGAGGTCAAAAGACCGATCTTTTAAGGCGAGCAGGTGGCTAAAGATGCCGAGCGCAAGCGGCTTTAGCTTCTGATTTATGAGCGGCAGCGCGGTCTCATTTCCAAATTTCGTTGAGCTGCTCGCCCTAAAGTAGGGCGCTATGTCCGTGCAACGCGTGGCGTGCTGTTCGGTCAGCAGCTGCAGGACGTGCTCGCACGCTAAATTCTTTAAAAACTCGATTTCGTATATTTCGTCCAGGAGCCACTTGTAGAGCTGCTTGTTAAAGGCCTGCTTGGGCAGGTAGAGCTCCCAGAACTCTTTAAACGCCGCGGCCTCCGCCATTGTATCGCTAACGCTTCTCAAGACTTATATAGTGATATGCGTCGCTGTTTCCGTCATTCGCTTTTGCGCTCTGCTAAAGGTCTAGGCAGTTTCGAGAAGCCTAGAAGTCGCGAGGCTTAAATAGTGAAATGCGTCGCTGTTTCCGTCATTCGCTTTTGCGCTCTGCTAAAGGTCTAGGCAGTTTCGAGAAGCCTAGAAGTCGCGAGGCTTAAATAGTGAAATGCGTCGCTGTTTCCGTCATTCGCTTTTGCGCGACCAAGACGCTCTGCAAAAGTTCTAGGCATAGCTCGATGTCCTTAATGTAGTGCACTATCAGCACATCCTGCCGTATAAAATTTTCGCGAAGCCCAGGCTCAGCATGTGAAGCTAGTACGCTCAGGCTGCTGGCTTTGAGCTCCACGAGCTCATCTATCATCAAAGCGACTGCTGTTTCCATTTAGCGCCAAAAAAAACCCTAGACGCATAAAAACAGCACGCGTATATATGTGTGACCTTTGCTGGTAGGCCTCAAGAGACTATGGCGCGAACGCTAAAAAAACAGCAGCATATAGACCTTTTGCTCATGTGCTTTTTGGTGCTCTTGGTGGTAACGCTGGTCCCGCTCACCGTTATATACATTTTGGCCATATTGAGAGGGGGGCAAAATGTAGAGGGAATTAATCAGCACTGCGGCAGCGCCTTTCACGGCTTCGTCGTCACAAACTGCGTCTTCAACTGGTTTTTCTTTATTGTCATGATCACGGCCTTGGCCTTCATGTGGATCGCGGAGCGCCGAAACATCGACGGTATGGAGCAGGACGCCTTGAGCGATCAGTCCGAAAACATATACGCCGTGGCCTTTCTGCTCATAGGCTCCATCTACAGCGTCTTAGCGGTGGTTTCCCTCGCGATAGTGCCGGATTCCATGTCACGCAAGGCGTGCTCGGACGCTATCGCCAACGTGTCGTGGGGCTCACCGCTCCTGGGCGTCGTTGGCTACCTTAACTTGGCGATTGATCTCCTCGTCGCCCTCTTTTGCTTCTTGACGTTTAGCGTCGCCTACAACTTTATATCGAAATGGGAGCCAAATCACTTTGACCACAAGCGTGATCAAAAGCCAAAGGAGCAGGAGCACGACTATATGCATGAAAGTATGCAGCAATTGAACAAGATCAGGGAAGCGTTGACGCCCACCACAAACTATTTTCAGTTGCCCTCAGCGCCCCCAGCGCCCGCAGCACACGCAGCATTGGAGAAAAGCTTTTTCGAAAAAATGAAGGTGAACACGTTTGAGAGCCTGTTTCCGCCGCAGCCAACAAACGTTTTTCACTTCTCGACTCCGCCAGCAGACGCATCGCCCCCCAAAAAACGAAACAAATTACTTGGCGGCAAAGTAATTAAAAAGGCAAAGAAATGAGTATAAGCAGAGCTATGGTGTATTTATTGCGCTCTGGGCTAAGCATACGATGCCGCAGCCACTGCAGCTCCTCCTTTTCTGGGCCATTTGCCTTAAGCGCGAGATTCAAAAGAAACTGCAAAAGGGGGAAGCTGTCTGCCCCCGCGTCAGGGCGTCGCTCAAGCTGGACTGACTCTAGTAGCCCAAGCTGGCCTTCTAAAAACAAAAAAAAGATTCTAAAACAAAAAAAAAGAGGAAAAGACTCTAGCTGTCTGTATAAAAATCAAGCACACTGTTTTTTTTAGCTGAAATATGCCATCGCAGGCTACCGTATCAAGCTGCTGCCCAAAGATCATGCACTTGCTCGTTAGGCTCCATTGCATAAAGAAAAGTTTAAACGCGCAAACGCTTAAAAACATTTTGTTGTCGGTGGAAGAGATGCCGCGCCTGTTTGATGCCATTGATGACAAGGAGTACAAGGGGCCGGTCGCCGCCTACATGTTTTTTAGGGCACATAAGAACGCAAAGATTATGGCATACTTTGCAAAGAACACGGCTCTCATCGACGAAACGGCCAAGGCTTTGGCCTGTCGAGTGGCTCTAAAGCACGCAAACTACTTGAAGCTGGAATGCCTCATGCTGTCTCCCGCGGCCAATGACTTGGAAATTATCCAGCGCTGGTGCCAGCACTCTCTCGATAGCATGCACGGGGGCAGCCTTTGGGTCACAGCGAACCCCATGTACTTCACATGCAAGATCGCGCCTACGCTCGTGTTTAAGGACAAGCGCGTGGCCTTGCTGGCGAACTCTGCAAGAAGCGCAAAGACCCCCGAGACCCTCAAACTGCTTTTGGCGCAGGCGGCCCTGCTAGGGGCTTAGAGATGCATTAAAGAAAACTGCTTTTCCGTGTCTGGGTTTCCTTGGGCCGCCAAAGGCTTGGGCGTGTCTGGGTCGGGCGTTGTTTTGGCCGCAATCGCCATTAAAAGGGCATCCAAAAGCGGCTGCGTCGAATGCCTGCGACCCATCAAATAGTCGTAGCTTAAAATCTTGATGATATAGCTCCACGCGGGGTATTGCTCGCAAAAGCTGGGTGAGGGTCGCGACGGAAAGAGCGGCGCTGTGTGCTTGGTTTCAACGTGCTTGATCTCGTCGGCGAGGCAGCGGTATTTCCTAAAATCGGACCGTTCGAGCGAGTAGGGAAACTCCACGTGCGGCAGCTTTAGGCAGTTGACCATGAGCGCGGCAAAGGTGTAGACGACGAGCGTAAAGGGATTGTAGCTCACGGTATGGCCGTACGCGTCAACCGCGGGCTGCTCCCACATTTCGGGCTCAAAGTAATGCGTGGTGCGGCAGTCGAAATAGTCGTCTTCAAGTGCGAGCGGGTGACACAGCCCAAAGTCGGCCACAAGATAGTGCGCATAGCCACCGCGAAGGCTGTAGAAGACGTTGTTGATGTTGACATCGCAGTGCGCCACGCCCATCTCGCGCATGTACGTCACAGCCGAGCCCACTTGCGCCGCTACGCGAAGCCATTCGGCGGACATGTCCCAATGCGGACCGTTGGCTTGGGCGTCAAAAAGGCCGCCTACGTTGGACCTGCGGTAGCGTCTGAGCGTCCCATCGCACTTTTCGCTAAAGAGAGCCGGCACGCTGGCGTCAAAGTGAAGGATGCGGTGAATGTGCGCACGCCCCGCCTTCTGCTCCATGGTAAACTGCTGTTGCATCAGCGCCGCGTGCTGTGTTCTGGTCACGTGACCAAGGCCCGTATTCCGCAGGGCGGGCACAACGTAAATCTTTTCGTAGTTGTCGAATTCGTCTGAAAAATTATCAATCGCGCGGTCCTTGCGATTATCGGAAGATGAGTCGGAGTCTTTACGACGCGGCCAGCTGTCATCGCTGGCCCACCCGCTGTACTCGTTTGAATCCTCTGTTTTCGCGTCATCATTGTCCGAATCTAGCGTTTCGTGAAGCTTATGGTCGCCCGTGATAAACAAAAGCATAGGAATATCAAAGAGGCTCACGGGCAGCTTCACGGTCATCGGCTCCGTCGATAGCGACGGAAACGTACAAGTGTAGGCTATACCACTCGTGCCCTGTCCCAGCTCCATCCCAATCTCCATTTCAGTGAAAATTTTCGAGTGAAGCAAGTCGTCTTGTCTGGCCTGCGCATCGTCCGCGGCACGCGTCCAGTCAAGATCTTGCCACTTGCGCACTCGTTGCTCCCTACCATCACTCTCTGTCAGTCGCCAACTGTTGCCGTTGAGCCGTGTCCGTGCACACACGCGCATTTCAAAAACATAGGGGACCAATGCTTTAATACCCGCAAACAACCCGGCCGCCCGCGTTGTTTAAGCCTGAGCATACAGGCGCGATGTTTAAGCCTGAGCATACAGCCTCGATGTTTAAGCCTGAGCATACAGCCTCGATGTTTAAGCCTGAGCATACAGCCTCGATGTTTAAGCCTGAGCATACAGCCGACTCAAAAGGCATACTTAAACGTAAGCTCCTCGTCGTCTTCTTCGAACAGCTCAAAGCCTTCTTGGCTGAGCATAAAGGCTTCGCCAACCTTGTCCCCCACGTCCACGTGCGAATAAATCACCTTGATTTTTTCTTCGGCAGTCGCAGCCCAGGTCTTGAGGCAGTCGTACATTCGCGAGCCAACACCGAGCCGACGGTGCATGGGCAGCACCGATTCATCGTACGTCATCACGTCGTTGTCGTCCCATCCGCCAGAAACGGTAAACAGCATCCCACCCACCACTTTATCACCGATCCGCGCCATCATCATGTAGTTTGAGACATGGGCTTTATGCAGTTGACGGTTAAACGAGGCTGCAAACACAGGACCAAGCTTTGATATAGCCATATCCCCAATGTTTCCAGACCACAGCTCCACCGTCACGTCGCCATACACTTTGCTCAATCGGATGCTCATTTTTTTTGTCCTTGGCCATCGCTCTTCTGCTTTGAAGCCAGCTTGGCAGTTTCCTCTTTTTTTTAATTAAAAATCATCGCTATCTTCCTCACTCTCGGCCTCACTTTCTGCTTCGCTTTGGGCCTCGCTTTGGGCCTCACTGGCGGCTTCGCTTTCTGCTTCGCTTTGGGCCTCACTGGCGGCCTCGCTTTCTGCTTCGCTTTGGGCCTCACTGGCGGCCTCGCTTTCTGCTTCGCTTTGGGCCTCACTGGCGGCCTCGCTTTCTGCTTCGCTTTGGGCTTCGCTTTGGGCTTCGCTTTGGGCTTCGCTTTGGGCTTCGCTTTGGGCTTCGCTTTGGGCTTCGCTTTCATTCGCAATATTTTCATCGGCGTCGGATTCCACGTCAAGCAAAGCGTTTCGCCGTCGACGTTTATTAAGATCGAAATCGTCAAATTCTTCAGCGGACCCGTAATCTTCATCCGCGTCAAGCTCATCCGCACACATCTCACCCTCAAATGGCTTTTCGCTTTCATACTCTTCGTCACTCAGCTCTTCCTCCAAATCTCGGAACCCGCTAAACGCATCCATGTTTTCAAAGTGTGAAACTTTCAATGGTTTATATACGCAGCGCTTGCTGAGCACTCAAACGCTCGCGATACTCCATCATAAGTTGAGCCCAGCTTTTAGTCGCAACCCAAAAAGAATGAAACGACAAGGACCAAAAGCTCCGCCTTCAGCAACTTCACACGAGACACCGAGCCATCGCGAGTCCCGCACAAAAATGCCAAAAGATGTTCCGACATCAACAACTGCTTGAGCTCCCCGTACTGCCACTCGGAATCCCTAGCCCTTCGGGCGAGCTCTCTGGTCAACGGGCGTTCGACAAAGCACGTCGCTGAATCGTGCCAATACTTATGCTCTTTGACGATCTCTGCAGTCGGCACTATTCGCGCTTCTGGCTTCCTCCGCTTCATAATGACATTGGCCAAGATAACGTGCGCGCTTTCGCTACGACTAGTCAGCTCGAGCAAATTGTGCGACATGTTGTCTGCCTTAAACGACATGCCGGTTAAAATAGCGCCCCTCGTGCCGTTTAAAACCAGGGTGCTCGCTTGAAAGTTGAATTTTTCAAACCTGAGCTCAAAGTCGACGACATCGCGCAGAGCTCTCCATTTCTCTACAAGAGTGCGCTGCGCAAGCACGCCCAGGGCATTGAATTCGTCCAGGCTCGGCAAGCGGCTGCGCGTAAAGCCATGCTTCTCAAGCATGTAGCGCTCATAGTATATCTTTATAAACTCGTTTCCTATAGTCTCGTTTCGACGACACCAATACAAAGCATGTTGCATCAGCTCAGGCGTAGTCAGCTCTCCCGCTTGCATTTCGCTTGCATTTCCCTTACTACTCTCTTAAATCAAAAGGCCAAGGCGTTTTCCTCTTTTTTTTTATTTTTCATGCCAAAAGCTTACGTCTAGCGGGACCAGTTCATGGCCCTAAAGGCCTTGGCGATAGCGGCGCCATCGAACAAAGCACCATGCTTTGCTTTGAGAAGCACCGCCATCTCATGGATCTGCATCACAAACGTGGTGCGACTTTCGTCGTCGCCAAGCACATCGTCAATGCTGTTCAAGATGAAGTAGTCGACAGCAGCGATACCAATCGCAATAGTCTCGAGCGGGCTCATCTTCATACAATCCGGCTCCAACTCAGCCATCTTCATCTTTTTGGTTTTTTCTCCATTGATTTCCTCCCAAAAGCATTCGCGATAATAGGTATCAAACTCTTTCGCAACTTCAGCCGTCACGTCATCAGTGGTCTTGTTCGCCATTTTGTCTCTTGCTTTTGGTGCTGAGTCTAAAGCCAACAGCTGGCCCGATACCTCTTTTTTTTTATTTTTTTTATTTTTGGTTTTTGGCCAGCTTAAGCGCGGCGTTGGCAATGACCAAGTCTTTTTTCATAGCAGTCTTTGCAATCTCAAAGGCCTTCTCAAACTGCATATTATATGTTTCACCCATCGCCGAGACGGTGTTCTCGAAATGATCTTTACTCTTGCGCGAAACGACAAAGGCTTGCAGACTCTTGAACAAAAAAATTTCGCGGTAGTCAGTCTCTGGGTATTTGAGCTCATAGTGAGCAAGGTCTTCGCAGTATTCGGCGGGAAAGCACATGTCATAGGCCCTCTTAAGGTTCTCATACACCACAATCAAAGCTTGACAATCAGCAGAAAGCATTTTTTTTATTTTTCATGCCAAAAGCTTACGTCTAGCAGGACCAGTTCATGGCCCTAAAGGCCTTGGCGATAGCGGCGCCATCGAACAAAGCACCATGCTTTGCTTTGAGAAGCACCGCCATCTCATGGATCTGCATCACAAACGTGGTGCGACTTTCGTCGTCGCCAAGCACATCGTCAATGCTGTTCAAGATGAAGTAGTCGACAGCAGCGATACCAATCGCAATAGTCTCGAGCGGGCTCATCTTCATACAATCCGGCTCCAACTCAGCCATCTTCATCTTTTTGGTTTTTTCTCCATTGATTTCCTCCCAAAAGCATTCGCGATAATAGGTATCAAACTCTTTCGCAACTTCAGCCGTCACGTCATCAGTGGTCTTGTTCGCCATTTTGTCTCTTGCTTTTGGTGCTGAGTCTAAAGCCAACAGCTGGCCCGATACCTCTTTTTTTTTATTTTTTTTATTTTTGGTTTTTGGCCAGCTTAAGCGCGGCGTTGGCAATGACCAAGTCTTTTTTCATAGCAGTCTTTGCAATCTCAAAGGCCTTCTCAAACTGCATATTATATGTTTCACCCATCGCCGAGACGGTGTTCTCGAAATGATCTTTACTCTTGCGCGAAACGACAAAGGCTTGCAGACTCTTGAACAAAAAAATTTCGCGGTAGTCAGTCTCTGGGTATTTGAGCTCATAGTGAGCAAGGTCTTCGCAGTATTCGGCGGGAAAGCACATGTCATAGGCCCTCTTAAGGTTCTCATACACCACAATCAAAGCTTGACAATCAGCAGAAAGCATTTTTTGGTTATTTTTTTTATTGCAAAAGGTCTTCACGACACCTTGGCATATACCTCTTTTTTTTACCTTTTTTCTTCTCAAAAAAAACGAAGCTCTGACGGGCTCACGATCGACAACCACAGCCAAGCAAAGTTGTCCTGATCAAGAGCATCAATCTTAATCTTATTTTGCTCCCAGTAGCCGCAACACGCTGTCACGTTGTTGGTGATCGCGGCGGGCGGCAGGAAAAAGCGATCGCCGCAGCAGTTGTACGGGTCGTCGGCCGTCGTAAGCGAGCGCTTGGACAAATCAATGGACATTTCAAAGCCTTCGTCGCTAAAGACCCTGACCTTTCTGGGCTCTTCGAAAACAACCTTCAACTTATGCTTTTGGGTACCAACGCGTCCGTTAACACTAGTAGTCATTCTTAGGTTTAAGCCAATGAGCCAAACATACAGCGGCACATTTTTGTATTTTTTTTTATTTTTTTTGGGCCAAAAATAGGCCACAGCAGGGGGCGTTTTTAGGGCGGCGGAAGCGACGCGAGCATGTGCAGCAGCTCAAACTGGTCTTGCAGCTTCTCGGTCACCAGCTTCTTGGCCCGCAAAGCGATACAAGCTGCCTTTTTTGCGGACACGATGGACTTGATGCTCTTGTTTGCAGCCTTGAGCTTGATGGCCGCAGCAAGCGCTGCCATGGCCCCCAGCTTCGCGTCGCGAGGAGCAGCCAAAGCGTAGTTCGGATAAGCACAGGCCGTGGACTTGGCCTTAGTAAGATTCTTGATCAGAGAAGTCGCAAACGCTGCTTCATAGGCAACGGTAAAAACTTCAGTGTGTTCTTCCACCGTCAATTCGGCGGATTTAGTCGCGAGGGACAGGGCAAGGGAATCAGAGAGCATGTTCGTTTTGAATAATCGTTTGGGGTTGGGGCTTGTTATTAACACACCAGGCAATTACCTCTTTTTTTTTCAAACGCAACCCAACCGTTTTAAAACGCAATTGGTTGAAGCAAAGTGAGCTTAAGCCAAAAAAACGAGTCGGTGCTCGCGATATACACGTTAAACTCGTCGATGAAGCCTTCGCAGGCCCCAACGATGTCGGCAAAGCCTTCGTAGGTCTCAATCGATGTCGGCGGCAAGTAAAAACGCTTATCGCGAGGATCGCAGGCCTGAGCCAAATCGATGAACACGACTAGGCCACTATCGTGCGTGACGCGAAGCTTTGTCCCCGGCTTGACGCAATTTTCATGAACGTTGACCTTAAAATTTCTCGTCTTGCACCCTTTCAACACACAACCTTCCGCCAGCATTTTGCGCACCATGCTTTGTCCTTCCCCCAGGCTGGCAAAACCAAGCTTAGCGTAGTAAAAGCAGTTTCCTCTTTTTTTTTAGGCCAGGTGTGAAGGCCACAAGGCCAATATTAGGCCAAGGCCAGACGCGCACGCTTCCGCTCTCGCCTCTTGACGTAAACACACGTCATAGCGAAGCCAGCGAGCCCGCGTCTGTTAAAGGCGTATACCACACGCGTCTCGTTGCTGTCTCTCGTCGTCATATGGGCCTCGTAGGTGGCGTCCGTCGCGTATATCATAAGTGCAGCCGTCATGGCCCCAGGGTCTCTTGTGCTAAAGCCAAGCTCGGCGAGCTCCACTATCATTAGCTCTTTTCCATCGCCCATTCGCGCCGTTAGCCTTTGTGGGTCAACGCTCAAGGGGCCCAGCGTAATGTTCATCATTTATGCTCTTGAAGCCTTAAACAAATGGACACAGGCATGCACATTCCATCTTTTTTTTTTTTTTTTTTTAAGGCCAAGCTAGTGGCGAAACACAACCCGACCAAAGGGGCAGTGGTTTTTTTGTTTATTTCAAAGGGGCACTGCGATAAAGCAAGCGCACAGCTCAGGATCGTCGTAGCTCATTTCATCGCAAGTCCAAGTGGCTTCAAAAGTGATCTTGACGCGAGACGAAGACCTGTTCAGCTTCGCGACAGTTGCTACCGCGACATGAACACTGTCAATGCCTGCAACAGCCGCGGTGCCCGCAAGCTCGTTCTCAAAAACGTAAACGAGCATCGATAAAAACGAAGGCGGGCCCTTTGCGGATGTGGCTTCAACATACTCAACGCCATCAACAGACGCATAAACAACTTCGTTTTTAGTCCAGATCCGCATCGCGGATATGTCCATCGACCACACGTGAACCGCGACGCCCTTGCTGTTTGCCGTTGCCATTTTTGTTGTTGTGGGGCCTAGGCACCGCTTTGATCCTCTGCAGGCATTTTCCTCTTTTTTTTGAGAGGTTTCGGAAGACTGAGGTTCCTAAAGGTTTCAAACGCTGCCTCATAGTCTCGCGCCCTCTTGATCTTGCCTAAAAGTTGAAGCTGCTCCGCTATGTTTTCCGAGGCCATCGCTGACGCTGGCCCTAAAAGGGTGTGTGTGAGCGCCAGCGCCGCGGCCTCGGCCTCCAAGGCCTCCACCGTGTTGCTGAACTCGAGCATTCGCGCCTCCTCAACAAGGGCTTCCAGTAGCACCCACGTGCCCTTCAGGGCCGCGTTCTTGAGCCACGCAAACGATTCTCTGACCGATAGGTGCGCGGTGTCCGCCACTACGCCATCGAGCACAGCTGGCAAAAAGTGGCAGTTATCAAACTTAGCGAGCAGCTGCGTCAAAGCGCGAGCCGCCGCCTCTGGCTGCGTTCGCTTGCCGCCCTTCCTGAATTTTTTGAGAGTCATGTGCGTGACGGTGCGCTGAAACAAAAGCAGCTTGTTGATCTCGTCAAGCATTATTTGAGCTTAGCAGCCACGCCAACATACAGGTAGGCCGCCCGATTTTTTTTAATTATAAAACAAATAAAAAAAAAAGAGGAAAAGGCCACAGTGGCTTTATGTTGCCCCCTTGGTGGCCTGAGCCACAAACGAATTGCATTCAATGGACTACTGCTACCAACCCGTTCACACCACCCTGCTCAATCATCGCGACCCCTTGGTAATTACGGAAGCAAAAGTTGCTCAAATGAAGAATGGCCAGCCAGACGTACCGCAGGCGGTTTTGGACTTTGCCGCGCGTATTCTGCCCGCCCATTGGAAAACTGACAGGGACTTTCAGATCAAGGCTACAGTCGACAAACCAAAAAACCTTCATGTTCAAATCGCTGAAACTGGCTATCACATGCTTATCGAGGCCCCCATTTTGCCAGGCTTTTGCAAGCTGACGTCGTTTTATATGCGCGAGGAAGGAAAGAGCAGGACGTGCATTTTCAACGAGCCATGCGAAACGGAGTCGAAGCTGGTCGACATTATGGGCAAGGCCCTTGAAAGGATCGAGAAGTGGGAGAAGGTGTTCGTTCCAGAGCTCCAGCGCATGGGCTTCGCTGCCAAGTCGGCGGCATCCTACAGTGCAGTCCTCGTCGACAATGTCCAGCTGGTGGTCAACCCGTCGCTGTTTCCGCCATCGCAGTGTCTTATTCGCCGCTACGTTCCTGCCGGCGTGACGCCTCGTTGCCGCAAACCGGTGACAACGTCGTCTTATTACGAGAAGGCTCGCGAGAAGCTTTTTGGAACGCGAAGGCCATCGCTTCCGGCGTTTATGGAGAGGCCGCCGCTTCCATGTGATGGATCGACCGGCGATCTTGACGACTTTGTGGCTTCAATCGTCAAGATGTTCGAAGACCCCTACGTCGAAATCTGCGATTGCTGCTATTGACTTTTGAAAAACAAATAAAAAGTTATCTTGCTCGTAAAAACCGTTTGGCCCTACAAAACATTCATACTTAACCCACGATTTGCACTTAAGCCAAGATTCATACTTGAGCCAAGATTTATACTTAAGCCATGAGCCAAGATTCGCACTTAAGCCAAGATTCACACTTGAGCCATGAGCCAAGATTCGCACTTGAGCCATGAGCCAAGATTCACACTTGAGCCAAGATTCGCACTTAAGCCAAGATTTATACTTAAGCCATGAGCCAAGATTCGCACTTAAGCCAAGATTCACACTTGAGCCATGAGCCAAGATTCGCACTTGAGCCATGAGCCAAGATTCGCACTTGAGCCAAGATTCGCACTTAAGCCAAGATTCGCACTTAAGCCAAGATTTATACTTAAGCCATGAGCCAAGATTCGCACTTGAGCCATGAGCCAAGATTCACACTTGAGCCAAGATTCACACTTGAGCCAAGATTCACACTTAAGCCAAGATTTATACTAATACAACTGCGGACGTCGCATTTTTTTAACTAAAAAAAAAGAGGTAAAGGCCATTGTTGTGTTGTATAGCGACAAAGACTTCAAGGCACAATCAAAAATGTCAAATAATATGTCGATGCTCGTGGCCAACGTGCTGATAAAGGACGGCGATCAATCCTTGACTGCTGTGAAGGGCCCAGACTACATTCGTTTGGCGTTTGCCTACCGCTTGCAAGGAGAGCCGGACAGCCTCTGCTTCATCAGGCCGATTAAGGACGGCGTCCGCGTCGAGTTCAAGATGACGCCAAATTCCAAGAGGACGGCGCTTGTGCGCAAGGAGCGCACGATTGAGATCATTTTCGTCGAAGATGCCAATCACGACAGCCTCTACATCGTCAATGGAAAGCGCAAGACCCCGTATACGCAAAAGAACCAAAAGAACATGGAGGGCCTTGTTTCTTTGGCTCTCTATAAGCAGAAGCTTATGATGCTGGAAGAGTGATGCATTGTTGCTAATAAACAAACAAATCTGTTTTAGTCTATCTGCATTCTCCATTGCCAAATTGACCCAAAATTAACACCGACATCTTTATTCCGCGCGGAAATTGAGCATTTCAAAATTCAAAAAAAATGCCAATAAAAGGCCAAGGACGCGGCCGTGAGGCCATCGCCGCCAACAAGGGGCCACGCGCTCAGGGCATGGCCAACTGCAAACGCGGCGGGCGCCAGCTCCTCCTCCAGCACCCAGCGCACCTCCTCCGACATCGCTTCGGCGATGGCGTCGCGAAAGTCTTCGCCGGGCCCAAGATATACGGGGGGTCGCATCTCCAACGCAAGCTCCTGCACATGCGGGCCGTAGGCCATGCAGCCATCCAGCAGCAGAATCAGCTGCTCCATATGCACGTTGACACCAACGTCCGCATCGCTGTCAAACTCCAGCGCCGCGCGCAAGAGCGCCGTAAAGTGCGGCTCAAAAGACGGCACGTGAAACAACAAGCAGTAGTGCGGTAGCAGTCGGTGCGTCGCGCATAGCTTTCGCGCCGCCGTGGCAAGCCTTTGGAGCAAAACTGTCATTTGAAAACGGACATCGGCTGTGAGGGCCCCGCGCACGTCCAGCGCGTCAATCGGACCGCAAGACGCCTTGGCCTGAAAAAATAGGCGATGCGTCGAGGCAAACATTAAGGCAGACGCCTGCCATACGCTATAAGCTTCCATTATGTCTTCACCGTTCTCAATTGCGAGCATCAGTGCACGCGCTTGCTCTACCATTCTTTATGTTTTCAAATAAAAGAAAATAAAAGACAAGTGTGCCGTTTTTCATTTTTTTTTTCGCCCTCTTTTAATATTGTCGGAGCTTTTGCTCCGCTCGCGCATGCAGCTTTGAGCTTTTTCGGCTTCAAGCCTTTTCAGCTTCAAGCCTTTTCGGCAGCGCGACAGCTTCAAGCTTTTTCGGCTTCAAGCCTTTTCAGCTTCAAGCCTTTTCGGCAGCGCGACAGCTTCAAGCTTTTTCGGCAGCGCGACAGCTTCAAGCTTTTTCGGCAGCGTGATAGCTTCAAGCTTCAAGCTGTTTAGCTCAAGCCTTTTCAGCAGCGCGACAGCTTCCAGCGCAACGCCGCGATGGCATCCAAAGCTTCCGTCTCGCACTCGAGACCGTAAATCGCGTTTTTGATACGCGAAGCGCCACGCTCCAGCTGATCCAAAAGAGCCGTGCCCTGCGCCATCGTGAGCGACTCAGTCGAGACAACTCGCAACTTCAGACCATTGTCGATGATGCAGCGAAGCCGCCGCGGCTCATGTGCCATCATAGCCTGAATGTCCTTCAGATCTTTCTCCATCGCTTCGCGAAAGTCACACTCAAACGTCGTCAGACATGGCTTCGAAAGGTCCAGGACAACGATCCCCGCAATCGCCTCGCTGACGCGACGGTGCTGTGCGCCGTTGATGCCCTTGAAGCACAGCACCGCGTTCTTGAGCAAGTGCAGATTGGCAAAGCGTTTAAAGCCTGCTTCGTCGAGGCCGTGGTCGGGGAACTCGGCGAGCAGGCTCTTGTTCGCATCACGATTAAGAGCGTCAACAATGCGCGTGAACATGATCATGGTGTCTTTAACTTCGTCCATTCTTATGCCTTTGGTTTCTGGCTTGGACACATACAAGGCTTGGATATATACAAGAAAGACTTTTCCTCTTTTTTTTAGACTAAAATGTTATTGTGTTGCACCCATCTGCCCCCTCGAAAAATGTGATAATAGGCGTTGGGCGTCAGAATCGATCTAGGGACGCCAGCGGCATCCGTCTCAATCGATTTTCGATGCATTTGCATCAGCTGGCCCTCCTCAAACTGCGGCCTTTGAGCATAATCACTTCGAGGCGTCAGCCTGCGTATGGTCTCAAACATGGAGGGCTCAGGAGGCGCCAGTGTGTGTGGGTCCGTGCGAACGTGGCCCAACATAAAGGACCGTGGATTAATAGCTGTAGTTTTGTATTCTATCTTTTGCCCCCAGGGTACTGGGACGTGCGGTGCGGCGGCCCTCTGCGATCTCTGCTTCAGGTAATTGGTAAGCTCGGAATGCTGTTTTTCAGCCAAGACAGCCCTCGCGTGACGCGCCCTCGCTAGCAGGTTTTGATAGGCAGCGGATGCCATGTAGGCCTCACTGAGGCGGCGCGCATCAGCTGACAACGGTTCGTGCTCCATGTCGGGCATGCAAATTCAACCGACACATTTATAGCAAATAACTTTTTAATGCGCGACTTCAATCGCGGTAAAGCCTCAGCATGCAGGTGAGCGAAAACAACGTTTCGCCATCGTATGCCAGCGATATCTCGCGCGGTATTTCGCCAATCTCTTGAGCGCTCGTAAAAAACGACAGAAAAGTCGCAGACTTGTTGTCGTAAATGGCCTTCCAAATGGCATCTTCGCCAGTCTCACGGACGCCATTCTGCACAAATTCGGTGATGTCCACAAGCTCGCCAGAGTACAACATAGCCGAAAGATCGCCATACACTGTCAAGCACTCCATTTCCATCGGGTCGCTCATCGTTTTTTGTTTGTGATAAGGTGAGAACCGGGGCTAAAAAGCCAAATGCTGTTTCCTCTTTTTTTTGTTGGAAATTAATCATCGGTCAAATCAATAAAATGTTTCTGTTTTTTTGAATGTCTGCTGCTACCGCTGCCGCCTTCTGCACGCGGGTGAGCATATCCGCCGGCGCCGTTATCATGCGACAGTGCGTCGTCGTCACGCGAACGGCCGGCGCTGCCAGCATGCGAACGGCCGGCACTGTCAGCATGCGAACGGGCATAGGAGCCGTGGGCATCGAGATGTTGGGGAACATAGGAGCCGTTGACATCAATAAGTCGGGGAACATATGAGTTATGGGCATCGACATGTCGGGAAGCATCAGCAACATCATCATCAATCACAATCGTATTTCGGAATCTCAAGGTATCCATGCACGAAGCGTTCGAAGCATGGGCCCGGGCAGCCCCGAGGCACGCGTCCTTCCAATGCCACATGGATGTGTGGTGCGGATACGAATTAATAAGGCTTTCAAGCAACAAATAGGACTCTTCCACAAGCCCAACATTCTGCATCGACGCGAGTGCACGGCTTATCCGCTTTGCTGATATGTCCACCCTGCCATAATAATACATGCGCAATTTCTTGGTCCTAGAATCAAAGCCTACAAAGTCATAAAAACGCTCAAATGCAAGCTTCATTTGATGAAGCATCGCCGGGCTCTTCAATTCGTTTAAACTTTGCTCATCCAAAAGCACACCAGGCGCGTTTGGCGAGGCGTACATTAGGGGAAAAATCCATTGGATAAACGAGTGGCATTCGAGCCATTCTTGGTCCGAGGCTGCCAGCCACTCGTCAAACGTTTTACCACACACTGCGAGCCTGTTGCTATAAAACTGCAAAATATGCGCCATTTACTCAACGCCAAAATGAAAGCACGCTTAAATAGCAACAATGCAGGCTAAAGCCATGCCCACTACTCAAAGCCGACCAGTGCAGGGACTGGCAAACCCAAGGGCCATCAGGCAGGGGCTTAGGGCACAGCGCCGCACGAGGCACGATGGCCATTGGCAGCCGACCAGTGCAGGGACTGGCAAACCCGTGAGCAGTACACGACATTGCGGCAGGCACCGCACTTGAGACGGCCGTCCGTCAGCAAGCCGCAAGCCGCGCACGCCCAGCGCTCGTACGACACGGCCGGCGAATGGCTGGCAATGAAAAGGTTCATACCGCCATCCATGATGCACGCGGGGTGACCGTCGAGCATGAAAAACTCAATGTCATCCCGGTTGTCGTACATGGGCACAAAGGCCTGCAGCCTCGACTTCACCAGAGCCTGAGCCGCCAGAGGCCCCTTGGCCGTCGCAAGCAGGCGCGCCGCCAACTCTGGGCTGACGTCAATCTCGCCCAACGTCGTAAAGGCGCGGAAGGACGTGGCGTCCTTGATCGCTTGACGGAGCTCCACATGCGCACGCGAAGACAGCAAACGCTCCACACCAGCCGGCGTCACACCGCTCGAGCTGTCAGGAAAGCGAGTCTCGCGGTCGCTTGAAATCGTTCGCGATACCATGTTCGTTGTGTTTGAGTCTGCCATCTTTTGTCGCTCACCCGCTTGCCTCAAACTATCATAGCCGCCTCGGCAGTTTCCTCTTTTTTTTTTGGTTTTATGTTCAAAATAAACAGCGGTGCGTATCGATGGACCGAAAACACACCGATGTTTGTGAGCCCACGGCCGGCTTTGGCTTCACATAATTTTAGGAATATTGCGTGATGAGGGCGGCGCAGCGATCCGCAACATTTACGTTGCGCTCAAAGGCCGCAACGAGATCAGCAACTTGAGGCATTTTTGACTTGTCCACAGCGCGCATGGCGTGCAGAACTCTGCTTTTACCACGAGGCGAAAGCTCAACGCAGCTCGCCGCCAGCATCAGGTGCAGCGCTTTGCTCATCACTTGTGCTTGGTCAAACGATATGTCGTCATCAACGCAGTGGAGCTCCGGCACCTCCTCCTTCATAGAGATTTTGAGCAGAATGAGAAGGCGAAGACGGCTCGCTTCATCGCTCGTCGATTGCCGCCTGTCAATTTCATCCCCGAATTTTGAAAGAAGATGCGGCGTTTCCCTAAAGAAACGCAAAATGCGAGCGCTCTTGGGCGCCAGCAGAAACATTAGCAAGCCCGTTGTGGGGTTCTTCAAGCACCGCATCGCGAGCGCAAATTTGAGGTGTTTGCGAAATGTTTTGGGCCTAAAGCCAAGCTTTTGCATCGCTTGCATAGTGCTAGTAAAGGGCATTTTGTTTTTGACATATGCTAGACACACAAACACCCTAACGCTTTTTTCCTTTTTTTAATTTCATTTTTTTAAGGCCTTTGGCCTAAAGCAGGCCCAAATGAGCCCACATGTCGCGCCGCAGCAGCTCGGAAAGATACGAGGCTTCGGGCTCGAGCAGCTTCATCACCCGCGTCTGAATCGCGCCATAGTCGGCTACCGGAGCCGCCTCAAAGGCCTTGATGATTTTCCCGACTTCAGACAGCACGTAGTGATGCTCATCGTCAGCAATGCGAATGACCTTGCGGAGAGCAATCATCACCCTGGCCTTATCAGAATCAGTCAAGGCAACATCGGTGGCGGCCTTGATAAGTCCAAGAGCCTTCGGCACCGCTTGCGCTTCCTTGCTAAACCAGCCCCAGTTTTTGTGGTTCTCAGGAAACTCAATTTCAGGCACCTTGAGCTTAAGCTCAAACTTGATGCGACACAGCAGACGAATAAGGCGGATCTCCATTGAGCCAAAGGGCACAGGGCTCTTTGCATCAATCATAGCAGCAGTCTCGGTCAAAATCGCGGGATTCTTGTGAAAAAACTTCAGAATCCCAGAGCTGTGGCGCGCAAGAAAGAACATCGCAGCGCCGCGCTTGACAGGACGCAGCGCAATCGCAGACTTAAAGTCCCTTTTGAAGCCACGGAAGCCAAGCACGCCCCTCGTGATCATGGTGTCACGCATCTTGTGGGAGAAGCTCGTATACTTCATTCTTTGCCTTGGGCTAAAAGCCAGGGCATCACATATACAGCTTGGTCTTTTCCTCTTTTTTTTGTTTATTAAAAGCGGAACTGTTTAATCAGAGATAACGATGGCTTCCCTATCAGCACGCGTCTTGAGCATCGACAAGTCGAAGGCATGCAAAGAGCGCTGGCACATTGGGCACTTGCGCTTCCCAGCGGGCAGCGATGAAATGCAGTCAAAATGGAAGGAGTGACCGCAGAGAAGCCTACAGTTTGTGTCGTCCGCAAGGCAGATGGGGCACTCGGGCCGCGTGTTGTCCAGCGGCGAGGCGTTGCCCCTAAGCTTGTCCGCAATGTCATGATACCCGAAAATTAGGTGGAGTTTGCCGTATGGCGGAATGACATCGCCAAGCAGCGTCAGCCTATTCGCATAATCAAATGCCACTTCGTGGCGGAAGTCCTTCGAAGGCGTCTCGAAAAGGTAGCGAACCAGCACGCGAGACACCGACACGCCGTCCTTGTCGATCGCTACTGAAGGGTGCGCGTTGACAATAATATCGGAGAGGTACTGCCATAGTGGCATCTCGGCGCGATAGGGGACAGTGATTCGAGTCGGTGTCAAAAAGGAGTGAAGCGTCAGGGTGGCCATGTTTATTTTTTCTTCTAATGAAAACACACGGCAGACAGCTTGGCCTTTTCCTTGTTTTTTTTAGCCTTAAAAAAAAAGAGGAAACTGCTCCTTGTATGTTAAAGACAACAAAAAACAATCGATTTTTGATAAAACAAAAAGATATGATGAAGCCAAAGAGTGTGGCCCCTATGCTGGTGGTGACCAATGTCGGCGAAGTGACGCTGCACGGAAAGAAAAATGTCACAATCAAGTTCGATGACTTCAACGAGGCCCGCTGTGTTCGAGTGGGCAGGTCCTATGGAAGTTTTGTCACTCAAAATGTTCATTCATCCGTCGCAGAAAGCATCATGCACACAAGCAAGATCATCTATTGGGAGGTGAAGCCTGGAGGGAGCATTCACGTTGTTTTGAGCGTCAGTGGCGAAACGCGCAAATTTTGGAGCTGGTTTCACATTCACAGCACTACTGCTGCTGTCGTTGAGCCCACAAAGTGGGGCAAGATACCACCAAGCGCTTGTCTTGATGAGGCATAGATAGCCCAGGTTAGCTGCTCTAGCAGCGAAATAAACTGTTTTTTTCATAAGCCTGTCTCATTGTTTCGTAAAGCTTGATCATTAGCAAAAGCTAAAAACAAAGTAAAAAAAAGTGAAAAAGGCCCCCGTGTGCTGGGTAACATGGACCTGTTAAGTTAGAGCTCGAAACAAAAACATGTTTAAATGCTTTGCAGCTACTCCAAACCACACACAAGCGTTATCCAAAAACGTTGAAACATGTGTCAAAGCGGCTGTGCCCTCTTTTTGGCCGGTGGCCAGGTTTTACGATGCGAATAAATTCAATATAAAAACGATTGTTGATGTAGCCAAAACAGGCTTCACGCTGACGATTGAGCCGTCAAATGGCGCCGCCGGATTGTCATTGTCAGCTCCTGCTTCAATGGCTTGGATTGTCAGCTCCTGCTTCAATGGCTCTGCCTGCTCCGTGGTTCACGCTTGTGATACTCAGGAGGAGCTCAAGCTTATCCTTCAAAACTCTAATCTGGCTTTACTCTGGTGGGAGCATAAAATCAAGCCTTTGATCAAGGCCCAGGGCTTTACCAAAATCAACAAAGGCGAATACGAGCTGACGCTTGGAAATGGAACCACGGTAAAGGTGATGCCAACCTTCGGCCAAGGCTCTGCTTGTTTTTTAAAACACACTGCAAATGACTTGCTGCCACGCGATCTCGACGACTTGTCGTTGATGATCGCGCACTTCAAACGTATTTGCGCGGCTTCTTAATAAAAGCTATTTCTTTATTTGTGCTGCCTTTTGATATGATTGGATGTGAAGCAAATGCAAGGGCCGTCGCATTAATAAAAAGGTTAAAAAAAAGAGGAAAAGGCAAGCGTATTCTTTAAAGGGCTGCTTGTTGAGTTAGAGCTAAAAACAAAAACATGCTCAATCGCTTCTTTGGAACCCCGAAAAAAACAGAAGCGTTGTCCAAAGTTGTTCAAGAATGTGTGACAGTAAATGTGCCCTACTTTTCACAAGTGACCAAGTTTTATGACGCCAATGTCAATATAAAAACGATTGTTGATGTCGCCAAATCCGGCTTCACGCTGACAATTGAGCCACCAAAGGCCTCTGACTACACATGCATTGTGAGCTCCTGCTTTAATGGCTCAGCAAGCTGCGTGGTTCACGCTTGCAAAACTGAAGAGGACCTGAAGCTCATCTTTCACGACTCTACTTTGTCTGTTTTTTGGTGGAACTACACCATCAAGCCTTTGATCGAGCCGCAGGGCTTCACAAAAATTAACGAAGGGGAATACGAGCTGACGCTTGGAAACGGTACCACTGTCACGGCTATGCCGACCTTTGGCCCTGGCTCCGCCTGCTTTTTGAAGCATACGACCAACGAAAAGCTGCCACGCGATCTCGACGAACTCTTGCTGATGATCGCAACATTTAAGGATATTTGCACGGCTTCTTAATAAAAACGAAAAAGCTATTGCTTTTTGGGGAGCTTTAAGCCGCGTGCAAAAGAAAGGTCTAGACCATTCGCTTCGTTTAAGAGGCCCTGCACGCTCTCGTTAAGGCCATCAAAGGTCTCGTCGCTGCGCCTCTTTCGATTTTGGCTATGCTGAAAGCTGCTGTCGATTTCCTGCAGTCTGGCATTGAGCCCATTGAGCTTGTAGGAATTGTAGGGCCTGAAGCCGTGAACGCGCACCGCCTCGTTCATCCCTCTCACGGCTACGTCCGAAGGTCTCGACATAAACGTGTTGATGTTAATCTGGCCCTTCACTTCAGCGTCTACGTCAAAGAGCGCGAACAAGTGCGCCTTGCTGAAGTTGTCGGTTGGGGCTATGTAGTAAGCGAGCGCATACGAATCGCCACTTTGTTTTTGTCTTGAAATGAAGAACCACTCGCCAAGCTCTGCTTCCTCTGACTCGACCGTGGCCTCAAACGTTATCGTTTTGGGCTTACTGGCATCAGTAAATTGAGCTTGTATTGTGCCATTCGAATGGCGCTGCAAGAGCCAAGGGCGGCCTTGACAGTACTGGATAAAGTCGTCGCTAGGTCGAAGAGCCACACAGTGGTCCATTCTAAATATTGCTATTGTGTTTTTATATATACCTTTCTAAAACTTAAAAAAAAAGAGGAAAAGGCACAGCTGTCTATAGCCTCAATCGAAAAGCTAAAAGCGAACAAAGGCAACACTATGACGACGCTGTCGTTTGGAGACGAGGACTACACGAAAATCGAAAACGCTACCAAGTGCTTTGCGAGCCAATCACATGTCATTAAGCTTGGTGTGCCAAAGAAGGAGCTTGAGCAACATCAGCTACTCAACACGTTGATTCCCAACGCTGTGCAGGGCCCGTACGAAGGCTTGGTCGAATGCGACGACGGTACCCAGCAATTGCGCATGGCTTTCGTAGCAGCAAAACCAATTGAGGATGACATACCAATGAGCGCTCGCTTCGCTCTCTTATTGCAATGTTTGGTGGCTGGCTTAGAAGCTTTGCCTTCGTTTACGCTGCAATGCAATGAGACTTCACAGCTCGACGACCACTTTTGTTGGTTTCACGACGCAGACAACAACGTTCGCCTCGTGATATTCAAGCCGCTCGCGTTCTTTAAGCCCACGGCCGCTATGACGCTGAACACGAGCCTTTGCTTCGTTGGCCGCTCAATCGAGTTTTTGAAACAGAACTGCATCTTAATCAGGGAAGGGCCTGCCGCTAGGCTCTTGGTCGACATTCGCCAGTCTTTCAGGACCGATAGCCAAGCAGTCCAGGTGCGGAAGCTCAAGACACTGGCTGAGGCCTTGGCAAAGCAGGGACTCGAACTCGACGCTGAAAACAAGGCGTTCGTGGATGAGAACGGGTGGAAGGACTGGGAGCAACGCGCCTTCACAGCCTTGGATGATGCGTAGCTCACAAAAGCTAATGTGGCGTTCGAATCCAAAAAAGTGTGGTGTGTTTTCAGTGAATGAATTTACACGCCTTCGTCTTCATTGTTGGTGTCCTCATTGACATGTGTATTGGTGATTCGCTTCATGTTGCGCTTGTTGAAAAAGTTAGTTTTAGCCATATCTTTAAGAGCAAGACGTGTGCTGCCATCTAAGTTGACGTCCGAGCTTAGAGAGCCCATTAGGTTCTGAAAACTAAATATAGCAGCTATTCCAGCTTCTTTCTCAACGTGGAAATGCATTTGAGCTGCTGAATTAATACGCATTCTTTTCTCCAAAACATTTAGCTCGAAGTCTTCGAGCTCGAGGAGCTGGCGCTTCTTGGTTATTGAACCATTGCTGCTGTCATTGGCACAGCGAAGTGCTTCACGAGCTTCGATCTCTATGAGTAGCGTCAGATTGCCAGAGTAGAAATGACAAAGAACGGCGACCAAGGCGCAGCGTTTCGTGCTTTCACAAGAGAGAAACAAGGCCAAGGTCAAAGCACCTGGGAAGGTAATAACGGCCTGCGCTTGCCGCTGTCCAACAAATGTATGGCTAACTACATACTGTTGCAACTCTTCCTTATGTTCAACGCGAAGATTTCTCCAGATTCGTCCAGCCTGCTTAGTATCTTTTGAGCAAAGATGCTGAATTAGGTCCGTTGTGCTCAAGTATTGTGTGTCGTCTAAGATAGTAAAGCGCACAGTAGCTCCCTCTACTACCTCGTCGAAAGGAATCATCTGAAGCGTAGCGGCCATGGCTGTCTATTCTGGTTGTTAATCAACAAAAAGGGAGATTATGTATATATACATCAGTTCAAATCAAAGTCTTCACCATCCACCATTCATTTTGGCTCGAGACCGTGGCTTAGCCATGGCTAAAACGTGACATATAAAAAAAGAGGAAACGGTCTTGTTGTATATTAAAGGGATTATGATGACCAAATTCAAAAGGAAATGGACCCAAACGCTTTGAAGGCCGACTGCTGCAATGCGCGCTTCATGCTAAACGATATTCTGGACGGCTGCAAGGGTAACTTTGACTATGAAACTCAAAAGCTTCGTTCTGAATTCAAGGGCAAAGATTTTGTCACTGAACGCTTCATCCCCCATTGTGTGGCAAAGTTTCTCACGCAGAGAAAGGTGGCGAAACAGTTTACGGCCGTCGCGGAGCTGCAGCTTGCTTTTACGATGGACGCAATGACTATGGCAAAGCAAGTGTTTCAGGCGGTCATGGATGGCTTCGACAAAGCCAAGAGTGAGTTTGAGGTCTACAGCGCTGCGCTCGTGTCCAAAATCGGAGCCTACATAACGAACAAAAAGCTCGCGGCTTTGTTTCAGAAAACCAAGACGGAACTGGCCTACTACGCGGAAACCAAGAAGTTTCGCAAATTCGATAAAGACTCCATGCTGCCGTCTTTGGTGATCACTGTGCGTGACCTGGCCGAAGCCATGCGTACCGCCAGCCAATCTGCCGTGGGTGTCGCTGATGATCTTCGGGAGGCTCACTGCGGCATTCACTACTGCATAGTGGTGAAACCGTCGCTTAACAATGACTGGCGCTCTTTCTGAGATTGTGATGTCAATCTGCTATCGATCTGATAAGACAAAGAAACGTTTTGGAGCTTTGACAAACATATATAAAGAGACCCATATGTCGAATTGTGAAGTGAATGAGCCAATCAAGACCTGTGGCTGTTGTGCGGGCGCCCATACCAGAGGAGCTTGTTTATACCGCAAATCAGAGATACTACTTCTATTCAGCTGCAAATGAAGAAAAGGTATTTCAGAAGCTATTTTTTAAAGATATCAGTCAGGACTATTTGGATGGTATAAACGCCGTATTAAGAGAAATTGCAGACGCGTGTGATCAGGTGACCGATAAACCAGTCTACCATGGCGGAACGACGGAAGTTATACGCACAAGAGTGAGAATCAGTTTAGAGAGTCTAG
>Ga0247839_1001675_pt1 | contig 35574 bp, 1 predicted proteins | sample LaCruzMarch2015__6_FD_192405 | JGI IMG/M metagenome (GOLD analysis project Ga0247839, IMG submission 192405) | Freshwater microbial communities from meromictic Lake La Cruz, Castile-La Mancha, Spain - LaCruzMarch2015_16m | ecosystem: Environmental > Aquatic > Freshwater > Lake | place: Spain... | reverse complement strand
TTCCTATGAGTTGCATGTGGAGCGGGCGCGCGGCATCCAGCAGGAGTCCGATGCCGGTTACGGCAACGACAGTCTGGGCGGTGCCAATACGCTGACGTTGGCGACGGCCGCCGGGCACCGCACGGCGGCGGTCGTCGGCACCATCATGGCGGCGGAGGGTGGCAATACCGACGAGGACTATTACAGTCTGGGGTTATTCAACGCCGGCAACGTGGTGGAGTTGGCGACGCGGCGGCCTGCCGACGGGGCGCTGGTGGCCAAGGTCACGCTGCTCGACGCGGCCGGGCAGGTGCTCGGCGACGCGGACGGCAATGCGGCGGACGGGCAGGTGCGCACCACGCTCACCGCCGACGGGGCGATCTACGCGCGGGTCGAGGCGCTCAGCGGGGCGGGGTCGCACGGGCAGTATTTGCTGGACGTGGACGTGGCCGACCTGGTGCCGCCGCGGGTAACTGGGGTCACGGGACTGCCTGCCGCGGCGAGCGCGGTGGCGCTTGACCTCGGCAAACTCCCCAGCGCACAGGGCTGGCGCTATGTCAGCAACGGAGTTGGCGAGGGGAGCATCTTCACGGCCGACGGCAGCACCCTGCGCCAGAACAGTATCGGGTACGGCGGCTATTACGCGTACTACCAACTGGACAACGCCGTCGATGCCAGCTGTCCGTTCGATCTTTCGTTGCGTGCCCGGGTGTTGCAGGAGCAAGGGGGTAGTGCGTCGAATCATTACGGCTTTGCCTTCGCCGTCTACACCGGCTCGCAATCTGTTGCCCTGACCTTTGCCCAGGACGGCGTGCAACTTGTCGGCACGACGACGACCACGGTGGCCCTGGATACGACGATCTTTCACGACTATGCGCTGTCAGGCTCGCCGGCGGGGGGCTACAGTCTGACGGTGGACGGCGCGGTGGTGGCCACGGGGGATCTGGGCAGATCCTCGGGGTCGGGCTACCTCTACTTCGGCGATGCGACCGGCGGCCCGAACGCCAAGGCCGAGTTGACCCAACTGACGTTTACACAGCCGGCCGCGCAAGACCTGGTCGGTCCCACCCTGGGCGTCACCTTCAGTGAGGTGTTGGATGCCGCCACGGTGCAGGGCACGCCGGGGGTGTGGAGCTACGGCGGTCACACCTACACGCTCACGCCGCGTTCGATGAGTTGGACCGAGGCCGAGGCCGAGGCGCAACGCCTGGGCGGGCATCTGGTCACCATCAACGATGCGGCCGAGCAGGCGTGGGTATCACAGACCTTCGGCGGTTGGGGCGGCTGGTACTTCTGGTTGGGTATGACCGACCAGGCGGCCTATGGCCAGTGGCAGTGGTCGAGCGGCGAGGCGGTCGGCTATACCAACTGGGGGCCGAGCCAACCGAACAGCGGCTATGACCACGGCTATCTGACCTGGGACGGGCGCTGGTACACCACCAGCGACACTGGTCTGGGCACTGGTGGCTGGGGCGTCATCGAACTCGACGGACACCTCCCGGACGGCGATGCCGACGGCCTGCCCAATGTGCTCGATCCCTATCCGGCCACTGCCGCCAACGCCTTCGACCTGCGCGCGGCGGGGGCCGACGGGGTATTCGACACCGGCGACGACATTCCCTATACGCTGCGCCAGACCGCCTTCAGCGGCACCGGGGTCTCGCTGCGCATCAACGAAGGCAGCCTGGGGCCTGGCAGTTACCGCTTCAGCGTCACCCCCACGCTGACGGACGTGCCGGGCAATGCGCTCGATGGCAACGGCGACGGCGTGGGCGGAGACGCCTATGTGCGCACCTTCACCGTCGCCGCGCCGCCCGCGGGTTACCAGTACGAACAAAGCGGTTTCGGGCCGCAGGCGCCACTGTTGGCGTTGACCGAAGACCCCGCGGGCAGCGGGCTGGCGATCGGGCGGGCGCTGGGGCGGCTTGATCCGGCCGCTGCTAGCGACTACAGCGACCTGGATGAGTGGCGCATCGAGTTGGAGCAGGGTGATCGGGTGTCGATCAGCATCGACAGCCCGGCGAGTACACTTTCTCCGTGGGTCTATCTCTATGATCCTCAGGGTAACCACAACGGTGCCTACGACCAAAGCGGCTACGGCCCCGACGCTGACGCCTTCATCAGCAACTACCAAGTGCAGACCAGCGGCATTTATACCCTGGTGGTATCGAAAAACTACTACGCTGGGGACTACCTGGGTTCCTATGAGTTGCATGTGGAGCGGGCGCGCGGCATCCAGCAGGAGTCCGATGCCGGTTACGGCAACGACAGTCTGGGCGGTGCCAATACGCTGACGTTGGCGACGGCCGCCGGGCACCGCACGGCGACGGTCGTCGGCACCATCATGGCGGCGGAGGGTGGCAACACCGACGAGGATTATTACAATCTCGGCACCGTCGTTGCCGGCGAAACCATCCTGCTTGCGACCCACGTGCCGAGCGACGGCACGCTCAGACCAATCATCGAGGTCTACGACTCGACGGGCGCGATCGTCTCGTTCGTCCCGAACCCGTCGGCCGGTCTCGCACGAATCGACATCACGAAGACCACCGTCAACCCTACCTACTATGCCCGAGTGATCGCGGACTCGGGTGCCGGGTCTCGCGGCCAATACCTATTGGACCTTGCTATTTGGCCGACCGCGGAGCTTTCATTCGCGGATCTCGCGGTCACGCAGGTGACGGTTCCAGCGGCGGCTTACAGCGGCGGGACCGTGCATCTGGAGTGGACCGTCGGCAACTACGGAACGGCTACGGCTTCCGCTGGTGCGGCTTGGCGCGATCTCGTGGTGTTGTCGGCGAACGACCGGTTCGGCGATAGCGACGATCGGGTGCTGACCTCAGTCCAGAGGACAGAGACGCTCGCGGTTGGGGCCGAGTATACCGCTCATGCCGATGTCCAGGTCCCGTTCGGGCTCGGCGGCTCTTACTACGTCTTCGTGAAGGCCGATCAGGACAACGCGATCTTCGAGAACCTGTTCGAGGTCAACAATATCGCGCGAAGTGACGGAGGCGTTGCGATTGCGGGGGCCGACCTGAGGGTCGAGACGGTGAGCGCCCCGGGGGCAGCTCTGAGCGGCGACTCCGTCGCCTTGTCTTGGACCGTGCGCAACGCGGGTGCTTCGACCGATCAGATTAACTGGACGGATCGCGTCCTGCTTTCGAAGGACGATATCCCCGATCCGACCGACTTGGTCCTGGCGACAGTCACGCATAGCGGCGGTTTGGGCCGCGACGCGGCCTACACCGTCGATCGCACGGTAGCCTTGCCGAGAGGCATCGAGGCGCCGTATCGCCTGATCGTCGTCACCGACTCCCAACAGGTGATCTACGAGGGCTCCGACGAGGCAAACAACACGGTCGTCTCTCCCATCGCGGTCCGTCTGCCCGAGGGCGTCGCCTACTGGGACGGCGGCGGCGATGGATCGACCTGGTCCGATCCGCTCAATTGGGTGGGTAACCGGCTGCCGGTCGTCGGCGATGACGTCACCATCGATGTTCCGGGCAGCGTCACGATCACGCACGTTAGCGGCGACACGACGATACGTAATCTGGTCTCGGCGGAGTCGTTGACGCTCACGGGCGGCACCCTCTCGGTGACCGAGACGATCAAGGTCAACAACAGCTTCACGCTCGCTGGCGGCACACTGGCGGACGCAACGATTCTGCGGGGCGATGGCGGGCAGGGGGGCACGGTGTCCGCCGGTGCCCAGGTGACTCTGGATGGCGTCAAGCTATCGACCGGGCTCAGCGTCGCAGACGAGGCCATTGCCACCGTGGTCGGCGGGCTGACGCTCGACAGCGCGGCGATCGACCTGCTCGATGCCCCCGGCGGCACGGGGACTGGATTGCGCTTCGACGGTGCTCAGACCCTTGGCGGCACCGGCGAGGTCCGTTTCGGTGGGACGGCTGACCGGAACTTGGTCGGGGTCTCAGGCGGTATTCTGACCGTGGCATCCGGCGTCACGCTCAAGGGGACGCGTGGCGGCGAGATCGGCTCTGCGGGCGGGACCCTGACGCTCGAAGGCAAGCTGATTGCCGATGCCGAGGGACGCACCATCCGGGTTGCCGCTGGTTTAGACAACCGGGGTCTTCTGGAGGCCAAGAACGGCGGCGCAATCGCTGTCGAAGGCGATCTCGTCAGCACCGGAACGGTCCAGGCGGGTATCGCCGGAACAATCGTGGTCGATGGCGACTTCACCAACGGTGCCCTCGGAACTGTTAGTATCGCCATACAAGGGGATTCACCGGAACAATACGGACAGATCCATGTGGACGGGACGGCGTTTCTCGGTGGCACGCTAAATCTCGCGATTGGCGATGGGATTGTTCCTGATGAAGCGTTGGCGCTTGCGCTTCTAAGCTATGGCGCAGGAGAAGGGTCATTCTCATCACTTTCCGGACTAGCTGGTTCTGGCAGCCATGGCGTCGTGATTGGTAGTGGCGTGACGTCTACTCAGGGCAAAGTCGGGCAGGGTTACCTTTTTTCTAACTCGTTCGTCAAGGTATCAGGCAGCTTCGATTTCGGAGCTACGAACGCAATGACGGTCGAAGGTTGGGTCAAGTTGGATGACCATCAAGGATACAGCGGAATCGCGAGTTCGGGCTTGTCGTACCGGTTGCTCGTCAGTCCAAGCGGGCGTCTGTTTTACAATCCCGGGACTCACACGGACATCGAGACCCCAAGCACCGTGTCTTTTGGCGAGTTTCATCATGTTGCAATGGTTGTGGAAGGGGGTGGAACCGCGCGCATTTACCTGGATGGGAACCTCATCAGAGAGAGTGCGGCAGGGGTTCCATCCGTTCTGCCAAGTGTCACGCAATTCCTGATCGGAACGGGTGAGAGTGTCGGTGCGCATCCGTTAGAGCGGGGAGTAATTGACGAACTCGCACTCTATAACCGCGCACTATCAACCGATGATATTCGTTCGATCTATAACGCAGGCAGTGCCGGGAAAATCAGCTTGTCCGCTTCACCACTACCGGCATGGCTTGTCGGCTGGTGGACTGCCGATGGGGGTTCAAACGACTACTTCTCTGCGTTTGAGTTCGGCGCCAATTATACAGATGATGCGATCACACTTGTAACCAAGGAGCGCGTGCTGCCGGATCTTCAGGTCGATTCGGTAGTGACGCCTGCCGCCGCCATGAGCGGCGACTATATCGTCGTCACCTGGGACGTGCGCAATGCCGGCATCGATACCGGCGCGGTCTCTTGGACCGACCGGGTGGTGCTATCGACTGACGCGACTCTCGACGCCGGCGATGTCGAGCTCGGGCGCGTGACCCACGGCGAAGGTCTCCCCCCCGGCGAACGCTACGTCGAGGCGGGGGTCTACACCCTCCCGATCGACACTGCCGGCGATCTCTACGTCTTCGTGACGACCGACAGCGGCTATGGGGTCTTCGAGGGTCTCAAGGAGGCCAACAACACCGGCCGGACTGCCCAGCCTGTCCATGTGACCCTGCGCCCGGTGCCGAACCTCCAGGTCACCGACGTCACGATCCCGGCGCAGTCCCAACCCGACCAGCGGGTTCGTCTTTCCTGGACCGTCGGCAACTCGGGCGAAGGCGTGGCGATCGGCCCCTGGATGGATCAGGTCTACCTGTCCGCCAACGGGTCCCTCACCGGTGCCACCCTGTTGGCGACGGTGCAGCACGACGGCGGCATGATCCCGGGTGCGAGCTACGAGGCCTTCGCTGACGTGACGTTGCCGCGCGTCGCGGACGGCAGCTATCACATCGTCATCTCGACCGACGCCACCAATCGGGTGCATGAGCGTTTCGATGAGGGCGATAACGTTACGGTCTCCGCGGGCGCCACCGATCTGCGGCACCCGGACCTCCAGGTGTCCGCGGTCTCCGCCCCCGACGAGCAACTCATCGGCTATCCCGTTGCGGTTCCGGTGACCTGGACGGTGACGAATCTGGGCGAGCGTCCGACCATCCCGGGCGCCTGGCAGGACAACGTCTATCTGTCGCAGAACGCCGTGATGGGCGACGGAGACGACGTGCGGGTCGGGACCTTCCTGCACAACGGCGCGCTGGCACCGGGGGAGAGCGCCACCCAGACCCGGACCGTCTCGCTCCCCGTGGGCGTGAAGGGCCAATACAATCTGTTCGTGTCCGTGGACGCGGCCACCGTGGTGTATGAGGACGGACAGGAGGGCAACAACCGCTCTGCGCTGGAGCCCGTGGATGTCTACACCGCCTACGCGGACCTGACCATCGATCTGGTGGAAGTCCCGGCCGCGGGCGCGACCAGCGGTCGCCCGGTCCAATTGTCCTGGCAGGTCAGCAACACCGGCATCCACGAGACCAGCACCGGTTCTTGGTCGGATGCCGTCTATCTCTCGGCAGATGGCATCCTCGACGGTTCCGATACCCTGCTGGTCACGGTCGCCCACAGCGGCTCAGTCCCGGTCGGCGGCGCCTACACCGGCCGCGCCGCGCCGGTGCTGCCGAATGGGATCGAAGGACCGTTCCACATCATCGTGGTGGCCGACAAGACGGCGACGGTCTACGAGGACGGCCGCCGCGACAACAACCAGGGCGGCCAATCCATCGAGGTCTTGCCCCAACCGGCGCCGGACCTGCGTGTCGATCCGACCATCGTCCTCCCGCCCGAGGGCCAGCCTGACCGCAGCGTCTCCGTTGCCTGGACGGTCAGCAACAGCGGCCAAGGGGATGCCGAGGGTTCTTGGGTGGATCGGGTCTATCTGTCCCAGGACGGCACCCTGACGGGCGCAACTCTGCTGACCGAGCTACGCCATGACGGCGGACTCGCGGTCGGTGGGAGCTACAGCCAGACTGCAAACGTCACCCTGCCGCGGGTCGGCGACGGCAATTATCGGATCGTCGTCGTGACGGATGCCGCGGGCGCCGTTTACGAAGGTGCCGCCACCGGTGCCGCGGAGACCAATAACCGCACCGCCTCCGTCGGCGCCATCGACCTGCGTCACGCCGATCTGCAAGTGGCCCAGGTGACCCTGCCGGAGGGGCTGATCCAGGGCTTCCCGGTGCGGCTGCCCATCAGTTGGACGGTCACCAACGCCGGGGCGCGGGGAAGCCTCGCCGCGAGCTGGAGCGACCAGGTCATCCTCTCGCGCAACGCGGTGCTCGGCGACGGCGACGACCAGGCCATCGGCAGCTTCACCCACTTCGGCTCCCTGCCGGCCGGCGAGAGCTACACGCGCGGCGAGACGTTGACCCTGCCGATCGGGGTCGCCGGCGATTACCAGGTCTTCGTCCGTAACGACAGCCAAGGGCAGGTCTACGAGGGCGCGACCGGTGACGCGAACAACGTCTCCGCGGCGACACCGGTCGCCTTGCTGACGCCCTTCTCCGATCTCGTCGTGGACTCGGTCACGGCACCGACCGAGGCCTTGGGCCGCGACACCATTCAGGTCTCCTGGACCGTTCGTAACCAGGGCGAAGACGCGACCCACGCCCAGACTTGGGTGGAGCGGGTCGTCCTGTCCTTGGATGCGACCCTGGACGGTCAGGACCTGGAGATTGGTCGGGTCACCCATGTAGGCGATATCGCGCCCGGCGAGACCTATACCGAGCAGGGCTCCTTCACGCTGCCGGAGCGGTTGCAAGGGGCCTTCCGCGTCTTCGTCGTCACGGATGCGTCCGGGGCCGTCTACGAGGACGGCTTCGAGGGCAACAACACGGGGGTGGACAGCGATCTGCTGACCGTGGCGACACCGCCCACATCGAATCTGCGCGTCACCCGGGTCGCCGGTCCTGCCGCCGGCCAATCCGGCGATTACGCGCACGTCGCCTGGACGGTCATCAACGACGGTGCCATGCCGGCGCGCGGGGGCTGGACCGATCGGGTCTATCTCTCGGTCAACGGTACGGTCCAGGGCGCGGCCCTGGCGACCGTGCGGCACGAGACGGCACTCGGCATCAACAACATCTATTCCGCGTTCGCCGACATCACCCTGCCGGACCTGACGGATGGCAGCTACCGGTTCGTGGTGGTCACCGACGCGGCCGACGAGATGTTCGAGGGACCGGTCGGGGAGGCCGACAATGTGGGCGCCTCTCAAGGGACGCTCGGGATCGTGCACCCGGATCTGACGGTGACCAAAGTTTCCGGACCCATCCTGACCACCGCGGGCGATCCGATTGCAGTCAACTGGACGGTCACGAATGCGGGGTCCGGAGACGCGCGCGGCGCCTGGGTCGACCGCCTCTACCTTTCCGCCGATGAGACGATCGACGCCGGCGACCGCGTGCTCGCAACCCTGCCGCGCACGGGACCCTTGGCGAACGGTGCGAGCTACTCGGCACAGACCGACGTGATCTTGCCGGCCGATTTGGCTGGACCGGCGGTGTACTACCTCCTGGTACGTACCGATGGCGCTGGCCAAGTGAAGGAGTATCAGGCCGAGGGGAACAATCAGCGCGCCAAGTCGCTGGTCGTGCAGCAGGCGCCCTTTGCCGATCTCCAGACCTCGAATGTCACGGTGGACACGCACCGGGCGATCGGCGATCCGGCCCAACTGACGGTGAGTTGGACGGTGGGCAATGTCGGTATCGACGCGGGGCTGACGGACGCCTGGGTCGATCAGGTCCTGGCCGACGGGCGGGTCGTCGCCAGCTTCGCGCATCAGGGCAAGCTCGCTGTCGGCCAGGGCTACACCCGTACCGAGACCATCCTGTTGCCGGCGGCCATGCAGGGACGGTTTACGATTTCGGTCCGGACGGATGCATTGGGACAGGTGTTCGAGAATCAGGCCGAGATCAACAATCAGGCCGCGGCAATCGGCACGGTCGATGTGATGCCCATCGGCTTTGCTGACCTCAAGGTCACGGCCGTCCAGGCAGAGGATGGTCGCAGCGGCAAGCCCGTCCTGGTGAGCTGGACCGTGGAAAACCAGGGCATCAGCAGTACCTCCAGCGGCGCCTGGAGCGACCGGCTGATTCTGGCGCGTAACCCGGACGGCAGCGATGTCATCCGCGATTACGGGTTGTTTGACCACCTGGGTGTGCTCGCCCCCGACGGCAGCTACACCCGCCACGCCGAGATTACCCTTCCGGAGGGACTGAGCGGGGCCGTCTATGCCGTAGTCCGTACCGGCGGCCCGTTCGAGTTCCTCTACACCGACAACAACCTCGGCGCCGCACCGCTCCAGGTCGCACTTTCTCCGTCGCCGGACCTTCAGGTCGCCGACATCCAGGCGACCCCCGCCGCGCTGGACGGCGGCCTGATCGATGTCACCTGGACCATCGAGAACCAGGGCCAGGGCGACGCCCTGGGCTCATGGACCGATCTGGTGGTGCTGCGGCCGGTCGGGAACCCCTCCGCGTCTTCGATCACGCTCGGGTATTTCAACTACTCCGCACCGCTCGCGGCGGGCATGCATTACACCCGCACCGAGCAGTTCCGCCTGCCGCAGCAGATCACCGGGACCTATCAGGTCGTGGTCGCGACCAATACCGGCCGGTCAGTCTACGAACACGGCGTGCTGGCCGACAACAACGTCGCCACGGACGAGTCGGCCGTCACCGTCAGCTTGAAGCCCCGTGCGGACCTGCAAGTGGCCGCGCTGGAGGTACCAGCCACCGTGACCGCCGGCGGGACCCTGGCGGCGCATTTCGAGGTCATCAATCAGGGCACCGCATCGACGAACACCCCGCATTGGCAGGACCGCCTGTACCTGTCCCTGGATAGCCGTGCCAGCAGCGACGATATCCTGATCGGTACCTTCCAGAACGGCGCCGCGCTTGCGCCCGGTGAGCGCTACGCCACCGACACCGGAAGCGTCGTGGTCCCCATCCGCTACCGCGGCGAGGTCTATGTCATCGCCATCGCCGACAACGGCAATGCGGTGGACGAGTACCCGAACGACGGCAACAACGTGCGGGTGCAGCCGGTCTACGTCGAGCCCAGGGCCTTCGGAGACCTGGTGACCAGCAACGTGGTCGCGCCCAACCGGGCCCAGCAGGGTTCGCAGCTCGAAGTCCGCTACACGGTCAACAACAAAGGCTCTGCCCCGACCTACGTCAGCGATTGGAACGACACGGTCTGGCTCACCCGCGACAAGGCGCGTCCCAGCCCTGCCAATGGGGCCATCCTGCTCGGCACCGTGGCGCACAGCGGCGCGCTGAACGTCAACGAGGGCTACGACGGTAAGGTCAACGTTACCCTGCCGTCAAACCTCGCAAGCGGCATCAATACCTATTACCTGACGGTGTGGAGCGATGCCTACGATGTCGTCATCGAGGACACGCTGTCGTCCAATACCAATCCGGATGATCCGAACGAGATCGACAACAACAACTACAAGGCGCGGGCGATTCAGGTCATCGTCGTCGATCACCCGGTCGAGCCGGAGCCGGTGCTGCTGGCGGACCTGACCGTCACCTCCGTGATCCCGGCCGCCACCGGAACCGGCGGCGAGCTGTTCAACGTGCAGTGGACCGTACAAAATGCGGGCGAGGGGGCTGCATCGGGCGGCTGGACCGATCATGTCTATCTGTCTCATACCCCGAGCCTCGCGCAGAGCGACCCGAACCGGGTCTATCTGGGTGCGGTTTCTCACTCGGAAGCGCTCCAGCCGGGCGCCGGTTACACGGTCGATCACAGCTTCCAGCTCCAGCCGCCGGCCGCGGGGACCTATATCATCGTCGTGACCGATGCGGGATCCGGAGCGAACGGCCGGGTGGCGGAAGCGGACGAGCAGAACAACGCGCTCTCAGGCCAGACCACCGTGGTGCCGCGTGCCCCCGCGGACCTGGCGGTCACCTCGGTCGTCACCCCGCGTCAGAATGACTCCGGGGAGCCGACCAGGGTCCAATGGACCGTCACCAACCTCGGCGCGGACGTCTGGTCGGGCACCAGCTATTGGATCGACCAGGTCTGGATCTCCCCTGACCCGGTCTTTGACATCAACAGCCAGTTCTATCGCGACCGTGCCGTCAAGGTCGGCGATTTTTCCTACGCAAACGCGCCTGCCCTCGCCGCTGGCGCGAGCTACACCCAGAGTGCGCAGGTGACCCTGCCGGCGGGCATCCAGCAGAACTGGTTCGCGCACGTCTACGTCGATCTTGGCGCCGGGCTGACAGGCAGCAACTTTGAGCGCCGGGCCTACGAGGTCCCGTCGAGCAACTACGCCAAGCAGACGATCCCCATCACCTATCGGGAACCGGATCTGACGATCTCCGGATTGACCGCTCCGGACGAGGCGGTGTCCGGACAGTCGCTCAGGGTCGAGTGGATGACGAGCAATATCGGCACGCGCACGACGCGCCAAAGCGGGTGGGGCGACCGCGTCTATCTGTCCCGGGATCCGTCCCTCGACGGGGGCGATATCGCGCTGTCCACCACCGGCCGCACCGGTGCCCTCGCGGTCGGCGCATCCTATACCGGAGTTGCCAACGTCAAACTGCCCGAGGGCATCGAGGGGAGCTATTACCTCCTGGTGGCCGCCGACTGGAGCAACGCCGTCCCGGAATTCCAGGACGAGGGCAACAATCTTGCGGTCCATCTGCTGACGATCAGTCTTCAGCCGCCGCCCAACCTGCGGGTGACCCAAGTCGGCATCCCCGAACATGCCACGGTTGGACAGACTCTCGATCTGACCTATGTGGTCACCAACGTCGGTGGCGGTGCCATCCCGGCCTCGCAGGCGACCTGGACCGACGAGGTCTATCTCTCCCGCGACGCCTTCCTCGACTACCAGGCTGACCGCTACCTCGGCAGCCGTTCGCACACCGGCGCGCTGGCCGCCGCCGGCAGTTACAGCGAGGGCCTGTCCCTCGCGCTCCCCGGCGACCTGATCGGGCCCTATTACGTCTTTGTCGTGACCGATCCCGCCCGCGGCTCCCAGCGCGGCAACGTCTTTGAGCAGGGGAGCGAGACGGACAACGCGACTGCGAGTGCGCAGCCACTGCTGATCGAGTTGCTGCCGCCCAGTGACTTGCAGATCGACGCCATCGATACCGGCGGTGCGGTCAAGTCCGGCGACCCCTTGCAGGTGTCCTGGACGGTCAGCAATCACGGTGACCAGACGGCCGACGGAAGCTGGACCGACGCGATCTATCTCTCGACCGACAACCTGTGGGACATCGGCGACCGGTTGCTCGGCCGCGTCGATCACAACGGCGCCCTGGTCCCCGGGGCGGGCTACAACGCGTCCCTTCAGGCGGCGGTACCGCCCCTGCCCGAGGGCCAATACCGCGTCATCGTGCGCACCGACATCTACAACCAGGTGAACGAGGGGACGGCGGAGGCCAATAACCGCGCCGCCTCCGCGGACCCGCTGACCGTATCGGTCGACGAACTCCACCTGGGCGTCTCCCTGGAGACCAACCTCGACAGCGGTCAGACCCGCGTCTACCGGCTCACGGTGGGGCCCGACGAGACGTTGCGGGTGCGCCTGACCAGTCCCGCGAGCGACGGGGCGAACGAGGTCTATGTGCGTTACGGCGAGATACCGACGGGTTCCGCCTTCGACGCCATGTACCAGGACCCGCTCCAGCCCGATCAGGTCGCGGTCATCCCTAACACCAAGGCCGGCACCTATTACGTCCTGGTGCGCGGCTATCAGGAGCCGGCCGCCGACACGCCCGTGACCCTGCTGGCCGAGGTCGTCCCGCTTGCTATTTCGAGCATCGAACAGGACCAGGGCGGCGACTCGGGGTATGTGACGGTCACCATCGACGGCGCGCGCTTCGATCCGCGCGCCATCGTCAAGCTGGTGCGCCCCGACATTGCCGAGGTCGAGCCGGTGCGCGTGCAGGTGGTGGACAGCTCCAAGATCGTGGCGTTGTTCGACTTCTCCGCGGTCCCCCACGGCCTCTACGACCTGGAGGTGATCAACCCGAACGGCAACCGTGTCATCGAGCCCTATCGGTACCTGGTTGAACGGGCCATCGAGCCGGAGGTCACGGTCGGCGTCGGCGGCCCGCGCGTCGTGCTGGCCGGCGACGTGGGCACCTACGGGGTGTCCTTCCAAAGCCTCACCAACATCGACACCCCCTATGTGAAGTTCAGCTTCGGTATCCCCGAGATGGGACAGAACCCCCTGATCTTCGGGCTCCCCTATGTCACCGCGACCACCAACCTGAGCGGCAAGCCGGACGGGGCCTCGGCGGACATTCCGTGGGCGAGCCTCGCATCGGAGGTCAATACCGACGGTCTCGTGCTGGCGCCCGGCTATCTGCTCGACGTCGGTGCCGGGGACTTCACCGGTCTGACCTTCAACGTCGCGACCTATCCGGGGCTCAAGGAGATGTGGGACCGGGAGTTCCCCGCCCTGAAGGAGCGCATGGCCGGAGTCTTCCCCAACCTGGACGACCTGCTCGCCAACGATGGCGCCGGACTCGACCAGTGGTGGGATACGCTGCGCTCGGACCTGGCCGAGACCTTCCCGGGCCTTGCCGATCAACTTCAGGGGATCGACCTCGCCGGGATGATCAAGGGGGCACTCAAGTTCCCGGACAGTTCGCTCCAGCGTTTCATCCCCTTCCGCTTCAACGTGGTGGCCTCGGCAACCGCCATGACACGCGATGAGTTCATCGCCGACCAGACCACCCAGGCACTGCAATTGCGTGACGCCATCCTGGACGACAGCGCGGCGGTGCCCGCCCTCCAGGTCCTGGCCGCCAACCCGGATGTCTGGGCCGCGGCCTATCTGGCCGCCTTGGAGGACGGCGGGCTGCTGCGCCCGGAGACCGATGTGCCGCCGTTGCGCCTGGACGCAAAGGCCATGAGCCTTCAGAGCGTCCTGGCGACCGGCATTCTGCTCGGGCCCGCGGGGGACCAGATCACCACCTCCGGGGATCTGATCGACTTTTTCGAGCGCATCCACAGTTGGTACGGCGATACGCCCGGGACCTTGGCGCCGTTGGCGGGGATCGACCACCGCGAGTATCGCGGCCGAGATGATTCCGGCGCTGTTGTGGACTATGAACTCGACATCCCGATCCCGAAGCTCCCGAGCTATGCGGACTTCGACCTCGGACTCTCCCAGCCGACGCATGTCCAGTCATTCAACATCTTCGTGCCCTGGATCCCCTTCGAGAACCGGGGCGCCACCGGCACCGCGCTACCGGACTTCGGCTCCCTGGCGTCCACCGCGGGCGGCGAGGCGACCGGCTTCTTCGACCTGAACAACCTTGGGGTCGAGGTCAGCGCGCTCGACTTCTCGCTCGCCTTCCAGCAGGCTGCAACCGCCAGTGTCACCGCGACCGTCACCGGTCCCCAGGGCGTCGGGGCCGAACAATTCCTGCCGACCGGATATGCCTTGCCCTATGAGGTCCGCTTCGAGAACCCGGCGACCGCATCGACACACCCCGGCAGCGTAGAGGTCGTGGTCCCGCTCGACGCACAACTCGACCCGCGCAGCTTCCGGCTGGGCGATATCTCCTTGGGCGACATCCAGGTCCATATCCCGGATGACCGGGCGACCTTCCAGGGCGACTTCGACTTCACCCAGAGTAAAGGCTTCATCCTGCGCCTGACCGCGGGCGTGGATATTCAGCAATCGGTGGCGACCTGGCTCTTCGAGGCGATCGATCCGATTACCGGCGAGGTCATTCGCGACACCACCAAGGGCCTGCTCGCCCCGAACAATGCGCAGGGGATCGGCCTCGGCACGGTCGGCTATACCATCCAGCCGCGCGAAAGTGCACTGACGGGTGACTCCATCACCGCCTCGGCGCGGGTGCTGTTCAATACCGCCGCGCCCCAGGATGCCGCCACGGTCACCCAAACGCTGGATGCCGTGGCGCCGAAGACGACCCTCCAGGCGCAGCGTATCGGCGCCAGCGGCAACGACTATCAGGTCCGCTGGTCCTCGCAGGACGACGCGGGCGGCTCGGGCGTGCGCCACGCCACTGTCTATGTCGCCGAGGACGGCGGCGACTTCAAGATCTGGCTGCGCCAGACTAACGAGACCTCCGGCATCTACCAGGGCCGCGACGGGCACACCTACGAATTCCTCGCGCTCGCCACCGACAACGCCGGCAATCGCGAACGGCCCCCGCCCGGCGCCCTGGCCCCGGACGACGGTTCCTACGCCAACCTGGGTGGCCTGCCGACCTTCGAGACCACCCCGACCGACCAACCGCCGCCGCCGCCAGCCGAGCAGCCGGCGACCAATCCGCTGTTCGTCGAGGCCGCCAAGGAGGTCCCCAACCTGACGCAGACCTCGCGGCCGTCCGAGTATCAGAGGGTCCTGAGCCCCTTCGGCGCCGAGGCCTTCGCGACCGGCATCCGCCCGAGCTTCGCGGAGATCGGCCCGCTGGCGATCCTGCCGATGCCCGACGGCAGCGTGCTCGCGAGCGGCGGCACCAACCGCGGCGAGCTGTACCGTTTCGACTCCGACGGCGGGACCGCGGGTACCCCGCTGATCCGTCTCGACATGCCGATCTACGACCTGGCCCTCGATGCCGACGGCCGTCTCTGGGCCACCACCGGCGGCGGACCCCTGGTGGAACTGGACCCGGCGAGCGGCGCCATCCTCGCCGAGCACGGCGACGGCATTACTCAGGCGCTCGCCATCGATCCGGCCAGCGGCAGAATCTATGTCTCCGCCGGTTCCGGGGTGGAGATCTTCGACCCCATTACCGAGACCTTCGCCCACTTCAGCGACACCCGTGTCGACGATCTGGCGTTCTCGCCGAGCGGCGAGCTCTGGGGTACTTCCTGGCCCGAGCGTGGCACCCTGGTCCAGTTCACCCCGCTCGGCCGGGCGCAGGCGATGCTGCATCTCGATGAAGATGTCGACTCGCTGGCATTCGGCGTATCCGGCTCGACCCTCGCCGGTCTGCTCTTCGCCACCACCAACGGCGGCGAACTGGTCATGGTGGATACCCTGACCCTGCACCAGGTGACCATCGCCCGCGGCGGCTCGCGCGGCGAGGCCGTTCAGACAACCGCCGACGGTGCCTTGCTGGTCGGTCAGTCAAGCCAGATCGATCGGATCGCGCCGCTCTTCGCCCCGCGCGTGATCGGCACCAATCCGCCGGATCAGGGCGCCGCGGCCCTGCCGCTGGTGTCACTGACCGTCCGCTTCGACCAGGACATGGACGCGGACGATCCGACCCGCACGGGATCGGTGCTCAACCTCGCCAACTACAGCCTGACCGGCACGACCGCGGGCACGATCCAGATCCGGTCGGCGAGCTATGACGCGGCAACCCGCACCGTCACCCTGCGCACCGACCCGCTGCCGGCCGACCACTTCGCGCTGCACCTCTCCAGCGGCATCGCGAGCCAACTCGGGGCGACGCTCCCCGCCGACTACAACACCGGCTTCACCACCACCGCCGACCTCACGAATCAGGTCCGTATCGACTTCCTGAACACCCGCTCATCGCGCGCGGATGCCACCATCTCCTATGACGTGCGGGTCACCAACATCGGCGAGGGCGACCTGCTTGCGCCGATCGTGCTCGCGCTCGACCCGGCCCGCTACTTCCAGGGTCAGCCCCTCGGTACCGCGGGCCAGAACGACCTCGGGCTCTGGCTCATCGAACTGGACGAGTCCCTCGCCGACGGCGCCTTGCACCCCGGCGAGTCCACGCTGGCCCACACCGTGACGGTCAGTGACCCGCTCTGGCAGCGGGTCGAGATCGGCCACGGTGTCTATGCGGTGCCGGCCCCGAACGCCCCGCCGGTGTTCGACTCCACACCCGTCACCCAGGCCCAGGCGGGCCAGCCCTACAGCTATACCGCGCTGGCGAGCGACCCCGGCGGCGGTGCCGTGAGCTACCTCCTGCTGAACGGTCCTCAGGGGATGTTCTTGGACTCCGCAACCGGTCTGATCACCTGGAACCCGACCCAGGCGAGCCCCGAGCAGACAGACGTAGTGCTGAACGCCTATGACCGCAGCGGCGCCTACGCGACCCAGACCTTTGCCATCCAACTGTCCGGGGTGAACCGGGCGCCGCAGTTCCTGACGACCCCCTCCCAGACCGAGATCGCGGAGGGACAGACCTTCGTGCTGCCGCTCGCGGCCACCGACGCGGACGGCGACCCACTCTATTTCTATGCGGATAACCTGCCGGGCGGCGCCGTCATCGACGCGGAGCGGCAAACGCTGACCTGGACGCCCGGCTTCGACGCCGCCGGCCAGTACCGCGGCATCGCCATCACGGTCAGCGACGGCCGGGCCACGGACCGGATCACCTTCGATCTGACGGTCCTGCCGGTCGATCAGGCGCCCACGCTCCTGGCCCCGCCCGACCGCACGGTGCGTGAGGGCGACCCGGTGCGCATCCAACTCCAGGCCCATGACCCGGAGGGGGCGGCGCTCTACTATTCCAGCCGCTTCCTCCCCGGCGGCGCCTTCCTCGACCCCAACACCGGTGAATTCGACTGGACGCCGAGCTACACCCAGGCGGGGACCTATCGCATCCCCTTCTCGGTGAGCGACGGCACCTCGGTTGCATCGGTCACCACCACCATCACGGTGCTCAACGTCAACGGCGCGCCGGTCTTCGATCAACTCGGCGAGTGGCAGGTGCGCGAGGGCCAGACCCTCTTCTTCCGCGCCTTCGCCTTCGACCCCGAGAACCCGAGCTTCGTCCCGCCGGACCGCCTGCCGGACGGGCAACTCACCCCGCTGCTGGAGACCGACCCGACCGTCACCTATGTCGCGAGCGGCCTGCCAGCCGGCGCGACCTTCGACCCGGACACGGCCATGTTCTGGTGGACGCCGGGCTACACCCAGGCCGGCACCTATGCGGTGACCTTCACCGCCGCCGACGATGGCGACGGCACCGGAACACCCGGTTCGGCGACCGTGACCGTGCCCATCATGGTGATCAACGCCAATCAGACCCCGGCGCTGCCGGAAATCGGCAACCTGACCCTCGACCGCGGCCAAGTCGTCGAACTGCCGGTGACGGCGACCGACGCGGACGGCAACGCGGTCGCCCTGACCGCGAGCGGCCTGCCGGGCTTCGCGACCTTCATCGACCGCGGCGATGGCTCCGGCCTGTTCCGGTTCGCCCCCGGGGCGACCGATCGCGGCAACCAGGTCATCACCGTAACGGCGACCGACAACGGCGACGGCGGCGGACCCGCGTCCGCCCTCAGCAGTACGCGCAGCTTCGTGGTCGGCGTCAATGTGCCGAACGAGGTGCCGCAACTCGCCGACATTGGCGACGTGGTCGCGGTGTCGGGCGAAAGGCTCAGCTTCACGGTGCGGGCGTCCGACATCGAGCAGAACCCACTCGTCTTCTCCGCCGACGCACTGCCGGCCGGTGCCACCCTGACCCCGCAGCCGGTCTACGGCACCGCGTTGTTCGAGTGGACCCCGGGCGCGGTCGACATCGGCACTCATGACGTGACGCTGCGTGTCGCGGACGATGGCAACGACGGCAAGGGACCGATCGGCAGCGACGCGCAAACCGTGCGGATCGTCGTGCGCGCGACCAACCAGGCGCCGGTGCTGCAACCCGTCGGCGACTACACCCTCACCGAGGGCGCTCCCTTTGTGCTGCACCTGGCGGCGACCGATCCGGACCAGGACCCCCTGACCTACAGCGCCGCGAACCTGCCGGCCGGCGCGAGCCTCGACCCCCGGACGGGCGTACTCGCCTGGACACCGAACCTGATCCAGGCTGGCGACTACGAGGGCGTCGTCCTCACCGTCTCCGACGGCAACCGCTCCGACAGCGAGACCATCGCCCTGCTGGTCGGCAACCTGAACCAGGCGCCGATCCTGACACCGCTCGCCGATCAATCGACGCGCGAGACCGCGGAACTCAGCTTCACCCTGGTCGCGAACGACTTCGACGGCGACCCGATTGCCTACGGCTCGGCCAACCCGCTGCCCGCGGGCGCGCGTTTCGACGGCCGCACCGGCGTCTTCACCTGGACGCCGAACTACGACCAGGCCGGCGACTATGTGCTGACCTTCCTCGCCCAGGACCCGGACGGCGCCCGGGATACGGTCGATGTGACCGTGCGCGTGGACAACCTGGACCGTGCCCCGACCCTGGCGGTCGAGAAACACCAGGCCCGTATCGGCGAGGCCTTCAGCCTCACATTGACGGCGTCCGACCCCGACCTGGCCGGGTCCGCTGCCGCCAGCGGTGAGACCCTCAGCTTCTCCGCCAAGGGCCTGCCGGACGGCGCGACCCTCGACCCGACCACCGGCGTCCTCGCCTGGACCCCGGGCGTCGGCCAGTCCGGCGACTATCTGGTGCTGGTCAGCGTCAGCGACGGTCGCCTGAGCGTCACCGAGCCGCTGGTGCTCCGTGCCTCGGTCATCCCGGAGGCACCGACCGTCCTGATCGAGCAGACCCCGAGCTTCGCCGCGGTCCCCGGCCAGCCGGTCGTGGTGCATGTGCTGGCGAGCAGCTTTGCGCCCATCGCCTCGACCACCCTGATCGTAAACGGCGAGGCCGTGGCGCTCGACGACACCGGCACCGCGCGCATCAAGGCCCTGGCCCCCGGCAAGCTCGAACTGGTCGCGACGGCTACGGATACGGACGGGCTCACCAGCACCGTCACCGGCTCCTTGCGGGTCCGCGACCCGCTGGACAGCGCGGCACCCGTCGCCGTGCTCGATGCGGCGCTGCACTCGGCGCGCCTCGCCGCGCCCACGGCGATCCGCGCTACCGTCTCCGATAGCAACCTCGACGCCTGGGTGCTGGAACTGCTGCCGTACTCGGCAGATGCTTCCGGAGCGAACGGGGTGACCCTCGCCACCGGGACTGGGTCAGTTGCGAACGCCGTCCTCGCGACACTGGATACCGGCACCATCGCCAACGGTATCTACCGCCTGCGACTCACCGCGAGCGACATGGCCGGGCGCGTGACCACCAGCGAGGCCATGATCGAGGTCGCGGCTACGGCGAAGCCCGGTCAGTACATCCGCAGCGAGACCGATCTTTCGGTCACCCTGGGCGGCGTCAGCCTCGACCTGGTTCGTCAGTACGACTCGCTCGCCGCCGGGAGCCCCGGCAGCTTCGGCGACGGCTGGCGCCTCACGCTGCGCGACCTGGACGTGCAGACCGACGTGCCCCTGACCGGTCAGGAGGCCGCCGGGGTGGCCGGCGCGTTCAGCCTCGGCACCCGTGTCTACCTCACGCTGCCGACCGGTGAGCGGGTCGGCTTCACCTTCACCCCGCAGCGGCACGAGCTCCCGGGCCTCGCCTACTACACGGCCGCCTTTACCGCCGACCCTGGCGTGACCTGGACCCTCCAGGCGAACGACACCCGGCTCAGCCTCGCCGGCAACCGGCTCTTCGACCTCGGCACCGGGCTCGCCTACAACCCGACCCTGGCCGTCGATGGCCAATCCGCGCTCCTGCTGACGGCACCGGACGGCACCGGCTACCGATTCGATGCCGCTCGCGGCGTGACCGAGATCGTTGCGAGCAGCGGCACCCGGCTCGCCGTCAGCGACAGCGGCATCTTCGCCCCGGACGGCACGGCCGTGTCCTTCACGACCGACTCCGCGGGACGGCTCGCGCGCATCGCCTCCCCCGATGGCGAGCAACTGGTCTACGGCTACGACGCCCAGGGGCGGCTCGCCTCCGTGCGCCGACTCTCCGACCCGCAATCGACCCGCTACGGCTACGAGGCCGACGGGGCCCAGTGCCTCGACCTGATCACCGGTGCCAACGGGCTGGTGGTTGATTACTCGGGCACGAGCCCGGTCACACGGCCCCTGGCGGCCGACCTTGGCGCGGCGCGCGCCTATCTGACCGCGCCCTATACGGGCGACCTCGCCGCGGGGGCCACCGATCGGATCGGCTTCAGCGTGCGTCCGTCCGAGCTCGCCTCCACGGCGGGCGGGGCCGTCTATCTCGGCGTGCTGGTCGAGGCCGACCAGGGCAGCGCATTCCTGCCCGGGGTGCCTCAGGTCCAGGGCCTTACGCCGATCGCCAGCCACAGCGACGGCAGCAGCGCCTTCGCTCTGTACAAACTCGAACCCTCTGCCGCTGGGAGCGGGCAGGGTGAGGGCCTGCTGCAATTGCTCAGCATCGCCGGGGCCGACGATCAAACCGCGGGGAGCTACCGACTCAGCCTGTTCGTCGCCGGAGACGCCAACCGCGACGCCAAGGTGGATGGCACCGACGCCGCCCTGCTCGCGCAGGCCCGCGGCAAGCATGTGGGCGAGGCCGGTTATCTTGCCGAGGCCGATGCCAATCGGGACGGGGTCATCGACGCTACCGACAACCAACTCCTGTTCCAGGATTTAGGCTACGCCCCGAACCTCCCACCGGTAATTTCTCCGCAGGTTGTGAGGACGCATGTCGATCTGGACGTCACCATTCCTGTCGGCGATGTTGTATTCGATTCGGAAGGCGATCAGCAATTCTTCAGAATCGTCAGTGCGACCCATGGAACTGCCCATTGGGCAGCAGATGGTCGATCGATTGTTTTTGCGCCGCAGGCGGGCTATTCTGGTGACGCTAGCTTTGTCGTCATCGCCGATGATGGGTATTCCGCCTCTCTGCCAGCAGCGGTGCCAGTCACTATAAGTGAGAGTAGATTGATTGCGATCGATTTTGTCGACCGCAATCCCACTCTACGTCCGGGTCAAGAGTTCCGTCTAAGTGCGATTGGTGACTTTGAAGATCAAAAAGGCGTGCCCTTGCCTGCGTCATACGTCGGTTTTACTTCGACGAACCCAAGCGCGGCTTACATTAGAAATGACCGCGATCTGACTGCGAGTCACGATGGCAGCGGTATCGTGTTGGTCGCAAGTCATGGGCTTCAGGCCGCAACTGCTTTTTGCGTTGGCATACCAACCGATCCAGTGCCCCTCATCCTGTACGCCTTCGGGATGGATCTGTATCCGTCTGCGCTCACGTTAGTCAGTGGGGAAACCCGTCAGATCAAAGCTAGCCTCACGGGCCTTGTCGATCTCGCTCCCGCCGCAGCCGGAACTCGATATTTCTCAGGAGATTCGGGCATTATCAGTGTCACAGAGAATGGCCTTGTGTCTGCGGTCAGTCCCGGTGTGACCCTCTTGACCGTGATCAACGGCGCGGCTGAAGCGACGGTTCCGGTAAGTGTGGTAGCCCCGAGTATTGGGGCCGCAACGGTAGGTGTAGCAGGGGGCGCCGTTAAAGGCGCCGATGGCTCTTTGGTCATGGTCGCTCCCGGCACATTCAATACCGCTACGACTGTCTCCATAAGCGCTCTCCAGCCTGGAGAGCTACCTGTTCCAACGCCAGAACCTTACAACGCCCTAGCCGCCTTCACGCTCGATCTTGGCGGTGCGGATGCCGCCCAGCCGATTCAGTTGGCAATCCCCGTGGGGCCTGATGTCCTGCCGGGGACTGAGATCTATTTGTTCCGCTCAGTTTCTCTTCCTACAGAAACAGGCGCTTCCGAGTCCCTTTGGTTGCTTGTTGACAACGGGATCGTTGGGGAAGACGGCATCGCACGTACCGCATCACCGCCATATCCTGGAATCACGGCGCCCGGGGACTACCTGGTGGTGACGCCGAAAACCACGACTCGCGCACTTCTTGCTACGCACTTCGATTTCTCTGTGTTGGCTCTTGTCCCCGGAATTGACAATCCTGCGGCAAAATATGGTGTTTTCCTATCCCCAGAAGGCCTATTTGCAGATCATCGTACCGCGCTATACGTCAGTGAAGCCCTGGAAGCCATAACGATCCGTCGGTATGAACCGGAAGGCATTACTGTGGCCCGAACCGAGATCGTTGTGCAGCCAGGCGATAACGACATCACCATCCTAGTCCCGCCCGTGCTCGCCCCAACTCCCAATGTTCCGCTAATTCGTGGCGTGACTGTGGAGATAGTTCCGTCCGCTGGTGCGGGCCAGCCATCGGCGCAACTTAGAATTACTGGGGACAATTTTGGGCCAAGTGCAGCGAAACTTATTCCTAAAGATTTGGTCGTAGAGTTTGTCGTGGGCGCGAATACTGTCGGAACTGTTACTGAAGATAACCTCAGTATGGTAACGCCGACGCAACTGCTGGTACCGCTCCCAGACCATGTGATCGCTGGAATATCAGAGGTACGTGTTGTTTGTTTGACGCCAGGCAAACCGAACCTTGTGGGACAGCCACAGGCGCCGACTCGGTTGGAGAGTCAGCGCGTCCGTATTGCGCCAACAACCAATGACCTGGCGATCATTGCGGTTGCACCATCCACGCTCGAGTTTCTGGACACGGATAGCGGGAGCGCTACCTCCAGCGGCCATGTGGTTTCAGACCTTGAGATCAAGGGCGGCAGCTTCCTGAGGGTGACGTCCCCGGTCGTGTTTTCTCCAGACGGCACTCGTGCATATGCGGGCCTGACCAGCGAGATTGGTGGCGGCATCGCGATTATTGACGCCATCACTCGGCGAGAGATCGATTCACAAGGTCTGACATCAGCCATGGACCGGATTACTGTTGATGGTTCCGGCGCGTCGCTGCCAGCCATCACGACCCTTGCACTAGATCCCAAGGGCAAGTATCTGTATGCGGCTGGCCGTGACAGCGACACCATCTTCGTAGTTGATATCAATCCCTATTCCGCGACATTTCACCGTGTCGTCGACCATATCAACGTGCAATCTGCCGACGCGCCGATGGGGCTCCGGGGTATGGCGGTTAGCGCCGATGGGAGGCGGCTGTATGCAGCCGCCCCGAAGACGATACTTTCCACCGGACCGAATGGACTCGGCTGGTATGAGGGGGGGCGCGAGCCGGGCAACATCATCGTTATCAACCTCGACGAGCAGGATCGGCCGAAGGACCCGGCGCAGCGTAATCCTAGAGCGTGGCGCGAGGTCATTGGCGTAATACCAGCATCCGATCCCAGCGTACCGAATTCCGGATTCAACCCGCTTTATGTTTTGGCGAGCGCCGATCCGACAAAGATCGCCTTCTCGAATTATTTGGATATGAATCGAGGTCTTGCAACCCTCACTGTAATTAAGGACGATCCTTTGGACTTTCGGGCTCGGGTTGAATCCGTCGATCTGAACTTTGCGATTCAGCGTCAGCTAATCGACTTGGACATCCAGAACGCCCGAGGAATCGCGCTTGTTTCTGATCCGAGCAATCCTCAAGATACCTACGCTTTTGTGGCGGATTGGCACATTCCGGCGTTCCCTCGTTTGCCCGACGAAACGTCGGCACGGGTCCAAGACTTGGTCGACTTCGGGTCCAAGATTGGAATCATCAAAGATCCCTTTGGCAATCCTCAGTTCCTTGGCGCCACAACGCCGATCCCATGGACCTTTGCCGACAGCCTGGGAGTATCTACCGACGGATCCAAACTGTACGCTGCATACGGCGGAGCGAACGGCGTTCTGGTATTCAATGTTAAGGCTATGATTGATGCGGTTAAGGGAACGGATCAGGCCACGCGGGAGCGTACGCCGCTTGATCAGATTGATTTAGACAACAATGGACACCAGGATTTTCTCATCAATCTTCCGGCTATAGGAACTGGCGGCGTACCGGTCGGTATAGCCATGCAGCCGCCCGACTTCTTGCGTCTACAGTCACCGCTAGTATCGCTTGGGGCAACGAATGATGCAACCCCGACGTTCACTTGGGGCACGCTTGGTCCCACGATTGCTGAAAGCAGGTTGTACCTTAGCGTGTTTCCAGATGGCCAAGGCCTTTTTCCAGATGATTTCGGTGAGGTTGATAAGAACCCGAACAGGATCGTTAACGGCGCGGTTATTTCTAATGGCGGTACGACGTTTACGCTTCCCGATACTCGGAGATTGACAGTTGGGCAGACCTATTATTGGGGTGTGGAAGCGCGTTCCGAACTGGGATATGTAAACAGAAAGTCTGGATCCTTTGTCTTGGCAGCCCCGCAATCTCAAGTCACCAGCAGTTACTCAAATGTAACCATCATTACGCATGGTTTTCAGTTTAATGCAAGCAACGAGCCTCCCAGCAGTTTCTGGGTTTATCAGATGGCTCAAGACATTATCGAAGCATCGGGCGGTGGAACCGTGCTCGCGTACCAGAAGGCCACAGGCTTTTGGACTCCAATTAACAGGAAGGGTGAAGTAGTTGGCATGCCGGTCGGCACTTCCGGACAAGCGCTTCCCTCTACCGGGCATTCGCTGGTCCTGATAACGGACTGGTATCAGGAATCCGATCTTGCGGACTCGGGATTTGCCGAGGCGGCGGCGGATGCGTTGTTCGCAAGTTTGCTTGACCTTAATCAGGCGCTTGATGGTGCGCTATTTGAGTCTCCCTTGCACTTCATCGGCCATAGCCGTGGCACCTCGGTAAATAGTGAAATCGTACAGCGGCTTGGAAAGTATGAGCCACAAATAGAAAGAATTCAGGTAACAACCCTTGATCCACACGATTTTGAACAACCAACGCTCGACGTTCCATTGCGCGATGTGCTTGAGCGCATTAACAGCATATATTCGGTTGCTAATTGGACCAGGGATCCAACGCTTATCGGGTCAGCGAAAACAACGGCGAGTTTAGCCGGATTTCCGACTAGCTTCAAAGATGCTCTATGGGGCCTTGCGCGTGCGCAAGTCCCGAATCTGTATTTTGGCGATTTTAATGATCCAGAGGTGGTTGCTTGGTCGAATATTGATTTCTTTGATAATTATTATCAGAAGCTTGCGGATGAGACTGGTTCGATCACGCTTACCCCTAACGGGCGACCGATTCTTGGAGCGGACGTGAATTTGGATCTCTCAGCGTCCGCGCGCGCAGGGTTCGCCTCGGACGATTGGTCGTCAACGCCGATCACTGGTGAGCCATTCGGGATAGGTGGCCCTCATAGCCGCGTATGGCAATGGTATGCCGGCACGATCGATCTGGCGAAGAGGGTGTTTCCAGACGATGGCAATGTGATTTTCAGGATGCTAGGGGACACTGGCACGGCGTTCACTAAGCTTCCGGATCTTCCTTGTGGATTTAGCTGGCCGGACTGGCTATTGCCTGTCGTGATGGGGACTTATACCGGGAATCCCTGGTATACGGCACTGGAAACCGAGTCGTCATCGGCTGTCACCTATGCTGATTTGGGGTCGTCGTGGGAGGGTATCGGGGAAGGATGGTATTATTCACCTGTCGGAGGTGGTTTCCGTAGCGGTAACGCATCGCGGACTGCAGTTGACGGAAGCGCGGTTCCGGTAGTCTTTAACGGTGACTTTGAACTTGGTACTCTGCATGTCGGGGAGCGCTCTCGGGCATTCTACTCCGCTGGGGAGATTCCCGGCTGGTCATTTCATGGCGGCGGGGGAGTGCTGGCAGACGGCAATCTAATTGGCAACTCGCAATCTGGCTACGCATTACAGCTTTATGATGAGCGTCCTGCGGCGACACATAATCGGTTCTATATACCCCCCGACGGAAACCTGCTACGCTTCGATCTGACCGTAATTGGACCGATTGCGAGCAAGGACGACACGTTGCGAGTCCGGCTGGATGATGAACTCGTCGAAGTTCAAATCGGCACTCCTGGCAGCATCGTAATGCACGAGGACCTTAACTGGGATTCGTTACATGGGAAACCATTGAATAGTATCAATACTGTTCACGGCGCTACTCCTATCTGCCTGGACATCCCTGCGCGTTGGCGAGACCGCACGGCAACCCTGACGTTTGAGATTGTACGCGGAGGTTCGGCGCGAGAGGCTGTCATTGCGATAGACAATATCGAAATTGAAGCGGCACGCGCCTTACAGGGAACCTCTTGCGAACTAACTTCGGCTGAGCGAGACGCTGGGTTAGTTACTGCGAATGCTATACTGCCTGAAGGTTTTTCTTTTGTTGATGCAGCGGATGATGTCTTGTCGAGCGCCAAGGATTCTTGGGCTATTGAGGGCGGAGCGAGTTTACAGGTATTGCCTGATCTTGCGGTACGTAGTACTGGCCTTCCGAGTGGGTTGCTTGCCTTGGCAGATGACGGCATAAGCGGCAAGACAGTTTGGGTAGATAGCGATGCATCGGGGTTTGGTTGGTTTATCGATCCAACCCCATCGGATAACAGTGAGTTTTCCTGGGATGATGGGCAAGGCCGGTGGATCGCGATAAATGGTGGTCCCGCAGATGGTCGCATCGACTTGCTTACCGTGTTGGCCCACGAGATTGGCCATACTGTTGGGCTCGACGACGCGAGCGGCATCACTGGTCCGGCGAGCGTTATGGACACGCCGCTGGCCGTTGGGGTCCGATTGCTGCCTACGGATGCGGACCGCGCAGCCCTCGCTTCGCTACTCAGCTGCTCACAGGGGCTAGATGCCAACCAAGTATCGCTCACCGATACCGCGCAGTCGCTCACACACCCAATGGATTCCGCTCTTAGGTTTCAGCCACTGATAGCGGCAAAGTTGCCGATCGCATCTGACGTTGGGTCAGACCACGGCCTTGTAAACGGTAGCTTCTTGATCTCCGATCCCTCTGATCCGAATTTTGGCTGGAGCCTATCGGGGTCTACCACGATGGAGGGAGGTGTGCTCGTACTGCGTGAGGGAGGAGGGGCATCGAGTCGAGCGAGCCAGGCCTTCGTGGTACCAGATGGTGCGCAAACACTACGTTTCACAGTTCAGTCGACTATGATCGGGGCGACCGACGGCGCTCCATCGGACGCTTTCGAGGTCGCCCTCCTGGATGCCGACTCTCTTGCACCGGTGGCTGGCACTGCCGGCCTCGCTTACAGCGACGCGTTGTTCAACCTTCAGTCCGACGGCAGTGTGACCACGGGCGCGCGAGTGTTAGCAAACGGTTCGATGTCGGGCTCCACGCTTCCGGACGGAGCGGTATACGTAAGTATCGACCTCGGTGGCATCGCCACCAACCGGCCGCTGCGCCTCTTTTTCGACCTACTAGGGTTTGGAGCGCCGGACAGCGAAGTCTTGATTGACGATGTCGAAGTCGTAATGGGTGGCAACACAGCCCCCCAGGCGGTCGCCGACCTGATCCAACTCGACGAAGACGGCTCCGCGCACTTCAACGTGCGCGCGAACGACACCGGCGCCCTGACCGACCCGCTCACGGTCGAGTTGCTGACAACCCCAACCCAGGGCACGCTCGCGCCCCAACCAGACGGCACCTTCATCTACCAACCGTCCGCCAACTTCAACGGCGAAGACAGCTTCACCTATCGCCTAAGCGACGGCACCTTGCAGTCCGAGGTCGCAACGGTGCGCCTGGTGGTCCGACCCGTCAACGACGCCCCGGTGGCGCAGGCGGACTTCGGCACCCTGGCCGAAGACCGCGCGCTGGAGATCGATGTCCTCGCCAACGACAGCGATATCGACGGCAACGCGCTCAGCATCAATGGGACCGGGGCACCGGCCCACGGCCAGGTGGCCGTGCTCGCGGACGGGCGGCTGCGCTATACGCCCACGGCGGACTACTTCGGTGCGGACCGCTTCACCTACCGAGTTACGGACTCCCAGGGCGGTGAGGCGACCGCGGAGGTGGTGCTGACCGTCACGCCGGTGACGGACGCCCCACGCGCTTTGAACGATCTGGTGCTGCTGGAGGAGGACGGCAGCGCCCGGTTCGATGTCCACACCAACGACCTGGACCCGGACGGCGAACAGATGACCCTGGAGCGGCTGAGCGACCCGGCCCACGGGACCCTGGCGCTCCAGTCGGATGGCAGCTTCCTCTATCAGTCGGCCGCCGACTTCTTTGGCGATGACAGCTTCACCTATCGGATGAGCGACGGCGCGCTGCAATCCGCCGCGGCGACCGTGACCCTGCGGGTGGCGGCGGTCAATGACGCGCCCCGCGTGACGGTGCAGCGGTTCGTCACCGCCGAGGACCAGCGGTTGACGGCGCTCGTGACGGCGACCGACCCCGAGGGCGACCCGCTGACCTTCACGCTGGACACGGCGCCGGCCCACGGGGTGCTCCAACTCGGTACGGACGGGGGCTTCCAGTTCACCCCGGCGGCCGGGTTCAGCGGCGACGACGGCTTTACCTTCAGCGTGAGCGACGGCCAGGCCGTGACGAGCGCCCGCGCCGAGATCCGGGTCTCGGGCGTCAATCATGCCCCGGTGGCGGCGGACGACAGCATCCAGGTCGACGAGAACAGCGCCACCCGCTTCGACCCGCTACTCAACGACAGCGACCAGGACGGCGACCCGCTGGTGCTCCAGTTGCTCTCCAACCCGGCGCACGGTGTGCTGTCGCTCCAGACGGACGGCACCTTCCTCTACCAGCCGACGGTGAACTTCAACGGCCAGGACAGCTTCACCTATCGTCTCACCGACGGCAGCCTGCCATCGGCCGTGGCGACGGTGCGGCTGGACGTGGTGGCGGTGAACTATGCACCAGTCGCCCACGACGATACCGCCACCCTGGCAGAGGACGGTACGCTGGAGATCGCGGTACTGGCGAACGACACCGACAGCGACGGCGACGCACTGGCCCTGGTCGCAGTCGGCACGCCCCAGAACGGCCAGGCAGTGGCCTTGGCCGACGGCCGCGTGCGCTATACGCCGCGGCCCGACTATTTCGGGTCCGACAGCTTCACCTACACGGTCGCCGACCCGTCCGGCGCGCGCTCAGTCGCCAGCGTGTCAGTGCAGGTGACCCCGGTGGCGGATGCCCCGACGACCAGTACCCAGCGCTTCACCTCGCTGGAGGACGTTACCCTGTCCGAGCGCCTGACGGCAACGAATGCGGACGGCGCGGCACTCGCGTTCGCCGTCCAGCAGGCACCGGCCCACGGGCAACTGTCGCTGGCCGGGGATGGGACCTTCCAATACCTGCCGGGCCCGGGCTTCAACGGGGCCGACAGCTTCACCTTCACCGTCAGCAACACGGGCGGCTCGGCGATTGGCCGCGCGGAGCTCACCATCACCGGCGTCAACGATGCCCCGGTCGCGCGGGCCGACCTGTTCGCACTGGATGAGGACGGGTCCGTTTCCGGCAATGTGACGGCGAACGACATCGACAGCGAGACCGATCCGATCACGGTGGAACTGATGTCGGGTGCGGCCCATGGCGTACTGGTCCTCCAGGCGGACGGTGCCTTCTCCTATCAGCCGACGGCCAACTTTGCGGGTGAGGACAGCTTCACCTACACCGCCAGCGACGGGCGGCTGAAGTCTGCACCGGCGCAGGTGCGTCTAGTGGTCCGGCCGGTCAACGACGCGCCGGTGGCGCTCGACGACGCCAGGACCATCGTCGAGGACCAGTCGGTCGATCTCGATGTCCGGGCCAACGACAGCGACATCGACGGCGATGCCCTGACTGTGGTCTCCGTGAGCACGCCCTCCCACGGGCAGGTGACAACCCTCGCCGACGGGCGCCTGCATTATGTGCCGACTGCCGACTACAACGGCCAGGACAGCTTCACCTATGTGATCGCCGACCCGTCGGGTGCGCAGGCCCAGGCCGAGGTTCGGCTCCAGGTCCTGCCGGTGAATGATGCCCCGCGGGTCGCGGTGCAGACCTTCGAGGTCCTGGAGAACGGCAGCCTGACCGGGCTGCTGACCGCGACCGATCCGGACGGCGATGCCATCGGCTTCAACGCGGCACAAGGTCCCGCGCATGGCGCGCTCACGCTCGATTTCGACGGGCATTTCCTGTTCACGCCGGTGGCCCTCTATGCCGGTACCGACAGCTTCACCTTCACGGTGACGGACGGCCAGACAAGCAGCACCGGCCGCGCGGACATCCGTGTCGCCGCGATCAACAACGCGCCGCAGGCGGTGGACGATACGGCGGAGCTGGCGGAAGACGGCTCCGTGCTGATCGAGGTGCGTGCCAATGACACGGACCCGGATGGCGATGCGCTCAGTCTCACGGCGGTCTCCGTGCCCGAGTACGGCACCGCGACCATCGAGAGCGGTCGGGTCCGCTATACCCCGAGCGCCAATTACTTCGGCGCCGATTCCTTTACCTATACGATCGGCGATGGCCAGGCGACCAGCACGGCGACCGTCACGGTCAAGGTCAACCCGGTCAATGACGCGCCGAGCGCAAACAACGACACGGCGGCGGTCGACGAGGACGGCTCGGCGCTGATTGCCGTGCTTGCCAATGACACCGATATCGAAGGCGATGCGCTACGCTTGGTGTCCCTGTCCGCCCCGGCGCACGGTACGGCCGTCATCGAGAATGGGGCGGTGCGCTACACCCCGGCGGCCAATTACTTCGGCGCCGACGGCTTTACCTATGTCGTCACCGACAACAAGGACAGCCGAACGGCTGCCGTGACGCTGACCGTGCGGCCGGTCGATGACCCACCGATTGCCAGGGACGATGCGGCGGCGACCGATGAGGATCGTTCGGTGCTGATCGCGGTGCTGGCAAACGATAGCGATGTCGATGGCGTCGGGCTGGCGATCGATTCGTTCAGCGCCGCATCGCATGGGACCGTCGCGGTGGAAGGCAGCTCGCTGCGCTACACCCCGGCAGCGAACTACCATGGGTCGGACGGCTTCACCTATACGCTACGCGACGGGAAGGGCCGCACGGCCGGCGCATCGGTGGTGGTCGAGGTCGCCTCGGTCAATGACGCGCCTCTGGCCGTCGCGGACACGGCGGCGACCTTGGCGAATCAGCCGGTGGACATCCCGGTCCTGGCGAATGACAGCGATGTCGATGGCGACACGCTCGCAATCGATTCAGTAACTGCGCCCGCGCACGGTACTGCCGAGGTGGTTGGCGGGGTGATCCGTTACACCCCCGCAACGAGCTTCTCCGGCGACGATAGCTTCAACTACCGGGTTACCGACGGGAACGGCGGCTTCGCGACCGCGGGCGTCAGCGTGAGGGTGGGCTCAGTGAACCACGCGCCGGTGGCGGTCGATGACTCGGCTACGACGGCGGAAGACCAGTCGGTCGTGATCGCGGTGCTGGCGAACGACTCCGATGTCGATGGCGATCCGCTCAGCGTTGTCCTGAGCAGCGGACCCGCGCATGGAGCGGTGGTGCTCGGCGCCGATGGTCGTGTCACCTACACCCCGGCGGCGAATTTCTTCGGTCCAGACAGCTTCACGTATCGGGTGAGCGATGGGGCCTTGGACTCGAATGTCGCGGCTGTGTCCATCACCGTGACGCCAGTAAACGACGCGCCGGTACTGTTGCCGGTTTCCGATCAGCATGTCGACGAAGGCAGTACGTTGACGTTCGTCATCGCCGCAAGCGACCTGGACGGAGACGCGCTGACATTCTCCATCGACTCGGGACCGAGCGGTGCGCAGATCGACGCACACACCGGAACCTTTACTTGGAAACCGCTGGACGGTCCGGCCGCCGAGCCGGTGACGGTGCGCGTGACGGATAGCGCGGGCGCTTGGGCCAACACCAGTTTCGGCATCCAGGTCCGGAATGTTGCGCCGACATTATCAGTCTCTGGGCCGGCAAACGCCGTCGGCGGGGCGACCTACACGCTGACGCTCGACGCGACTGATCCAGGTTTGGACCGGATCACGTCCTGGACCATCAATTGGGGTGACGGCAAGGCAGACTCCGTCGCCGCCACCCAGACCGCGGTCGACCACGTCTTCGCGGCGGCCGGCGGCCTGTTCACGATCCAGGCGTCCGCGACGGACGAGGACGGCACCTACCAGGCGGCACCCGTCGTCGTGAATGTGGCCGCCAAACAGAGTCCGCTGACCGTGACCAGGCTCGATCCCAATGAATCCGGCTTCCACGTCCAATTCAGCGGACCCTTCGACGTTGGGTCCATCAACGTCTACGACGCGAATTCCCGGCTTGGATCGTCCGATGTGGTCGTCACGGGAGCGACCCGTGGTGCGGTAAGTGGCTCTCTGATATTCGATTCGGACGGGGCTGGCCTGACGTTCGTCAAGACGGGCGGTGCGCTCAGCCCGGATCGCTACTCGGTCACCCTGGTCAGTGCGACGGCAGGGTTCCACGACGCCCTTGGGGCGCTGGACGGCGATGGGAACGGCGTCGCCGGCGGCAATTTCGTCGCCCAGTTCGACGTCGGCCAGCCTGCCGCCGTCGCCTTTAGCCTGCCCGACTTCATGCGCGGCCCGGGACAAAGGGTCGACCTGCAAGCGACCACGACCGGGCTGCCCGTAACCTTGGCAAGCAAGGGCGGAGTCAAGCGCGTCGAGTTCACGGTCCAATCCGATCCGACCATGTTGCTGCTGAGCGGGGCGACAGCGGGAGCCGGCCTGCCCGCGGGCGCGACGCTGACCAGCGAGGTTCTGGAACCCGGACGTCTGCGGGTGACAGTCGAGTCCGCGACGGCGCTGCCGACGGGCAGCCTCGGCTTGGTCAACCTGGTTGCCCAGGTGCCCTTCGGTGCGCCTTACGGCGCGTCCGAAGCAGTCCGGATCTCCGAGGTCACGGTGAATGGCACGACCCAGGGTCAGGGCGACACGGCAGTGCACCTGGTCGGCTACTTCGGCGACACGGATGGCAGCCGCGGTTACAGCAACGACGACGGGCAGCTCGTGCAACGTGTGGTCGTCCGTTCGGACACCGGATTCGCGGCCTATCCTGGCATCGATCCCCTGATCGTGGCAGACATCAACGCGAGCGGATCCCTGACCTCCATCGACGCGAGCCGGATCTACCAGGAGATCGGCTTCCTCACCGGAGTGGCCGCGACCGATCGCGCCGAGATCCCGCCGATCCCGGTGAACCATGCGCCCAGCTTCGGGGTGCTCCCATCCGCATCCGTAGCGCGTGGGTCGACGCTGACTTTGTTCGTCACCGGCACCGATACAGATCCTGGGGATATCCTGTCCTACAGCCTGGACGCGGCCCCACTCGGGGCACAGATCGACCCGAGCACCGGCGCTCTGACCTGGACCCCAGGACCCGGCAGCGCCGACGTGGAGATCAGGGTGAAGGCCACGGACGCGGGCGGTCTCTCCGCGCTCGGCATCTTGAGTATCATCGTTCAGGATGCGCCTGCTTTATCGGAAGCGCAGACTCGCGTGGCACTGCAACTCGCGCGGGCGGCGACCGTGGCCCCAGCGAGCCCGGCGGCCCTCGGTGTTGCCGACCCATCTGCGGATGGCATCACGGGCGCATTACAGGCGCCCAGGCTTGAGCGTAACTCGCTCCCAACCGCTCCCGGGCTGACCCCGAAGTACAGCGCGTCCGCCAGAGTTGTAGCGGCAGAGCGGGTGAATCGGGCTGCGGGGCTGGTGCCTGACTTGGCGAGCCATGCCCGTGGGGATGCCTCCGCAATGGGGTCGCAACGGACGCTTCGCCAGTACATTGCGGAATGGGTCGATCAGCTGATTGGCTCAGTCAGTACTGGGACCTCCGCGGAGCCGCCCGTCACTAAGCCGCTCGTCACTGACGATGGCGCGCTGGGCACTGCACATCCACTGACGCAGACTGGCGTCGGCGCACCCCAAGCCAAGGATGCCGGCGCCAATCCCAGTGCGCTTCCGATCAGCAACGAAGTCGCCTCACGAAGCGCGCTCAAGCTGCGGATTGATCGACTCAAGGGCGGTGCCGAACCGAGTCAGGAGGGGCCCGAGATGGCGCCGATCGATTGGCTGGTCCTGCCGACCGGCGTCCGGGTTCGGCGCGTGGCCTCTGACGATTGGCGAGCCCTGTTCGTCAGCGACTACGCGCAACTCAACCCGGCGGCGAATCCCAATGCACATATCCGCCTGGAAATCCCGGTGCAGGAGCGGTCCTCCGTTCGGCTCTGAGGGGCGGCACGGGACCTAAAGTATCACAGAAATTACGTATCCCGCGCTGGGCGTGGTTTAGCAGGCCCTTTTCCAGATTCTAGCTGGATTTACTGGCCCTGGTTACCAAGCTCCGCTTGGTAACCAGGGCCCGAAAAATCGGCTTCCCGTATCCCACCGGCTCTGCCCGCGCCGCCTCGCGCGCCGCCCGTCGGGCCAGTTCGACGGAGGTGAGGAAGGGCGCCCCCGCGGGGTCGAAGAGGTCCAGTCCCGCGGGCGTCAGGGCGAAGCGCACCTTAAGACGCGGGCTCGTCCAGCCCCCGACATGCGCCATGGCGGCGAGTCGCCCGCCCTGGCGCAACCAGATGCGCAGCGTGTTCTCGGCCGGGTCGTAGACGTAATACTCCTCTACTAGGCCGTAAAGGTCGTAGAAGCCGAGTTTATCCGCCATCTCCTTGACACTGTTGGAGGGCGAGCGGATCTCGAAGACCACCTGGGGCGCGATGCCGTCCTCCTCCCATTGCTTGTAGGAGCCGCGCGGACCCTTGGGTCGGCCGAACGCCACCAGCACGTCCGGGGCGATGGGGCCGGCCAGGCGGCGGTCCGGCACCGGGTACCACAGCAAGTCCCCGGCAACGAATACGTCCGGGCGGTCGGCAAACAGGATCTCCAGATTTTCCTTGATCTTGACCAGCCAGTCGTACTGCTGGGTGTTTTCCGCCATGGGTAGGCCGTCGCTTTCCGGGTAGGGATCATCGGGGTCGATATAGGACAGGGGGTTCATGGGCCGACTCCGCGAGTGTGTCAGGGTGACGGGCAATGGGCAGGTGCAACCGCTCGGGACCAAGTATGGCCTTGATGTCAGCCGCGCCGGGGCCGGTGCTCCGCGATCTGCGCCCGCAGTTCCGCCAGCGTTTGTTCGGCCTCCCGTCTGGCCTGTGCCTCGGCCTCGACACGCTGTTCCGCTTCCCGTCTGGCTTGTGCCTCGGCCTCGGCCCGCTGCCGGTCCTCCCGCCAACCGGGGTGTACGAAGTCGGCATAGACCGGGTCGTCGCGCAGCGCCTCGG
>Ga0247839_1001673_pt1 | contig 35587 bp, 37 predicted proteins | sample LaCruzMarch2015__6_FD_192405 | JGI IMG/M metagenome (GOLD analysis project Ga0247839, IMG submission 192405) | Freshwater microbial communities from meromictic Lake La Cruz, Castile-La Mancha, Spain - LaCruzMarch2015_16m | ecosystem: Environmental > Aquatic > Freshwater > Lake | place: Spain... | reverse complement strand
ATACAGTAGGTGAACTTTATTATCCACAGTTTAAAATCTAAGTTTGTGGGTGTGGTATTTATCAAATCAAGCTTTATTAGAGGGGTTTTAAAGAGCGCGACAGGTATGCTTTCAAGATGAGTAAACCATTAACAGTTGAAAGATTACGTAAAACAAATATCTATGCTGGTGTATTACACCTAGCTCAAATGGCGGCGGTACTAGCCCTAAGTAGTGACTTCTCACTTCCAATAAATGCTACCTACATGTCTGGCCCACCAGGAAGCACATATGCTCCCCCAGTTACATTATTTGAAACTCCAATTGGTTTAACCGTTGCTATATTTTTAGGTCTTTCTGCCTTTTTCCACTTCTTAGTTGCAAGTGGCAAGTTTTATCCAAGGTATTCCGCAGGTTTGGCGTTAAAGCGTAATTACTTCCGTTGGGTTGAGTACTCAATTAGCTCATCGGTAATGATTGTTTTAATTGCTCAGGTAACTGGAGTTGCCGATATAACTGCAATTATCTCTATCTTTGGTGTTAATGCATCAATGATTTTATTTGGCTGGCTGCAAGAGAAGTATGAGAGCCCAGGAAATGGTGGTTGGCTGCCATATATCTTTGGGTGTATTACCGGAATTGTGCCCTGGATCGCGCTTTGTTTTTATGTCTTTGGCATAGGCGGGGCCGGTGAGACTAAAGCACCAGCATTTGTATATGTAATTGTGCTGACAATATTTTTGTTCTTTAACTCATTTGCACTTGTGCAATTTCTGCAATACAAAAAGGTTGGTAAGTGGAGTGATTACCTTCGTGGTGAGGCTACCTACATCACCTTGTCTTTGGTGGCAAAGTCAGCTCTTTCTTGGCAGATCTTTGCCAACACTTTAATACCACCTGCCTAAGTTTTAAAGTTTAGGTATATCACTCAATGATTACTCTTCCTGAGACAAAACTATCTGTGCATCCGTTGTGTTTGGGCACAAATGTGTTTGGTTGGAGCGCTGATGAAGAGCAATCTTTTAAAGTCCTAGATGCATACGTTGCTCATGGTGGTAATTTTCTTGATACTGCAGATAATTACTCACAGTGGAAGGAAGGCAATACAGGTGGTGAATCTGAAACCATAATTGGTAAATGGATGAAGGCCCGAGGAAATAGAGACAAAATTGTCTTAGCTACAAAAGTTGCCAAACTTTCAACTAGGCGTGGATTATCACCAGAAAATATTAATGCGGCACTAAATGATTCACTTGCAAGGCTTCAAACTGATTATGTTGATATCTACTACTCGCATGAGGATGACTTGGTAGTTCCAACAATAGACACATTAGCTTCCTATACTGAATTAATTAAAGAAGGAAAAATTCGATATATTGCTGCATCTCAACATAAGGCAGAAAGATTTGATCAAGCACTTTTGATATCTAAGCAAAATAACTTAGCCTCCTACATTGCGCTACAAGATCACTACAACCTGATGGTGCGAGATCCATTTGAATCAGAGCAAGCACAGATTGTGTTAAAGCATCATCTCTCAGCACTTCCTTTTTATGGCTTGGCTAAAGGATTTTTAACTGGAAAATATCGAGGTGTGAATAGAGTTAATTCAGTTAGATCAATATCAGCTAGTGAATATTTAGATCAGGTTGGCCTTGCGACCCTAACTGTCCTAGATGAGATTGCAAGTGAACATAAAGTTGCAGTTGCTGCAATTGCCTTGGCATGGCTAAGGTCAAATAATGCGGTTAGCACACCAATCGCAAGTGCTAGAACAGTTGAACAGCTAGATGAGATTATTCAAATTATTAACTTGTCTAAAGAGCAGGTTGATCAACTAAATATTGCAAGTAAGCGCTAATAAAGTATTGAATTTCTGCTAATTAAGTGAAAGACTTTAACTTCAACAGGGTTAAATTAAACTTGATAGGAGAATCATGATTGTAACTGCGATATTTGAGGCCAAGGCAGGCAAAGCAGATGAATTACGCAAACAACTACATAATGGCGCTAGCGCTTCTTGGCAAGAGTCTGGTGTGAAAAGTTACGCCGTTCATGAACTAATTGATCGTCCTGGTGTATTTATGAATATTGAAGTGTATGAAAATGAAGCCGCATTTAAATCACATCTTGAAACAGCTCATGTGAAGGTATTCTTAGGGATGCTAGATGATCTCTTAGCTAATCCATTAACTGTTTATCAAGGCCGTGCACTATTTGGTGGTGAAAACGCAAAATCAGGTATTTAAATTTAGTAGAAGTATTACTAGATTTCATTGCTAATCCAAAATGTTTTAGCGTAACTGTTGTAAATTTGAACTATTTTTTCATGTTATAATTCTCTTTCACGAAAGGTAATTGATGGCCATCCCACTAGATAAGATATTTAAAGCAAAAAAACCCATTATTGGCATGGTGCACCTACCTGCCTCACCCGGACAGCCGCAAGCAAAATCAAACCCAGATTTAAAATCAATTATCACTGCAGTTAAGGCAGATATTAAAGCGTTACAAGATGGCGGTATAGATGGTCTTTTATTCTGCAATGAATCAGATCTTCCATACACCACAAAATTAAGTTCAGAGGTTGGCACTTGGACTACTTTTTTAGTAGGCGCAGTTTATGATCAAATTAAAATTCCCTATGGTGTAAACCTGTTGTGGGATCCAATTGCATCGATTGAAGCTGCAGCCGGTTGCGGTGCTTCATTTGTGCGCGAAGTAATGTGTGGCTCTTTTGCCAGTGAAATGGGTTTTCTAAGTCCAGATCCAGCCTTAGTTGCTCAAGCTCGCACAAGATTAAAAGCAGATCAAATTGCACTCTTTACCAATATTGTTCCCGAGTTCGCATCAGCACTTGAAGGGCGCACTGTGGCACAGCGGGCTAAGGCAGCTGAGTACTTTGGATTTGATGCAATATTAATATCTGGCCCAGTAGCCGGTGTGGCATTTAGTGAAGCTGATCTATTAGAAGCAAAGAGTGCCGCTAAAAACATACCAATTTTTGCTAATACTGGTGTGAATGCTCAGACAGTTGCAAAAACCTTAGAGATGGCAGATGGTGTGATCTCAGGTAGTGCGATGAAAATTGATGGCAAGACCTTTAATCCAGTTGATCCAAAGCGAGTAATTGAATTAGTACAAGCCGCAAATAAGTCTAGATAACTTCTGAGAGGTAACTTGTATGGCAAAGGTTAGTTTTATAGGACTTGGCATCATGGGTACTGGCATGGTGGGAAATTTAGTAAAGGCCGGCCATGATGTAACTGTATGGAATAGAACCGCTGCTAAGTTAAAAGAGATTGAGAAAATTGGTGCTAAAACTGTCTCAGATCCAACTGAGTTGCTTAAAGATGCTGACTTTTTCATGTATTGCCTTGCTGATGATGCTGCAATTAAAGATGTAATTACTGGTGGGCATAACCTTGCTAGTAAAGTAAAACCAACAACAATTGCTATTGATTTATCAACTATAGACCCGCAAACAAGTGATGAAGAGCGAAAAATTTATGAGAAAAATGATGTGGCTTTTCTTGATGCACCTATTTTTGGTACTAAAGGTGAAGCCAGAGATGGCGGACTTTGGATTGTAATTGGTGGCGATGAAAATACTTTTAAGAAGAGTTTGCCAGTACTAGAGCCACTTAGTGAGACAACGCATTACATGGGCAAGGGTGGTAATGGTGCGAAGATGAAGTTAGTTGGAAATCTTCTTGTCGCATCTCAAATAGTTTCAATTGGTGAAGCATTATCACTTGCAAAAAATGCTGGTCTAGATCTTCGTAAAGTTCTTGAAGTAGCTGCTGTGGCAGATTTTAAAACACCTATCTACGCTGGTGTTGGTGCTGGTGTTATTAAAGGTGATTATGAGGTTAATTTTCCGTTAAAGCTTATGTTAAAGGATGCACGATTAATTCAAGCTTTTGCTAAGCGTTTTAACTCCCCCGTAACTATTGCCAGTACTACCGAAGAGTTAGCCAAAGCAGGTGTTGACGCTGGTCTTGGTGAATTAAACGCCTCTGCAATTGTCAAAGTAATATCTAAGCGAGCAGGAGTTGATCTAGTTGAGTAATTCAAGAAGTAAAATGTTTGACCTTAAGTCAAAAAAATGTATCAATATTGCATTAGATTTGGGTGTTTTTGGTGATCGATCCTTTGCAAAAGGTATAGAAAACTTATCGACCGCCCTACCCCAAATTTTGGCTGGAAAGCCTGATGTAATTCAATTAAACCCGGGTGGATTAAAGATATTTAATAAATTAAAGTTAAAAACTAATGTAGCAATTGCCCTTCGCCTTGATGTTACTAATGTGTACGAAGCACGGGATATTGATTACGCTTGGGATACTGCCAATATCGCAACCTTAGATCTTGCAAATGATAAGAGAGTTGCCTGCGTAGTTCTAAACCTTCTTAATCTAGATGAAAACTCAAGATTGCAAGAACAATGTATTCAAAACATTCAGATAGCTGTGGCAAAGTGTAAGAAAGCATCAATTCCGATAATGGTTGAGCCACTCGTAATGACTGCAAAGCCTGGTGCGGGATCTAGCTCAGTTGGTGATGTAAATAAGATTGCATCTCTAGTGCGCCAAGCAGTTGAACTTGGGGCCGATATTATTAAAGTCGATGCCACTACCCCAATGAGTGATTTTCATCAGGTGGTTGAAATTGCCTCTGGCGTGCCAGTACTAGTTCGAGGTGGTGGCCAGGTAACACCACGGGAGTTAATTGAACGAACTCGAATTGCTATTGATAGCGGTGCCTCTGGTGTTGTTTATGGCCGAAATGTTGTGCAGCATCCAAACCCAGCTAAATTTATTAAATCAATTCGTGCAATTGTGCATCAGGATGCAACTATTGATGAAGCCATGAAGATTTTGGACAAATAACTAGATGGCAGAGAAAATGAAGGCTGCAGTTATTACTGGTGTTAAAAAAATTGAAGTTATAGATGTACCTATGCCAATTATTGGGCCACGAGATGTTTTACTAAAGATTAAGTCAGCGGGGCTATGCACTTGGGAACAACGCATCTATACCGGCCAAACTAAAGCTGATTATCCATTTTTAGGTGGGCATGAAAATGCTGGTGAGATCACAGCAATTGGTGAGTTAGTAACAAATGTGAAGGTCGGAGATCGAGTCACAATGGGTTCTTCCTCATGTGGCAGTTGCCGGGCCTGTCTTAGAGGTGAAGATAAAGGATGCGCGGATCACTTTTTAAATTTCTCCCTTAAAGGTGGGCAATATGGTCCAGGTGGATTTGCACAGTACAAAGTGCACCGAAGTGATGGTGTTTTTCCAGTTGGTAACGCTAATTGGGATCAAGCAGCGCTTGCAGAGCCATTATCTTGCGCCATCCATGCTGCTCGCTTACTTAATGCTCGATTAGGTGATACTGCAGTTGTATTTGGCGCCGGCACAATGGGATTAATGAACACATTGGTGCTCAAGAAATCAGGCCTTAGAGTTGCTGTTGTTGATATAAATGAGGGACGGCTTGAAAAAGCTAAGTCACTTGGTGCTGATTTAGTATTCAAAGCTGGATCCGGTATCAGAGAGCGAATTAAAGAGGCTTTTCTTGGTGGTGTTGATTTTGCAATTACTGCTCACGGTAGTGATGAAGTAAATCAGGATGCATTAGATGTGTTAAATAATCGTGGAAAGATCTGTTTGTTTGCATCAGCTCACCCAGTTACGCCATTTGCAATAGATCCTAATCTTATGCACAACAAAGAGACATCAGCAGTTGGAGTAGTAAGTGCAGACCGTAGAGATCACGCAGTTGCTACCGATTTGATCGCAAATAATTTGATAGACCTATCTCCACTTATTGATAAGTCATATCCACTAGAGCAGGCTTCTGCTGCATTTGAGCAAGCAACCTCAACACCAAGCTATCGGGTAATGCTTAACCCTTAGTTAGTAATCAAGCTCATGTAGTTTATGCATCTGATTTTTAGTTGCATCATAAAGTTGAGCATAAACCTCACTTAATGGGGCATAAGTCTTAGCCAGCTCCTCATTTGGTTTAACTACAGTTGGTGCGCCCTGCCAAACTCTTATTTCTTCAGCAGAGGAAACTAATCCAGTTGCAACACCTGCAAGTAAAGCATCACCATAGGAGGCACCAAAAGTAAGTGGTGCAACCTCTTGTGGAACTCCTGAAATATCACTTACTGCCTGTAGCCAAACCTTATTTTTTGTGCCACCACCAACAGATTTAATTGTGTGCGGCCTTGCCCCAATTGCAGTAAAGAGATCAACATGCTGCTTAATTCCATGTCCCATACCTTCAAGAACTGCTCGGAATAAATGTCCGCGAGTATGAGTAAGACTTAACCCAAAGATCATTCCCTTAGCCCTTGGATCCATAACTGGTGTTCGTTCGCCACTAAAGTAAGGTAAAACTATCACTCCTTCAGCACCCGCTGGAGTTGCACCTGCCTCATTTACTAACTCTGCGTAAGCATTATCTCCACCAGCTTCTTCTTTACTTATTAAATCCTTTGCAAAGTTATCTTTAAACCATCTGGTAAGTGATCCACTAGTTGCCATTCCAGCTAATAAACACCAAGTGTTTGGAAATAAATATGGACCTGCCCATAACCGCTTTTCTCTAGCTTGATTATTATCGGTAACTTGAATCATAAATATGGTTGAGCCATACATCATCATCATTTCACCTGGCTTTGTAACACTAACGCTAAGTGCTTCAGCACCAGCATCAATAGTTCCAACTGAGACTGGTGTGCCAACTGCTAATCCAGTTTGCTTAGAGGCACTTTCAGTTATCGTGCCGGCTAACTCATTACTCCATAAAATCTCCGGCAATTGATCAAGGTTTATATACTCTTTGCAATACTTATCACTCCACTTACTTGTCCAAGGGTCATACAAAGGGACCATACAGCCTGCTGAGAAATGATCAATTACTACCCGATTAGTTAATCTAGCCACAATAAAAGTTGTGGCATCAACAAACCAGCGAGCTTTCTTATAAACCTCAGGTTCATTTTTCTTTATCCATAAGATCTTTGGACCTGTTGATTGAGATGATAAACAGTTAGCCGTAGCATTAAAAATTGTATCCTCACCAAATTGAGCATTTAGTTCATCAATTTCCTTAACGGCCCTAGTATCAACACCATATAAAATTCCCATTCGCAGTGGATTAAAATTCTCATCAATTGGTAGGACATCAGGACCAATAGCGCTAACTCCCACACCTTTAATATCGCTAGCACTAACACCTTTAGTGGTTAGTAATTTTTTTGATAGATTACAAAAATCCCCCCACCAAGTTAGTTCGGGGTCATGCTCGGCCCATCCAGCTCTGGGAAATAGTAATTTGTGGGCAATAGCAGCTTGGGCAATAACTTCACCTTTAACAGTAGTTAAGACGCCTTTTGACTCATAGGTGCCAATATCAACTCCTAAAAGAAGATCTTGTCCCATTACTCACCACTTCCCATTTTTAAAGTTTATTAACCGCGTAAAAACTTTTCTTGAGAGGGAAATTTACTAATAACCTCTACCAATAGTTTACGAAGTGCTTCCAAATCATCAAGTGAGCAGCTTTCCACACCAGAGTGGGTATATCTTGTTGGCCAAGCAAGATCAACACAAGCAACACCATCTCCTACTAACTGAACATATGAGGCATCTGTAAGTAATCCCATTGTGGCATGGCGTTGTAAATTAACTTTAGAGCTGACAGCTGCTTGATCAACAAGTGCCAATAATTTTGGATTTGGAATAAGGCCATTTAAAGTGCCACGTCCATGGAATGTATAGGTACCAACTATTGGACCCTTACCAACTTCCACACTGTTTCCACCCTTAATATCTGGCGTATCACTTGCAGCAACTAAATCGATACTAATTGCAGCAGTTGGTTTAATTTGTTGGGCAGCAACCATCGCTCCACGCAAGTTAAACTCTTCTTGCACAGTTCCAACTAAATGTAGAGTGATATCTGGGCGATTCTTTTTAAAGTGAATTGCTAGCTCAACTAGTAATGCACAGCCTGCTCGATCATCAATAGATGTAGCAGCAACTCGATTATTAAGTAGCTTTTCAAAACTTGGTCTATAAATTACTGGTGTTCCGATTCGAACTCCAGCATCTGCAACCTCTTGTGCATTTTTAGCACCGATATCCACATAACACTCATTAATTGGCTTAACTTTATATTTATCTTCCGGTGGTGTTAAGTGGTGAGAGACGAACCCAATTAAGCCATTAACAATCTTGCCATCCGCTGCTTGTAATACAACGTTGGAGGCAGCCAAAATTCGCTCCGGTACTCCACCTACTCTTTCAATTCTAATAAATCCATTTTCTTCAACCTTTTTAACAATCATGCCCAATGAATCGGTATGGGCAAAAACCATAAGTTCAGATGCATCAGATTTATTGCCTTTAATTGTCGCAATTACATTTCCTAATACATCAACTCTGATCTCATCCACATGCGCCGCTAAATCTGCTTTAAGTTTTTTAATCATCTCATCTTCAAAACCTGACATCGCAGGGGTTCGGCAGTATTTTTCTAAACGCTCAATAAGTGACATTAAGACCCCAATGATTTGTTAATAGACTTATTTATCCGACGTTTTTCAAGTACCGTATTTAGAATCATGACTAACACTAAAACTCCACCCTGGGCTGCTAAGTAGAAGAACTGGCTAAATCTTAAAGCGTTAAAGCCAGATGAAACCATTTGCAAAACAATGGTAGCTAAAACTACTCCTGTTACAGTTCCAAACCCACCCATTGGATTAACCCCACCTAAAACTACAATCACAATTGCAAGTAAGATATATGAATTACCAAAATCAGGACTTGCGGCAGATGTACGAGAAGCAATGATTAGGCCGGCAAGTGCTGAGAGTAAACCAGAGATCACATAGGTCCAAGCAATAACTTTACGATCACCCATCACGCTGTATTGAGCAGCTTTTCGATTTGTTCCAATTAGAAACACTTTTAAACCCAGGCCAGTGCGATTAATTAGGTAACCCACAAAGCCTGCAATAACCAACATTAAAACAAAGGGAGAAGGCACACCAAACAATGTTCCGTTACCAATTCGCATAAATTGCTCTGGTAAACCCGAAACAGATACACCGTTTGTTATTCCGATTGCAATTCCATTAAATAGAGTCATCGTGGCTAGTGTGGCTAAAATTGGTGTCACATTTAGAATTGCAATTAAAATAGAGTTTATTGCTCCACAAAGTAAACCCATAAGTATGCCAAGTAGACAGGCAATTAGAATCCAACTGTTAGAGATAGCTCCCTCTTCACTCATCTTTTGAGTCATAATGTAGGAAGCGATTAATGCTGATGCATTTGAAATACCAACGATTGATAAATCAATACCACCAGTTAACATAGATAACATTACGGCGATAGATAAGATAGCAATCTCTGGAACCTGATAAGCCATAGATAGAAAATTCTCAGGAGTAAAGAAAATATCGGAAGAAAAATATGAAAAAACAAGAAAAGTAAAGGCAGTGAAGGCCATTAATTGGGTGACCTTGCGATCAGCTAGTAACCCTGTGGTGCTAAATTTATTGGCGCGCTCACTCATAATTAAGCAACCTCACTATCTGAAGCAGATTTTTGTCGTTTATTTTTTCGGTTTTCACTAATAGCTTGAATAGTAATACCAATTACCAAAAGTACTCCTACCGCTGCTCTCTGCCATGAGCTACTTACGCCCAACAACACTAGATTATTTTTAATCATGTTAATAAAGAGCACACCTAGTACAGTTCCAAATACAGTTCCGTAACCACCCATAATGCTGGCGCCACCTAAAACAACCGCAGCGATTACATCAAGCTCTGAACCAGCTAGATCATAAGGATTAGCCTTGCGTTGAAGTGAAACATATAAAATTCCAGCAAGACCTGATAGACCACCAACTAGCATATAAATTTTTGCCTGGGTGCGCTTGACTGATATTCCAAGTCGCCTTGTTGGTTCTGCCCCACCACCTAATGCATACACTGATCTACCAAAGATAGTTCTGCTTAACAAAAGTGCTACTAAAACTGTAATTATCGTTACTGGAATAACCAATATATGCAGTCGTACTAATGTTCCTGCATCTGATTCAAACTTAATTAAATCAGAGGTTGAGAATTTATCTAGGCCAATCGGAATATCACTGATAAATGATGCACCGATAAATGAGAGCATAACCCCGCGGAAAATTCCAGCTGTTCCTAAAGTCGTAATCAATGTTGGAATACCAAATCCAGCAATTGCAATCGCATTAAAACCACCCAGTGCAATTCCAATTAACACTGCAAGTACGATCGGGATTAATAGACTCTCAGGATTTAGTTCCAATTTCTGCATGATTATTACTGCGGTATAGCCAGAGAATATACCTACTATTGGGAATGAAACATCAATACCACCGCTGATGATAACGATTAGCACTCCTAGTGCAAAAAGTAATTGAACAAAAGATGAGCGTAAGATGTCAAAAAGGTTTGCTAGCGTAAAGAACTCTGGACTTTTTGATCCAATTACTAATGAGAAAATAATTATTGCAAATATCAACACGGTTTCATTGCGACGCAATAATTTTTTAATGTTCATAATCAGTTTAACTCCTTATATAACGCGCTCTCGCTGAGCTCAGATTCAGAGAATTCTTTAGAGATTTTGCCATTCTTAATTACTAAAATACGATGGCAAATTTGAATCAACTCTGGGATATCATCTGATACAACTAAAAATGCCATTCCATTTTTTGCTCTATCTCTAATAATCTCTAATATCTCTCGCTTTGATCCAACATCTACACCAACAGTTGGGCCATTTAGAATCATAAGGTGTGGATTGATAGCAAACCACTTAGCTAATACGACTCGTTGCTGATTTCCACCCGATAGTGAAGTAACAGGATTATTTGAATTATTAGTCTTTATTTTTAAATCTGAAATCCACTTACCTCCTGCTGAAGAGAGATTTTTTTGAGATAGCTGACCCCATCTATTTTTGTATTGATCAATTCCAACAGCAACGAGATTGCGCAGAATTGATTGATCAAGGAATAAACCTTGGGTTAATCGATCAGGTGGTACGTAACCGATTCCTGCAGCAAGTGCATCTTTAGATGAATTTAGATGTATTTTCGTGCCATTAACAATTACCTCGCCAGAATCAACTGGGTACTTACCAAATATTGCCTCGGCTAACTCGGTTCTACCAGAGCCAAGTAGTCCAGTGACTCCTAATATCTCACCCGGTGCAACTGAAAAAGAAATATCGGTAAATGTTGGCTTAGAAGTTAATTGTTTCACCTCTATAACTCTTTTTTCATCTACTTTAAGAGCTGGGGCAATTCTTGTCGTGGATACATCTTGACCAGTCATTGCTTTAGAAATTGACTGTGGATCAAAATCCTTCATTAGACCGTCAGCTACCACTTCTCCATTTCGTAATACTGTAATTGTGTTACATACTTCTTGAATCTCATCAATTTTATGACTAACAAATACTGTTGCAACCCCACGTTTTTTAAGTTGATTAACCACGGTGAATAACCTATTTATTTCTTTTCTTGTTAATGCGGTTGTTGGCTCGTCCATGAACAGCATTTTTACACCCAGATTAGTGGCCCGTGCTATTGCTACCAATTGTTTAGAAGCGATTGAGATATCTGAAACTGAAGAGTTAACATTAATATCAACTCCAATTAAATTCAGAGCTTCTGTGGCAATTTTCTTTGTTTGCCGCTTACTAATCATCTTGGAATTTTCAAAAATATAGGTTGGCAGCGCGATGTTTTCAGCTACAGATAAGTTTGGGAGCAATGAAAAATCTTGGAAAATTACTTGTATTCCTTCTCTAACAGCTTCTCTAGGTGATAGCTCAGAGAACTCTTTATCGGCTAAACGAATGAGACCAGAATCAGGGGCGTGTACACCTGACATAATTTTAATTAAAGTTGATTTGCCAGACCCATTTTCTCCAGCTAAACAATGAACCTCACCACCTGATACTGACATTGAAACATTCGAGAGTGCTTTAGCACCACCAAAGCTTTTAACAATGTTCTCTACGCTATATTCAGAAATCTTAACTTCAGCCATTAATCTTCAAGCCTTTCTGATCATCAGCCTAGTCGTACTATCTTAAACTTTTTTTCTTTAGTTGTTAATACCTCATACTAATAAGAGTGGGGCACGGAAACCGTGCCCCACTCCAACTCCCATTAGGGAAATATCCAAGTCTTATATTGGATATTTGCTTGCGTTATCTTTATCAACAATTACCCAAGCAGCTCCATTGAAGCTCTTTGGATTTGTCTTGCTGACAGTTATCTTCTCATAGCCAGGAACCTTTAGGTTCATGCCAGCTTTGATCTTTTGTCCTTTGTTAAGGATTTCTAGCATATTTAACATTGCTTGACCTGCAAGTGCTGAATCCCAGAAGAAGATCTTGTCGATCGCTCCGGTTGCAAGCAACTTAGTAGTCATTGATGGAATTGAAGTTCCCATTACGCAAGTTTTGCCAGTTAGTCCAAGCTCTTCAACTGCGCGACCGATACCGACTACGTCGTTAGCGGATGATCCTTCAAAGCCCTTTAGATCAGGATATTTCTTTAACAATTCTTTTGTCTTGTTATAAGCAACATCTGCATCTTCTTTGGACTCGATTGGATCTTCAACGCGAGTAAGACCTGTGTACTTCTTTTGAGCTTGTGCGTATGCACCAGCTACCCACTCGTTGTGGCTTCCATTAGTTAAAGTACCTACGAATTGTACGTACTTACCAGCAGATCCCATACAAGCTGCAAGATTATCCATAATCACAGCACCGTATGCAGCGTTCTCAAATGCTTCGATGTTTGCATCAGCATTCTTGATTCCGCCTGCTTCGTGTGTAACAACTTTAATCTTTGCCTTCTTGGCCTTAGCAATAATGCCATCGATAGAAGCTACATCGTTTGGAACAATTCCAATACCAGTAACTTTCTGAGCAATTAGATCTTCAACCATCTTTGATTGTTTCTCTGGTGAAGCATCAGTTGCACCAGTCATAGAAGCGTCAATTTTCTTTGACTTTGCCCATGACTTAATTCCTTTATCCATATTGTCGAACCAGCCTACGCCGATCAACTTAACGGATATTACATAGCGCTTCTTAGCAGCATGGCTTGTGCCAACTCCAGCTGTTACCAGCAGAGCTGCAGCAGCAACAATTGCTACTAGTTTATTTTTATTCATTCATTCTCCTAGGTGTTTGGCCCTTGGTAGGGGTTCGTACGAATTTACCCCCATGGGTTTAGACGAATATATTTGGTTCAGCAACATTGGTCAAGGGATAATTATCAGTCTCACATTTTCCATTAGGACGATTATGACGATTTTGTTATAAACTTCGAGGTAACCAAAGAGATAGGCTTACACACATGCAAAAGATACTTAATTCACCGAAAGAGTTTGTAAATGAGATGCTGGAAGGAATTCTTCAGGCATATCCCAATCAACTAAAAGCAGTAGAGGGTGATACGCATTCTTTGGTGCGATCTGATGCACCGGTTGCAAAAAAAGTTGGCATTACTACTGGTGGAGGATCAGGGCACTTGCCACTATTTCTTGGCTATGTTGGTAAAGGTTTATTGGATGGTGTTGCAGTTGGTGATGTTTTTCAAAGTCCCACCGCAGAACAGATGCTGGCAGTAACTAAACAAGTTAATTCAGGAGCCGGTGTTCTTTATATTTATGGAAACTACGGCGGAGATGTAATGAATTTTGACTTTGCAGCTGAGATGGCAGCAGCTGAAGGAATTAGAGTTGAGACAATACTTGGCGCAGATGATGTTGCATCAGCTCCAAAAGGTGAAGAGTCTCGTCGGCGTGGTATTGCTGGAATATTCTTTTTGTATAAAGTTGCAGGAGCTGCTGCAGCAGCTGGTAAATCTTTAGATGAGGTCGTAGCTGTTACAAGAAAAGCTGCTGCCCAAACTAGAACTATGGGAGTTGCACTAAGCCCAGTAACTCTGCCAAATGTTGGGCACCCAACCTTTGAAGTAAAACCTGGTGAGATGGAAATCGGTATGGGTATTCATGGTGAGCCAGGAATAAAGAAAACTAAGTTAGAAAGTGCTGATCAAATAACTGAACAACTAGTTTCAGCAATTAAAGATGACTTAGATTTAAAATCTGGTGACAAAGTATGCGTCTTAATGAATAGTCTTGGCGCTACACCACCTGAGGAGCTTTATATTATGTATCGACATGCTAAGAAAGTCTTAACTGGGTATGGTGTAGATGTGGCAAGAGTGCATATTGGTGAGTTTGCAACATCACTTGAGATGGCTGGCGCTTCTATTTCGATAATTCGAGTAGATGATGAACTTCTCGGTTACATAAACGCACCTGCCCACACACCATTCTTTACTCAGGCATGAGTGAACTTTCAACTGCCTTAGAAAAAGTGGCGGTAGCCCTTGAACTAAATTCAAAAAAATTTGAAGATCTAGATGCTGCTGCAGGAGATGCCGATCTTGGTATCACTGCCAGAAAGATTGCAGAAGGTATAAGAGTAGCGAATGACTTACTGACTGGGGATTTAAAATCTGATTTAATGTTGGTTGGTAAGGAAATCTCTAAATTTGCATCCTCAACATTTGGTACTCTATTTGCTACCGGTTTTATTAGAGCATCAGCTGTTGTCTCTAGCGATGATGATGCGTTAACTAATACTCGAAAATCTTTTCAAGCAGCTTTTGATGGAATCTCAGCAAGAGGTAAGGCCGCACTTGGTGAACGAACATTACTTGACGCACTTCATCCTGCAATAGAGGCATTAAATTCTGCTAAGGATTTAAAATCTGGTTTATCTCATGCCGCAATTGCTGCAAGATCTGGTGCAACTGCAACTGCAAATATGATGCCAAAACATGGCCGAGCTGGTTGGATTGGTGAACGTGCTAAAGGTATTGAAGATGCGGGTGCAAATGTAGTTGCAGTTGTATTTGAGGCACTTAAATAATATTTAGTTAGCTACTTAACCTCATCCTGGGCCCGGCTTAGTCGCTGTGAGATGTAAACAGGAATTAGCGAAATTAAGATGACAACTGTTGCTACAACGTTGACAACACTTGCTTGATTAGGACGTGACATCTCTTTTAAGATCCAAAGTGGCAAAGTATCAACACCAGGAGGTGCGGTAAAAATTGTTACAACTACCTCATCAAAGCTAAGTGCGAATGCAAGTAAGGCACCTGCAACAAATGCAGTTCTAAATTGTGGAAAGGTAACTAATCTAAATGTTTGCCATAGCCCAGCGCCTAGATCAGCAGAGGCCTCCTGCAGAGAAGGATTCATTCGTTTTAATCTTGCAAATACATTATTAAATACCATCACAATACAAAAGGTAGCGTGGGCAACTATCATGCCAAAGTAGCCAATATTAAAGCCGGCTGGAGATAAAAAGGTGTTATAGGTATTACTAAATGCCACACCAGTTACCACACCAGGCAGTGCTATTGGTAGTACTACTAAGAGATTAACTGTGCCCTTACCAAAAAAATCAAAGCCTTTTAAAGCAAACGCCACGAGTGTGCCCAAGATGGAGGCAATAATCATTGATCCAGTTGCAACTATTAGTGAGTTTAAAAGAGCGGTGCGTATTGGTTCATAGGTAGATGCAAACTCCCACCACTTAACTGAAAAGGTTTGAATTGGCCAACTTGAGATATTTGATTGATTAAATGAGTTTAAAACCAGTACTAAAAGTGGCACATACATAAAGATTAAAATTAAGCTCACTAAGCCAATTAATAACACTCTACTTGTTAGAGATAGTCTTAACATGATTACATCCGCTCTAAGGATCCGGTGCGACGAGCAACCATTAGGTAGATAACCACAAATGCAATTGGCACCATTGAAAAGGCGGCTGCCACAGGTGGATTCAAATTAATATTGGCAGCAATTATTGAACCAATCATCTGGGTTGAGCCGCCAGTAAATTTAGCTGCTATGTAATCTCCTAAACTTAAAGAGAATGTGAAGACTGAGCCGGCAATTACTGCTGGCACGATTAACGGTAGAACTACTCGATAGATTGTGGTGAAGCCCTTAGCTCCCATATCACTTGAGGCGTCAAAAAGATTTGGCGGAATCTGCCTAATGGCGGTAAAGACAGGGAGCGCCATATAGGGAAACCAGAGATAGGTAAGAGTTAAAATCACAATTGGTATCGAAAAGGTCGGACCAGATAAACCAAATGGAGCAAGTGCCCAATTAAAAAATCCTTGCTCGGTAAAGACTAAGCGCATTGCAATAATTTTGACTAGGTATCCAGCCCAGAGTGGCAAAGTAATTGCTACAGCTAAGGCGTTTCTTACCCAGGGGCGGGCAATTTTTGCCATATAAATTCCAAGAGGTATTGCAAATAAAACTGATAAGGCTGTAACAGCTAGCGCTATTAATAAAGTTCTAATTGAAGTTGATATATAGGCTGGAACTGTAAAGATAGAAACAAAGTTTTCTAAGGTGAAGCCAACAATTACCTTTGAGGTAAAGGGATCAACAAACCAAAATGCTGTAATTAATAGTAAAAATAAGGAGAGGATGTATACGCCCACAATCCAAAACATTGGCAGGGCGATAAGACCAAATAATCTTAGTTTGGCCCGTTTATACAAATAAGCAGAGATTGGCCTGCTACTAGCTTTGGTAATAACTGCGCTCATCTCTACCTAACTATTTATAAAAGAATGAGGGGATTAATTTCTTAAATCCCCTCATTCTATACTTACTTGTTATACCTACTGATTAACCTTTTACCGTTAACCAAGCATTGGTCCATTCCTGGAAGCTGGTGCACTTAACATCTTTGCGACCATCAACGCAGGTTTCAATTGGAGTTGTCCAAGGCCATATCTTCTTGAAGAACTCCTCATCCTCAGCAGCAAACTCATCACAGTGAGCTTGTGCAGTTGGACTGGACTTACAGAATGCAACGTTCGCTGGTGCCATACCAAAGTTCATAGCAATAGCGCCGTTAACTGAAGCTGTACTTGTGTAATCCATCCATGCATATGCACAGTTAGTGTTCTTAGTCTTTGAGCTAACCAACCAAGAGTCATACCAACCAGTTGAACCTTCTACTGGAAGTGTGGTCTTAATGTTTGGCTTGCCGGCAAACTTACGAAGAATTTCCCAAGAAGTTCCGACAACTGTATTGCCGCCAACAAATGAGGTTATTTGCGCTACTGCATCTGACCAGTACTCGCCAACAATCGTATTTTGTTGCTTAAGCAATGCAATTGCTGCATCTAATTGAGTCTTATCTAGAGCATAAGGATTCTTAATTCCTAGCTCAGGATTGTGATACATCAAGTACACAGCAGCATCTGCGATATAAATTGGTGCGTCATATGCTGTGATCTTGCCTTTGTATGGGCTGTTTGTTTCCCAAACAATATCCCAGCTAGCAGGTGCTCCCTTAGTTATATCATCGTTGTACTGAAGAAGATTTGCACCTCTACCAATTGGTACACCGTATGGCTTGCCATTTACAGTGTCATAGATGTTATTGCGCATTCCTGTTGCAATTTCATCACCAAAGTTTGGAATTAAATCAACATTAAGTGGTTGAACATCTCCACCTACGATTAAACGTAGAGCAGCATCACCTGATGCAGAAACAATGTCATATTGACCTGTTCGCATCAAGGTAACCATTTCATCACTTGTTCCAGCTACACGTGGCTTAACCTTGCAACCAGTATCGGCTTCAAACTTATCGGTCCACTTAGGATCAACAAATCCTGCCCAGTTAACAATATTTAATTCACCTTCAAAATCGCCCATCGATTCATGCATAGGAATATCTGGCACTTCAATCTTCACACCAGATGCATCATTACTTGATGAACAGCTAGTGAGAATCATCGCCGATACCGCCAATAGGCTAAGTACTGAGAGTTTCTTACCCTTCATTTATCTTCCTTTCACTCGAGTATTTTTACTCTTATTAGGTTGGTATTACTGCCGAGTGGTCGCTTTTCCAAACGGCACCGACCCGATCGCCAGCTTCAAATCGATTGATCTGATCCGGCAATTCTTCATTTAATCTGGTGGCAATTACTCTCTGCCCAGATTCTGTTTGAATTAAGTAAATTGTGGTTGCCCCAATATAAGAGGCCTCAATAATGCTTCCAACTACTCCGCTTTCACCTGCTTTTAACTTTGTATCTGCTGGAACTAATTTAATTCGCTCTGGTCGGATGTTGACCATAGTTGGGCTACCAAAGAGTGCTTTGGCATCATCGCCTGAAAATATATTTGAAACACCTAGGAAACTAGCAACAAACTTAGTTTGTGGTCTCTCATAAACCTCTGCTGGTGTGCCAACTTGTTCAATTGAACCTTCATTAAATACTGCAATGCGATCACTCATCCGCATTGCCTCTTCTTGATCATGAGTAACAAAAATAAAAGTAATACCAGCTTCACGCTGAATACGCTTTAACTCAACCTGCATCTCCTCACGCAATTGCTTGTCTAAGGCGCCAAGTGGTTCATCTAGAAGTAATACCTTTGGCCTAAGTACTAAGGCTCTTGCTAATGCGATCCGCTGGCGCTGCCCACCTGATAATTGGTGTGGTAATCGCTGAGAAAGATGTGAAAGTTTTACTGAATCAATTGCTGCAAGAGCTTGCTTTGCTCGCTCAGGCTTTGCAACTTTTCTAGTGCGAAGGCCGTACTCAACATTTTCTTGAATGCTCATATGGGGAAATAGTGCGTAATCTTGAAAAACTGTATTTACAGGGCGATCAAAGGGCGCCAGATCTGTAACATCTTGTGACTCGATTGTAATTTTTCCCGAGCTAGCATTTTCAAAACCTGCAATTAATCTAAGTACGGTTGTTTTGCCAGAACCAGATGGGCCAAGCATTGAGAAAAACTCACCAGCATTAACATCTAAATCTAAATTAGCAACAGCGTGAACATCATCAAAGAATTTGTTGACACCACGAAGTGAAACAAAACCTGTGCTCAAGAATTGACCCCTTCGCCTTCACCACTGATTTGGCTGAGCCTAAACTACCCGCTTAAATATTTAATGGAAAGGCACAAACATGACTAAGTTACGTAAAAGTTATAGAAAAAGCATAAATATAAGCGGTACTAACTCTTAATCCGCTGACTAGTTGGATCAAAGAGTGGCTCGGCCATAATTGTTGCTACTTTTTTAACCCCAAACATCTCAACCTCAACAGATGTGCCGGGGTTGGTGTGTTCTGTCGGTAGGTATGCGTAGGCGATTGCTTTATTTAAGGTGTAACCCTGACCAGCTGATTTAACTCTGCCAACTACTTTGTTGTTAATAAAGATTGGCTCATTACCCATTGCCACATCTTTGATATCAGTAAAGGTAAGTGCGGTTAATTTTCTACTTAACTTATCTTTGATCGCATCTAAACTAGCTTTACCAATAAAATTATCTTTCTTAGATGAGATCGCAAAGCCAAGCCCTGCCTCATAAGGATTAGTTTCAGTATTTAACTCACCAGCCCAAGCACGATAGCCCTTCTCAAGGCGTAGTGATTCAATAGCTCGATAGCCACATGGCCTAATGCCTAAATCACTACCAGCATCAAGTAGTGCTAACCAAACGCTTAGGCCATCCTTTACTGGAATATATAACTCCCAACCTAACTCACCAACATAGGTAATTCGAGTTGCCCGTAATGAAATATCTTTTATTTTTATCATCTTTGAGTTCATAAAACCAAAAGCCTGATTTGATAGATCAAAATCTGTTACTTTCTGTAATATTTTTCTAGCATTTGGTCCCCAGATTCCAAAGCATGCTAACTCTTTGGTGATATCACTAATCTCAACTTGATCAAAATTATTCTCACGCATCTGCTTTTCAAGCCAGCCCTTATCATGATTTAAAAAGGCGGTGCCGGTAATAATTAAAAACTCACTATCTGCTACTTGTGTAATTGTGTAGTCAGATTCAATTCCACCTTTTTTATTTAGAGCTTGGGTATAGGTAGTCTTATCAATACCCTTTACAACATTATTTGCACAAATTAGATTTAAAAACTCACCTGCCCGAGGCCCACCTACCTTTATCTTGGCAAAACTTGATTCATCAAATAAGCCTGCGCTATTTCTAGTGGCATGGTGTTCGAGTGCAACAGCTGCGCTCCAATGCTTTCCGACCCAACCATTTGGCTGAAGGCTTTGATCTAAATCTTTCTCATTTGGATTTAAATAGTAATTAACCCGCTCCCATGCCGCTTTCTCACCAAAGATAGCGCCATTTTCTTTATGCCAATCATAAATTGGAGATTTATTTTCACCGCGAGCGCTACTACGCTCCTCCCCTGGATAATGAATGTCATAGTAAGCCTCATAATTTTCAGTCACTCGCTCTAGTGTGAACTTAGGTGATTTATAAGCATCTGAGAATCTTTTAATATCCATATGCCAAAGATCCATTGTTGGCTCACCAGCTATTACCCATTCAGCAACTACCTTGCCAATCCCGCCAGCTCCAGCAATTCCATGAGCGCAAAAACCGGCTGCAATATAAAAACCACCAACTGATGTCTCACCTAAACAAAACTCATTATCTGGTGTGAAGCCCTCTGGTCCATTGATAAAGTTTTTAAGTCCCACCTCACCCATCACTGGCACGCGCTTAGCTGCATTTTCTGCAATCTCTTCAAAGCGATCCCACTCATCTGGTAATAACTTAGAGTTAAAATCTTTTGGAATTTGATCAAATGAAGAGGCGGTTGCTGTGAAAGGTTTTGAATTACGTTCATATCCGCCCATTACAAGGCCTTTAACCTCTTGGCGGAAGTAGATTAAATTATCAGGATCACGAAGAGACGGCAGGAATTTAGCCTCATCGGCTAAGAAGTTTTCAGTAATTAGATACTGATGACTCATTGGAATAATTGGAATTCGAACATCAACTAATCTGCCTAGCTCAGCAGCAAACATGCCGCCACAATTAACCACAATCTCGCACTGAATCTCACCCTTATCGGTTGTTACCGAGGCTATACGATTATTTTTGGTATTAATTGCTAAGACTCTGGTGTGGGTAAAGATCTTAACCCCACCTCTTCTTGCCCCTGCGGCTAGTGCCCCAGTTAATTGCGATGGATCTACCTGACCATCAGAGGCCATATAGCAACCACCGACTACACCTTCTAAATTAATTAGTGGAAATAAATCTTTAATCTGATCATTAGATATCTCAACTAGATCAAGTCCAAATGTTTTAGCCCAACCAATTTGGCGCCTAATTTCGGCCATTCGCTCATTACTAGATGCAATTTTTATTGAACCACACTCTCGCCAAGAGGCTGGTGTTTCACTTTTTTCTAACTCTCGATACAACTCAACTGAGTACATATTCATTTTTGTAAGGGTTGGATCAGCACGTAGCTGTCCAACTAAACCAGCCGAGTGAAAAGTTGAGCCACTAGTTAGATCAGAACGATCAAGTAGTATCACATCTTTTTCACCAAACTTAGCCAGGTGATATGCAACTGATGTACCACCAACGCCGCCGCCTATTACAACAATTTTGGCTCTGGTAGGTAACTCTTGTGTGCTCACCATCCAACTGTATCCTTTCTCTGTGAGCTCCTCTAGTAATGATTTTAGTGATCTACTAAACCAAGTACCAAGGCTGGTGACTCGAAGTGCAGTTGATGAGTTATCAGGTGGCCTAACTAATCGAAACTTAAAGATAAATACCCCAAATGGTGATTTTGTTGCCCGTATCTCAAGTAATAAATCAGCACTGTTATCAATTGATCGAAATGCTGAGTATGAAAACTCAAAGATTGCTGCTGATATTGGTATTGGCGCCCCTGTCTATGATTTTTTACCTGAGTTTGGTTTACTAGTAATTGGATATTTACCTGGTAAGACTTTTAATAGCCAAGATGTGGCAAATAACTTAGGAAGAGTTGCTAAAAGTGTTAAGCAACTACACAGCGCTAAGCCATTTGTTAGTGATTTTGATATGTTTGTAATTCAGCAAAATTATTTAAAGATTGTAAGTGAGCGTGGTTTTAGAATGCCTGATAACTACTTAGATTATGCAGATTCAGTTAATCAGATGAAAAAGGCATTTTCTATTTTAGATGAGGGCAAAGTGGCCTGTAATAATGATCTATTAGCAGCAAACTTTATTGATGATGGCCAAAAAATCTGGCTAATAGATTATGAATACTCTGGCAATAATGATGCTTGTTTTGAGCTTGGCAATATTTATAGTGAATCTAATCTTTCACATGATCAACTAGTTGAGTTAGTAGATGCTTACTACGGAAAACACCGACCTGAAAAGGTGGCAAGAGCTTGGTTATACGCACTCCTTGCCCGCTATGGCTGGACATTATGGGCATCTATTCAAAACTCAATTTCTGATATTGATTTTAATTTTTGGGATTGGGGAATGCAAAAGTATGAGGTAGCCATGAAAGATTTTAAATCAGTGGAGTTTAAAAACGCATTAACTGCAGTTATCCAAAAATCTTAAAGCCGGCAAGAATTAATATTACTTACTAATATTCCCTTAGCTCCTAATTGCCATAGCTTATCCATTGCAGTATTTACATCTTTTCTAAGCACCATTGCTCTGACTGCTACCCATTCAGAGTTTTGAAGTGGCGAGATAGTAGGGGACTCAATACCTGGTGTGATGGCGCAAGCCTTATCAACATCCTTCTTTAAAACATCATAATCAACTAAGACATATTGGCGAGCAATTACAACTCCTGATAAACGCCTAACTAATGTATCAACGGCGCCTTGATCAACCTTGCTACTGCCTTGGATTAAGACCGCTTCAGATTTAGTTATTACCTCGCCAAAGCTTTCTAGATTTGCAGCCCGTAATGTGCCACCTGTTGAAACCACATCCGCAATTACATCTGCAACCCCTAATGCAATAGCACTTTCAACTGCGCCGTCTAATTCAACAATAGTGGCGGAGATCTTCTGCTCAGTTAGATAATTGCTTAATAAATTTGGATAAGCGGTAGCAATGCGCTTACCAGCAAGATTTGAAAGGCTTAATTTGCTACTGGCAGGTGCGGCAAAGCGAAAGGTTGATTTACCAAAATCTAAATCTAAAATAACTTTAGCCTTCGCTCCACTGTCTAGTAGAAGATCTCGACCAGTAATTCCAAGATTTAACTCGCCATTGCCAACATAGATTGCGATATCACGTGGGCGTAGGTAGTAGAACTCAACATCATTTTCACTATCAATTAGCGAAAGATCTCGGTCTTCAGTGCGTTGCCTATAACCAGCTTCACGCAAAATCTGGGCTGCTGCCTCACTTAAACTACCTTTATTAGGTAGTGCAATCTTTAATGTCATTTATAGCTCCTCATAAATATCATCAAGTGTTAATCCTTTAGCAATCATTAAAACTTGTAAGTGATAGAGAAGTTGTGAGATTTCTTTAGCTAACTCTGCATTACCCTCATGTTCAGCTGCTAGCCAAACCTCACCAGCCTCTTCAATAATCTTCTTACCAATCTCATGCACACCTTTATCTAACTCAGCCACAGTTTTAGAACCAGCCGGGCGTGAGGTGGCAGTTTGAGACAACTCTTGCCAGAGGGATTCAAAGGACTTCATACCTAAGTTTACCCCGAGATTTTGCTAGTTTTTCCTAGATGATTTTCTGATCAAAGCAGGTAATAGCACCAGTGTGACAGGCAGGGCCAGCAGGTTTAACCTGAAAAAGTAAGGTATCACTATCGCAATCAAATGAGATCGATTTAATCTCTTGGCTATTTCCTGACTCGACTCCCTTAACCCAAAGTTTATTTCGGCTTCTGCTCCAAAATGTTGCAGCCTTAGTTGAAATACTTTTTTCAAGTGCTTCTTGATTGACCCAGGCCATCATTAAAACTTCTTTAGTATCAACATCTTGCACAACTGCGGCAACTAACTCACCATTATTAAATCTATCTAAAACTGATTGTGGAATGACTGACTTAGCGATCATGGTCTTATTCTCCCACTATCTTTTTACTCCTCATACCCGAACTGGGTAGTTATCCTTAGCTAATTGCGCCTTAACTTGGCTAATTCTAAACTGGCCAAAGTGAAAGATGGAGGCTGCAAGTAATGCGTTAGCACCAGCAGCTAATGCTTTTGGAAAATCAGTTAGCGCTCCGGCGCCACCACTTGCAATAATCGGCAGACTGGTGTGAGACCTGGCTATCTTAATCATCTCAGTGTCATAACCGCCTTGGCTGCCATCGGCATCCATTGAGTTTAATAAAATCTCACCAGCTCCCCTCTTTTGAATCTGAGTGATCCAATCTGTCATATCAAGATCGGTGCTATTTCGCCCACCATGAGTTGTAATTTCAAACTTTGACTTACTCACTCCACGCCGTGCATCTACTGAAATAACTAATACTTGATTGCCAAAGCGATCACTAATTTGATTAATTAAATCTGGATTTTCAATAGCTGCAGTATTAATTGAAACCTTATCCGCACCTGCCCGAAGTAATCTATCTACATCTGCCACGCTTCTAATACCACCGCCCACAGTTAATGGAATAAAAACAGTTTCAGCAGTTTTTTCCACAATAGAAAGTGTGGTGGCTCTTCCTTCAGATGAAGCTGAGATATCTAAGAAAGTAATCTCATCAGCACCCTCTGCTTCATATTTTTTTGCCATCTCAACTGGATCACCAGCATCTACTAGATTTATAAAGTTAATTCCCTTAACTACTCGCCCATTATCAACATCTAGGCAGGGAATAATTCGAATCGATAAACTCATCATTCACCCTTAGCTATTGCTAGAACCTGCGCTAATGTGAAAGCACCTGCGTAGAGTGCCTTACCAATAATTACACCCTCCACACCCTGATTAGTTAACTGAGTAAGTGCTTTAACATCTGTGAGGGATGAAATACCACCACTTGCCACAATTGGCGTTTTAGTAAAGCTAGTTACCTCTGTAAGTAATTCAAGATTTGGACCAGTTAATGTGCCATCGCGGGTGATATCAGTTAAGACATACCTAGCACAGCCGGCTTTATCTAATCTGGTAATAGCTTCAAATAAATCACCACCGCTTTTAGTCCAGCCCCGAGCAGATAGTTCTCGGCCTCGCACATCAAGGCCAACTGCGATCTTATCGCCATGTTTTTTAATTACCGACTCAGTCCACTCTTCTTGCTCAAGTGCAGCAGTTCCTAAAATAATTCGGCTGCAGCCCGTAGAAAGCGCTCTTTCTAAACTTTCATCATCTCTAATTCCACCTGATAACTCTATTTTGATATCAACACTTTTAATTACCGAAGCTAATACTTCAAAGTTATTGCCTAAGCCAAAGGCAGCATCAAGATCTACTAAGTGGATCCAACTTGCACCAGCTGCCACAAATTCAGTAGCAATCTCAAGTGGATTACCATATTTACTTTGCTTATCAAGTTCACCCTGAACTAGCCTGATTGCACTACCCTCTTTAACATCAATGGCCGGCAAAATATCTAGTATTTTCATAAATTACTCACCCAATTTTTAAGTAGTGCAAGACCAGCCTGGCCTGATTTTTCTGGGTGAAATTGAACTGCGCTTATATTTTCTGACTCAACTGCGCTAACAAAATTACTCTCATAATTAGTAGTGGTATTTATACCTTGCGCAATCGGTTCAAGGAGGCCATAGCTATGCACAAAATAGAAGCTCTCATTTTCTATGCCTTTAAACAATTTTGAACCCAAACCAGCATTAACTGTGTTCCAACCAATGTGTGGCAATATTTTTGCCGCTAGCAACTTTATCTCACCCGGTAATACTGCTAGCCCATTACTTTCCTGTTTTTCAAAGCCTTTGCTAAAGAGAATCTGCATGCCAACACAGATACCTAAAATCTTTTTCCCACTAGCTAGGTGATTTTTAATTATCTGATCACCTTTAATTGAAAGTAATTGATCCACACAAGCTTTAAAGGCGCCAACTCCTGGAACAACTAAGGCATCTGCGCTAGCGCAGATCTTTGGATCACTACTTACTAATACTTGATTACTAACAGTTTTAAATGCTTTTTCTGCCGAACGTAAATTACCGGAGCCATAATCTAAAATTGCGATCAAAGAGAACCTTTTGTGGAGGGAATGCCGCCTACTCTTGAATCTAATGTGACCGCTACCTTAAGTGCGCGAGCTACCGCTTTAAATTGAGCTTCATAAACATGGTGAGCATTTCTGCCCTCTAAAACTCTAATATGCAAAGCAATCCTTGCCTCTGCCACAAATGATTCCCAAATGTGTTTACCTAAAGTGGTATCAAATGTGCCAATTAACTCAACAATGTCTGGCTCATGGTGAACTAGGTATGGCCGGCCAGATAAATCAACTGCAACCTGAACTAATACCTCATCAAGAGGCACCATGGCATCACCAAAGCGAGTGATCCCAACCTTATCGCCAAGTGCTTCTCTAAATGCTTGCCCAAGAGCTAGGGAGGTGTCTTCAACACTATGGTGAGAATCAACTTGAATATCACCAGTTGTTTTAATTTCTAAATCAAAACTAGCATGTTTGCCAAGTTGGCTAAGCATGTGATCAAAAAATGGTTCACCAGTTGAAATATCAATGTTGCCAGTGCCATCTAAATTAATTTTAACCATTACATCAGACTCTTTGGTTTTGCGTTTAACAGTTGCAACTCTCATGAGCCTCCAATGATTCAGTGCTTATTCTAGCCAAGAATTAACTTGATACTTTGCAAAAACTTCTGATTTTCACTCTCAGTGCCAATGCTTACCCTCAGGTATCCGACATATCCCACATCCCTGACTAAGAGTTGTTGATCAAGTAGCTGCTGCCATAGTTGCTCACTACTACCTTTAAAGCCGGTAAAGAACAAAAAGTTAGCCCCACTACCAATTACCTTAAGCCCTAGTTTCTCAAGGCCATCTTTAACAACCTGACGAGATTTAACTATCTCAGTGATCTCTGACTGCATTATCTTTGCATTTTCTAGTGCAACTAAAGCTGCAGCCTGCGTTAAAGAGCTTAGATGGTAAGGCAGTCTTACTACTTTAAGTCCATCAATCACAGTTTTATCTGCAACTAGATAGCCAAGACGCGCGCCAGCAAAGGCAAATGCTTTACTCATTGTTCTTACTACAACAACTTGTGGATATTTACTAATTAAGTTAACTGCTGATTTTTCAGTTGAGAACTCAGCATACGCCTCATCAATTATTAACAATGTCTTACGTCCTACTACCAAATTGGCGATCTTCTCAAGTAATTCATATTTAACTACCCCACCAGTTGGATTATTAGGTGTGGTAATAAAGATAAGTGATGGATTTTCTTTATTTATCAAAGATGTTAGTAGATCTATGTTTAAATTAAAGTTATTATCTAAAGCTGCTGCCACCCAATTAGCTCCAGTTATCTTGGCAATTAAAGGGTGCACTGAGTAGGAAGGAGTAAAACCTAAACAAATACCACTTGCATAAGCTAGAAATAATTGCTGTAATATCTCATTACTGCCATTAGCTGCCCATATATTTTCAATACCAATGCCATTTACATCTTTAGAAATATACTTAGCAAGTGCTGTTCTTAAAGCTATCGCATCTCGATCTGGATATCGGTTTAAATCAACTGCTGTCTGCCTAACCGCTTCACTAATTTGATCTACAACCTGTGCGGGTAGTGGAAAAGGATTTTCATTGGTATTAAGCATTACGACATTAGATATTTGAGGTGCACCGTAGACGCTGCTGTCAGTTAAAGCAGCCTTAAGTGGCAACCAATCTGGCCATTTGCTCATTATCATTTATCCAAACGAATAGAGATTGCACTGCCATGAGCTGGCAAATTTTCAGCATTAGCTAAGGTAATGACATCTTGGGCTATCTCATTAAAAGCTGATTGTGAGTAATTAATTACATTAACTCCCTTTAAAAATGTCTGCACAGATAATCCACTTGAGTGGCAAGCACAACCACCAGTTGGCAACACATGATTTGATCCAGCTGAGTAATCACCTAATGAAACTGGGGTAAATCTACCTAAAAAGATAGCTCCAGCATTAATAATATCTCTTGCAACACTGCCAGCATCTTCAGTTTGAATCTCAAGATGTTCAGCAGCATATGCATTTGCCACATCAACTGCCTGAGCGATATCACTAGTTAAAACTAAAGCGGATTGCACAGATGATAAAGCAGTTGTAATCCGTTGCTTATGTTTAGTTAATGCAACCTGTTTTACTAACTCAGCCTCCACTGCATCTAATAAATCTGGACTATCAGTAACTAATATGGCAGCGGCGGCCTCATCATGTTCTGCTTGACTAATTAAATCTGCTGCTACCTCTTTCGCTACTGCGCTCTTATCTGCAATTACTAAGATCTCAGTTGGACCAGCCTCTGAATCAATTCCAATCACACCTCTAAGTGATCGCTTCGCCGCTGCTACATATATATTGCCTGGGCCAGTGACCATATCAACTGGAGAAATTTGATTATCAATGCCATAAGCAAATAGTGCTACCGCTTGCGCCCCACCAATTGCATAAACCTCATCTACTCCTAGTAATGCACACACTGCCAAAATAACCGGGTGTGGTAATCCAGCAAACTCTTTTTGTGGTGGGGATGCCAGTGCAATACTTTTAACACCTGCAACTTGGGCTGGCACTACATTCATAATTACCGAACTTGGATAAGCAGCAAGTCCACCTGGCACATAAAGTCCAACTCTTTCAATTACTCGCCAAGTTAGTTCTATCTTAGCTTGCATAGCTGGCTCTGTTACTTTATTAACTGGCATCTGATCTTGGCTAGTTTTTCTAACTCTGGCAATACTTTCAAGTAAAGCTGACTTAACCTTTGGATCTAAATTTTTTAAAGCTTCATCAATATCAGATTTCTCAACCTTTAAAGATTTTGGTCTTACCCCATCAAATTTTTCACAAAGATCTAGCAGGGATGCTTCAGTTGCTCCTGGAAATAAATCTAAAATTGGAGTTATCGCAGCCATTGCTTTGCTGACATCAAAATCACCGCGAGGTAGATGTTTTTGATACTCAGTCTTAGATAATCGGCGCCCACGTAGATCTATCCGGCGGATCATACTTTCCATCTCTTAATTGTATTATTTAATTCATATTCAAATAACCAAAGTAGTGCTAGTTAAGCAAAACGTGCGAGTAACTCCTTATGCAGCAGAGTATTTGATGAGATCGCACCTGGCCCACTAACCCCATCTACTCCGTTTAGATTAGTAAAAGAGCCACCTGCCTCTTTGATAATTAAATAAAGGGCTGCCATATCCCATAACGCAAGCTTTGGTTCAATAGCTATATCAACTGCTCCCTCTGCTACCAACATATGACCCCAAAAATCTCCAAAGCCGCGGCTTCGCCAAACATCATTGGTTAACTTTAAAAACTTATCATAATAGCCTTCCCAATTATCTTTTTTGATAACTTCGGCAAATGCAAAACTTGCATCACTAATTCTACTTACCGCACTTACTTTTAACTTTCTAGTATTTTCTTTTCCTAAGATATTTTCCACAACATATGCACCCTCACCTTTGCTGGCATACCAACGTCGATTTATTGCAGGGGCTGAGACAACTGTGCAGGTGATCTCATTATTTTGGCGAAGAGCTATTAAGGTAGCCCAGATTGGAACACCTCTAATATAATTTTTAGTGCCATCAATTGGATCTAAAATCCACTCTCGATTATTAGTTGATATCTTATTTTCAAACTCTTCCCCAATTACGCCATCTTCAGGACTTACCTTAAGCAGCTGCTCGCGGATTAATTGTTCAATTTTTTTATCAGCATCAGATACAGGAGTTAAATCGGGTTTTGAATCAATTACTAAATCACTAGCTCTAAATCTTGCAAGTGATACCTGATCGGCGATATCTGCCAATTGTTGAGCCAAGGTCAGATCATTCATCTATGTAGTTTACCCAATACGCATATCTGCCGTAAAAGGTGGGGTATTTCATCATAATTTGCCAACATTTAATCACTGAAGTCCTCTGAGTATTTATTCGCAGTGTATATTTGCAATCACAGGTAGCAAACTTTGCAACCTGAAATTGGAGAGAAAATATGAACGAGAAAGACCTAATTAAACTTTGGAATGAAAAACGTTCCCAGATCATCACTGCTCAGATTGCTCCGACCTTTATGTTAATCGGTGTATTTGTATTAGCAGGATTTGATAAGTTTGCAGCCGCATCAGATGGTGCTAAATACCTAGCGGTGGGTGTTGCAGCTGTTACTGGAATTTTGGCAATCATTAGCCAATACGCAGCAGTTCGCGAGGGTGAAGCATTAGTTGAAGATTTAAGTAAGATTGCAAGTAAATCAGCATTAGGAAAAAAGATTGCTGAATCTCGCGGCCTTCTATCACTATCAGCAATTGCAATTGTTGGTAGCGGTGTAGCAATATTCGCATTAGTCGTTTGGGCAGTACTAGGTTAAATATGGAAATCGGGTTTGTACTGATCATACTTTTTGCAGTATCGGTGCTTACTTTGATCTTTCGTTATGAGTCAAATAAAAAAAGAAACCGCCCTCGGCTAACAGGCCGGGGCGGTGACTTTGAAAGCTAATCTATTTTTTAGAATTTCTAAGTGCTGATTTAGATAAGAAGAAAGCAAATACTAAAGCAACCACAATGCCGGCATTAAGCCCCATCTCATAAATTGCCCGTCTGAATGCCTCATCACTTTTACCAGATTCAAGGGTTAAAGATGCACCCACAGTTAATATGTGCCGAACAGCTGCAATCACACCGATAATTAAAAACTTATCTAGTTGATAAACACCGTCGGTAAAGCGAGAAATTACAGTGCGTAGAATTTCTAAAATAATAACAATAAACAAAATGTCATTCACTCCCTGAATCATTCCATTAGGAAAGAAGGGCGCAGTAGTAATTAATCTTTCAATACTATAGAAGAAAGCCCCAATGCCAATGGCCAATAGAGCAATCGCTAGGATCGCATGAAATGCATCCTCAATTAAATCCACATACTTAACTGGTATTACTGAGGTTTCAAACACAGCTTGCTCTTTTTGTTCATTCTTACTTTTCTTAATTTCGGCCATGTGTAAATTGTATTACCCCCTGCATGAACTGTCATTAAAACATGCAGATAATCTCAATAATTGTAAGTAGATTTAAGTTAAACTCACCACATGAAGGAGTTCAAAAAGCTGATAGTTATCCCTATGGTTTTAATCCTACTGACGGCATGTTCTACTAGCGCACCTTTTAAATCACTTACGGCAGGTCCTTGTAGCGGTGAGCAAAAGCAATTAGTTGGTGATCACATTAGCTCTCAAATATCTGCAATATCTAAACAAGATTGGCCACTTGCATATAGCTTTGCTACTAAATCATTTCAAGACGCTGTTGATATTTTCTCATTTGAAGTCGTAATCACTGGTTCATATCCGATGTTGATAAATAGTCAAGGTGTAACTTTTGGTAAGTGTGAGATTAAAGATAGTAGTATTTTTCAAGCGGTTACTGTTAATTCTGGTAATGAAAAATCAGAGCTTTTATATAAACTGACTTCAGTTGATCAAAAATTAGGAGTTGAGGCAGCAAATATTATGGAACAATCTAGCGCTCTGACAACTTAACCAACTACTGACTCAGTAATTATCCCCTTCTTTATAACTACCGTAACCCTATCTAGTTGATAATCTTTAGTTAAAGCAAAGAGCTGTTCATCTTCTTGTCCTATTCGGTATCCCCAGCCTAATTTAGCAGCGCATGAGGTAGCAGCATCTTTTTTCATACCTATTAATGTGGCAGCTTGGGCATTGGTGACTGTAGGTGATTGTTGTGGCTCAATAGTTGGACAACTTGCTGGCTGAAAAACTTGCCCAAAAGTTTCCTTGCTCCCAGTTGAAACTGTAATACTTGCTTTTGCTTTTGATTTAATAGAGAAATAATAGATACCATCGAGTGCGGTACTAGAAAATCTAGCTAAATATAAATAATTTGTTCGCCCATAAGGCTCATAAAACTTTGTTCGCTCGCTGAATTTAACAACACTTTTTGCGCCATCTGGTGCTGTAATTGTGACAGTGGGTAACTTGCTAAGTGGCATCTTATTTTCAGGTGCTTTATCAATAATTAAGTATTCAAAATTTAATAATTCACCTTGTTTTAGCGAAGCTCTAAAACCTCTCTCCTGATTTGCTTTGGTGAAGTTTGCTCGCAGCGCAAATGAAACTGTGCCATCTACTAAAATTGGTCCTTGATCAGCTCTCATATTTTTAGAACCTAACTCAACTGGTTGATGAGCATTAGCTAGCCCAGAATTCATCAGCAACAGTGGTGCTAAGAGAGTAATAAATAGATGTTTTCTCACTTAACAATTAAACCACACAGTAGTTTCTATATACCTATCTGTGTTTACCTTAAATTGACTCTCAGTTCATACTCAACCAATTTTATTGTAACTCTTCACTAATTGTTGGTATAGCAGTAACTCAAAAGTTAAGAGTTATTCAGCATATGGGTGTGGAATCTGCTCACTTCCCTTAATCAACTAATTTATACAAGGAGTTAAATGTTAAAGTTTAAAAGATCTATATTTATCCTCCCTGCCTCATTAGTAGTACTAGTTACCACCTGTCTGCCGGTAAATGCTGCTGCTGGCGTGGTTTATATGGAGCCTGCAAACTCTGCTGTCTCGCTAACCCCATTTGCAACTGCCGGAGATCGAATCGGCAATTACCTAGTTGGGGGTATCCCAGATGGAATGGGTGTCATTAAAAGCGGTAATAAATTAAGGGTAATTACAAATCATGAGTGGAGTAACTCAAACCCGATTGCTGCTGCTAGAGCTTCATCTGCTGGACTAACCACTGGTTCATATGTGAGTGAGATGCATTATGACCTGGCAAAGAAAGAGGTTGTTGCTGGTAAAGATTTTATGCAATTTGTTGAGTGGTTTGATTATCAAGCACTTGATTACACCTTTCAACCAACCTCTCCAAAAAATGCTGCAGCAAAGGATCAGTACGGAAGCGTTAATCACAGCACACTGATAAATAGATTTTGCTCATCAACCTTGGCCGAAGCTGGCACGTTTTATAGCAAGAGCGCCGGTGTTGGATATAAGGGAGCGGTTTACTTAACCGGTGAAGAGGGTGGAGATGAATCCCGCGGCTTTGCTGGCAATGAAGAGGGTGATTTTGCACAGATGCCAAGATTTGGCCTTGCAGCTTGGGAAACCTTTGTAGCCGCACCAACTACCTCAAAAAATACAGTTGTATTTGGAAATGAGGATGGCTCTGCAACGGATTCACAACTTTGGATGTATAAAGGAACAAAGCAAAAAGATGGCAGCTGGTATGAGCAAGCTGGTCTATCAAATGGTTCTTTATATGTATTAGCAACCGATGTTGCAAGTGATAATGAGTTCCGGGCAAAGTATGGCAAAAACAAGGGTGCGCCAATCTCCTTTAAATCAATTGACTGGAAAGTAAATGGCGCGCTTCAAAACGCTCAGGCCAGATCAGGTATGACTTTGGCTCGAGTTGAGGATGGTCACTTTGACCCTAAAAAGCCAAATGATTACTACTTTGTGACAACTGAATCAAATAAGGATCCAAAGGCAACTGCGCCAAATCCAGCTACCCCTACCGTTTCACGTGATGGTGGGGCGCTATGGCGACTTCGCTTAAAGGATGTTAATGACCCGCTTAAGGGTGGCACATTAACTATGTTGCTAGATGGCTCTGAAGAACCATTTTTATCTAAGCCAGATAACATCGTAGTTGATGATCTTGGCAATGTATTAATCCAAGAAGATCCAGGTAGTAACGCTTTATTAGCAAGGATCGTTTCCTATCGAATATCAGATGGAAAATTAGCAACCGTAGCTAAATTTAAATCTGAATACTTTGCTGAAGGTGCGCCTGGATTTATCACACGAGATGAAGAATCTAGTGGAATTATTGATGTTACTGAGTACTTAAGAACTAGTAAGAGTGATAAAGCTAGTTACTACATGTTGGTTGCACAAGTTCACGCATCAACTTCAAAATCTCGTCCTGATTTAGTACCAACTCCTTTCGGCACAGATAATGCTATCGAGGGTGGCCAGTGGTATGTAATGAAGGTAAATAGTTGGTCAGGTATCTACTCCTAGAGATACTGTGAACAATAATTATTACTTCCTACGCTGAAGTAATAACCGGGAAATATCCCCAGGTGAAACCCTTCCTTCACCTGGGGATATCCTTTTTAGAAAACAAATTAAGTATTACACCCGCCCAAACTATTGCACTTGTGCTTTTCATAGGTCTAACCTGCTTATATGTATCAGCATGGAATTAAGAGCACACTTAAAGCTGGCTCAATAGTCTTTGGCGCATCTGCGCTATTTCTTCTGATCGCACCCGCCTTATTTTTAGATCTACTTGGCGCTGATGATTCAAATCAAATGATCTGGGCAATGCGAATGATCGCAATCACATTATTTGCTCTGGCTGGAAATATGTGGCAGAACGCAAAGTTAAATACTGCTGCATCATTAGGCTATGTTGCAAAAGTGATGTTCATCGCAGCAGCTGGACTTGGCTTTCTAACTATCTTTATACCGAATGAATTATCCCCATTTGCAATTGCTTATGCAATTATCGGCTTTGGCTTTTCTATTTCATATCTAGTAAATCTAATAAGAAAGTAAGACAAAGACCTACTATTGCCCTATGCGGGCAAAGATTAAAAATGGCTTTGAACCAAAAATGTGTGTTAGTTGTGGGCTCGCTTTTGAGTGGCGGAAAAAATGGGCAAAGAATTGGGAGCAGGTTAAGTACTGCAGTAAACGGTGTTCGGGTAGGAAATGAAGCAAATAATTTATGTCAGCCATGATCAACTAAATTCAAAGTATGGCGCGCTAAAAAACGCTGATCCAAAGAATGATCTGATTGTTTTGGTAGAAAGCGCCCGAATGGTTACTGGTGATCATTGGAACAAGATAAGACTCTATTTTCTTATCTCAAGTGCGCTTCATTTTGCCCAAGAGCTAAAAGATGCTGGTTTTAAGGTTATCTATCAAAAAGCTGCCACAACTGTTGATGGTTTAAAGATGGTGCAAAGTGAGTATAAGGATCTACCAATCAAAGCGTGTGCTCCTTCATCTTTTAGATTACACAAATCACTATCTGATTTTGGAGTGAAATTTGTTGAAAGTGATTTCTTTTTAACACCTAAATCATTATTTAGAGAGTGGGCAGATAAACAAAAAAGTTATCTGATGGAATCTTTTTATAGAAGCCAGCGAATTAGGCTAAATATTTTGGTAGAAAAAGATAAGCCAGTAGGTGGGGCTTGGAACTTTGATAAAGAAAATCGCTCACCCTTGCCGAAAGGTTATAAATTTCCACCATATTTAGAACACAAGCCAGATCAAATTGATTTAGAGGTAGCGAAAGAATTGGGAATTAAAGCTGGTACTACCTGGGCAACAAGCAGAGCGGGCGCAAAAAAAGTACTAAAAAACTTTCTAGAT